>Ga0209190_1000160_pt1 | contig 47626 bp, 44 predicted proteins | sample M_140205_XF_Meta_FD_187315 | JGI IMG/M metagenome (GOLD analysis project Ga0209190, IMG submission 187315) | Freshwater microbial communities from Lake Montjoie, Canada to study carbon cycling - M_140205_XF_MetaG (SPAdes) (version 2) | ecosystem: Environmental > Aquatic > Freshwater > Lake...
CCCCAAAACCCCAAAACCCCTTGATTTTTCATTTTGAATAAATTAATAAAAATTTTGTTTATAGATGTGTTTAATTTATATAACCAATATATTATTAAAAATAGACCCAACATTAACGCCTTATGAAACATAATATTAAATGGCTCTTTAGGCGCTTCATATGAATTATTTAAAAAACGCGATAAAGTTTCAAGTATTCTAATATTATAACTATATGAAGAAGTATATAACAATTTATATGATATTATAAACTCAGAAAATGTACTATCGTTAATATCTGTATCACAATATAAATTTTTAATTCCTTCCATTGTACCAGAAGCTTTTAAATCATCCACTTCGCATATTTGATTAGTAAATACTTTTTGTATGTTTTTATTAATGTCTTCATCATCTGGGTTTTTTTTAAAATTCATAATTAACCTAAGCCATAATGTTATAAAAAATAAAGTAAATATTTGATTTAACAATTTATAGATAAACTGTTTCATAATTTAAATATAATGATATTTTATAATGAAAAAAATAATCATTATTTTATTAATAATAATATTTACTTGTTTATATCAAACAAGTATAGAGCCATTTTCACAAGATTATTACCCTCATTTATATGCATCAAATGAGTGTCCTTGTTCATCTTGCGTAAAGCAATCCGGCATAACCAGATAAAAATCTTAATATGTTATATCTTTCTTCCGTAAAATATAAATTATAGTTGTATTTAAACAAATCTAAACTTTTTGTAGTACCTACCGCGTTACCATCTTGGTCACAAACTACAATAAATTCAGATGTTGGGTCAAATGGGGGTACTATAGTATTAAATTCTATTTCTATATTTTTGAATTTACTTAAATTAATAGCACCAGATGGTTGTAAATCGTGTAAAGATGTATTCAAACAATAATTATATGTATATAACCCATCATCTGAATTACCATTACTATTATTATATTTTTCAATATAATTATATACACCTGAATCTAGCTGATTTTCTCTATATTTTCCATCAAACAATATAGAAATACTATTCATAATTTGTTTTATATTTTCATTATTTTTTTCTTGCGTGACTTTAATAAATGTTGGTGATTTTAAATAGTCTTCAGGAAAAGTAGATTCATCACTTACAGTATAATTATAATAAGGACTATATGCTATATCACCGAATATAACGTCTGTTTGTGGTGCGTCTACTATATCATATGGTGGAGCATTATATGGCCAATTTGTATAATTTGACCATTCATTCCTATAGCTTACATCTGTTCTTTGAAAATACCATAACCAACTTGTTGCTAAACCTGAACTAAATATTTTTATTTTTTGGGTGCCATTTATATTATGATATACGTCTTCTTTTACATCTTTTATTAAATATTTATGTTCTTGTGAAGCAAAATATGTAGATTCATCTTCCGATAAAAAACAATATGTTCCTATTATGTGAATATCTGTATCCCATAAATAGCTTTTATTTGGATAGTCTTCATCGGCTACATTGACTGTTGTTGGAGGATTTAAAAATCTATATAATGAATGTAATGTGTTATTTATATCTGGTTTTATTAGATTTTTAATAAATGGAGTTACCGACACATCGTTTATTCTATATAAATCAACTATAGGTCTTAATATAATATCTACTACAACTTCACTATACTGTAGAGCAACTAATGGTAATCCCACTTTTGAAGAATGACTAAACCAAAAATTTAATGGAACATATATTTTTCTTCCACGAATAGAGGGTTCAGGTCCTACATTGTTTGTACTATTATTTGTGTAATAAGAATTTGGATAATTAAAAAATCTATCATATACTGTTTCTGGGTTTGTTAATTCAGGTATCATTCCAGTCATTTTATTGAATAATTCTTTTTTAGAACTATCGTAATCCCTATCTACAATATTTTTAATATATTGTCCAGAAAAAGATTGAATTATTTGTCCTCCAATACTAATAGTTATTTTTTTGATTATATTAGTACCGATATTATCAATCCATTTAAATTGATATGGTTTCCATACATCGAGTTGAAATGTTGGTGGTATTATTGGGCTCCATATATCAGGCAAATTAAATACTAAAAAAGTGTCTAATAACATTTCAGCATTTCTTGGTATTTTAAATGAAAATACACTATCATCTGTAGCATTTAGATTTTTTAAACCAGAATAATCAATTCGTATATTTTGTACTCCAAAATTACTATACTTTGCATATACTGTTTTAAAAAATGTTTTGCTAGGATTTCCATTTAAAATAATATTTTGATTTCCATATGATATTATATTTAATAATCCTCCACCCATTATATTTAATAATATATATTTTCTATATTATTAAATATATATTTATTATAAATGAACAATGATTATAAAGATTTTTTTAATGTAAATTCTCAAAATTTAATAATGTCAATAGTTATTATAATTATAATAATAATTATACTTGTTTATTCTAGTAATCAAACAACTCTACAAACAAAAAATTGTGAAAAAATAAAAACAACTTTTATGAAAGATTATTTACCAGCTACAAGTGTGTTGGCATTTCCAAACAGAACTCGTATGACGGATGTTTATATTAAAACAGCTTATAATTGTTGCTGTAGTGGTAAATTTAAAAATGATTATGTAGACATTTGTGCTTTACAAAATTGTGCTCGTTATGGTGTAAGAGCTCTTGATTTTCAAGTATTTAAACTAAACGGAAAACCTATTATTGCTGCTTCAACTGTTAATGAAATTAAATATAAAGAAATATATAACTATTTATATTTTAATGATACAATGCTTGAAGTTTATAATTCATTTATAACTAATACCACATTAACTAATAGTACAGAACCTTTATTTTTAATTTTTAGAGTATATAGTAAAGCAAAAGATACATACGACCAAATGTTTACTAGTTTAAACAATATATTTGGTTCTGGACAACAATCTGGTAATAGTAATATGATATATATAACATCTGATTTACCTAATACTAAAATAAAAACATTAATGAACAAAGTTATAATATTAGTGGAATATTCGTGTATAGGTAAAAGTTATGAAACAGAATGCGAAACATCATTTAAAAACAGTTCATTATCTAAAATAACTTCTTTGAATTTAAACGGTCTTAGTGGTAAAGTATATCGAGAAAGCGAGATACTTTTAAATAAAAATTCTCTAAATGATTTTACAGTATGGTTTACTCAACATAGTAGTGAATTGAATATAATTTATCCAAATACTCAAACCAACTCGCATAATTACGATTTTACACTTAGTGGACTTAATACTGGAACTTCTTTTATAGGATTAAATTTCCAAACAAATGATACAAATTTAACGCGTTTAAATACGGCAGATGTTGTTGATACGAATGGTAAAGTTACAATAGTTAAAGGATTAGGTAATAAAGCGTTTAAATTAAAACCACTAGTAGTTGGTGTAACAAATGATACATCAGAATTGATAACTGATTTTAAAAATAATGTTAATAGTGGTAATAACATACTAAAGAGACTTGCGAATATTAATATGACACCACCCTCAATAATATAATATTATTATATAATAATGGAGGTTCAGAGTGCTATTATAAATAATTTAAAATATCAAAAAAAAAACAAGAAAGAAATGTTTACAAAACCTAAAATTTTTAATTTGATTGAAAATTATATATCTAAAAAAGAGCTTATATGTTATGGAGGTACAGCGATAAACGCTCATTTACCTACTAATAAAAAAATATATGAATATATAGACATTCCTGATTATGATTGTTATTCTTCAGATGCGATTAATGATGCTAAAACATTATCTAATATATTGGCTAAATATAGTGAAAATGTTGAGGTGAAATCAGCAATGTTCAAAGGAACTTATAAAATATTTATAAATTTTATATCCATTGTTGATTTTACGCAGATGAATAATGACATTTTTACAAATTTACATAAAAAATCTATAAAAATAGATGGACTATTATATGCTCCGCCCAATTATTTAAAAATTAGTTTGTATCAAGAGTTGTCTAGACCGCTTGGGGATATCAGTAGATGGGATAAATTATCTGAGAGACTATCTTTATTAAATGAATCACACCCGTTATATATACAGAATGCTAAGATTCCGGAAAAAACTTTACCAGATACAGTAGAATTTCTTACTATTAATAAATTTATTATTAATGAAATTAAACTAAATAATTGGGTTGTATTTGGTGATTTTGGATTACATTATTACTTAAAGTATTTTCCAAAAAAGTATTTATCTAAATCCAATAAATTAAAAACGCCTTATATATTGGTTGAAAACCTAAAAGATGTATTAAATAAACTTAATTTTAAGTATACTATAAAACAATATTCATATAAAATTATAAATGATATGTATCAAATCATTTACAACGGTCACCCTGTATTATATGTATTTATTACAGACTCTTGTCAATCATATAATACATTTAATGGATTTAATATCGCGTCTATCGATACGATATTATGTATATATTACGCGTTGTCTTTTATTGATATCCCTTTTATCAATAAACATACTATTTTGTCTTATTGTTATTTATTACATAATATCAACACAAAAAGTGGAGTATGCAGAAGGTTTCATATGCCCTGCGTTGGTACACAAGAAACGTATGAACATATAAGGAAGTTGAGAGATAAAAAATACCAGATTTATAAAAAAACTGGGTCTAAGAAAATATTTAAAGAATATTTTTTTCAGTATAAACCTCAAACGAAAAAAATATACGGTTTATAGTTTTGTTAATATTATATCAATAATACTAAGAGTTATATATAATATTAAACCATATATAGTAGAATAGCACACAAGACCTAATTTGGATACACCTCCACTAGTTGTTTTTAAATTATCTCCAAAAATTCCGATTAATATGTTTAATATATAATTTTTTATTTTTGAATCACTAAATAATAAAAACAATAATGATGCTAAAATTATAATTTTGTTTGATTCTTTTAAATCGTACAAAGTTGACTTATCTATATGAGGTATGTTATGTTTTTCTTGAAAAGTTACCTTTTTTTCAACATTTACATTTGGATTAACTCGTTGTTCATTATGAATTATATCTTTTTCAGGTAATTCTCTATTTTCAGGAGGATTATTATCTATTGGTAAATCATTAATATTTGTTGTATATTGGTCCATATAAAATTATTATTATTCTAAAATTAATATTTTTACACATTAATTATTTTCTTTTTTTCATTACAAGTTTCCATATTTTCAATGGGCTCATAACATTTTTTATTGTATTTAATAATTTTTTTATCTTTAAAATCAGGAGATTTTTGTATTACAACGCAATTATTTGAATCACAACTTACCTTAAATATGGTTGATAGTCCTAAACCTAATATTATAGATATAAAAATCTTACCAGTTCTTCCTTTCAAAAACTTTTTAAGGTGCATCTTTAGTATTACGTTTTATTTAATTTTGCATTTTTACATTATGTATTAAATTATCATCTAATGGACATTTTACATCTTTTAAAGTATAAGAAAAACACGTCCCAGTACGGTCTTTGTATTGATATTCATCTAAATTATCTGGGGTTGGATATATAACAATTACTTTTTTATAATCTTCCAAAATATATACATAAAACAAACCTATAGCTAGACTTACTAAAAAAATACGAAAATCTATATATTTAAACATATACACTATTGTAATATATTAAAATTTAAAAACTATTACCTTGTTTAGATGGAAGTTCTTCAACTTGGTCCAATACTTCTACATCACCCAATAGTGGTTTTTCACCTTCTACATTACCCAATAATGGGTTTTCACCTACTACCTCAACTTGTCCTTCTTTAATTAATTTTTTCTGATTGTGTTTAATAGGTGTATAATCTATCACTAAAGTTGAATATTTAGATACTACATCGTTTGTATTTGATTCAATATTTACAATAGAAATATTTTCTCTAATAAGTTCAAATATTTGTAGTTTTAGTTCTAATGTTTCAGTATAAATCTTCTTTTTTTCTTCTATATCATCGGAATCATTATATTCCTGTTGTCTCTCAGATATTTTTATTTTAATATCTTTTATTACTTCATTAATATCATCATTCTTTTTAGTTATTTTTAAAAGATATTTGAGCTTTAATTGTTTTAATCCTTCAATATGTGCTTCATACTCTTCAATTTCTTTTAATTGAGTTTCACTTGAGTTTGTATGTTCGTATAATATATTTAATTTAAATTCATTGTATCGTTCATACACTATTTTGAGTTCATCATCCAATTGTTTTAGGTAATCAACCATTCTAATAAAGGGTTGTCGTAATAATTTCAAATCATCTTCATCCACTTCATCCTCTTGAAGTTGTTGTTTAGAGTGTTCAATGACCTCTTTTTTTTTCTCTACATTTGTAGCTTTTTTTAATTTTTGTTTCATTTTCTCATCAATAGCACTTTTTTTTGAATAAAACTCTTTTAAATCATTTCTATATGATGCTTTCATTATATGTATAAGATTAAAATTAAATAGGAATATTAGTAAATTCTTTTGTTTTCATATTTTGATAAAATTTTAATTTTGATAAAATATAATTCTTTTTCTTATTTTCTCTATCACGTATAGATTTAACATCTTGTTTTCCTTTGTATTTTATATATAAAATTACAGTTATTATAAAAATAATAATAGCAATTCCTCCTAAATTAAATAATAAAGAATTTTTTATAAACTTATTTTTATTACATAATAATAATTGTTCATTAATTATATGTATAATATTTTGTTCAACTAAAATAGGGTGCATTTATATTAAATATGTTTTATAAAAAAAATATAAATGTATAAAACATATATGGCTGAGAATAGTGAATATGCTATTAATACTAGAACAGGTTTGATTGTATATATATGTATATGTGCCATAATGTTTATGATTTTGTTGTTTGGTTCGGTATCATTATCAACTGGTATAGCAAAATATAATAAGTATACATCTTCTATAATTTTTTTATTTGTTTCTTTCTGGTTATCAACATTTGTTGTACAATTAATGATGAATATTGCTATTAGTAAAAAACAGACAACTTGTTCAGGTGATAATAATTATTCTGGAAACAATCCATTCTTAATTACATTAATGCCTTGGGTATTTGTATTAGGAATTTTTATGGTTTTACTATATTTTATACCTGGATTATTAAGAGTTTTTTCGAATACAATTGGTATGTCTATTGTTTATGATACATTTAGAGTAAATATAGATGGCAAAATTAAAGAAGGACAGAGTTTATTAACACAAGATAACTTAAAAAATATATACATTAAGATATCAAATGAACCTCAATTAATTATTAATGAAATGGAATATTCAAGTGATTCAGGATTTAATGAGACATATTCTAAATATAGTAGAGCATTCCCGTTTATATTTAAAGATGATGACACTGATTTTAAAGATAAAATAAGGCAGTTAATAATTAGTAAAAATTTATTTGGATATGCTATATGGATAGCATTAGTTGGTACTATATCTTCATTGGTTAGCACAAATGCTATGATAAATGTAGAATGTGGTTAAACATTTATAAAAATAGTGTTATAACAAATATGTAAAGAGTATAGTACAATAAAATAAGATATAATTGCGAATATTATACTAACTAACCATAAAGGTAAGATGGTTGTATTTTTATATCCTACACCAAATTGTCTTAAACATTTAAATTTATTATTGAATATTATTTCTGGTTGAAATAATACAATTAATCCATATAAACAAATATAAATTAGTATTACTAAAAATAAACGATTTAATTTATCTAGCATTTATATATATATTATTATAGTTTTTTATTATTACTCTTCTTCATTTTCAATATCATCATCATCTTCATAATTTTCTGATACCAAGGAAGAGTATTCATCTGGGTCATCTAACGGTGCAAACTCTCCAGGTTCTTCATTGTATACATCTAATTTATCAGGGACATCTTTTTCTAAATTAGCGATTACCTTTTCAGCACTCTCTTTATCTTTCAAATAATTACCTTTTACATACTTAAACATTCCTTTTTGTAATCCAACTCCCCACTTTTCTAATTTATGTTCTTTTAATACATTTTCAGATTTACGAGCATCTTGAGATAAACTTTTTAAATAATTTGTTTTTATTTCAGTCTCACTTTTTTTAGATAAATTTATCTCATAATTAATCTTAGTAATATCGAAATTTAAAGCGTATTTGTCTTCTTTGTTGAATAATAATATAATCGCATCTATGTATTTTCTTATGTTTGTTTTATCAGTTGATGATTTGAGCTCTTTAAAATAACTAGTAAAAATACTTATAAAAATGTATTGATAAAAAATATTTTTAACTTTTTGGTCGGGTATTTCAATTGTAAATAAAATTTTATAACGTTCTAAAGATACTTTTCTTAGAGTAGCAGCCAAACGTTCATCTTTAGATAGCCGCATCATATTTTCGTAATAAGCAGTAACCATATTGGTTATATCTTCTGAATGTATTGGGGATAGATTCCAATGGTCACACGATACTTTGTCTTGTTCTTTATTTGAAAAAATAAATTGTGGAAATACAAAAAGTAAGGCTCTGATTTTATTATAAAGTATTTGATTTAAATAATTAAAATGCTCGATACTTACGGGTATTAACATATTTCTTTTTTCTTTTAAACAATCTTTATTGAAATTGATTACCTGTAACAAAGGAGGATGAGTTTTTTCAATATATTTCATCATATCATTATTTTTTCCGTATAAAGTATCTACTATTTCTTTATTATTTTTTGAATCTAATAAGGTGATAACCTCATCATCGGGTAATAAATTCTCGGGTTTTACAGGAGCGTCTTCTGTTATAATTGCTACTTTTTTTAATAATTTTAAAAATGTATCTTCACTTATTTCTATACCTTGTTCTTTCATTTTTTCAATCTTTAATGTAAGACTATCAGCCACATCATATCTAGGTAACACTTTAAACTCACTTTCAATAAGGTCTTTTCTAGTTTGAACCCATTTTATAATACCACTATATCTAGTTTGGTCTGATAATTCTTTACTTGGTATAAGTTTTATTTCTGCCTGTTTTCCTTTAAAATATAATTTTGGAACAACCAAATATTTATCTACTTTTCTAAGTTTCTTTTTTAATGAAATGATTTCAATCAATTTATCTTCAATTCGTGTTCTATTTAAAAAATATCTGTACACATAATTATCTGTATTACAACACGCGTTGACTAAAAACGGTTTAGATAAATGGTCTGTTAATATGGCTTCTTCTTTTGATACGTGTTCATTTATGTCTTTTTGTATCAAAAATGATAAATAAGTTATGCGGTCTTTACAATCTTCTACAGTTAACATACGTTGTTCTCTAACTGCTAATTGTTTTATCGGGGTTAATCTTGGTGAAAATCTTTCCCATTTTGTTGATTTAAATTCTTGTGCTTCCTCTTTCGGTAACTCCAAACGCTTTGATTTTATTTTTTCTTCTATTTCAAAAATTGGTAATATATATTTTGAAATACTTCCGCCAATCATTCTAACAACGGCTTCTTCTTCTATTTTACTAAATACATCCCACGGTGCGCCGCCTTTTGTTAATGCTTTTACCACGCAGGTTATGTATTTTATTCCATCTATATTACCAGATTCATCTAGAGGATACCCTTTAAATGATTTTTTACAATTGGGGAATGAACTAGTCATTTTAAGTTGTCCTTTAAATGTTTGTATGTACACAAGTACGTGACCTATAATTATACACAATAACCATATTGGTTTTTTAGGATTTTCTTTTATTCCAGAATCAATTGCTATTTTATGAGATTGTGTCACTAATTCATATAAATCATTAGGTTCAACATATATAACACCTAAATAAAAGAATAACGTTTTTATAGTTGTATTGATAATCATCTCATTGGTTATTTCTTCTATTACATCATTATCAAATATGTTTGTTTCTTTTGAATCAAGAACGTCTCTTGTTGTACGTTTGAATCCTTTTACATCAAACCCTTCATCATCATCAAATTCAATATTATCTATTATATAACCGCTGTGTTTGTCAACCCATTTATCACCATTATCACTTTTAGTCCCTTGAGTTAAACATATTTCAGCCATAACATCATCATAATTATCTGTAATTAAATAAGCATTTGCTAATTTATTAAAAAAAGAAGGAAGTAATTTTACACTGGTTTCTACACAATAAAACCAATTAATATCAATACCTTTTTTGGTGTATTTTTGAACAAACAATTGTATTAATTTATATTTATTTTCTAATACTTGTTCGGACAATATTTTATCACGGAGCTCAAAATAAGGAGATTGTATTGTTGCTATTTTTTCAGATTGAGCTTCTAATTCATAATAAATCATTTTTTCTGAATTATATTGGGTGTCAAGTCTCAATTTTTTTTTATTCAATGATAATAATTTTTGTTCTGCATATTCAACTTTAAATTCTTGATTTGTAGCTTCAACAGTTCTTTCTTTTATCTTTCTCTCATTTAATTCATTTATTAAACTTAAAACTTTTTTATTGTACTCATCATCTTTATCACAATCTCCTTTGGTAACTACTAACGAGTTTTCATTGAAACACACATCTTTTAATGAATCTTTCCATTGTTTACCGTCCCAAGTATACATTTTTTCACTTTCTTTTACAAACGCAAGATGTCCTTCTACAATTTGTAAATCAATTACCATTTGAATAATCAATTGAATATTAGGTACTTTAGTTAAAGATTTTGATGTTTTCAAACCATTATCTATAATCTTTTTAATACAAAGACTTAATTCTTCTAATGAAAGAGGAGAATCCTTCAATCGTTTATAGATATATTCTACTGCAGGTATCTTATCTACATTTTTTAAAACAATTTTACCATTATCATTTTCTTTTTCTTGTTCTGTAGTGTAAAACTTATCTATTTTTTTACCATCTTCTTGTGTAACACGCTGTTTTATTTCTAATATTAATTCTTTTATTTCAGTGTCATCTATTTCTATCATAGGTAAGCGTTGAATATACAATTCTTTATAATAGTTTAGATTATCGATTTCAGTCATTTTAAGTATTTCGGATGAACTATAATATTCATTACTAATTATACTTGCTACTATTTTATTATAAGATTCTGATATGGGTGTTTGTATAGTTTCATTTTTAACCCTTTCTTCTATTTCAGTATGCTGCATATTTTTTTTGTATCTTGCGACAGCAAGTTTTACATAAGACTCTATTGTATGATAATCAGACGAATGTAATTCATTCATTTGTATGGTTTCAAATTGTTTAATTGCTTGATAATAATTATAAAATGGATTAGTATATCCTTTATTTATTCCATTTTCAATCCAATCATTTAAGGTTGGCAAAATATTTTTTAAATATATTTCAAATATATCACAATTATTTACATAATACACGTATTTATCATTCATAAACAATTCTGTTTCCGAATCATTCGTAACAAATTCTTTTGAAAATTTATAAAAATAACTATAATAAGGCAACCTGCTTAAATTACATTTATCGATTAAATTTGTACTAGATTGATATACTTTTGAATAATTTATAAAATCAATTGGTGGAACAACAACTGAATTCACTATGTAAGGTTCATCAACTCTTAATGTATATCTATTAAATGACATATATAATGTGTTTTTGTCATATAAATATATTTCTTTCATTTTATTTATAATATCTAAAAGTTCATTCTTTTTTTTGTTAAGATTCACCATTTTATTTCGTATAATGTCATCAGTTGCTGATACTTTATCTTCATATTTTCCTTCATTACGAAGTTTTTCTAATGGAGCATTATACCATTCAGATATATTATACTCATAATATTCACCATCTATTATTGGTGTATCAACAATTTTTTTATTTTTTCTTCTTTCAATTCTTAGTTGTTCCAATTCATCTTCATTAACATATCTATTTATTTTGATATTTTTTGTTATTGGTATTAAAAATGTATTTTTCATTTCATACGCATTTTTTAATATTTGATTTGTAGGTAACTTATTAATATATATACCGTTTGAGAAAGTTGTATATTTTGTTCTTAGCTCCTTGTATCTTTTTATTAATTTTGTGATTTGTTTAAGTTTTTTAGGAGTTCTTTCTTCTTCAGGAATATTGAATAATAAATGCTCTAACAAATCGGTTGTTTGTTGCTCACTAGAATAAAAATATCTGGTGCCTCCAGTGTCTATTTCTTCTTCTATAAATCCCAGTATTACGTTTTCTTCATATTCTTTACCTTCGTTTTCAACCTTGCCTGAGTCTTCGCCCACATCTTCGTCTGCCTCTTCTCCTTCTTCATTCTCTAATAGTTCTACATCTAGTCCTAACCTTTCTTTTGTTCCTGGTGTTGGGATAGGAGTAATATTTATTACATTTTTAGGAAATCCTCTATCAATTGGTATATATATATGTTTATCTCGTAATTTGATTTCAAGATATCTATCGACGGTTACAATTTGACCTTGTACGGCTCCGTCATCTATCTCTATTTCAACCCATACAGATGGATATAATCGATGTATTTCAGCAAATGATAGTGTTGGTTTGTATAATACAATAATTTCTGTAATTGATTCTGGAAGAGATTCATCCTCTATTGGGATTGAAATTTTATTACCTTTATTGTCTTTTATTACCAATTCATCATCATCAAGTCTTTCAACAAAAAATAATTTGGAATTATATATTGGTTCTGTTGAACGAAATTTTATTACAGACCCATAAAGTAAAGTATTTGTAGTCATTTTACATATATTTATATTTTATTATATCAATCTTTTCTAAAATTAGAGGATATAGTTTGATAGGTTTTTATCAACTTATTTACAACACGTCTTAAATCTAAGAATACAGCTTCACTACTAACTTCTTCTTTATAAGTAAAAGACACAATACAATGAGAGTCGTGAGGGTGTTCTTTTTTAAATGATATATAATAAATGGTTGAATGAAACATAATATACAAATATTTTTCAATGATTTTACCAATAGTATAGTCATCATCTTTAATGTAAAGCATATAAGTTGGGTCGTGATTTGTTTGGTCTATAAACATTGTGTAATCGTTTTTATTAATAATAACGTCATCCACTTGATTTGTTTTTAGAAATTCATCTAGTTCACTCAATTTATTTATAAGATATTCGCACGCTTTTATAATAATTTTTTGATTTGAGTACACTCCTGTACTTTCAATATACATTATATAATGGTTATCCAAGAATATCCTTTGAGCATCTAAAATTTTGAAATCATTTAATTCCTCTTCAGTTTGTTCGTGTGTCATATATTTTTGTATAGCTACTACGTCATTTTTGAAAAATTTCTCCACTGTGACCTTATCTTTTTGAATAAATTTTTCTATCGCACGGTCATCCCTTTTATTTTCAAAACAACATTTAGTAACCATATTCCAACACGAATCTTCTTTTGCGATTCCAACTGAAAAACTAATAGTTAGTTTTAATTCTTCGGGTTCATCATCATCGGAAATTTTAGGCATTAAACAGCATAAAGGAATGTATTCTCTTGAAATGGGGTCAGGTGGAAAGATTTCCCTCAATCTAAAATCTGCTGTAGTAATCTGTTTATTTGTTGCTTTGTTGAACAACTCAAAATCTCTTGTAGTGACATATCTAGAATTAGTTGTATCATTTATAACGTGAAGTCTTACTTCGTATTGCCGAATCATTGCTTCAAATTGAGATTCGTCTGACTGATATATGGGTACACACGAAATTCGATGTTTAAGATATTCATTATTGAATTTAGACTTGTTAATTTCAATATTGATTTGATTTTCATTATGAGGAAATCCTCTAAATACTAATGATTCTATACTTGTCAACATCACTCGTCTAAGTGAATTCACAACACTTAAATCAACATCAATAATTTCAAAACTAAGCTCTTCTCTTCCTCCAACATTAATAATTTTTGGGTCCATCTCACTCAAATTTAATACAGTATTTGCCATTTTATATATAAATTTATAAATATTCATTAAATCAATTTTGTGTTAAAATTAGAATTCAATAAAATTACTGAATATAAATGGCAAAACACGAATTGTATTTTAGTAAATTTTGTAAGCACTCTTCTAAAGTACTTGAAGAAATAAGCCGAAGTGGTATTTCAGACAAATTTATTTATATTTCAATCGATAAACGATTTGTAAAAAATAATGTTACTTACATATTAAACCCTGATGGTACTAGCTTTGCCCTTCCTCCTATGATAAATAGAGTTCCTGTACTATTACTAAAACCAAATCACGAGATATTAAGTGGTAATCAGATTTTAGAATACATTAAACCTCAAATTAATAATATTCAAGATGAAAAGAAATTACTCCAAAATGAACCCAACCCATTTTGTTTAGTGGTTGATAATGGTAATGCTTATGGAGTAAATAGCGATAATTTTAGTTTCTTGGATACTACACCCGACGACCTTTCAGCAAAAGGTGAAGGTGGATTAAGACAAATGTATAATTATTCTACATTAGACCAGCAAAATAATATAAATACTCCTTTACAATCCGATAAAGCCGCAAAAATAAATACTTCTTTAGAAGAATTAGAAGAACAACGCAAGAATGATATTTATAAAAAATAGATATTTATAATTTATTTAAATAATAACCATATATTATTTAAATGGCTTCTACAGTAGTGTTTAAAAAATTTAATGCTACTTATTTTAATTTCCTCGATTTTATTAAAAAACATATACAGAATGATTTAAAATTTAACGCATTTTATATGAAAAATATCATTATAAAATCAACAAACATTAAATTGTTAATCAAAACTTGGTACAATCGCATTACATCTAAGTATTATACACAAGTAATGAATAAAGACCTCGAGTTTTTTATAAATAAATCTTACATAGATGATGTAAATAATAATAATACATATGGAGAAGCACCCGATGTTATGATAACATATATTACTGAATTTAAAAAAGCATTTCCTACATTGGATGCGTCTATTAAAAATGAATTTACTGATTATATTATGAGGTTAACTAATTATAGTTATATTTATTTTAATGGATAATTAAAATAAAATATGAATAAACGTTATAAAAGATATAAAAAAATAAATACTACTTATACAAATGTCTAATGAAAAATTTAAACAAGTCATTATGGATTTTAAAAAGGATTTGCTAGCAACATTTCCTGAATTAGCTACACCTTTAAATGAATTAGATGTAGACGCGTGTTATGCTCATTGTTCTGAAACTTATCCAAAAATATTTTTTGAATTGTTATATGAAAACAATAGTTTATTTGAAAAAGATTGTTTATTATTGCCTAATATAAATTTTACTTTGTTGATGAAAGACCCAACTATTACAGAGAAGACAAAAAAGACTATTTGGAAGTACTTACAATTGTTACTCTTTTCTATTTTGGATACAATGAATAATGGAGACGATTTTGGAGAGACAAGCAAATTGTTTGAATCCATTAAAGAGGAAGACTTACATAAAAAGATTGCTGAAACTATGGAAGAAATGAAAGATTTTTTCGTAGATGAACCTTCTGATGATTCTGAAGAGCCATCCGCAAGTAATTTTATGGACCCTGAAAAATTAAAAGGTCATTTGGACGGTTTAATGGGAGGAAAAATTGGAAGTTTAGCGAAGGAAATTGCTGAAGAAACCGCAAAAAGTATTGGTGACCAAGATGAATTTATGAAAAATGTAATGAAGAACCCAAAAGAGATTCTCTCTTTAGTCAAAGATATTGGAGGAAAATTAGAAGAGAAGATTAAGAGTGGGAATTTAAAAGAGAGCGAGCTATTACAAGAAGCAAGTGAAATTATGGATAAAATGAAGGACATTCCTGGTATTAAACAAATGATGAGTAAAATGGGAATGAACGGTAAGATGGACTTCAAGGGTATGGCCAATAAAATGCAGCAGAATTTAAAGCAAACGAAAACAAAGGAACGGTTGAATAAGAAGAGGGAAGAGCGCCAAAGTCAGACACAGTCTAAAGCACAAAGTCAGACTCATACTCAAAGTGAAAGACAAAAAGCGACGGTTACCCAACAAACAGAAGATACATTTGTTGTCAAAGTTGGAGATAGTACACCTATGAAAACATCTCGGCCTAAACGAAAAAAGAAGAAGTCTAAGGCTCCAAGTACGACTGAAAACACTATTAGTGAAAATACTAATGAAACTACTACAGAATAAATATAAATATAAAAAATAAAAAACTATATTATAATGACTTTTTGGATATATGACCCGAGTATTTTATTTAATTCTAAATACATTTCACAAATATGGCCTTATTCTAATTTAGAACGTGATGAAAAACTTAACGCAGCAACTCGGTTTATTATATTAATCACACTTGTGGGTTATATGTGTATGAATCGATTTTTAATAGTAATACTTGGACTAATCGTTATTGGATTAATTGTTATTTTTTATCAATCTGATAAAGAAGGATTTGAACCTTTTTATAAATTACAACCTTATTTTTCGATAAATGAAGAAAAACAAATTGATAATACGAATCCATTTAGTAATGTTTTAATGACCGATTATAAGTATAATGTAAATAAAGAAGAAAGTAATGAAGAATATACTCCTGCTTTAGAAGAAAAAATTAATGATTCTATAAAACAATCTATTATAGAACAAAATATAGATAATACAGATTTTCAGAACGCTTTTAATAATGATAACTCTAATATTATGTTTGAGCAAAGTATGAGGTCTTTTTATACAACCGCAAGTACAACCATACCAAATAAACAAGATAGTTTTTTAGAGTTTTGTTATGGTAAATTACCCTCTGAAAAACCTTTAACTATTTATTAAAAAAATAATATCTTTGTAAAACAATATGAGCCAATTAGTAGATTTTAAATTTGACCAATTATCTAGAATCGGTAATGACTCTACAGCATTCACACAGGAAAATATGCTTAATATAAATCACGCAAATTACAATATGTATAATCCTTATATAAATAGTTGTGAGGGAGCTATTGATTTCGCAACAAGACAGCCTAATGTATTCTTTAAAGGAACTAACCACGTTGGCCCAGGCGGTTGTAATATTGACCAGAGCTCTGTTTTAGAAAAAAGTGTTCTTACAAATAATCATATTAAAGTTAGTTTACACGAACGCCCGTATAAATCCGTTCCTTATTTAGGAAGAGGAAATGTGGATGTATATGTTGAGAATAATTTGTTTTGGGGAGATACTTTAAGAGAGAAGAAATCAACTATCTTAATGAATGAAACTAAAAACAATAATGTTGACCATTATCCTCTTATGGATGCCGAGCGTTATACGGATACAAGCAAACACATCGAACAGGACGCAGCTTCTCAATGGATAAGAGGTGGTCTTCCTTCTAGAGATATTTATAAAAATGCTGAATATAAAAATATATTAACTTAATATAATGTCATCTACACAAAATAAAAATACATATGACGATTATCAAGTTAAAAAGAAAGAAAGTGTTAAACACGTAGATTATATGTTATTTGGTGGATTTTCTAAAAATGAAACCCCAGCGTTGTTTGTAAGAGGGTCCAATCCTTCTATGTACGCCGACCATTTATCTTATAATGCTATCGATATTGAAAGTACATTAAGAGGTATTCGCTCTACGAATTTAGAAGGCCCTTCTTTTAAAGCAACGCCTCAATTAAAACATTTACCTGAAGTTGAATATTTCAAAACCGACCCTACTTTTATACCTCAACCTTATTATCATTCAACTGAAGAACGCCCCCTTTATTTAAATTAAATATAAATTATAGTTATTATAATTTCATTTTAACTTATATATATATAATATGGCTTTTACACGATTTAGCAGCGACCCCGATGTTATTAATAAACGACTTGTAGAATCCACTTTTAATGGTGTTTATAATATGAATGTACCCGGTAATGGGCTAAATAATCCATTTATAGATGATACTCATATACGTCTACAAAAATGGGGAGCAAATCTACGAACAAATACTTTAGATATTGAAAATGATTTAAGAGGAACAAACCGTAAATTAGGAAGCGACTATCAAAATTATATGAAAACATCTGCTTTACCGACAAGTAGTACATATAATTTTCCAACCAAATCATTTTTAACGGATGAAACAAGAGCGAGTTGTCCTGCTTGGTTATTTCGGGATTTACCTCAATATTCCCCAAAATATTTACAAATAAATCCACAATTAAATGTGGCAATGTCATTTGAAAATAACCAAGCAACTCGAAATTTAGAAAAAGATTATTATTTAAAAAAATAATAGTATATAATAATGGCTCAAATCGCAATACCTCTTGTTATAGCAGGAGTTTTATATTTAGTGTCAAATGATAAAAAGAAAGAGAACTTTAAAGATTCACCCGCTGATTATAAACAGTCTGATGATAGTAATGAAGAAGTAAAAAATAATATGGATTATACTTCACTTCAAACAAACAATCAAGGTGTTTATAGTCAATACCAAGATAAATATATAGGACGCCCTTTAAAAAGTAGTGGCTTCACATCTCTTACTGGTGAGCAAATGGATAAAGTACAACATAACAATATGAATTTGTTTTATAATAATAAATCGAACGGACAGTTCTCTCAACCTGATTTTAACAGAAATGAAAGTAAACTAGATGTGTATACAGGGTCAGGTTCAAATGTAATTGAAAAAACTGAAATTTCCTCTTTATTCAAACCTCACGAAAACGCACAGAATGTATATGGTAACCAAAATCAAAGCGACTTTATTCAATCCAGAGTAGTACAATCACAGAGGTTTGCCAACACAACACCTTGGGAACAAGTACGTGAAGCTCCTGGTACAACTGGATTTAATAGTGCTGTTGAAAACAGAGATAAATGGATGCCTAAAAAAGTTGACGAATTGAGAGTTGAAAATAATCCTAAATCTAATTATGAGCTAAATTATGTTGCCCCCGCATTTAAAATGGGCGAACAAGCGCCTCTTGGTAAAGTTATCATTAAAGGTCCAGACAAATACCACGTAAATGGTACGAATGGTATGGGCGCTCCATTAGGTAATCTTAAACCTACTCAAACCGCTGAACAGATGCTCACAGATGAGAACCGAGAACATACAAGTGTATCTTATTACGGTACTAGAGCATCTGATAATGCTGGATATGTTGCTGGAAAATATGTTGAGCCCCACAAACAACAATTAAATACAAACCCTTATTTAAATTTAACATCTAACCAAGTATATCCTACAACCGAACAAAATTATGGAAAAACTGGTTTTAAATCTTATAGTAATAATAGAGATACGAACAATGATTATTTTGGAACTGCTGGAGGTGTGTTTATGGCGAATGTTGTAAATCCTATCGTAAATGGATTAAAACATACTAAAAAAACTAATTTTATTGAAAATAAACAAAGCGGAAATCTTAGCGGTATTACAAGGCCAACTGTATTAAATGATGTTTCTCCCGCACCCACAAACAGACAAATGCAAGTTGACCGAGTTGGTTTAAATTATTTACAGGTAAATCGGCAAACTTCTGATGGATATATTACAGCAAATCCTTATTTAATTGGAACACAAAGAGAGAGCACATCCCAAACGAATGTGGGTGTTGCTAAAGGATTACCTGGAGGAAAATCTTATCAAGCAGAATACAATCAACGTTCATTTGAAAAACCATCTGAGAATAGAATGAATATGGGTAACACAAATGTATTTAATAATGTAATGAATGTAAATATAAGTAAACCTGAACAATGTAATACGGATAGACGCACCAATTCATACATTCCATCTATTCCCCAAATGGACCATATGGGAGAAAACACAACACGCAAACAAGATTATAGAAATAATGCGGACGAGTATTTACAAGCGGACTTATTAAAAGCGTTTAAGGCAAACCCTTATACCAAATCATTAAATAGTGTTGCGTAAATATATATATATGGCTAAACAATATACACAAAAAAGAAAAGTTACTAAAAAAAATAGTCGAAAAAATATTACTCAAACGAATGTTTCAACAAAATATTTTGCACATAAACCATCTAATTATGGAATGGGTACATTTGCTAATGTAGATATTCCTGTTGGAACTATTATTTTAAAAGAGAAACCTTATTATTTATCCCAAAGTGTAAATGAGGATGACCCTTCATATGTATTTAAGCTAATCGATAAATTTTTATCTGATAAACAATACGTTAAAAAGTTTTTATCGTTAGTTCCACAAAAAATAAACTGTACTACAGATGTTGGTTGTGTTTCATATGAAGATATAAAATATTTCCATAAATTGTATTTACCCTATTTATCCAAATCAGATATGATTTTATATTATATGAAACTTAAACGCAATATGTTTACGTTTCATAATACTCCGGGTATTTGTTTTATAGCAACTCGTATGAATCATAGTTGTGACCCAAACATAAAATATGACGTAGTTGGAAAAGAATTAGTGTTTAAAATTAAAAAACCTATTCAAAAGAATGATGAATTATTTGATTCATATATAGATTATCGTCTTCCTAAAAAGGAAAGACAACAAATACTATTAGAGAGATATGGGTTTATGTGTAAATGTACGAAATGTATGAATGAATAAATATATTACAACTATATATGGATATGGATAATTTACGCGAACAATTCGTACAAATAGAATTAGAATGTATGAGAAAACAGCGCGATTTATTATTAGAAACTATGAAAAAGAATGAATACGCACAACAAGAACTTCAAAATTATTTAGACAGAATTAATTATAATATAGACAAATTAGAAAAAGGAATTATAAATGATTAATATAATGATTATAATTTGTTTTTACTTAAAAATTCAATTATAAAATAAATATAAATGGACCTTGCTTTTTATACTTATTTCTATGGTTCTAACAACAATCCTGCATTTTATATTCCAGAAATTCCAACTTTGAAATATAAATGCTATTATTTTACAAATAATATGAATATGTTCAATCTATTAAAAAACTCTAATTGGATTCCCATTTTTGATAATAAACCTATTAATGAAAACTTGATAGCCAGCTGTATGGATGGTAAAGATATCAAAGTACTACCACATAAAAACGATGTTTTACAATCACATTCTTATTTATGTTATTTAGATAACAAACTAATTCATATAGATATAGATTTCGTGGAACGATATATTAATAATTATTTTATTCAACAAAATTATGCTCTGTTATTAAGAGTTCATCAATTTGTACACGAAAGTGTATGGAATGAATTTAAAGAAAGTATGTTACAAGAGAGATACAGAATACAAAGTGACCAATATAGACAATATATTAAATCACAGCTGGATAATGGGTTGAGCGAAACTACTCCCACACATTGTACTTGTAATTTTATAATAAGAAATATGAAACACGAAAAAATTAATTCAATCAATGAAACTTGGTATCAGCATATTCAAGAATGCGGAATACAAGACCAAATATCATTCTTCTTCGTAAAACAAATTTATGAATCTTATATATTTCCTTATACGGAATCTCAATATAAACAACATCAAAATAGACAACAATATAATATGATGTCTCTTATAAATAATGTTACACGAATTGTTATGTAAATATACCCTTTTTAAAATATTTAAATAATTTTGTATATATTTCATTTAATAATTTTATTGGTATATTTTTTATATTTCCACTATATACTTCTTTATTATTTTTAATAATTACACACGTATCTGGTGTCATTCGTTTTATATGAAATAGTTTTTGTATAGTTTGTGTCTCGTAATCAAATACAGTTTTTACTATAAAGGGTTCAGGTTTTTTATCCATAAATACAGCTCCAATATATTTGTCTGCGTCTTCCAATTTAACTTCATTTATATAATAATACCACGGGTCATCCATTTTATCTGTAAATAAACACGTACATTGCTTTTTAGTGTATTGGTTGTGCTCATTCGGCTCGGTCAATACATATTTTATAGTTGATATTGTATCGTTGTGAATATTCATCGTCTTTATCTCTCGCTCATAATTTTCATTTTTACTTTCAATGCAGTTTAAGGGCTCTAAAAAATGAAAAGCTGGGTCTACTATGAAATATCTATCTTTGTCATATGGAATTAATAAAGACACGTGGCATATGTGATTTACGCCAGGCACCATATGTACTTTAGGTACACTTGCCGGTATCAAATAACTCACTATACCTAGATTTTTAAAATAAGTTTTTAAAAACAAACTTAGAGCAATACAATTTCCCGAGTTGTATCGTTGTAATGTTTTTTTAGATGAATCTAGACCATAAACGATATATGGGAATGTTGAAAAAGAAATATTGTCATAACATATTCGTAACGCCTCCTCCACAATATCTTGTGTTATTGCTTGTTTTTTCATTTTAATTATACTAAATTCCATTTATTATATACAATTAAAAATATTTAGATATTAAATTCATTTAATAATAATGTCTCAAGTAGACTCTATTATTAAAACATATGACGAACACCACAATATTCCTCATATTTTAATTTATGGCGATTCTAATATTGGGAAACGTAAGATTTTAAATAAAATTTTAAACCATATTTATTCGTATGAATTAAAGAAACAATACTGTATGTTTATTCAATGCGCTACCTGTAAAGGTATTAAGATGATTCGAGATGATATTAAAGAATTTGCTAAACAATACGCCAATCCTGTATGTTTCAAGAGCATTATTTTATATGATGCAGACAATTTAACTATTGATGCACAATATTCTTTACGTCGATGTATTGAGATTTATAGTAAAAATACTCGTTTTTTTATTGTAACTTCGAATAAAGATAAATTACTTAATCCAATCTGCTCTCGCTTTATTCATATGTATATTCCATCCGTAAACAAAAAAAGGGCTATTCCAAATATTACTATTGATATTGAGAAAAAAAATATTGACGAGTTAATGGTATTATCTGAAGAGTTGTATAATAATGGGGTATATGGTGATATGGTTCTTAAACAAATGAAAAAAATGAATAAACTAGATTATATTCAAATTAAATTTCATTATGAAACAATTTGTAAAGAACTGCGGAATGAAACATTAATCATTTTCTATTTATTATGCTTTTGGAATAAACTAATTGTTATTAATTAATATATGCTTATATATATGGCTTATACAAGAAAACAAAGGCAAAGACAAAAGATAAAGAGGGTACATCTTACTGATTACAAAGGCGGTGCTAAAAGTACTCTCGACTTTAGAGATAAGAATAATATGGGTATTGTAAAAAAAGCAATTAGACAAATTAAAGATATTTTTGAAGATATTGTGATTGAAATTCATAATAAAAATAAACCTGTTGGTATTGCCGCGACGATAGTACGAAATATAAATGAGATGTACATTCCCGCAATTACTTTACATAATGATGATGAAATGAAAGATTTAGTAAGAAAATTAACTCAAGCTCACAGTTATTTGTTGAATACATCAATTAATCTCAATCTTGAACACGTAAATATATCATCTAAATTACAAAAAAGAATAGATGATACAAAAGATTTAATTAAACCTAAAAATGTCGCGTTTTCTTTAGTGAATAATCCAAATACTGAATTAGACGAACACTTAAATCAAAATGCCAATCGTTTTTTTACAGAAGTTAATGCTGCGAAAAATGCTTCTGCTGAAATAAGAAGAGTCGAATTAAATAGACGTGAAAGTCAAACTCGAGCAATGATAAACACAAATGGTCGCAGACGTTCAACTCATAAAAAATCAAAATCTCATAGTAAGAGTTCTCGTTCTAAAAGTAGTAACCGATTTAGTAAATCAGAATAAACATTTTTTTGATGGAAAGATTTATATTTAGAATAAAATATTATGATTATATATATGAACACTCGTAAAGTTAGAATGACAAAACGAAAGATGAATAAACGGAAGTCGCGTTACAGTGGGGGGGACAACGCAGCAAACGCATTATTGGGACAGACAGCAGAAGAATTGTTAAATGCTGGTGTTTCACAAGCTGATATAGATAATACCGCATTGTATACTCAATCAACTAACTCAACCGGAACACCAAGATATAAACCAGTAACTGCTACACCAGAACCAAGCGCACAAGAAAATATAGCTTCTGTAGGTGGTCGTCGCCGCCGAAAGTCCCGCGGGAATCGCCGTTCTAAGAGCCGCCAACAGTCTAGACGTAAACAATCCAGACGCCGATAAATTAATATGCGTTTTTAACCCATTATTCTTTTAACTTAAAAAATATATATGGATGATTATACGTCAAATGTATTAAGTGATTCAAAAAATGAATGGTCTATTTTACTAATCAATTATATTACCCCACATATCATTGATGGATTTAGGTCTATTTTTAACGAATCGGTTCGTTTATGTCAAGAAAACGACGAGATTGAAAAGTATTTAATGACGTATCAAAACCTACTTGCTAGAATACCCAAATGGAATCAAACAATGATTAAAGACGAACACGAAAGAATTGTCAAATTATGTAACTGTTCTTATTTAGAAGATATATTAACGTGTGTTCACATCGTTCAATTAAAAATCCTAAGTTGCGTTCGTGTAGGAAGTGAAACTAAAAAAGTAAAGATTGACATACCCGAGTTTAGCACATTTTTACATCAAGTATATATCAATATTGCTCGTAAATTATATTCTTCTATCTATTTATTTGAAATCGACATTGCTCCTTTAGAGCAACAAAAAAGAAATAGAGAGTTTGAATTAATCGTACAAACTTGTATTATGAACACGATTCGTGACAGAATTCCAATTGAAACATTATTAAGACAATACATTGATGAAACACAAGAAATAGAAATTATAAAGGAGGAGAAGATAATGGAGCCCAAAATGGTAGAGCCTAAATTAATGGAACCTAGAAGTATGGAACCTAGGGTGATGGATAATAGGGCGATGGAACGACCAAAACCAACCAATAATTTTAATGAATTGAATGAATTAAATTCGAATTTAAACAAAATTATGGAGCCTCATAACAAGGTTGAGTTTGCTGAAAAGAATTCCATATTAACTTTTGAATCTGAGAAAGATGATTCAGACATTATAAGTATTGGTGAAAACGTTCCATTGAATAATTTCGACTTTGAGGATTTAGATTTAGACCCATCTAAAAAAGGTGATAAAGTAGACCTCGCATTTGAAGAACTATAATATTTCGTTCAATTAAATGAATTAAACAATATATATATTTTAATGACTGAATATATATATATTGCTTTGTTATCTGGCATTGTGTTCTTTATTTTTAAATTAATAATGAATAAAAGAAATAAAGTTACTGAAACGAGTGAAAAAGATGTTATGAAAGATAGTGTGTATGTCACAATTATTGTAGGGCTGATTTTATTCGCTAAAGACCATTATTTTAATAAATCACGAATCAAGACTCAAGTATTTACAAATGAACCTGCCTTTTAATTTCATCTAAATCCATACAATCCTCAAGTACATCTGTTTCATATGATTTAAAACAGACGTGACTGAACTGCTTCTCGGGTGTATGATTATGTACTATTCTCGCAATCATTTTATAAAGTTTGAATTCGGGGTATCTTTCTTCTCCATTCTTTTTGTACAAAACATTTACTCCATTATCATCATACAACCAAGATATAATTAAATCATATACAGGAACCTTTTTATAAGACTCAATGCATTTAAAATCATCTATAATGAAATCAATCATAGAGCACGCCAACCTACACAAGTCAAAACTGTAATTTGGCTCAATAATAGGTTTGGCTGGATTATAAAATGGTTCGCAATTATATTGAGTATGAGCGGTGCCATTTGCTGAGAAACTGTCACTACACAAAAGCGTGTTGTTTACAGTATAAATTGCTCTCCCAAAGTCAATTATTTTGTATATTTTTCCATAAGTGGGGATTTTGTAATATTTGCCAAGTATTTTATAATGTAAAAATTCTTTCGTAGTAAAGACATACATAATGTTGTTTGTATGTAAATCATTGTGTGTGAATTTGAATGCTTGTTGATATAAGTATAACATTGCGATGACTTGAAACATTGCGCTTTCCAATTCCTCAATTCTAATTTCACTATTTTCTAAAATAGAATCAAAAGTGGATTCACAACATTCAATAGCAATTACATTTGTAGGTATTTTATTAATCACTAATAACAAATTTTCTGAATCTGATTCAGAGCCTGATTCAGAGCCTGATTCAGTTTTGGTTTCAGAGTTGTCTGTTGAATTATCTTCATCTGTTTCCCATTCTTCAGTTTCATTTGAATGATGCGACCCATTTTCTTCGGATTCTGAATCTGAATTATCTACTGTAGAATGGTCTGACCCATTGTCGCTTGAATTTGATTCACTTAATCTATTGGTTGAATCACTATCTTTATTTGTCGATTCGCTATCATTGTCATCCATTTCCTTGTCACTCATTTCCTTATCACATATCTCAATATCATTTGATTCAATATTTTTAGCGCTTGTATCTAATTCGAAATCATCCAATTCATCTGCTACAATATCAACCATTTCATCAGAAATATTTATTAATTCATTCTTTTTGAACATTGAATTAAATTTTTCATCTTTAAAATGAAATAAACTATTCATATTTTCATTAAAAAATTTAGAATCACACAAGTATTCAAAATCATCGGTAATATTAATTTCACATTTTTTGGATAAACATACATAATTATCGTAAAATTCTAATCCGTGTACAAATCCAGCATTTAATAATTTCGATGTTAAATAATAAAAAAAGCCATCTACATATGCGTAATTATTAACTGAATGTATATATTCTTGAAACTGGCTTGTATTAATGACACTTTCTTTGTTAGGCAATTGATTTATTTCATCTGGCTTGTATTTGCCAATTAAGTATTTTACATAATCCACTAAAGTAATGAATTTTTTAAAGCACGTTTTAACATTTCCGTTAATATCCGTAAATTTGAATTTATTATAAGAAACTCTCTCTGTGTATTCTTTTACTTTTTTATCGGGGAACACAGACACAGCATTTTGTAATGGGTTATAAAATGTTATTTCATTAATATCAAAAGGCATATCACAAATTTCCATATTAAATTGAAATATAAAAAACTTGGTAAATTTAAACTAAACAAAATACAAATTATTAAAGTATTAAATACTAACTAAATATATATGTCTAAAACAAAGAAAAATTGTCGAATGGAAATAACATATACAGGTATACACGAGTGGTACAAAGGTTTATTTGAAAAATTAGGGTGGATGGTATTATCCAAACAGCACAACATAGATGATAAAGTTGATTTATATAAAGATTCTTTATATAGATTAAAAGATTGTATGACTAAAAAACATAAACAAATTAAAGATGTTGATAAAAAAGAAGATTTAAGAATTATGTTAAATAATTTAGAAGTTCTTATTCAACACGTGGAAAAAGATTTTTAATTTTTTTATAAAAATATATATCTTATATATAATGTCTAAAACAAAGAAATCTAATACAAAGAAATCTAAAACAATGAAAAATAATAGTAATCCTAAAAAAGAAAAATGTGATAAAGATTATACATATGGTTCAGTAGTATCAGGATATTATACCATACTTGATGGATTAAGTAATGCTACTATAAATAAATCTAAAAAATTGAATAATAGAGTTAAAATATATAAAAAAGATATGTATAGAACATACGACTGTATGGTAAAACTATACAAAAAAGTAAAAGACGAAGATAAAAAAGAAGATTTAAGAATTATGTTGGATAATTTAAAAATTATTATTAAACAAGTAGAACAGGGGTTTAAACTTTAAATCATTATATATGGTTTGTTCACGTGTTTTTTCCAATTATCTTTACAATGATGGTAAAACATATTAGTTATAAATAATCGTCCTGTTGAAATTACAGAGCCCAAGCACGAAAAACCTCCCTTGTGTAACAGTAAATTAGATGCGTTCATCATAATCATTAAATGAACATCAGGCTCATTTAAATAAATATAACTATCATTTTTATTTTTATTTAATATATCATTAATTGTCATTACAAATCTTGTTTTTTTATTATGATGACCCGCAAAATGTTCATCTCCGTGTACTCCCGATAATAATACAATTCTTTTAAATTTATAAGACATTTCCTCGATTTTATTTATAAATCCCAATTCAGTCATTAAATCTCCACTTCGAACGTGTACACATAACGTATCCTTATCTTTTACTATATTCAAAACATCTTCATATTTATGCTTATTTATTTCATTATAATATGTGACAGATTCCACTATTAAGTTTATATTTGGAACTGGGTCAGATTCCTTTCTATGGTCACAATAATAGTTTAAAATCGACCCTTTATAATTTTTTCCTATCAAATTCATTCGTTTTAACAAGTCCATATCGTGATGAGGTGTTCTATTCCAAGTATTATCTAAAAAAGGCATATTTAACAAATCTCCTATGTTGTATCCAGCTTTTCTAGTATCTTCATCGATTTGTTTTTCATATATTTTTACATCGTCATATACGAGTTGTTTCAACATAACAATATTATTGGTTTATTTTTATGTTGAAATAAGCTGAATTTAATTTAATAATTTGAATCGGCGACATATATCATCATTGTTATTTTCTATACCCACATAGATTGATTTCTTCTGTCGTGTAATTGCCACGTGAAGTAATGAATCGTACACAATATTTCCCGTTTTTTTACTAAAAATATTCAATGAATGCTCGGTGACTCCTAATAAAAATACGACTTCTCTTCCTGCTCCTTTTGATGTATGGATTGATAGAATTCTTGTGGCGTGTTCTGAATCATTTAATTGTATTGTTTTGCCTTGTTCTGCTTTATGTAAATAAACCCATTTCATTTTCTCTCCATATTCATCGATGCTATTTATTCTACCTTCCCAAAACCGTTGAATCTCTAATTCCAAAATAACAGCGAAATTATTTTTAGAGAGAATTGGAAATATAAACATAAAATTATTAGGCAAGTAATTATATTTATCAATCTCTATTTCCATATAATGAATTATTTTATGAATCACACTATACATATCTTCTAAATTTGTTTTATAATAAGGGTCGACATTGAATATGGTGTACGGTTTAATATCTTCGTGAATATATTTACAAGGTTTATCGCATATTTTGATTACTTCTGGTAAATTATATTTTGAATAAGGAATAATTGTATTCACAAACTTTTTAAATTGTTCATTATGAAAACGCATTACTTGATTGATGCCTGTTGTTTTATTTATTTTTGCGTCGGCCTGGTCAATACACGTATATATATTTTTATCTCCCCAAATACTTTGAAGTTTATCCCCAATCATATACAAGTCCATTTTGGTCTTATTACTTATACTTACAAATGCTTCCATATAGTGGTTTCCCAAATCTTGAGCTTCGTCGATTATAATCAATGTATTGTTGTTCATTTCAATCATTTCGCCACAATACTTTAACTCATTTGTGATGTAACCGTCTTTTATCTCGTATATTACATTGTTATAATAATCTTCATTATTTATTTCTCTCTTTTTGTCTACTATGTAATGTGTAAAAGAATCGATTGTACCTATAATCACGATAATTTCAAAACCGTTTCTATCAAACACTATTTTGTATTGTTTTCCAAGTGTTTCGCTTACTAATTTGTATTTGTATAATAATTTCGAATCATATTGTTGTTTAATTTCATTGTAAATAACTTCTTTGGCCGAATGCATTTTTGTTAAAAACAAAAGTGTTTTTTTATTTATAAATTTGGGGTTATTCAATAATTGAACGCTTTCATACGTTTTTCCACAACCGGCTCCTCTTTGATTAAAAAATACTTCGCCTTTTAAACAAGAATCGCAAGATATCTCTCTCGTACATATTAATGTGTCATCGATTTCATTTATTTTAAACCACGGCTCTGAGTGGATTAATATACCTGTTTCAAATGTACATATGACTTTATTATTTTCTATATAAAATAAGGAAGTACCCTGTTGTATGATTTTGCTTTGTTCATTGGGTGCTTCTATTTCATATATAATACTTTCATTACATTGTACACATAAACGATTGATTATAATATTCTTTTTAATTACAGTCTTTAATTCATTTATAAGTGATTGATTTTTCTTGATACATATTTTTTTATGAGAAAAATAAGGTGATTTTACGAGTCCTTTTTTAAATATTAATTTTTGATTACAATCCGGACAAACATAGCAAGTTTGTTTGATGGCATTATTCGGATTTATATAATCAAGTGTTTTTTCAGATATTGCTCCATATTGGCGGAGCAAACAATTCATACTATATTAGTATATTATATATCTTTATCTTATTTATGGTAGCTCTTATAACTGCGTTTAAAGTCAAGTCTTATATTTGAGTTTATATTATATATATATGACGTTAGAATTGAAAAAATTTGATATGAAACGTATTACATTTTTAAAAGAAGAAAGTAAAGGTCCCGTTGTGGTGTTAATTGGTCGGCGTGATACAGGAAAAAGTTTCTTAGTTCGAGATTTATTGTATCATCATCGCGATATTCCGATTGGGACTGTTATATCGGGGACTGAAGCAGGGAATGGGTTTTATTCTGCCCACGTACCCAAATTGTTCATACACGACGAATATAACACGAGTATTATTGAAAATATTTTAAAAAGACAAAAAACAGTAATCAAAGAGGTGAATAAACAAATTCAATTGTACAAAGTATCGAAGATAGACCCACGCACATTCGTAATATTAGACGATTGTCTTTATGATAATACTTGGTCGAGAGATAAAATGATGAGGTTATTATTTATGAACGGCCGCCATTGGAAAGTATTTTTAATCATTACAATGCAGTATCCTTTAGGAATACCTCCTACATTAAGAACAAATATCGATTACGTCTTTATTTTGCGCGAGCCTTATATTGCCAATCGTAAACGCATTTATGAAAATTACGCGGGAATGTTTCCTACATTTGAATCATTTTGTCAAGTTATGGACCAATGTACTGAAAATTTCGAATGTCTTGTCATTGACAACAATGTTAAATCAAATAAATTGAGCGACCAGATTTTTTGGTATAAAGCTAATTCCGATATAAGGCACGACTTTAAGTTGGGGTCAAAAGAATTTTGGGAAATGTCAAAATCAATAGGTGATGATGAAGAAGAAACTCCTTATAATCCAGAACAATACAGAAAAACAGTTCAAAAAATTAATGTAAAAAAAACAAAGTGGTAAAAACAAAGTATACAAAAATGAATATAAATTTTAACTTAATTATTTTCTATTTCTAAATTCTTTTCTAGTCTGTCCTTTACCTTGTAATTTCCATCTTAATTCAAAATTATTAGAATTTGAGTTATCATTTAATTTTGAATTTGGTAAATACACTCCTAATGAAGGTCGATTTAAATTCGCTGGTTCAATTTGATTTTTTTGTTTATTTTTTGAATTACTTTGAGGGATTTTTTTGGGTGAGGGCGGTTTAGGTGGCTCTACTTTTTGTGGCTCTACTTTTGGTGCGTCTACTACCTTTTTTTTGGTTTTAGCAGCCGATTTTGAAGAACTTTTTTTAGATAAAGATGGAGGTAAAGGTGGCTGAGGTAAAGATGGCTCGGGCAATGGTGGCTCAACAAGTAAGGGTGGCTCAACAATAGACGAAACCTGTAAATTCGCCGATTGTGCGCGTTGCGCTTTTTTTGTATCAGGTTCAACACCCGATTTAGGCATATACTTATTTAATTTACTTGTTAATTCATCTAACCCACAAGTAAGCTCTAATATTCTAGATGTATCTTCCAATTCTCCGCGTTTAAACACACCCATATTTGCTTTTAATCGATAATCATCTCTTATTTGGTCTTGTCCTTCGAATAATGTAAATGAAACGCGGGTTAATGCTTTTAAAACAGATGGGCTTGGGTCCATTTTTCTTATTAATGGTATAAAATGTTGTCCAGTCGCTCCTTTTAATAGTAACACATACGTATTTCCTCTTGATGGGTTTGTATTACAATAATAATTAACCGCAATATCGCCAGGTAATACTACAAATATTAAAAAATTACAATTAAACATTAACGCAAATAATTTTAATGATTCTGGGCCTAAATAAGTAGATGATTTTACTATTTTTTTTAATGAAAATGTATCAATTGTATCTTTTTCTGGGTCTTTATTCACTTCATTAAATTTTTCAACGAGTTCTTTTCGTTTTTCTTTGCTAAATGTATCCTTTTCGGTTTTACAATCTTCTTCACTTAGACCATCACACCTATTTGGGTCTGTTAAATAAAATAAAGTTTCTAATAAACAATTACCGGTCACATCTACCTCACGAGAATTATTCCTTTCAATAGCATCTCTTTTTATTCCATATATCATTCGTTCATTTGGGTCTGCTCCAGTTAAACTACTAATAAATTTTGTAAAAAAATCTTTTAATTTTGGAAATTGAGGATATCTACTTTCAGCATTTTTTTTAAATTTTAATGTTGCCATATATAATAAATATAATATTTTATATTATTATATGGGGGATTGTACTATAGGCAAAGAATTAAAACAATCTACTTGTAGATATGTAAAAAAGTGTAAGCCTGGATGGGTTCGTAATGAGAAATACATTTGTAGAAAAACTTTAAGGAGGATTGGTAAACGAGCACATTCTCCAGACAATAAAGGATTAGAGTATAATTATGATAGAGGCTTGAATGTAGGTAAAAAATTACAAAATAGAAATAAAAATCAACAAGGTATAATGAGAAGACTTTTTGGAAATAGCTCTAACCCAAGTCCTCCAGAACCTAAATTATCAAATTCAGAAATGAAGAAATTGTTTGAATCACCTAATGAAGTATTTAATGATGAACCATCTAATTTATCACCTAAAGTAGTTAAAAAACCAAAAAAACTTATTACTGGAAAAGTTCGACCATTGTTATTGAAACCAAAATCTCGCAAAAATTTTAGAGCCTTAAATGATAATTTAAAAAATTCACCAAATGAAGCATTTGATTTGAAAAAACATAAAAGACTTCAGTTTGCTCGTTTACAAAAAACGAAAGACCTTAAACTTAGAGAGAAAATTAAACAAAAAGAAAGAGAAGCAATGAATTTACACGCAAGAAAAATAGCTACAAAATATAATGTTTTACAAAATGCTGCATAATTCATTATTATGACATTTAATTATGAAATTTCATAAAGAAATCTCATAATATTATCGGATTGCTCTACTGTAATAGGGTCGTCATTAATGTATTCGTGATTTATATGATGTTTTAAGTCGTACATATTATTCCAAATGTAATAGACAATTGTGTTCTCAGTTAGAATGTAATCATCATCAGACGTATAGTCATATATGTCAGAAAATGAGGGATATTCAATAGGGTGGTCCATTTTTTATTTGTTATTTAATAAAAATATTATTATTTTGATTTCAATTTTATTTAAAGACAAATAATTTAGATTAAATTATTAAATATTATGTTAGTTAATAATTTAAACATTCGGTATATTATTATTTTATATGACAGATACAAATACAAATAATAATATACGTCTTCATATTCCTGCTATTCCATATACTATTACTCGGGATGAGTATAGTCACGACGCATTTACTGGTAAAGTAAAACGATTCGCCCCTATGATGCGTTCTCGTGGTTTTGAAGTTTTTCATTATGGAATTGAAACCTCAGAATCTGGAGCAAATAAAGATATACAACTTATGACTAAAGATGAATGGGAAAAAATAAGAATAGAATCTTTAATTTTTCTAGAGCCTGCTTTATCTTACGAAGAAGCAGTAAAAAAAAATAATGATAATACAGTAATTCTAAATCATCATTCAAATTGGTCATCTCCATTATCAATCAAATTTAATGAACTATTACGCAGTAAACTAAAAGAAAATTATAGGAGTAATCAAACCGACATCGTATGTATCCCATTGTCAAGAATGTATGAAAATTCTATAAAAGATTGTAATTATACTATAATTGAATTTGGGATTGGCTATTCTGGTTCTTATTTAAATTATAGAATTTTTGAATCACACGCGTGGCTATCACACGATTTAGGTATGGAAAAACAAAGTCCTAATAATTATTGGTTTGTAGTTCCACACTCATTTAATACAAATGAGTATAAACTTTCATTAAAGCCTAATCCAAAAAGGATTGGGTTTCTAGGACGTCTTGAAAATTTTAAAGGGTGTCACATAATTGTAGAAATAGCAAAAAAGTTTCCAAATATAGAATTTATTTTATGTGGAGCAGGGAACCCCACTCCTTATATAACAAATACTACTCCTAATCTTATTTATAAACCACCTATTCACGGTAAAGAACGCTCTGAATATCTAGGTAGTTGTACTGCTATATTATGCCCAACTATATATCTAGAACCATTTGGGTGTGCTGCTGTAGAAGCTCAATTATGTGGAACACCTGTTATTTGTGCTGATGTGGGAGGTATGGTTGAAACAGTTGAACAATTTAAAACTGGAATACGTTGTCATACGCTTGCGGATTATTGTTACGGGATTCAACACGCATTAGATGGTAAATTTAATCGTACATACATTCGCGAACGGGCAGTAAATTTATATGATATGTATAAACTAGCTTATAATTATGAATATATTTTTAAATCTGTATTAGATGTGTCTATACCAGATAAAAGGGGGTGGTATAGTAATGATTCCCATATTAAGATAGCGCATTTATTAAAAGCTGACCATTCTGATAAAGCAAGTGTAGATAAAGCAAGTGTAGGTAGAGTAACCGCAGAAGTACAATTTATTGATTTGACTGTGACTAGTTTACCTGTCACTAATTTACCTGTCACTAGTTTACCTGTCACTAGTTTACCTGTCACTAGTTTACCTGTCACTAGTTTACCTGTCACTAGTTTACCTGTGACTAATAATAAAGAAAATAATAAGTTTTGTATTTTATTAGTAGGTCAAATGCGAACATATGATTCCTCATTTATTAAAAATAGTTATTTACATTATTTATCTAAGTATGAAAGCATTGATTTATATATATATACTTGGAAAAAAAGAGGTTCTTCAAATAGACACAATGATAAAGATACAAATGATAAAGAGAATGACATAATGAATGAAACAAAAATAATAAATTATTATTCAAAATTTCCATTTTTTAATGTAAAACAAGTTATTATAGATGATTTTGATATATTTTATGAAAATTTAGATTCAGAAATGAGAGATATTTATATTACACCTTTTACACAACACACTTCGGTTACTGTTTCTGTACCTATATGTTATAAATATCAACAAGCGGTTGAACATTTGAAACAGTTTAATATAAATTATTCATATTGTATGTTATTGCGACCTGATTTTGAATTTATAAGCGATGTACCATTATTTAATCAACTAGAAGATAATATTATTTATTATAAACATTGGCATCTAGGTTGTATTGACCACGGTTGGTTTGGAACAAGTAATACAATTATAAAGCAGTTGATTAATATATATACAAATATAAAAAAAAATATAGTTAATACAAATCATAACGCAAAAGATAAACATTATTGTAACAACGATTATATACTTATTACAACTGAAAAAAATAATTTACAACATCGTTTCATAAATGGTACTATGAACAAACAAGTATGTTATGATAGGGGGTTACTAATAGATGACCACAAAATTATAGACAACTATACTTATTTTTCTAATACAAAAAGTGTTGAAACAATTATAAATAATAAAGATATTACATTTAAAAAAATAATTCCAGAGAAAATGCCATTTTCTTGGGTAGGTTATACTATTAAAAAAGGAAAGCACAATTTATCATTTAATATAAAAAGTAGTGAAGATATAGATTTTTCTTTTATAAAATCACATAGTCCTGTTCAATTTCATAAAACACCGTTTATTAAAAAAAATTGTGAAGAACTTGTATCAACAGAAATAAATGTAGATAATGATACTATTATTATTTTTATTTTTGATGATTATCCGAACTGTATTAATATAACATTTAAAAACATTACTTTTAAAAAAATATAATTTATTTTTTTTTTTTTTTTTTTTTTTTTTTACTTTCGCATTCATTGTTTTTATTATGTGGGTGAGTTATTTCTGTTATTGGTGTTAACGGTAACAATACTGGGATTGACATTTTTAATTTTTTTTCTATTTCTTTTAATTGAGAATCGATTTTATCATCTTTAATTATTGGATTATATATCCCAATTGTATTTTCTAATGGGTCAGTTATTATATTAAAGATTGGTTCTTTAATAAAAGACTCTGGAACAACTGGTAATAGTTCAGGAACAGGTTCTGGAAAAGGAATAAGCTCAGGTAAAGGTTCAGGTTCAGGAACAGGAATAAGCTCAAGTTCTGGTATTGTTTTTGGCTCAAGTTCTGGCATTTTCTCAGGTTCAGGTTCAGGAATTGGTTCCGGTTCAGATTCTGGCATTTGTTCAGATTCAGGTTCAGGAATTGGTTCTGGAACAGGTTCAGGAATTGGTTCCGGTTCAGATTCTGGCATTTGTTCAGATTCAGGTTCAGGAATTGGTTCTGGAACAGGTTCAGGAATTGGTTCTGGAACAGGTTCTGGAATTGGTTCAGGGATTGGTTCAGGTTGAGGTTCAGGTTCAGGTTCTGGAACAGGTTCAGGTTTAGGAATTGGTTCAGGAATTGGTTCAGGGATTGGTTCTGGAACAGGTTGAGGTTCAGGAATTGGTTCTGGAACAGGTTGAGGTTCTGGAACAGGTTGAGGTTCAGGTTCAGGAATTGGTTCTGGAACAGGTTGAGGTTCAGGTTCAGGAATTGGTTCTGGAACAGGTTCAGGTTCAGGTTCAGGAATTGGTTCTGGAACAGGTTGAGGTTCAGGTTCAGGAATTGGTTCTGGAACAGGTTCAGGTTTTGGTACAGGCTCAGATTCTATTATAGATTCATCTCTATCAATTATTATATTAATGTCATTTGAGTTTGATATAGTATTTCTTAAATCAGAAAAACGGTCATACCCACCATCATCAATGCATTTATTACAATATTCCGCATCTAGTTTAGAACACTTTTTACAAATTTTAGTAATAACTACGTTCTTTTTATCTTTTACAGGTTTATTAAAGTTTACATCATTATCTAGTTGTTCATTTATACAATTCAATTTGCTATTTAAATTAGAGAGAAACGAAATATGATACTTATGATAAGTCGTTAAATATTTTTTATATAAATTTACGTGATTTATTACAACATTATTATGATATTCTAAATTATGTATATAATTGTCAATATTTATTCCAGTTGTTAATTTGGTTTGATGCGTCTTAATTTCTTCTTCATTCGTTTGTATAATTTTATTAATACAGTCTATTAATCTAATTATATCTTGGTGTATATCATTTATTGTATCAAAATCATATACCTTGTACGGTTCTAAATCTTTATAAATAGGATATTTTGTATTTTTTAATATCATTTCAGATTTTTCATTTTTAAAATTTAATTTAAAAAATGTGTATATTATTATAAATAATTTGTAATAATCACAATATATTCGATTATCTATATAATTGTATAACTTATGCGTAGTTTCATAATCATAATCTAATAATTTTATTTGAAAATAAAAAGAATCCAAATACTCGCATTTTTTGTTCGCTTCAATATAGGTTTTGTACTGTTCTTTTATTTCAGTATGTTTTTCTGTTAGCGCTTTAAATGTGTTCTTTATAAAAATACGAATTGATTTAATCTCTTCAAACTTTGCTTCAATCGTCATTATATATAAATTATATTTTATCTTATATATATAATGAGTGACACTAAAAATATAACTGAGACCAAAATGGTTGAAACCGTTCATTGGACGTCCGAACACGAAGATGTTCTTGCAGAATGGGCGGATAAATCAATGTGTTATAAATGGCTTCATATGAAAAGTAATGAGAAATATTCATATCTACATAATTTATACACTATTCCTGTCATTATTATGAGTACTCTCACAGGTACAGCTAACTTTGCTCAAAGTAAAATACCTCTGAGTTTTAGAGGTTACGCAACAATGATTATTGGAGGAATTAATATATTTGCTGGAATTGTTACAACTATCCAACAATTTTTAAAAATTAACGAATTGAATGAAGGACATCGTGTTGCGTGTATTTCTTGGGATAAATTTTATAGAAGAATCAAGGTTGAATTGTCTAAAAGTCCATTGGAGAGACACCCTGTAAACGAGTTTTTTCTTTCCGCCACCGAAGAATATGACCGTCTTATGGAGTCAAGTCCTATGATTGATAATACTATTATTGAAAAATTTAATAATAAATTTAATAATCGTTATGATAGTCTTAAAAATAAAAAAATGATAGAACCATTGCGTATTAATGGCGAACATATAAAAGATTTTGCTAAACCCGAGATATGTGACTCTCTTGTAAGTGTCAAAAATAGTATTTATAAACAAGACGAGAAAACATTCAAAAAGAAAATTTATCAACAAGTAATGATTGAACTTACTGGAAATAATAAAGAAAAAGTGGATGTATTTAAACAAAAAATAATGATGTCTTTTTGGCATAATTTTAAAAATGAATTAAATCGATACCCGACCGAACAAGAAATGATTGATAATTTGGCGAGAGATGAAGAAAATACAAATGGTGTGACAGAGGAAATGATTGCTGATTTTATTAATCGAAGTATGCCAGATAGCGATGAATAATATATATTGTTAATATAATGAAAGAGTTAATTAAAAAACCAATTATGCCTATGTTTAAAACCCCCAAAAAAATGACACCTGAAAAAATGATTTTAAGTTTAACATATTTAGATATGTTGGCCCACACTCAACCACAAAATATACAACAAATAAATGAAAAGCAGAGAGAAGTATTAAAACCATTTATTAAAAAAAGTAAAAATAAAAATAAAAATAAAAATAAAACATCTAAAGTACAAAGAGGCGGTCACGTATTTTATTATAACGTATTACCTGAAATATGCGGAGTAGACGTCCATAATTCTGACTGCGTACCATCTACATTATACTTTTTAGGATTATTAACACACGAAGCAGCTACTTATTTAGCATCACACAGACGACTTGGTGTAGATATGGACAGTATAGTTGAATGGTTAGATGAAAGTTTTCCGGATGAACTTAATCACGTGAATGATATGATTATTGATTTGCGCGATGTATATATTCGCACAAATCGTCGTGGAAAACACATATACAATCGACGCAGAATAAATGCGGAAACCCCCCGTATTATGGGATACTTACATTATGTATTACCTTATAATCAAATGGGAGTAATTGCTACTTGCGAGTATTTTGATGATTATAATGAATTTGATGGTGGACATACTTTTTGTATTGTAAAAAATGAATACGGACAATTAGTATTAATAGACCCGCAATCGAGATATTCGCGTATTATACGCGATCTTTATGATATTATTTATTATTTGGACTATATGGGTGATGGGCACGCATATACTATGCATATATATGTACAAGCTGGTACATATGATGCTTACTGGGGGTATGAACAACAATATGGTGAGAATGAATTTGAAGTGCCGAATACAACCAGATTTAATGCAAATAGACTTTTAGAATTAAATAGAGAACGCCTCGACAATGGCAACAATGAAGAATATAATGAAGAAGAAGAATATGATGTAGAACAAGGTAATTCACCAGAACAATTTAGGTTTCCAAATCAAACACCAATGCGAGAAGCCGAAAGACCGGCTGCTGCTAGAACTCCTGCTGCTGCTAGAACTCCTGCTGCTAGAACTCCTGCTCCAGCAAGACGTGATACTAGACGAAATCGACCAGCCGAAGTTCAAACTAGACCACCTGTGTATCCTCCTCCTCCAACTAAACCTCCAGTGCGTCATCATTCTGAAACTCAAGACGGTATGTTTTTTAATGATGAAGGTTATTTACACAAAATTAGTGGAAATTATCTTACATATCAAGATAAATCATACCATTATGACCCAGCGTATAATACTAGAAATGAATTATAATATTATATTTTAATATTATATATGCCATATAATATTAAACAGTACACTTATGACAAAGCCAAAAAATTAGGAGTTGAAATAAAACATTCGACCAATAAAACAAAGAAAATAGATGTATTCAAAAAAGGTAAAAAGTTATGTAGCATAGGTGCGTATGGAATGAATGATTTCCCTACTTATATACAGAACAAGGGTCTGAACTTTGCTAAAACTAGACGCAAATTATATAAAATACGCCATACTCGTGATAGAAAAATTAAAGGTTCTTGTGGGTGGTATGCCGACAAATTATTGTGGTAATTTTATACTGTACGGTGCTTACGCGTGTTTACAACCTTCTTATGTGTTTTACTTTTGTTTTGTCCTCTTATTTTGTTTTGTTCATAAAATTTAACAATATCCATACTACATAGCGAATCTATGTATTCGTTATTATTTTTCATTTGAACTTTATTATCTTTTACGTATTTGTATAAAGGTATCGCTACATTCATTTCTTTTACAAAATAGGGTACTCCTTGAGTTAATATACCAATTACTATTTTTTCAAATGAATTTACTACAGTTTTATTAATTTTTTTATCTTTATTTTTATTCAAATTATTGACAATCGTATTGTCCATATGTATTTGAAGATTTACAAGTATTTTACCCAATTTTGATTTATTAAATGCTGCCAATTGCGAACCATTTAATATATTAATATCATCGAATTCTTTGAAATAATCCAATGTAATTACGCCGCCACCAAACCATTTTCCTGTTGCGGCTGCTGCGGCACGTGCAGCGGCGGCCCGGGCTGCTTCTGCTGCTGAACTTGCACCAGATGCCACCCCCGATGCGACCGCACTTGCTCCAGTTGCGACAGCGCTTGCACCGGATGCGGCACCTGATGCGACCCCCGATGCCACCGCACTTGCTCCCGATGCCGCCGCGCTTGCTACAACCCCCGTTTTTTCTGAAATTCCCGCAAGTACTCCCGATACATTTACGACTGGTTTAATTCTTCCTAAAGTTGCACTTATGCTATCATCTACAATTTGTCTTACTTGTACATCGGTTTTATTTTTAACAAAACTTCCGACCGCACTCATAGTTTCATTTAATTTTACTCCTAATGATTCTCTCGTTATTCCCGATTCATCCCTCATTACTTCAAAGGTATCTTCCATATATGGAGTAATAAATCTTCTAAAATGTGTAAATAAAGACCCTCCTAATACTACAGTCAACCTCCAACCTACTGTTAAAATTACTTTATATATACTGCGATTATGTCCGAAATAATGTAATAAACCAAATGAACCAAAAAATAATCCCGTCTCTTGTAACATAAGCAACAATACAAACATACATAGATATAAACATAACATTAAGAGCCAACCTACAATAGGTATTGCGGATAGTACTGAGCCAACAGATGTTTGTAAACTCCATATTAATTGACATCCGAGTCTAAATAATGTGTACAATGTTTTATAATATAATAATATGTAGTGGCTATATGAGTCTGGTCTTACTTCGGGTAAACGCCTTAATAATAGGGTTTTCACTTCTTCCGCTCCTTTAATTACTGTATCTCTGATAACGGACATATCTTCTCTCCCTCCTTCTCCTGTATCTCTTATTTCTTTAATTGCTGGTAACATAGCCCGCATCATCTTTTTTATTTCTACTATTTCTTCGGTTTGAGTGTTTAATGAAGCTTGCATATTTGCTACTCTACAATTGACACTATTACGATGTTTGGGGGATTGACACCACCCTTTTAATTTTTCAGAATTACCAAATAATTCTAATTCGTTTTGCGTTAAACGCGGTTTTTCTTTTGCTTTTAAAGAACGTTGTTTTAATACAACATCTGTACTAACTAATAATTTTGGCCGATTATTTTCTTCATTTGAACTCGGCATATATATTATGTGTATATATTTGTTGTTTTATTAATTATAATATTAATTTTATAATATATTACAGTGATAATCTATGTTTAAGAAGTAGAAGTAACTAACCACCTTTGAGCACCATCTGTATTATCCGCACAAACCATTACAACTGATGCTCTTGCACCAATTACGGCTACTGGGCTTGCTGCTGTTCCTGCTCTATATATAAACCCACCAGAGCCACAATTAACATTAATAGGAATGTTCCCGCTTTCATTTCGTATTGTAAATTTTTGACCAACAACTAAATTAGTAGCAGGAATAATTAGTATTTGAGACTGAAGTACCACCGTTTGTGCCCAATATATATAATCTATATTCGCAATACTCCAATCTAGAGTTGCAGAAACAAAAGGAGAAACAGTTGTAATATAAGTTTTTCCAGATAAAACATTACCACCAATAGTGACTAATCCAGTAGCAGCCAAATTAACACAATTCGTAATCGCGTATGATGACATATTAAGATTTGTTTCAGCAGTTTGTACCCAACCAGAACCTCCGCCAGCACTTACCCAAGTTGGGACAGTACCAACTCCGTTGCTTTGTAAATATTGTCCACTCAATCCAGCATTCCCAGAGATTTGTAAGTTCCCTTGTATGTTTGTAGTTTGATTTGCTCGTCCAATTCTTAATCCAGTTTGATTAGTTGTTCCCAAAGAAAGAACTGTTGAAGTATCTATGCTTGAAACATTATTAATCGAATAATTAAACATATTTAAATTTCCCGTAGCAGTCCCCGACCAATTATTACCCCACGCAGTAGGATTACCTGGACCAGCACTCATAAGAACTAAACCACTCGTCCCAGGAGAACCGTTAATTTGTAAGTTTCCTTGTATATTTGTAGTAGCGCCAGACTTTCCAATTGTTATTCCCGTGCTTGTAAGTGTACCCAGCGACAAATTGTTTGACGAAGAATCTATTGAATAAATCGACATATTAAGATTGCTTGTTGCTGTTTCAACCCAACCTCCTGTCCCTGTTCCACTTGGTCCTGTTACACCAGTTACGCCTTGTCCTCCAGTTACACCAGATACGCCTTGTGCTCCTGTTACGCCTTGTGCTCCTGTTACGCCTTGTGCTCCTGTTAGACCCACACCTGTTTCACCGGTTATTCCACTTGGTCCTTGTGCTCCAGTTATACCTTGTGCTCCAGTTATTCCAAATAATCCTTGTGCTCCAGTTATACCTTGTGCTCCTGTTTCACCTGTTAATCCGATTACACCTTGTGAACCAGTTATACCTTGAGCTCCAGTTGTTCCTGTTATTCCAGTTTCTCCAGTTATACCTTGAGCTCCAGTTGGTCCAGTTAATCCGATTACACCACTTGGTCCTGTTTCACCTGTTAATCCGATTACACCAGTAATACCCGTTTCTCCTGTTGCTCCTGTTATTCCAGCTCCAGTTTCTCCTGTGGGTCCAATTGTTAAATTTCCCCAAAAAATATTACCATTATTTGTTGTAAGTACTTGTCCATTAGTTCCAGATGAACCATTTATTTGTAATGAGTTAATATTTAATATACCTAACACACTAGTATTAGTGGTTGTATTACCTATTGTAATAAAAGATGCGTTTGTTCCTCCTATTGAAAGTATTGTTGAATCCAAACCAGGAGCATTAATTTTAGTTGAAAAGTTGTTTGTTGCTGCTTGAAAGTTCATAGAATGCGCACTAAAATTTGCGGTCATATTGGCTCCACCCAAATTAAAATTATTTACACCAGCACCAGTAAGCATACTTGTCCTTGCTGTTCTGTCAACACTTGTTAAAATATTAGCAGTTCCATTACTACCTGTATATATACCAACTGTTGCCGTTTCAGCACTTTGTAACAAATTTATATTTGCGCTTCCAACTGTTAGAGTTCCTGCCATATTAGTAAGTCCACTTACGTTTAAAGTTGAAAAAAGATGGGTTGTACCATTAATAATGGTCGCACCAGTAATGGTTGTTCGACCAATCACATCAATAGCAGTTCCAACAATATTCGTAGATGTATTTCCTGTTCGTCCAACTATGGTTCTTGTCGCATTTGTTCCTCCAAGTGTAAGTGTGTCTGGCGAATCCACGTTTGTCGCACTAATATTAAAAGAACCCATATAAAGATTGCTCGTTGCTGTACCAATCCATCCAGTTATAATATTTTGCCAGCTTGCGAGTGTGCCATCACTAGTTAATACTTGACCATTTGAACCGGCACTACTGTTTACTTGAAAATTTCCAAGTATGTTTGTAGTTTGATTTGTTTTGCCTAATACAAGCGAAGTAGCAGTAGCTCCTCCAATTGTTAATTCGGTTGAACTCGCGTCTATATTTCCCGTAACTAATTTTAACATTTCATTTGTTGTATGTGATATAGTTTCACTTTCCCATACGTGAAACCCCGTTATTTGTGATAAAGATACTACTTTGTTTGATTGTAATATAAAAGAACTTGTTCCTATACCACACAGACCGCCTATTATTTGGTCGCTTGATGTTGTTTGTATTGTCCAAGTATAATATGACTGATTTACTAAATATATATAATTACCATTTTTTGCTAATGGTAATGTTATGGTTTGATTTGGTTGAATTCCCGTCATAAACATAATAAATTTTATGTTTGGATTTGTTACATTTTCTCCAATGTTATATGAAACATCAGTTGTTATATGAGTAGAACCTCCATATAATGTATAATTACCACTATTAAATGTTAATAAAGTTGGGATATCTATATTTCCATTTAAATGAATTGATTTTCCTGTAGTTCCTACATTAAGTGTTGACCCACTAATATCAATCGTCTCTACTTTTATAGATGGTGCGTTTATACTTGGGGTTGTAATATCAAGTTCAAAATTATTTGTTCCAATCCAATTATTATTTGAAGATAATAAAGTTGTGCCTGAATTAAGTGACGACTGAACGAATGAATAATATGAATTTTCAAAATAAGTGGTTATCGTAGTTGCGTCTTCAACTCCTTCCTTTTTAAAATATAAATAAATTACAATTCTATCAGTTAAATTAATTGTTATTGGCATTTCAATTGTAGCATTACAATGATAAGTCCCGACATATGTTTCAGAATTAATAACCGAACTATCACTACTTATAGATACTAATGTCTCAATTTCATTTACATCTCTCGTATACAATTTATAAAAATAGTATGCGGCTGTATTTATGTGGTCGGTTGTTCCATAAATAGTAGCATTCCATATTCCTGCAGGAATTATAGTAATACCCAATTCATTTGAAACAAATGTACTAATTAATATGGGCGATAAACTATTTGTATTTGAACTAGTTTTTGAAACATTTTGTTGACTAGATGATGATACTTCTAACGATAATACACGGTCGCTTACATTATAACTTGGTTGTGATTGGTTTAAAAACATATTCAAACCACCACTATATTGTCCTACTAGACTGTCTACATATCCTTTTGAAGCAACATCATTACCAAAAAGTGGGTTGGGTACGTGTGGTGGAGTATCAAATATAACTTGCCCATTTACATTAATTGTTGTATCTGTAATAATATTTGCTACATTTAAATTGAAACAACCCGATATATCGTGTCCGTTCATATTAATTGTTTTATTTGCGATTGAGCCAGATGTTAATACTTGAGCAAGTGTAGGTGTAATTACAGGTGGTAATGTTTTCCAAACCATATCATTATATTCATTTTTACTTAGTACTTGTCCTATAGTACCGGTTGAATCTGATAAATCTAATATTGAAATAGTTTGGATTGTGTCTACATTATCAATATTTTTTCCTGATAGATTAATTCCTGTACTTGTAATGTTTAGAATTGATATTAATGATGATATATTTGTAATTGATGCGTTTATATTTGTAATATTATTATTAAGTTCTGTATTTGTTTCGTCCAAACTATTGGACAAGTTCGTAATTGATGCGTTTATATTTGTAACACTATTATTAAGTTCTGTATTTGTTTCGTCCAAACTATTGGACAAGTTCGTAATTGATGCGTTTATATTTGTAACACTATTATTAAGTTCTGTATTTGTTTCGTCCAAACTATTGGACAAGTTCGTAATTGATGCGTTTATATTTGTAACATTGTTGACAAGTTCTGTATTTGTTTCGTCCAAACTATTGGACAAGTTCGTAATTGATGCGTTTATATTTGTAACACTATTATTAAGTTCTGTGTTTGTATTCGCCAAGTTATTGGACAAGTTAGTAATCGACGCATTAATACTTGTAACATTATTGTTAAGTTCTGTGTTTGTATTCGCCAAGTTATTGGACAAGTTAGTAATCGACGCATTAATACTTGTAATATTATTATTAATCAAAATAACTGTGTTTGATAAGTTGTTGGACAAGTTTGTTATTGATGCATTTATACTTGTAACATTATTGTCAAGTTCTGTGTTTGTTTCATATAAACTATTGGACAGGTTCGTAATGGACAAATTTATACTTGTAACACTATTGTCAAGTTCTGTGTTTGTATTGGCCAAATTATTGGATAGGTTCGTAATGGATGTATTAATATTTGTAACACTATTGTCAAGTTCTGTGTTTGTGTTGGCCAAATTATTGGAGAGATTAGTAATGGACGCATTAATGTATGAGACATTTATATAAAGTACATAGACTGATGTGTTTGTGTCGGCCAAGTTATTGGACAGGTTCGTAATGGACGCATTAATGTTTGTAACACTATTGTCAAGTTCTGTGTTTGTATTGGCCAAATTATTGGATAGGTTCGTAATGGACGCATTAATGTTTGAGACATTTGTATAAAGTACAGAGACTGATGTGTTTGTGTCGGCCAAGTTATTGGTCAAGTTAGTAATGAAGTAATTTATAGTTAAGACACTATTATTAAGCTGTGTGTTTGTTTCGTCCAAATTATTGGCCAAGTTATTAATAAACCCATTTATACTTGTAACGTTATTATTAAGTAATGTATTTGTGCTGGCCAAGTTATTTGATAGGTTTGTAATGGATGAATTGATGGATGAGACATTTGTATAAAGTACAGAAACTGATGTGTTTGTATTGGCCAAGTTATTTGATAGGTTTGTAATGGATGAATTGATGGTTAAGACACTATTATTAAGTACTGTGTTTGTGCTGGCCAAGTTATTTGATAGGTTTGTAATGGACGCATTTATACTTGTAACGTTATTATTAAGTAATGTATTTGTGCTGGCCAAGGTATTTGATAGGTTTGTAATGGACGCATTTATACTTGTAACGTTATTATTAAGTAATGTATTTGTGCTGGCCAAGTTATTGGACAGGTTCGTAATGGACGCATTTATACTTGTAACGTTATTATTAAGTAATGTATTTGTGCTGGCCAAGTTATTTGATAGGTTTGTAATGGACGCATTTATACTTGTAACGTTATTATTAAGTAATGTATTTGTGCTGGCCAAGGTATTTG
>Ga0209190_1000163_pt1 | contig 47396 bp, 32 predicted proteins | sample M_140205_XF_Meta_FD_187315 | JGI IMG/M metagenome (GOLD analysis project Ga0209190, IMG submission 187315) | Freshwater microbial communities from Lake Montjoie, Canada to study carbon cycling - M_140205_XF_MetaG (SPAdes) (version 2) | ecosystem: Environmental > Aquatic > Freshwater > Lake...
TTATTAAGGGTATTGAAAACAGGGTCCCTATTCTAAAATACCGCGATCGTAACAAATCAGAGTCGGTTAAAACCAATTGATTTAATTCCTCTTTTACAAGTAGTTTACTTTTATTTTAAGTAATAAGCTTAAGAAATGAATAGTTCATTTTCATTTATTCTATATAGGCCTTCAAGATAAAGTCATCACAGATTATTATTTATTTTAATGTTTATTAAATTGATGAAACTATTGCTTAATCCAAGCAAATATTCAGTAACTTCGTGCTTTATTCCACTAATGATTGCTTACTTCAACTTAATGCCAAGCAGGTAGAAAGTTAACCTCAAGATTTTTTGGGCTTAATTCAAATCTTTGATTATGGCTTTACCAACTTTATGTGAAAAATTGCTTCTACGGGAAGAAAAAAATGTTTTAATCCAAGGGTTACCTTCTTCCATTGAAAAGCAATTCGCAAAGCTGACATTCGCAAAAAGCGTTACTCCCTTGTTACGTACAAGAAGAATCGATTTCGCTCTTGTTTTTGCAGTTAGCAAAAAACAACTCGATGAGATTCTTTGTGATGTGGTTCCCGCATTACATGCCGAGGGAAAACTCTGGGTAGCTTATCCAAAACTAGCTTCAAAAATTGCCAGCGATCTTAGTCGTGATCCCAATTGGGACATTCCTGCCCGTCACGGGTTCGAAGGCATTACAGAAGTAGTTCTCGATAATGTATGGAGCGCTATTCGTTTCCAGAAGATGGAAATCATGGAGCCAGTATAATTGCAACTAATCTTTTTTGCGTCTATTCCAAAGTATTGATAGCATAGTAGCTATTCGCTATTGTGATGCCTATTTGTATATAACTGTTCCAGCTATTTTTGTAAGTTCTCTTTCCACTTCTTTAAGATGAAGGCTAGTTTTCATGCAAATCATTTGTTCCTCCTGATTAGTTGCTTTTTCAAGTTCGCGCTGGTTCTCATCCATAAGGCCTCTTAATTTTCTAAGCTTAAGATAAGTGATAGAGGATAGGACCTCATCTTTATATAGTTCCTCTCGAGAGTATATTTTCCCTTGATAATAATTTTTCCAGTTTTCACTGATTTCTTCATTTACTTCCATGAGTTTTATTACAAATTGACTTAGCGCTCCATCTTCATGGTATAGAAAATTTTTTGCTGTGGGAGCCAATCCATCAAGGTACCACTCGCGAAAAAATCGAATTACATTTAGTAAAGGCGGATTCATGATGAGCGATTCAAGGTCATTTTCTTCAATTTCTTTGAAAATAAATTGAGCCACAGTTTCTGTATCGCTCCATGGATTCAATCCGAAATCTAAAAGGCTACGAACCATTGCTTTCTCTTGCAATTCGTCTGTATGCAACAATTGGAGCGTATCATCTAAAGGGGCAAATTCAAGCTGGTCTGCTGTCTCCTGAAATTCGTTTCTGAATGATCTGTTTTCTTCCTTTGTTATCTTATCTCTTACAAACTTATTAACCAGATTATTTAAACCTTCTTCGTCTATTTTAAGAAGGCCCGTTACCTGCTTTATATAATCCTGTCTTCTTGTAAAATCCTCAGGCTTGTTGATGCGTGAAAGTGTTTCAGCAATTTGATTAACAATGGCTGCTTTCGCATTGCTGTCGGAGCCGGCTTCTTTTAGTGATACTTCAAGCTGAAAGAGAATGAAATCTTTTTTATTTTCAGCGATATATTTTCTAAAACCAGCAGTGCCAATTTTATTTACATAACTATCAGGATCTTCATTGGGAGGCAATAATACCAGTTTCACATGTAGCCCTTCTTCAAGTGCAAGATCTAGTCCCCTCAATGCTGCTTTGATTCCAGCCGCATCGCCATCATAAAGAATAGTAAGGTTCTTTGTATATTTTTTTATGAGCCTCAACTGATCAGGAGTCAATGAAGTACCGCCACTGGCTACTACATTTTCAATATCGGATTGGTGCAGACTTACAACGTCAGTATAGCCTTCTACAAGTAAACACTCGTCTTCTTTATCAATAACATTACGTGCAAAATACATCCCATAAAGAATCCGACTTTTGGTATAGATCTCATTCTCGGGCGTGTTAATGTATTTGGGAGCCTTGTCGTTAGATTTGATAATGCGTGCACCGAACCCCAGTATTTTTCCGCTTTGGTTGTGAATCGGAAAAATGATTCTACCTCTGTAATTATCCAACAACTTTTCATCACGTTGAGTAACCAGGCCTGTTTTAAGTAATAGTTCTTTATTGTATTGTCCTTTTATTGCGGCATCTGCAAAAACATGGCCGGCAGAAGGGTTAAATCCTATTTGAAATTTTTTGATAATATCCTCTCGGAAGCCTCTTTCTTTTAAATAGCTGAGTCCAATGTCTACACCTTCCTCTGCATTAAAAAGATAGTCAGATAAAAAGCCCTGGGCAAATTGGTTAATGATATAAAGACTATCGGAATTTTGTTGAAACTGTTTTTGCTCATGGCTTACTTCGGTCTCCTGTATTTCTACATTATATTTTTGAGCCAGCCAGCGTAATGCTTCTGTATAGCTGTATTTTTCATGCTCCATCAAAAAGCCGATGGTATTTCCGCTTTTACCACAACCAAAGCACTTGTAAATCTCTTTAGAGGGAGATACGGTGAAGGAGGGGGTTTTTTCATTGTGAAAAGGGCATAGGCCCAAGTAGTTGGCGCCTCTTTTCTTAAGCTTAATGAAGGATCCTAATATCTCAATGATATCAATCCTGCTTTGAATTTGTTGTATGGTATCCTGGGTTATCACCTTAAAAAACGGGGCATGAAATTACTGAAATTGTACGTAATAAGAGGATTTCTTAAAAATGGGCAAAAGTGCACTTGGTTATTGAATAATCCAATATCTTTAGCCCCGAAAAATTAAAGTATGAAGAAAATAGCATTTTTTGTCTTGTTATTAGCCATTGCTAACCTTGTTTTCAGCCAGTCTATTGATGATATCAATGATATGATGGGAGAAAAGAATTACAAAGGTGCCCGCAAAGCAATTGATACCTATCTCTCAGTGCCAAAGAACCAAGGGAAGTCAGACGGATGGTATTATAAGGGAAGGATTTATAATGCATTATCTTATGACTCTAGTTTAAGCCATGCGGATGTATTTATTCTTAAAACTGATGCCTTTGATGCATTTGAAAAATATCTGGCTCTAGATACAAAAGAAGTAAGGATGAAAATGGAAAGTTATCTTTCTTTTCTTGATTTGTTTTATGGGTTCAACGACTTAGGGATATTTTTCTTTAATGATAAAGATTTTAAGTCATCCTTTAATGCGTTTAAAAAATCAATGGAATTAAAGGATTTCATTTTGCAAAAAAAGTATGATTATCCCCAGGCTAAGTTGTATGCTTTTGATACATCGCTAATATTAAATACGGCAACGGCAGCATCTCAGGCTAAGCTTGATTCAGAAGCGGTGATGTATTTTAAGCAAATTACAGATGCGAATATTTCTAGTAAGGATTATCAGAATGTGTATGAATATCTCGCTGATTATTACAGTAAAAAAGGGGAGATGGCTTCGCTTGAGGAATTACTTGTAAAAGCGCGTAAATTTTTCCCGCAAGATGATTTCTGGGATGCAATTGAATTAGGGGATGCAGAAAAGAGCGGTGATGCAAAAGCCATTCGTGCAAAATATGAAGAACGTATTGCGGCTAATCCTACTAGTTTTGCTTTATGGTATGACTACTCTGTTTTACTTTACAATACAATTTATATAAATATTGATACTACTGCAGTCTCAAATTATGATTCTTTGATAGCCATTTTAAAAGATAAGCTTACCAGTAATTTAAAAGAAGCCATCAAGTATGATAAAAGCATTGATGCAACCATACTCATGTCGAATCATCTTTATAACATTGCTTCTGATTACAGCAGCGACTTGCTTATGCTAAAAGGAAACAAGCCTGAGGATATAAAAAAGCGTAATGAATTGAAGTCGCTTACCAATAAAGCTATGGACGATTTTATTCCTTATGGTGATGCAGTGTTAAATTATTATGATGCCCAACCTTCTCTTAAGCCTGCGCAAAAAGCTAATTACAGAACTGTTGCCCAAAATATGAGTGAGGTATATAACTATAAAGTTGATACATCAAAAGCGGCTCAATACGATAAAAAAAGAAGTGCCCCCGATAAGCAATAATAAAAGCTTAAACGAGTGCAAGAAATTGTGACTGGAAGCTTGTTTTATTAAGCGCTTCTAACTAATTGTATTTCGCAGTGAATTTGAACAAGATCACTTACTAATAATCCGCCTGTTTCCAAAGGAGCATTCCAGACAAGACCAAAATCTTTGCGATTGATATTGCCATTTACTAAAAATCCTGCTTTTTCATTACCCCAAGTATCTTTTATTACTCCTCCAAAATCCACATTTAGTTTGATGCGTTTGGTGATATCTCTGATTGTTAAATCACCCCATAGGTCAAAACTTCCATCTTGGTCAATTGGTTCAATGGTATTTGATATAAAATTAATTTGAGGGTATTTTTCCGAATCAAAGAAATCAGCGCCTTTCACATTATTGTCCCTATCAGAACTACCAGTGTCGATAGAGCGAACGTCAATGGAAATGTTGGCCTCGGCAGAACGGAAATCATCTCCAGTGCTATAAATTACTGCATCAAAGGTTTTAAAACTCCCTTTTACATTAGTGATTATTAAGTGCTTGATCTTAAATCCAATTTCGCTGGGTGTAGGGTCAATTACCCATTTTACTTTATCTAAATTATCCATTTTTTAATAAAATTCAAAATTGTCCTTTATTTTTTGATTTTCATGAATTGTTGGAAAGGTGTGTATAATTTAGGGAATATAGGCTGCTTGAAAACAAGAAAAATCAAGGGATTGCAGTAATTTTAACTATTAATGTCACATGTATTTTTTTGCTGTAACCCGAGTCTGGTCTAAATTAGTTTTTTCATTAAATTAAATATTAAATTTTGCGCTTAAAAAGCTTAGAAATCAAAGGGTTTAAGAGTTTTGCCGATAAAACTGTTTTGAACTTTGATGAAGGCATTACTGGGGTTATTGGGCCTAATGGCTGTGGAAAGAGTAATATCATTGATAGTATCCGTTGGGTAATTGGGGAACATAAGATCAGTAATCTAAGAAGTGAAAATCTCGAAAGTCTGGTTTTTAACGGAAGTAAAACACGTAGTGCCAGTGGTTTGGCTGAAGTAAGCCTCACTTTTGAAAATACCAAAAATCTGCTTCCTACAGAATTCAATACTGTTACCATCACCCGTAAATATTACAAAAGCGGGGAAAGTGAATATCGACTGAATGATGTGGCCTGCAGGCTTAAGGACATTCATAATCTCTTTATGGATACGGGTATCAGTACCGACAGCTATGCGATTATTGAACTAGGCATGGTGGATGATATCATTAAGGATAAAGAAAATAGCCGTCGTAAGATGCTTGAACAGGCCGCGGGTATTACAATTTACAAAACTCGAAAAAAGGAAGCTAAGCTAAAGCTAGATGCCACAGAGCAGGATCTAGCCAGAATTGAAGACCTTTTGTTTGAAATAAATAACCAGCTTAAGTCGCTGGAAAATCAGGCTAAAAAAGCTGAGAAATATTTTGAAATAAAAACTGAGTATAAAGAGCTTAGTATAGAATTGGCAAAAGCTGCCCTTGAAGGGTTTAATATCACTTATCGCGATCTTAATGAGCAACAGCAGGCAGAAGTAGACAAGCGAATAGAGCTTGAAACTGAGATTGCAAAAGAGGAAGCCGCGCTGGAAAAGGAAAAACTTGGTTTTATTGAAAAAGAGAAGGCCTTGCAAAAGATGCAGCATGCTTTTAATGGGATGCTTGATAGGGTGAGAAATAAAGAGAGTGAAAAAAGTCTTGCAGCTCAGAGCTTACAATTCCTTAAGGAAAAAAAGACTGGCTTGGATGAGTTCATTCTAAAAGCTGGGATTCAGGTAACAGGCTTAGAAGAAAGTATCACTTTCACTAATACTCAAATTTCGGAAGAAGAATTGAAGCTCAAAGATCTTGAAGGAACTTTGGCGCAACTACAACAAGAGGTAGAAAAGAAACGTATTGTTTTTGATGAAAAAAGGGCAGATATCGATCATTTGAGAAGAGAAAGCCAATCGATACAACGCAATCAGTTTGAAGCTGAAAAGAAAGTAGCTGTTGCCGATACGTTTATTCAGAATATTCAAAGGAATATTACTCAGATTGAGGAGGAGCGTACACAACGCCAGCAAGATCTTGCTAGTTTGGAAAAAGAGAAAAAAGAGAAGGAAGAGGAGTTGGCTGGAAAGCAAACTGATCTTGAGCAATTGCATCAACAGCATGAACTTACCAAGGATCAAATTCTTCAGACACAAAATATGCTAGATGGCCTTCGTAATAATCTAGCGGAGGAAAATCGTAAACTAGATGCTAAGAAGAATGAGCATGATTTACTTAAAAGCCTTGTTGATTCAATGGATGGCTATCCTGAGAGTGTAAAATTTCTTCATAAAAATAAATTATGGGTTGAGTCAGCACCTTTGCTTTCGGATATCATTTACGTTAAAGAGCAATATCGTGTGGCTGTAGAAAATGTGTTGGAGCCTTATCTTAATTATTATGTAGTTAATAGTTTAGCAGAGGGTTTGCAAGCTGTTAGGCTGCTAGATGAAAATAAAAAAGGACGGGCAAATTTCTTTATGCTCGACAAATTAGGCAGTATTGAAACTCAACGTAAGCCTGATAACGCTTTTGCCGCCCTTGATGTAGTGGAAGTGGATGCTAAATATGCGAAGCTTGCTGAACATCTTCTTAGTAATGTTTTTATTGCGGAAAATGATAGTGCCTTAGAAAATTCTAATGGTGCTGTGATACTTGAGAAAACAGGTAAATATGTAAAGGGTAAATATTCGCTTTCTGGTGGAAGTGTTGGATTATTTGAAGGCAAAAAAATAGGAAGGGCTAAGAATCTTGAAAAGCTTGAAAAGGAGATAAAGTCTCAGGAGAAATTGGTAAATGAACTGAAGGCCGTAATTCAACAGCGTCATAATGAAGTAATAGGCTTCAATGAACAATTGAAAGAAAATACTATTCGTAAAACGGAGCAGGATATTAGTATACTTACTAATCTCACCTTTGCTTTGCAGCATAAAATAGAAAACCTATTACATCTTGAGATTTCATCAGCAACTAAGTTGGATGATTTGCATGGCCAGTTGAAAGGTAATCATGAGGCCATTGCTTTTACAAGGGTGGAATTGATTAATCTGAATGAAGCGCTGGCTCAACTTACTGAGAAGTTGCAGGTGGTTGAGTTGGATTATACTGAGGCGGAAAAGCAATATGCTAAAGAAAGTGAAAATTACAATGAAAGTAACCTTCAAGTTACACGTCATCAAAGTAAGATACAGTCGATTCGTCAAGAGCTTGAATTCAAATCTAATCAGTTAACTGATTTGCAAACTCAGTTAGCTGATAGCAATACCCAGACTGCAGAGTCTGACCAGAATATCCTGAATACAAGCAACGAGTTAAAAGAAATTGAGGAGTTGCTGATAAAAATGCTTCAGGATAAGGATATTGAAGAAAAGCGTTTGAATGAAGCAGATCAGGAATATTATAATTTAAGAAATGCCTTGACTGAAAAGGAAAGTGAGGTAAGACTGAAACAAAGATCAAAAGAAGGTATAGATCATTTGCTGAATGAAATCAAGGATAAGCTTACTGAATTAAAATTGCAGTTGGCAGGAATGAAGGAGCGTTTGAATGTTGAATTCAGAGTTGATTTGGATGCAATTATTGACCAGCCCCGTACAACTGAAATTCCGCTGGAAGAATTAACGGAGAAGAATGAGCGCATGAAAAAGCGCCTCGAAAATATGGGTGAGGTGAATCCAACAGCTATTGAGGCTTATACTGAAATGAAAAAGCGGTATGATTTCATTCTTGAACAAAAGAATGATCTGGTAGATGCAAAAGAAAGTTTGATGCAAACAATTCAGGAAGTGGAAGCTACAGCTAATCAACAATTTCTTGAAACTTTCAATCGTACCCGTGAGAATTTCCAAAAAGTATTTAAGGCACTTTTCACTGATGATGATACTGCGGATATGATTCTTGTAGATCCTGAAAACCTTGCAGAAACGGGTATTGATATTATTGCCAAGCCAAAGGGTAAAAGGCCTAGTAGCATTGGTCAGTTAAGTGGCGGGGAGAAAACGCTTACTGCAACAGCTTTACTTTTTGCTATATATCTTATTAAGCCTGCACCTTTTTGTATTCTTGATGAGGTGGATGCGCCACTAGATGATGCTAACGTAGGTAAGTTTACTAATATGATTAAGCAGTTCAGTGAAAATTCTCAGTTTATCATTGTTACTCATAATAAGATGACCATGAGTGCCGTTGATGTTATTTATGGTGTTACAATGCAAGAGGCTGGAGTGAGTAAGTTGGTGCCTGTAGATTTTAGAAGTTTGAACTAAAGCAAGTAATATTTTTTTAATACCTCGCAATTAATCGCGGGGTATTTTTTTGGATGTATTTTAAAATTGCTGATAAATTAGTAATCAAAAAAATATTTACAGCTATGATGATTTAATCTTTTATTTTCCCTATTCTACCGCCACCTCCTGCCATAAAAACAGTATTTCCTATTTTTGCTTTTCTGCATACATTAAATCCTGTCGTTGAAATATTACTGAAAGAATTTCCATCATCTATACTTATATCTACACCAGTTAAGCCACAGGTAATCCATTTTTTATTACCCAAATACTCGATACAACTTCGGTAGCCCTGTGGAGTAACTTTTGGGAAATGCCAGGATTTGCCATTGTTTTCAGTGATGGCACAGTTTCCAGTTGTAGCTTCTTTGTTTTCAAAATCGCCACCCACTAAGATAAATTTTTTATTTTTTTTTATAGCTATTGAATTAGCTCCTGTGCTAGTAGATCCTTGAATTAAAGGGGTTATTTTCTTATTATTTCTTTTAAACAAATGAGCTGAGGTGCCACCGCTAACAAAAACTGTTTTATTGTTTTTGATCATCCTGATGTTGGTGCCGCTTGAGGCAAAGCAAGCTTCGCCACTATCTGCAAGAGGACGATCAGAAATAGGGAGTACTTCCCATGAATTACCATGGTTTGATGTTGCAGCTTCAAAAAATCGACCATCAAGAGGGTCTCCTAATACAATACCATTGCCTGACTTATCAAAATCCATTGCATCAAGAAATATTCCGGAATGATGGTTTTCAAAAACTACCTTCCAATTAAGGCCTCCATTAGTAGTGCGTAAAATGTAGGCAGGTGAATCTATAGCCATAATAAGGGCAGTATTTGAATCAAAGGCCTCAATATCTCTAAAGTCATTTTTTTCAAAACCTTTTACCTGCATCCATGTCCAGCTTAAGCCTCCGTCGATAGAACGTGCCACCATACCACTGCTTCCGCTTACCCAAACTGTTTGGTCATTAACAACACTTAATCCGCGTAAAGAACTTTTTGCACCCTGTGTAAGTAGGGTTACCGATTGAGCAATACAGATATTTCCGATAAAAATAAAGGTCAAAGCAAAAGCGATATATTTCATAGAGTAAATGTAGTTTAATTGTTTCAGAGGTTACCTTTGGTTGCTTTCAAGGAAGGAGAGGTGTTTGGTGTTAAATACTAGGTTTACTACATTTTAATTACTTTTGAATCATATGAAAAATAGGGAAATTAAGATCGGCAAAAGTCATACAGGCTTTGAAGCGATCAAGGAGATGCTGATAGAGAAAAAGTCTCTTGTGTTGGATGCAAGGGCTGAAAAAGATATTCAGCATTGCAGAAAATATCTCGACAAGAAGTTAGCTAGTTCCGATGAATTATTTTATGGGATTAATACAGGTTTTGGTTTTTTGCAGAATGTAAAAATTCATAAGAAAGAATTATCTGAACTGCAAAGCAATTTACTTAAATCCCATGCTTGTGGAATGGGCGAAGAAGTGCCCCATGATATTATTAAACTCATGCTGTTTTTAAAAGTAAAATCATTAAGTTATGGCTATTCAGGAGTGCAGCTTGAAACGGTAAAGCGACTTGCTGCCATGTACAATAATGATATAATCCCTACTATATATACCCAAGGTTCGCTTGGTGCATCAGGTGATCTGTCTCCTTTAAGTCATTTATGTTTACCATTGATTGGGCTTGGAGAGGTTTTTCATTCAGGAAAGAAACAGCCTGCAAAAAAAGTAAATGATAAGTTAGGATGGACTCCGCTTTCGCTTCAAAGCAAGGAAGGATTGGCATTGATTAATGGAACGCAATTTATGAGTGCTTATGGCATTCATAATCTTATAAGAGCTGAACACCTTTTTAATTGGGCTAATATTATTGCCGCTATCAGCTTCGATGGGTTTGATTGTTTAACTGAGCCCTTTAATGCCCATATACATGCAATTCGTCCTCATCCCGGACAAGTAGAAGTGGCAAAAACTATGAGGTCGCATCTTAAAGGAAGTAAGATTGCTGTTGGAAAAAAATACGATGTTCAGGATCCATATTCATTTAGGTGCATCCCTCAGGTTCACGGAGCTACACTAGATACTATAGAATATGTAAAGCAGGTTTTTGTAAGAGAAATAAATGCGGTAACAGATAACCCCAATATTTTCCCTGATGACGACTTGATAATTAGTGGTGGAAATTTTCATGGTCAACCACTTGCTATTAATCTTGATTTTCTTTCAATAGCTATGTCGGAGTTAGGCAATATTTCTGAAAGACGGACTTATCAGTTAATCAGCGGGCAAAGAGGGTTGCCTCCTTTCCTTATTAAAAATTCTGGTCTTCATTCGGGTATGATGATTCCTCAATATACTGCAGCAGGTATTGCCAGTGAGAATAAGCAATTATGTACGCCTGCCTCTGTTGATTCCATTCCTTCATCAAACAATCAGGAAGACCATGTAAGTATGGGGGCCAATGCAGCTACTAAGTGTAAGCGGGTTATCGATAATGTTGAAAAAATATTGGCTATTGAATTGCTTAATGCGGCCCAGGCACTAGAATTTAGAAGGCCTTTAAAGAGTTCGCCGCTTATTGAAAATATTATGTCTGCTTATAGGAAAAAGATTTCTTTTAATGATGCAGACAGGGTACTTCATGAAGATATGATGAAATCGATTGAATTTATCAGGCAAACTCCAGCTAATTAGTATCTGAAAAACCATATTAGTTATCTCCTGACTAATCTTGGGTAATTTTGCTCGTATTTTATTGGACTTATTACTTTATTTGTTAAAATTTAAAAGATAATTTGTTGATTATCTGTATGTAGGTAATTAAAATTGTAAGTATTTTTGCCTCAAGTTATTAAAATTTTTATCTATGTCTTCAACTGTTAAACCTGTATACGATTTTGCAAAGTATAAAACACCTACAGGGACCAAATTAAATTGTAAGGGTTGGATTCAAGAAGCAGCTTTGCGTATGCTTCTGAATAATCTGGATCCTGAGGTTGCAGAAAGGCCTGAGGATTTGATTGTATATGGAGGTCGTGGAAAAGCAGCCCGTAATATAGAGGCGCTTGATCTTATCATTAAAGGGTTGAAAGATCTTAATAATGATGAAACTCTTTTGATACAAAGTGGCAAACCCGTTGCTATTTTAAAAACACATACAGATGCACCAAGAGTGTTAATATCAAATTCTCAATTAGTTCCTAATTGGGCTAATTGGGAACATTTTGATGAGTTAGAGAAAAAAGGCCTTATCATGTATGGCCAGATGACTGCAGGTAGTTGGATATATATAGGAAGTCAAGGTATTGTTCAGGGAACTTTTGAAACCTATGCTTCCTGTGCAGAAAAACATTTTGGAGGAACTTTAAAAGGAACATTAAACGTAACTGCAGGATTAGGTGGTATGGGAGGTGCTCAACCTCTTGCTATTACTATGAATGAAGGAGTGGCCTTGGTAGCAGAAGTGGAAGAGTGGAGAATTGATAAAAGAATTGATACGCGTTATCTCGATATTAAATGTACAAATATTGATGAAGCCATTGATTTGTCATTGAAATTAAAAAAAGAGGGACAGGCTAAGAGTATTGGAGTATTGTGTAATGCAGTACAGTTACTTGAAAGGCTTATTGAAAGAAAGATTGTACCAGATACGCTAACTGATCAAACTTCAGCCCATGATCCTCTGATAGGGTATATTCCTCATATGCTTTCTAATGAGCAGGCTAATGTTTTAAGAGAAAAGGATCCCAAGCAATATATTGAGTTATCTTATGACAGTATGCGTTTGCATGTTGAAAAGATGTTGCAATTACAGCAGATGGGGGCCATCACTTTTGATTACGGAAATAATATCCGTGCTAGAGCAAAAGAAAGAGGGCTTCAAAATGCTTTTGACTTTCCGGGTTTTGTACCTGCTTATATAAGGCCCTTATTTTGTGAGGGGAAGGGTCCTTTTCGTTGGGCAGCTTTAAGTGGCGATCCAGAAGATATTAGTGTAACAGATGAGGTAATGATGAATCTTTTCCCTAACAATGCTTCTATGCAGCGATGGATGAAGATGGCAAAGGAAAAAATTGCTTTTCAAGGCTTGCCTGCCAGGATATGTTGGATTGGGCAAGGAGAGCGTGAAAAAGCAGGATTAGCCTTTAATGAGCTTGTAAGAACTGGAAAAGTAAAGGCTCCTATAGTTATTGGTCGCGATCACCTAGATACAGGTTCAGTGGCTAGCCCCAACAGGGAAACTGAAAGTATGCTAGATGGTAGTGATGCTATTGCAGACTGGCCTATTCTTAATGCCCTAGTAAATACGGCAGGTGGAGCATCTTGGGTTAGTTTACATCATGGAGGCGGAGTAGGGATGGGTTTTAGTATCCATGCAGGCATGGTGATTGTTGCAGATGGAACTCCAGAGGCTGCAGCCCGATTGAGTCGCGTATTAAGGAATGATCCAGGAATAGGTGTAATCCGCCATGCAGATGCAGGGTATGAAATAGCCAAAGAAGTTGCTTTTGAACAAAACCTGGATATTAAGAAGCGATTGAAATAAGTCATATCGGATTTCTCATATATCTCCTTTTTAATTTTACTATGAATTAATTTAACTGAGGAAAGTCAGTTCTGTGATTAATTCATGTCATTTTATTTCTTTTTGCAGGTAAGTATTTTTATTTTTAAATTAATTGAAAAGATTAAAATTTAAGGCAGTTTATTTTCCGCATTTTTTATTTTGATAATCTGTTTTAATTAGATGACAGACTTTTTGGAGTCTTTTTTAAAAGAAATCGTAGGTGCTTACTCTGCATCTGAATTTTTTAATTTCTTTTTAAGTATGTTCCAGGTAGCTGATGATAATATTTCTTTAGGGTCTTTTAGTTTCCCTTTACTATAAGAAAGAATATACTCGGCGCGCTCTTTACTACCAGGATGTGTGGCCAGCCAATCAAAATTCATTTCAGATTCTGATTCAGAGTCTATTTTGTACATAAAGTTGGCCATGCCTTCTGGATCTACTTTTGCATTTACCATATAATCCACAGCTTTCAGATCAGCCTCTTTTTCCATATTTCTACTATATGCTGAAGAGGAAAGCATCTTCAGTGCTTGTCTAGCAGCTTCCCCGCCACCAGAAGAAAGGGTAATGGCTGTTAACCCAATCTCTGAAACCAGTTTTTTCATTACATGATTAGATTGTATATGCGCAATTTCATGGCTCATTACACCGATAAGCTCATTCTGATTTTTAGTCTCATTAATAATGCCGCTGAAAACAACAAGATGTCCTCCGGGTAGGGAAATAGCATTGATGATATTCTTATCTATTACATGTAACTTAATCTTATCTCTATCAATTCCATTTTTTTCGCAAATTACATCTAGTATGGAATCCAAAGGATTAATTACTTCAGGATAGGGAATTTCATTTGAATTTTCTAAAACAGCTTTCATTACTTCTTCCCCTAGTTTTTCTTCTGTTTTATTCTTTATTTTTTCTACTTTAAGTACTTTCATCCAGTCAAGCTGTCTCAGTCCTAAAAAGACTGCAGTAAAAAGTAATAAGGTGATTAGCCCCTGAATAATTACTTTTTTCATAAAGGTTTACAGATTAGATTGGTTAATGCGCCATAGAACCACCATGAGATATGCTTCCCTTTTCGCGTTTGAATAGCAGTATATATTGTAAGAATCAATTCGGTAATATTAAATAAAACAAGAGTCAGTATATAAGCAATAAAGTTACTACTGACAGACTCGGGTCCTGTGATTATTGAAATTGTCCACCAAAAACCAAAGCTATTAAGCGGGAGTAAAGTAACCTGAGAGAGCAGTGCCTGTGTACAATGCCATCTTACAAACCAGGTGCTTTTTCTATTTGCTACATAAAAGAAAAGAGTAGCCACAAGATTTACGATAGGGAGGGGTAATCCTACCATAATTGCAATTACCGACATGAGGTAACTATTAGAAGCTTTTTCGGCTTCATCGTCGCGGGGCACATAGGCAAAGGACGTTCCTATCATTTACAAGCATTTTAAAATATTCCAGCCCCAATTAGCACAGATTAAAGTAATAAGTATAATGGCTACGGGTTTTTTCTGCATGAACTTTTCGGCATTCCTGTAAAAAAGGGCAAGTGAATAGTTCTTGCTGAGTAAATCAAATAGTAACCATATAGGTATAATAGTTAGTCCCAAAAATGCAAATAATCCCAGAGGGTTTAAAAATAAGCCTGCTGAAAGATTACCATCTAAAATATAAATTACGGATCGTGTTATTCCGCATGATGGACAGGGTATGTGAGTGATATTGTGAAAGATGCAAATACTTTCATTTGAATTAACAATATTGCCTGTAAGCTGGTAGAGTAGCCAGCCATAGCCAGCCAGGCAAAGAAGAGTGAAAGTTAAGTATATCGTTCTGTCTTTGATCATGATTACATTAAAGCTTGTTGTAGCATGAACATATTTTTTTCACGGGTAGCACCCATAATTAAAAATAAATCAATAAGTGCCCAAATGCCTAAACCACCGCAGGTCAATAATTTACCTACTCCCAATCCGGTATCGCCAATCATAAATCGGTCTATGCCAAGACTGCCGCCTAGGAAGGATACAATAAGCATTGTTGTAGGATCTTTGTATTGTATGCTTTGTATCATGCCCCATCTTGAATCATCAAGTGTAAGTAATCTCTCTCTGATTAAGTTCAATTGATAGCTTTCAAAATATTTATTATTGGTCATCATGAACATATCTACTTTTTGAGAATCCATTTTATAGTTTTTTAATTATTAATAATTGATTATTTCAAATATAAGTTATTTATCTAATTATAGGCGCTTATAAAAACATTTAGACCCGAGAAAGGGTCCTTCTTGAAATAATCTTCATTAAAGCAAGCACAGCCGACCAGGCATTGATATTGCCAAGTAGGAGCATAGTAGCTCCTAGGATATTGATAATAGGAAAAAGAAAGCTGAAATATTTGAAGATATTGTTGCTCATGAGTGCATCTTTATCAATAAATATATATTTAGAGAGAGGCCTTTACAAAACAAAGTGCTGAAAGAAAAAGGCTTTCTCCATAATGTTTTAGTTTAGCAGCTTGTTTATGATCTTCTATTTCTGTATTTCTAGCCCAAGCAAAAATAACAGAAGTGCATCCGGCAAAAATGGTAAAACTTACGTTTATAAAAGACGTTGATAAAATAAAAATACCTCCGACAATAAAAATGAGTAAAAGTAGGCTAGCAAATAAAAATTCAAGAATAATATGCAAACGACTTATTATCTTATTAATAAACGATAAAGGTGATTAAGTTGCTATTTAAAATAGGGGACTACTCTCTTCCTCTGCGATTAAAGTCAGGTCTGTTAGGGGAATTACGAGGAGCCGACGGGCGATCTTCAGCTTCTTTAACAACTAGAGGTTTCTTCCCTAATGATAAATTATTAAGACTTTCTATAGCATCCATAGCTTCTTCTTTATTGGGCATATCAATAAAAGCAAATCCTTTGCTCTTTCCTGTTTCTCTATCCATTGCTACTTTTGCTGAGGCAATCTCGCCGAATTTTTCAAAAATCTCTACTAATTCTGCATCGTCAAGGTCGTAAGGAAGTCCGGCTACAAAAATCTTCATTGAATCTATACTTTAGTTGATAGTAAAATAAATATAAAGTACGAAAGTAGGGATATTTAACACTTAAAAATCAGTATTTTAGGAATTTGGAAAAATCTTTTTTAACTAGTAATTATTGCCAAATGGGCCTTAAAGTTGATTTTTCTTAATTACTACTAGTTGTCTCTAGGAAGTGAGGATTAGTTTCCAGCGGAGATCAACTTTATACCTGTAAACTACGATTTGATTGTGCGGTGGGGGAGTCAAAAAAAGTAAATTTTATAATTAATACAGATTCTTTTGAAAAGGGTAAATATGTCCTTCAGGCTTTCTATAATGGCAAATTAATTGCAAATGCCACAAAATATTTAAAATAACATTTGTAAAAGTCAGTAAGTCTCTTTTAGTTTTTATTTCATTATTACTACAAAATCACTTGAATATCAGCTTATAAAGGCTTATTCTAGCTATTCTCATAAATAATTAAATAAATTATACAGCTATTTCTCCACAGAGAAGAAGCAGAGGTTATTTACACTATTTTTGGTAAAATATCACATTATGAGGATTATTAAGTATCTCAGGTCTTCCCTCTCTTATGGTACTCCCTATCGTGACCAAGCAACATACGAAAAGATTCAAAAGCATCTCGCTGACATTAATGATAAAATTACAGATGAGGATATGCGTAGGTTGAATATTAAATGTGAATCAGAGCCTATTAATACTACCATTAATCAAGAGTTTAATCTTCTCAAATCTTCATTAAAATAAACTGAAAAGGGATCTCTAATAGTATTTTCTATTTTGCTTTATCAACATCACGTTGATAATTACTTCTATCTTCTATAATATTCAATACATATCTTACAACTGTATAAAATAATTATTAATATCAATATTGAAGAACCTTATTTAACCGTTGAAAAAATAAACCAAAAAACCTTCCTAACAGAAGGTTTTTTTATTAAGAGTAATCTGTTAAGAGCAATGAAAACAGCAAGTATAAAAGAAATTAAAGATACGCTTCAGGATTTAGGGCACCCCCAGCTTACAGAGATATGCCTCAGGCTTTCTAAATTTAAAAAAGAAAATAAGGAGCTGCTTACTTATTTACTTTTTGAAGCTTATGATGAACCCGCCTATATTAATAATGTTAAAAGTACCCTGGATGATATGTTTGCCGAAGTAAACAAAAAGAATCTTTATTATGCAAAGAAGAATATCAGAAAAATTCTAAGAACAGCAAATAAATACATAAGATATAGCGGTAATGATATAACAGAGCCTGAGATATTATTATATGTTGCGCTTCAAATTATAGCACTTGGGCTTGATATTAAAAAAAGCCAGACACTTGCCAACTTGTACAATGGCATTTTAAAAAAAATAGATAAGTCCATTAGCTCTCTGCATGAAGACATTCAATATGACTTACTCAAGCTAAGACAGCAGCTACATAGCGTGTAGTTTGTTTAGTGAAGGCATTTGTATTTTTAGGTGGGTTGATGTTGAAAAATTAACCGCTAATATGGATTATCTTCGCTGCGCTGCTACTAAATATTCCTTAATATGAATTACAAGGAGATTTTTTTTATAGGTGTCGCAGGAACAGGCATGAGTGCACTGGCTCAATATCTTGCATGTAGCGGGGTTAAGGTTAGTGGCAGTGATCGTTATTTCGAACAGGATGTTGCCAATGATATTCGTAGTAAGTTAGAGGTCTCAGGAATCCAATGTTTTTTTCAGGATGGGTCAGGTATTGCTAGTACTACTCAGTTAGTGGTAGTATCTACTGCTATTGAAGATACGGTACTCGAAGTGCAAAAGGCCCGATCTATGAATATTCCTATCATGCGCAGAAGCGAATTGCTGTCGCTCATATCTAAAACAAAGAAAACAATAGCAATAGCAGGCACTTCAGGGAAAAGTACCACCAGCGCCATGTTATTTGATATTCTTAATGAAGCAGGTTTACAGCCAGGTATTATCAGCGGCGCCGGATTGATAAGTATCATCAATAAAGGGATGATTGGGAATGCCTGGGTAGGAAAAGGCGACTGGCTGATTATTGAAGCTGATGAAAGTGATGGGTCCATTGTACAGTACGAGCCCGAAATAGGAGTGCTGCTTAACGTAGACAAAGACCATCAAGAGATTAATGAATTAATTTCTTTATTTTCTGTCTTTCGCGATCATACCAAAGGTATTTTCATTACCAATAGAAGTAACCTGCTTGCTGCTCCACTATCAAAAGGGATTGACTTTGATTTTTCAGTTTCTGAAAATGAACCTGCCGGATTACAGCCTTCAGCATTTAAGCAGCTCGGACTTACTATTTATTTTTCAGTGAAAGAAGTGCCTTTTACCATTCACACAGTTGGTGCCCATAATATGGAAAATGCCCTTGCTGCAATAACAGTGTCACAGCAGCTTGGCGTCGGTTTGGAAGTTTGTTCCAATGCACTTGAGAAATATGAAGGCATCTATAGAAGGCATCAGTTGCTTGGGAAAAAGGGCAATACCAGTGTTATAGATGACTATGCTCATAACCCCGTTAAATGCGCTGCCTCTATTAAAGCTTGTCAGCCTGTGGCAAAAAAAGTGGTTGCTTGGTTTCAGCCCCATGGATATGGATCTACAAGATTTTTAAGAGATGATTTTGTAAAAGAGATATCTGCAGCCTTACGTTCTCAGGACGAAATTTGGATGAGTGAAATATTTTATGCAGGGGGAAGTGCGGTTAAGGATATTTCAGCGCTTGATCTCATTGATGATATAAAAAAAACTGGCAGGAATGCTTATTTTATAAAAGATAGAAATGATTTTTTAGAAAAGGTAAGATCTCATTTAACTGATGATTGCGTGTTGCTGTTAATGGGTGCAAGAGATCCTGCACTTGAAACATTTGGGAAACAATTATTTGAGAAATTATAATAATAAATAAAAAAAAGTTATCTAAAGTATACAGTATGGCTTCACTTTTTATAAATATTAAACAACTGGTAAATACAAGAGAAAGGTCATCTCTATTAAGAGGGAAAGAGCTTGCTAATTTGCCTGTTATTGCTGATGCTTTTCTACTAGTAGAAGAGGGAATTATTGCTCATTACGGATCTATGAAAGAGCTGAATAATATTGTGCCTAAATTACCTAATGAAGTTATTGATCTCACAGGACAAATGGTATTGCCTTGCTGGTGCGACAGTCATACACACCTCGTATTTGCTGGCAGTAGGGAGACTGAATTTATTGATAAGATTAAAGGGCTTAGTTATGCTGAAATTGCTGCTAAAGGCGGAGGTATATTAAACTCAGCTAGTAAACTTAACGAAACTTCTGAAGAAACGCTATTATCGGCAGCTAGAAAAAGGTTGGATGAAGTCGCCAGACTTGGTACCGGTGCTATTGAAATAAAAAGTGGCTATGGCTTATCGGTAGAAGGTGAGCTGAAAATGCTTAGGGTTATTAAAAAGCTAAAGGAAACGTCATCAATGATGATTAAATCTACTTTTTTGGGAGCTCATACTTTCCCTGCTGCCTTTAAAGAAGATCATGAAGGTTATATAAATACTATTATTAATGAAATGCTTCCCGTAATTGCTGCCGAAAAACTAGCTGATTATATTGATGTGTTTTGTGAAACTGGATTTTTCTCTCCTGAAGAAACTGACAAAATATGTAAAGCGGGTGCGGCTTATGGGCTGCTACCTAAACTGCATGTTAATCAACTCAACAGCATTGGGGGTATTGAGGCCGGGATAAAAAATAATGCACTTTCATTGGATCATCTTGAAACGGTGACTGAAAATGAAATCAATCTGCTTGCAAATTCAAAAGCTGTCTGCACACTGTTGCCCTCTGCAGCTTTTTTTCTTCGTATGGCATATCAGCCGGCTCGAAAACTCATTGATGCTGGTGCTGCCATAGCCTTGGCTTCCGATTTAAATCCGGGATCATCGCCAAGTGGAAATATGAATTTTGTAATTTCGCTTAGTTGTATCCAAATGCGTATGACGCCCGAAGAAAGTATTAATGCAGCTACAATGAATGGTGCTTATGCAATGGAAGTGCATTCAGAAGCAGGGAGTATTACTAAAGGGAAAGTAGCCAACCTTATTATTACAAAATCAGTTCCTTCATTAACTTATTTACCCTATGCCTTTGGCAGTAATTTAATTGATAAGGTAATGATACGCGGAACATTTATTTAATATTAAATTGCACCCGGTTAAACTTTATATATTATATGCAACCACTTATTGAATGTGTCCCTAATTTTTCGGAAGGGCGGGACATGAATATTATCAACCAGATAACCAAGGAAATTGAAAGTGTTGTTGAAGTAAGACTTCTCAATGTAGATCCAGGGAAGGCTACTAACAGAACAGTAGTAACTTTTGTGGGTCATCCTGAACAAGTAATTGAGGCTGCATTCAGGGCCATTCGTAAGGCTGGGGAATTGATAGACATGAGTACCCATGTAGGAGAGCATCCCAGAATGGGTGCTACAGATGTTTGTCCTTTGATTCCTATATCAAATATAAGCATGGAGGAAACAGTGAAGTATGCACAGCAACTAGCAAAACGTGTAGGGGAGGAATTAAATCTTCCTGTTTATTTATATGAGCATGCCCAGGATAATAAAGAAAGAAGTAATTTATCAATAATCCGCTCTGGCGAATATGAAGGATTTTCTGAAAAAATTATGGATCCAAAATGGAAACCAGATTTTGGGCCGAAGGTATTTGATATAAAACGTGGAGCTACTGTAATTGGCGCCAGAGAATTTCTTGTTGCCTATAATGTAAACCTGAATACTACTTCAGTAAGAAGAGCCAATGCAGTTGCTTTTGATGTACGTGAAGCCGGTAGGACCAAAAAAGAAAATGGGAAGAATGTACTTGACGAAAAAGGAAATCCTATCAGTATACCAGGAAGTTTAAAATCCGTGAAGGCAATTGGTTGGTTTATTGATGAGTATGGAGTAGCACAGATATCCATGAATCTTACCAATATTAATATTACGCCCGTACATATAGCTTTTGATGAAGTATGCAAAAAAGCAGAAGCTCGAGGTATTAGGGTAACGGGTAGCGAACTTGTAGGTCTTATTCCTCTTAAGGCTATGACAGATGCTGGCAAGTATTTTCTACAAAAACAAAAAAGATCTATAGGGGTTAGTGAAAAGGAGCTTATTCGAATTGCTATCCTTTCTATGGGCCTTGATGAATTGGGTGCTTTTAAACCAGAAGAAAGAATTATTGAATATATGTTGGCCGATAAATCAGATAGTAAACTTGTGAGCATGAGTTTGTCTGATTTTGCGGATGAAACAGCTAGCGAAAGTCCGGCTCCTGGAGGTGGATCTATTGCTGCTTATATGGGATCTTTGGGAGCAGCACTTGCTACTATGGTGGCTAATCTTTCTTCTCATAAACAAGGATGGGATGATCAATGGGAGACTTTTAGTAATTGGGCTGAAAAAGGGTCTCATTATAAAAGCGAACTTTTGAAACTTGTAGATGCTGATACCAAGGCATTTAATCGTATTATGTCTGCCTTTGGACTTTCCAAAAATACAGAGGAAGAAAAAAAGATCAGAAAACAGGCAATTAATGTGGCTACAAAATATGCTATTGAAATTCCCTTGCAGGTGATGAATGTCGCCTGTGATAGTATGGAAGTAATCAGGGCCATGGCTGAGATAGGAAATCCTAATTCAGTGTCAGATGCAGGGGTGGGAGCACTTTGCGCTCGATCTGCAGTGATGGGTGCTTTCTTGAATGTAAAGATTAATGCAGCGGGTTATTATGATACTGATTTTGTAAAGGAAGTATTAGAGAGCGGTGAAAAAATACAGAATACAGCTCAGAAAATGGAATCCGATATACTTGAAATTGTAAATTCCAAGATCTATACTTCTTAAATTTTTTTCTTCAATCTTAAGCTGTAAAATTATGTAACAAAAAAGATCTGTTCATTCATTTGATCAGGTCTTTTTAATTAAAATGCTTTGTTATTAGTATTTAACCACCTTCGCTTTTTTTGTTTCTGAGTCTTTTCTTATTTCAATTATATAGATACCAGCTTTAAGTTCATCTCCAAAACTAAATACACAATTTGAACTGAATACATAATTCCTTATAAATCTACCCTGAATATCAAAAACCTTGGCTGTAACTTGATTTAAACCGATGGAATTATTCAATTCGTCTCTAACTAATATTTTAAAATTACTCATCGAGGGATTAGGATATATTTCCCAACTTAATATCTTATTATTAATAGCTGTTTTTGTAGTAGCTATTATTGCTATTGACTTTTTTAAGGTTGCACAACCCGTAGTAACTAATTTCAAAACTTTTTTTGCACTTAGGCATTGGTTGTTACCTTTTGCTTGTACATAAATACTGTCATTTGATCCTGCAGTAATGAAACGTACTTTTATTTTCAATCCAGTCCCTCCGCTATCTATTAAAGCGCCCGAAGGTATCGTCCATACATAAGATACGGCTCCAGTTACTACAGAAGCTGTATAAGCAGTTGAGGTAGGGGTACCAACAATTGAACAGATATTTGTAGTGCCTGTGAGTGATGTAGGGGCAGAAAGAATAACTGCGACTAGGTTCGTTAATTTGGTTGTTAAATTTATACTATTGCCACATGATGATGTATAAGCTACTTTAATACTATCGCCTGTTCCTGCAGCTGCATTACTGCTATACTTTATTCTTATAATTCTAGAGGTTAAACTACCAGAGTCTAAAATACCTGTTGATCCAACTGTGCCAATAGGCATTAACCAAAGGTAGCCTGTTGGAGTTGCACTTGTGGTAGTGCCAGCAGGAAGAGTGGGTGCTGTGTATCGGTATCTTCTTGCTCCGCAAGTATCACTTACCAATGATATGGTAATACTTGTTGGTGCTACTGGAGCCAAAATTACAGTATTAGTTAAAATAGCAGCCCTCTTGCTTCCATCTCCACAAGAAGAGGTATAGGCTACTCTTATACTGTCACCTATTGCAGCTGCAGTATTAGTTTTAAATCTCACTTTTATTACCCGAGAATTTATTGTGCCTGAATCTACAACTGCTTTTGTAGTATCTACAAAAGGATTGCCAGCAAGTGTTCCAGTAAATGACCAAGACCATCCTGTTGCAGAAGCTATTGTTGAAGTTGCAGCAGAAGCTGTAGTTAAAGCAGGAGCAGCGTAGCGATACACTTTTGCTGAACAATTATTAATTGTGATAGGCGTAATTGTAATGCTTGCAGGAGCAGTAGTTAATGAAGTAGCCACATTGGTTAGTTTCGCTGCTATACGAGCTCCATCTCCGCAAGCTGATCTGTAAGCAACTCTTACACTATCACCTGTTGCAGCCGCAGTATTTGTTTTAAATCTTACTCTGATTACTTGTGAATTTATTGTACCCGAATCTAGTACTGCTTTTGTAGTATCTGAAAATCCATTACCGCTTAATGTGCCAACAAATGACCAAGACCATCCAGTTGCAGAAGCTGTTGATGATGTGGCCGTAGTTGCAGCAGTTAAAGCTGGTGCTGTATATCGATACACTTTTGCTGAGCAATTATTAATTGTGATAGGCGTAATTGTAATGCTTGCAGGAGCAGTAGTTAATGAAGTAGCCACATTGGTTAGTTTCGCTGCTATACGAGCTCCATCTCCGCAAGCTGATCTGTAAGCAACTCTTACACTATCACCTGTTGCAGCTGCAGTATTAGTTTTAAATCTTATTCTGATTACCTGTGAATTTACTGTACCCGAATCTATAACAGCAATAGTTGTATCAACAAGTCCGTTGCCGCTTAATGTTCCCACAAATGACCAAGACCATCCAGTTGCAGAAGCTGTTGATGATGTGGCCGTAGTTGCCGCAGTTAAAGCCGGTGCAGTATAGCGATACACTTTTGCAAAGCAGTTGTTAGTGGTAACAGGAGTGATGGTGATACTTGCAGGAGCAGTTGTTAATGAAGTTGCTACATTAGTTAGTTTAGCTGCTACACGAGCTCCATCTCCGCAAGCAGATATGAATGCAACTCTAACACTATCTCCAGCTGTAGCGGCAGTATTTGTTTTAAATCTTACTTTAATTACCTGTGAATTTACCGTACCTGAATCCAATACAGCATTGGTAGTATCAGTAAAGGCATTGCCAGCTAATGAGCCCGTAAAAGACCAGGACCATCCCGTTGCAGAAGCTGTTGTTGAGGTGGCGGCAGTAGCTGATGTTAAAGCTGAAGCGCTAAATCGATAAACTTTTGCTGAGCAATTATTAATAGTTACCGGAGTGATGGTTACACTTGCTGGTGCTGCAGGTTGCGAGGTAAGTACATTTGTTAATTTTATTGTTGTCTTAGGGCCATCTCCACATGAAGATGTGTAGGCAACACTAACACTATCAGCCGTTACTGCAGCATTATTTGTTTTAAATCTCACTTTTATTACCCGAGAATTTATTGTGCCTGAATCTAAAACTGCAACACTGGTATCTATTAATCCATTGCCGCTTAATGAACCTACAAATGACCAAGACCATCCTGTTGCATCAGAAAGAAGTGCTGGAGCAGCATAACGATATATTTTAGCAGAGCAATTATTAATTGATACAGGAGTTTGAATAATACTTGCTGGTACAGTATTAATTTCAGATGCTGTATTAATTAATTTGGCACTTTTGTAGAAGCTGTTTATACATGTTGAATAGGCCCTTACTTTAATACTATCTGTATTGTATGCAGCAGCATTTGATGAATATTTTACTTTTATTGATATTGAAGTAGATATGTCTCCGGAATCTATTGATACACCAGTAATTCCTCCAACCGATGTAGGCAGTATCCAAGAATATCCGATTGCATTTTGAGCAGTAGCTGCTGTGTATCTATAAATTCTTTGTCCGCATACATCACTAACGAGCATTTGTGAAATACTTGTAGGGGTAGTAATGCTATTGTCTAAAATTGTCAATTTCAATGTTACCACCGAGTCGCATCCAACTGCATTTTGTCCTGTCCATGTAGAAGTAGCATCAGAAGAAGTAAAAGTTGTGCCATGCCACATATAAGATCCACAGGCAGTAATGGTATCATTTGAAGAGCTAGGGTATTTAACAGTAATTTCGACACTCCCGCTCAAGTCTTCCGCAGAGGCCGATTTGTATGCATCTGTTAATGAAGCAATAGTATATATTATTGAAGAGCTGGGATATACATTAATTAATACCGGATTTTCATTTCCTGAGAATATTGTATTGTCTGATAAAGTTCCTGACCAAGGGCCATTGCCGGTTAAGGAGATACTTAATATTGCACTATCTCCATTACATAAAGAAGTACTTCCACTTATAATGCCTGTTGGATTGCCTATTGTTACGCTTCCGCTTAAATCTGATTTTAAACTTGAACAATAGTTATCGGATAAAGAAGAAATGGTATAGGTAATACTGGAAGCAATTGGATTGGGAGTGATAGTTATTATCGCTTGGTTTACAGATGAGCTGAAAGGAGTTCCATTAGATAGATAGCCACTCCAAGGACCTGTTCCGGTTAAGTCAATTTGTAATTGAGTAGAATCAGCATTTATAGAAAATAAACTTATAGCTCCTGTAGGTCGAGGAATTACTGTTATGGTTAAGTTTGCGTTTAAAGCACATTGCCCAGAATCGGGAGTAAAAGTATAATCTGTTGTAGTTGAGTTATTTATTGAAGGATTCCAGATACCAGTGAATCCATTTAAAGAAGCATCAGGAAGAATAATATTTCCTCCGGCACAAACATCTGCTATTGGAGAAAATAATGTTGTTTCTCTTTCATTAATATTAACAGTAACTGCAGTTCGTGAAGTACTAGTAGCACATGTGCTGTCTTGAATATAATAAGTAGTAGCGATTGATAATGCAGGAGTGGCAAAGTGATTCCCTGATCCCAAATAATTTCCTCCTAAAGAATCACTGTACCAACTAAGTGTAGCTACTCCTGATGCAGTTAATATAGTATTAGTGCCGCTACAAATACTGGTGTCGTTTGCTGTAGGAGCCGAAGGAATTAAAATTATTATTGCTGTAACTGGTGTTCTTATTAAAGAAGTACATCCTGTGCTTATATTTCTCGATTCTGCATAATAGGTTGTAGTATTTGAAATTGCAGGTGTAGTAAATGAGGTAACACCATTTCCTTCAACTAAAATAGATCCTCCATTATTTGCAGCATACCAATCAATTGTTTGCCCTGTATTTACAGATGCTGATATTAAAGCTGATCCCCCTTCGCAACCCGAACCTCCAATGGCTGAAGGTGCAGAAGGGAAGCTATTTATAGTAGCAATTACAGGAGTTCTTGTTGCTGAAATACATCCTGTACTTGTATCTAAAGATTGTGCATAGTAAGTGGTAGTAGATAATAGGGAAGGTATAGTAAAAGAATTAACAGCAGCACCTCCGGATAATATACTGCCACCGCTGGAAGCAGCATACCAGGAAATAATTTTTCCTGTTGATGCAGTAACAGAAATTGTTAGTGTTCCTGTTCCACAACGTGAAGTTCCAGTACCAGCAGGAGCGCTTGGTAAAGTAATAATTGTTGCAGTGATTGCTGAACGTGTATCAGAAACACAGCCTGTTGTTATGTTTCTCGTTTGTGCATAATAAGTTGTAGTGCTGTTGATAGTTCCTGTTGTATAGGAATTGTTACCTGATAATAATAATGTACCACCTATTGAAGTATCGTACCAATCAATGGTTTCTCCGGTGCCTGCTGAAGCGGATATTGTTAGCGAACCTTGTCCGCATCTTGAAGCACCTAATCCCGAAGGGGCGGCAGGACTTACAATACAGCTGATGCTAGTAGTAAAGAGCCCTCTTCCATGAGTAGAAGCAAGTATGGTATTATCTGAGATCCTTGTTTTCAGCATGGTTGTTCTTACTGTAGGAAATGTAACATCCGCAGTCCAAACAGTAGAGGCGCCATTTAGAAAAGTAGTTTCCCATACGCCAGTTTCAGTAGCAATGATGGCTTTATTATTGTCGCCAGGATAATACATACACCATCTTACAGGCATATCTGGTAAATTGCCATCAACTGCAGTCCATGTTTTGCCGCTGTCTGCACTTACCCAAACATTTGAAACACCATAATTTGAAAAACTAGCAATAAGGTATTGATCACTCGAGCCCACATTCACACTCGATACAGTTCCTGTCATTGATGTCCCAGAAGATAAATTAATAGCAGCGTTATTTACAGATGTGCTAACAGTATCTGCTCTATCTATTTTTACTACCCTGCCATTATTAAGTCCAAAATAAACTCTGTTTGCTATATAGGGAGATGCTTTTACTGCACTTACTCTGCCATTATTGAAAGCACTGATTCCTGAAACTATAGAAACACCTGAGGGCAAACTACTAGTAAAATAACTGCCAGATGATAATGTTTGAGGATTTGTCCAACGGAAATAAGTGCCAAGATCTGCAGCTGCATAAAAGATATTTGCTGAATCATCATAGCCATTTGGATTTATAAAACTTCCAAAATTAGAATAGTTGAGAGCTGAGCCTGAGTAAAAATTTATGCTAGACCAATTTGTTCCGCCATCTGTACTTCTTCTGTATGTGTTATACACGTAAGATCCATATTGATAAGAAGGTTGGTTTTGGTCAATAGAAACAAAGGCTCCATCGCCTCCGGTAACTTCAAGTGAAGAGGTGAGTCCAGCGCCATTTAATTGATGTACACCATTATCTTGAGCACCTGCTAAAAAATAATTTGAAGAGGCTGAAGGATGAATGGCGCATGAATAAAATTGTTTCAATCGCAAACCCACATTTCTATCGCGAATAGTAACGCCTTTGTCAGCAGAAAAATGAATACCTCCATCACATGAATAAATCAATTTATTCCCCCCATCATACCATAGTATTTTATGAATATCTGCATGTACATACTGGCCGCTTGTACCTACCCAGTTGGATATTTTTGTCCATGTAGCTCCTCCGTCAGTGGATTTATAAGAATCCAATCCTCCTACAATGATTTCATTTGAGTTTGCTTGATTTATCCCTGCAGCTAAGGCATACCAGGATTGGCTTGCCCAGCCTGACGAGGGCTGACCTGAAGTAGCGGCCCAGTTTGCACCTCCGTCTGTTGATTTATAAATTGTATTTACTTGACTTGATGCATCCGTGGGTAGGGCATAAAGGGTAGTGCCATTGCAAGCTAATTCATTTCTACTACTGCTATATAAAGGGAATCCTGTAACAGGAGAGGTCCAATTGCTTGTGCTAACATTAGTGGGATCATCGGTATAACGATATACTGATGTACCTGAAATACCTGTTACAATATGTAAACGTCCAGGACCTGAAGTAGAACTTATTTTAATATCACTTACGCTTGAATAACTTGATGGAGTAATTACAGTCCAGGTACTACCACCATCTAGTGAACGTCTTAATCCATAATCTCTAGTACCCCAATACACATTGCCTTGGTAATCGCATAGTATTCTTATTCCATAAGGATAACCAGAAGTGCTTGATAGTTGTGTCCAATTTAGACCATAATCGGTGCTTTTAAAAACACCATTACCTTTTGCTGCGTCTCCATTGTAATATCCTTCGCCTGTGCAGAAGTATATGATGTTGTTATATGCTGGCCTAGGATCCTGACAGATATCAGTTACAGCCATATTTGCGAAGTAATCATTTACCAAGGTCCATGTTGGAGTAGCAGCTGTAATGTCGGTAGTTTTCCATAAACCACCATTAACTCCACCTACCCAAACAGTTTTCTTTGTTGCATCAGAAGAATCTACCATCACAGATCTAATCCTTCCAGAAGTTTTACCAGTATTAGCTCTTGTATTTCCATTTGATGAAGCTACTCCATCACTATAGGGCCCTCTTTCTGTCCATGAAAGTGGAGTAGAAGAGGATCTTGCACTATAAATACCTCTTACAAATATTGAATGAGCTTTAGATTGTCTTGTCTTGGTAATTGCGGTCAACAGCCGCTCAATAGGTACTCGACCTATTGCTGGATCTTTTGTAATTTCAAATTCGTATTTGGCAATTTCAGCCGGCCCATCATATTTTTCATTTTCCTCATCCTCTTCATCAAAGGCTTCTTCTCTATTATTTTTTATTCCTTTCCTATGCTCCCTTTCCCTTTCTCTTTCTCTTTCTGTTTTTTGATTTCGGATGCTAGCATTTTTCTTCTCCTTCAATTCCTTTTCCTGTGCTGCTAAAGGCAAGGCAATGTCTAATAATATCAGAAAGAAAATAAAACGGGAATATGAGAAGAATTGCTTCATGCTGGTGTTTTGTATAGAGGCATTTCTAAAGGAGTGTGGATTAGCAAGAAATCAATAAACTTTGAGATAACTAATAATATGATTATCAAATGTTATTGAGAAGGTATTTTGATAGTGTAAAGTAAGTGATTAGTAGTGATAATTCAAAATGATAATAGTCATATAATCAAGCATTTTTGTATGATTTTGCGACTACTAGTAACCCCTCAAAAGTATATAAACTAGTTTTTGGGGTCATACTCAAATCTTAATACCGCATTCTCATCCAAACTGGCACTAGCAAAAAGCTCGTATCGCTTATCTCCGGCAGTAACAACTACCAAGGCGGTATTAGGAGGGATGCTCCCTAAATTTTCAGCAAATAATGAAAGTTCATGAATAGAAGTATTTTCATCAAGCTGCAAATCAATTTCAATAGGCTTCTCCGAAAGTTTCTGATGGTTAATCAATAAGCGGTTATTATAAAATATACTTACCGTATCATTATCAATGATGCCATTATCATAAACCTTAATCTTAATATTTCTTGTAGTTACCTTCAGCTTGCTAAACTCATTTTTCTTTCTGTTGCCCATGTCTTCCAATAACTTCTGTTCCACTTCTGTTGCAATCACTTTATTGTCAACAGGCGCTAACTCACTAATTTCATCTTCCCTGATCAGTGTAGTATCCTGCTTAGGCTTTGATTTTTCTTCATTTTTCTTTTGCTGCTTTTTCAATTCCTTCGGGGTAGGGAAGCATGCTTTTCTTACAGCTGATAAATCTCCTGAAGAGATTTTTGTTTTTTCTAATAATACTTCTATGTAATTTATAATTCCTGAAAACTCTGGATTTTGTTTTGGAAATACAATTCCACGAAGCATAGTTTTGCCATTAATAACCTCTTCTCTTAATCTTATCTCCATCAAAATATGTGTTCCGCTGTTTTCAAAAAATCGGGTGCCCTGAAGTATCCAGGCATTTAAAGTGCTTGAAAAGCTTCCACTGAAATAGGCTCGACAATGATCGTCAGGAACCTCAATTCTATAATCGTAAGTGAATCCACATAGCATATTATCATTCTTCACAATATTTACTTGAAGTATCTCGTCGTTCATTTTACCTTCCCAACTACCTTCAATAGATTGAGTAGCTGCTATATTGCTGATTAGTAAACAAATAAGTAGAGTTATTGAGTTTTTTATTTTATATGCCATAATAAAAAATACTTAGTAAGTAAAGTTAAAAAAACTCTTGAAAAAAAATGCAAAAAATGGATTTCCACAATTTATGCTCCTGATACTCGTTATAGTGAAGACGCAAGAACCCAAATTAGTTAAAAATGAAAAAGACCTCATTACATCAGGAATTAATACTACTTACAAATACTCAGTTTTTTACAAAAGCCTGGGCATTAAAACAAGAGGAGCAAATTGATAATGATCTATCCTCTAAAGAAAAATTAAAGAATGCTTGTTGGAATGGACTAATTCCTGAATTACTACCTGAAGTCTGCGAAAAAGTATACGATCCCTCTCTTACTTTGTGGCAGGTTTCTGAAGCAGATAATTTCATTGAACTTGTTTTTTGTAAAAGATTTGAAAAAGTAGAAAGCTTCTTCTCTATTAATCCTTACTTGCATCTCGATAATAAAATCTATAATTAATTATTGAGCCTTCAAGTTGCTGGAATATGCTGCTCTAGTCTTATCACTACTAATTTTGATACGGGCGTATTACTTTTATCAGCTACACTACTTATAGGAACCAATACATTTGTTTCAGGGAAATAAGTAGCAGCACATCCCTTGCTGATGGAATAGGGTATAGTAATAAATTTAGAAGCTACCCTTCGTTCTCCATCATCTTCATTAATGATATCAACAACTTCGCCAGCTTTAATATTTAGTTTTTCTAAATCCTCACTATTCATCAATATTACCCTTCTTTCATTATTAATACCTCTGTACCTATCATTCAATCCATATATGGTAGTATTAAATTGGTCATGACTTCTAATAGTCATCATCATTAATTCATTCTCTTTTATTTTCACTTCATAAGTAGTGCCTATATTAAAATGAGCCTTGCCCGAAGGAGTATTAAAGGTGCCGCTTCGATTGCAGTTTGGCAGATAGAATCCGGCATGATGTTGCAATCTTTCATTGAAGTTTTCAAATCCTGGAATGCTAGCTGCTATTGATTCACGTATATGATTGTAATGCGTTGCATAGCTATCCCAATTTATCTTACTTCCGCTGCCCAGCACTGCTTTGGCTAACTTACATACAAGGGCAGGCTCGCTCAAAAGCTTATCTGATACAGGTATTACGGCTCCTTGAGATTTGTGAATATAGCCCATAGAATTTTCGCAGGTTACAAATTGAATGGCTCCATTCAACTCATCTTTATCACTGCGCGACAAACAAGGCAGAATGAGTGCTTCTTTTCCATGAACTAAATGACTACGATTAAGTTTTGTTGATACCTGTACCGTTAATTCGCATTTCCTTAAAGCATCGGCAGTGAAAGAAGTGTCGGGTGTGGCAGAAAGAAAATTACCCCCCAAAGCAAAAAATATTTTTGCCTTTCCTTCATGCATGGCTTTAATACTATCCACTACATCATATCCATTTTTACGAGGTACGCTAAATCCAAAATTCTTTTCAATAGCATCTAAAAATGCAGCATTGGGTCTTTCATTGATGCCCATAGTGCGATCGCCCTGCACATTGCTATGCCCTCTTACCGGACAAGTACCTGCCCCAGGCTTGCCAATACTGCCTTTCATGAGCAATAAATTTACTATCTCTTTTATGGTATTCACAGCATTTTTATGCTGCGTGAGTCCCATGGCCCAGCAAACAATTATTTTATTCTTATTCTTCAACAGTTCAACTGTCTTTTTTATTTCATCAAAAGAAATACCCGATTCTTTTGTCAATTTTTCTATATCTGCATTTCTAATATGAGCTATAAAAGCATCATATCCTTCAGTGTCGTTCTTTATAAATTCATGGTCAAGTACACTGCCCGGATTTTTATCATCCTCCTCCAATAACAAACGCTCAATAACTTGTAACAAGGCCATATCTCCATTTAAGGCTACCTGCAGAAAAATATCTGTCAGCTTAGTTTCCAAGCCAATTATTCCTTTTAAAGTTTGAGGATTATTAAAACCTATCAATCCAGTTTCGGGAAGTGGATTTACTGAAATAATTTGTGCTCCATTTGTTTTGGCTTTTTGCAATGCGGTAAGCATGCGTGGATGGTTAGTGCCGGGATTTTGTCCCATTACAATGATTACCTCGGCCTCGTAAAAATCTTCCAATTTTACCGATCCCTTGCCAATACCTAATGATTCAGTTAATGCAACTCCACTACTTTCGTGGCACATATTGCTACAGTCAGGCAGGTTATTGGTGCCAAATTCTCTTACAAATAATTGATATAAAAATGCAGCTTCGTTGCTTGTTCGTCCTGATGTATAAAATACGGCTTCGTCAGGAGAAGGTAGTTTGTTTAAATGTGTGGCTATCTTCTTAAAAGCAGCATCCCAACTTATATGCGCATAATGCGTAGCTCCCTTTTCAAGATACATGGGTTCCGCAATTCTTCCTTTTTTACCTATCTCATAATCTGATAATAGAGCAAGTGCAACAACAGAGTTTTTACTGAAAAAATTTGCTCCTATTTTTTTAGTAGTGGCTTCATGGCCTACCGCCTTTGCTCCGTTCTCGCAATATTCTGCAATACCACTACGCTCATCATCTGGATCGGGCCAGGCACAACTCGGACAAGTAAAGCCGCCTTTTTGATTCAGTTTGGCAAGTGCTTTTAATCCTCTTACCAAACCTGCTTCTTCTACCACATGCGCTAAAGCTACCGCAACAGCAGGCATGCCGCCTGCTGCTTGTTTAGGTTTTTTTAATTTAAGCCCTGTAAATGAAGCCGGACTTTCTTCCGAAGGCTGCTGTATATTTTTTTCTGTTAAGTTAGACATGTAGAATTGGGGTTAATATAATTATCACTTTGGTCTTCCTCTGTATCATCTAAACAAACAAAATCTTTTTCTACAAGTATTTTTAAGTCCGAACCATTATTCAATTTCATTAATGAACTAAAACCAACTTTTTCATTTTCATTCCAGTCTTTCAAAAATACGGCCGGTACGTTAATGGAAATAGAGTAGGGATTTAATTGGGCGGTCATTTCATTAATACCTTCATTTTTTTTGACAATATATTGAAACTGCTGTTCGCCAAAATCAACTTGCTCTTCTATACTACCGCTTTCGGTTAGTAGTTTTACTTCCGAATGGGTAAGTCTGATTCTTATAGAATTATCCTTTAAGCGAAGTTTCATTTATAGTTATTTTATCAAACTCAGTATATATATTAAATCGGTTATCGCGTAAAAAACCAATGAGCGTGATGCCACTATCTCTTGCCATAGAAACAGCCATACTAGAGGGTGCGCCCACTGATGCTACTATAGCAATGCCTGCCATTGCAGCTTTCTGTATCAGTTCAAAACTTGCCCTTCCGCTTAGTAATAATATTGACTCCTCAAGAGGCAGCTTCTCATTCATTAAGGAGTTGCCTATTATTTTATCAAGAGCATTATGTCTTCCTATATCTTCTCTTACCAATTGTAAATTGCCCGAGCTATTAAAAAGAGCAGCGGCATGAATGCCGCCAGTAGTTTCAAATACTGATTGCTGTTTTCTCAAGGTATTGTGCAATTCAAATAGAATATTTTTTTCAATAGTAATACTTTCTTTTCTTTTTCCAAAAGGGGATTCAATAATAATATCATCCATGCCAGTTTTACCACATATTCCGCAGGCTGAAGAAACATAGCCCGATCGATTTGAATATTTTAATTCAGGAATCTTGTTTTCGGTAAGTATTACTTCAATTTGATTAGGATCACTTTTTGCATGTACAATCTTCGAAATATCATTTTTGCTTTGTAATATACCTTCTGTAAATAAATATCCTGCTGCTAATTCATCATCATGGCCGGGCGTGCGCATGGTAATTGCAATATCTCTTGAAAGTTGTCCTGTTGCACTACTCCAAGATAATTTTATATTTAGCGGTTCCTCTACAGCCACTATCTCTTCAGCAATCTCTAAATTGCCATCTGTGTATTTTGTTATTGATATATATGCTACTTGATCTTTCATTAAATAGTAGTATCAATATGAACTATTGCTTCGGGTGTGTCAATACTTGTCATGCTCCTTAAATCTTTTGGAATATATTTTAAAGCACTTCCTTCTTTTAAAAATTGCTGCAGCGAATAACTTTTATCTTCTTTCCATTTTATCAGTTTTGTTTCTGAGCCAGCAGGGTAGAAGCCTAATACAGGAATGTAGCATTTTGATTCGGGATCGAAAAAAGCAGCTGGTAAATTTTTGCCTAAAAAAAAAGTTATAAAATCATTGACTTCATTTCTTGAAAGAAAAGGATAGTCGCAGCCAATGAGAAGAATATTACTTTCCGGAAATTGACTGATTGCAGAAAGGCAAGCCGTAAGTGGACCTGCATGTAATAATTCGGGATTGTCAATTATATAATTATACCGAGTATCCATTGTGCGCGCTTGCCCCTTATTACAACTTATATATACTTTGGAGCAAAGCCCTTCCAACATTTCATATACATGATAGCGCTGAGGTAGGGTGTGATATACCAAAAGACTTTTATCTGAACCCATGCGTGAACTGGAACCTCCACAAGCTATTATGCCAATCAAGTCTTTTTTCAAACGATTATAAATTATGTCTCAAGTTAATTCATTTTTCTAGCCCTGGCCTTAAGGCCAGGGCTAGATGCCAACTCAAGTCTCCCGACCCGCCAACTCAAGTCTCCCGACCCGCCAACTCAAGTCTCCCGACTTGAGTTGTACATATCCTCCCAACACGCCTGCTCAAGTCTCTACTCTACTAACCCTGGCCTCCCAACCCTGGCCTTAAGGCCAGGGTTAGTAGATAACTCAAGTCTCCCAACTCTCGCCAACTCAAGTCTCCCAACTCTCGCCAACTCAAGTCTCCCACCTTGAGTTATCTATCCTCCCGACCTGCTAGCTCCGTCGCTCCCCCCCTAACCCTGGCCTTAAGGCCAGGGTTAGGGGGCCAGGGTTATGCGGGCTATATCATTCATCATAAGGATGCTCACCCTCATACACCTCATCAATTTCAAGATCCCTTCCATCTGCGGCAGCAGTTGCTAATTCATCGCATCTATTATTATGCTCGTTATCGGCATGGCCCTTTACCCAAACAAATTTTAGTTGCAGCTTTTTCGATATTTCATAAAATGCTTCCCAGAGATCGCGATTTTTTTTGCCGCCTTTGAAGTTTGTTTTTATCCAGGTGTTCAGCCAGCCCTTGTTAATAGCATTGGTAATATATTGACTGTCGGTAAAAACGCTAACAGGAATGTCAGTTCTTTTAAGAGCTTTCAATCCTTCTATCACTGCCATCAGTTCCATGCGGTTGTTGGTAGTATAGCGATAGCCCTTAGATATTTCTTTTTGGTGATGAGCTGTCATTAATATGATGCCATAACCACCCGGACCGGGATTGCCCCTGGCAGCACCATCTGTAAAAAGCCTGATCTCGTGCATGAAGAGTGGGTGTTATACCTGAATGACTCCAGTATTGAAAGTTTCAATATGAGGATTATGATCGGCGGCAGCAATACCTTCCGAAATTACCCTGCGTGTTTCACCCGGATCAATAATAGCATCTACCCATAATCGGGCTGCCGCATAGTAGGGCGAAGTTTGTCTGGTATAATTTTGAGTAATAGTATCTAGTAATGTTTTTTCTTCTTCTTTAGTAACTTCTTTTCCTTTTGCCTTCATAGCCGATACCTGAATTTGCAGCATAGTTTTAGCCGCTTGCTCTCCACCCATCACCGCAATTTTTGCTGTGGGCCAGGCATAAATAAAACGAGGGTCATAAGCTTTTCCGCACATGGCATAGTTGCCAGCACCGTATGAGTTACCTATTATAATAGTAATCTTTGGTACCACAGAATTGGCAACTGCATTTACCAGTTTGGCACCATCTTTAATAATACCCGAATGTTCGCTGCGGCTGCCCACCATAAAACCGGTAACGTCTTGCAAAAATACCAGCGGTATTTTTTTCTGGTTGCAGTTCATAATAAAGCGGGCGGCTTTGTCGGCACTATCATTATATATAACGCCGCCAAGTTGCATTTCGCCTTTGGCATTTTTAATAATGAGGCGTTGGTTGGCAACAATCCCTACCGACCACCCATCAATTCGGGCATAACCACAAACTATGGTTTTGCCATAATCTTGTTTGAATTCGTCAAAGGTATCGGCGTCGGTGATGGACTCAATAATCTGAAGCATATCATAGGGCTTGGTATTTCCTTCGCTCATGATACCATATATATGTCCTGCTTCTTTTTTGGGTTTTATGGGAGCCACTCGGTTGAATCCCATTTTTTGGGAAGGCCCCATTTTATGAATGATTTTTTTTACATGATCCAAGCAAGCTTCTTCAGTTTCAAAATGGTAATCGGCAATACCCGAAATGGAAGTATGGGTAATGGCGCCTCCCAATTTTTCGGCATCTATATCTTCACCGATGGCTGCTTTTACTAAATAGGGACCGGCCAAAAAGATAGATCCATTTCCTTCCACCATTAATGTTTCGTCGCTCATGATGGGGAGGTAGGCACCACCAGCCACACAAGCACCGGTAACGGCAGCAATTTGAGGTATGCCCATGGCGCTCATCTTAGCATTGTTTCTAAAAATTCTTCCAAAGTGTTCCTTGTCCGGAAAAATCTCATCTTGCATGGGGAGGAATACTCCGGCGCTGTCTACTATATATATAATAGGTAACCGGTTTTCCATAGCGATCTCCTGCATGCGCAAATTCTTCTTTCCAGTAATGGGAAACCAGGCACCTGCTTTTACGGTTTGGTCGTTGGCAACAATGATACATTGCCTACCACTTACATAACCAATTCCGCTCACGGTACCACCTGCCGGGCAACCTCCATATTCGGGGTACATTTCATATCCGGCAAAAGCGCCAATTTCTATAAAAGGGGTATCGTCATCACATAAATATGAAATCCTTTGTCGGGCAGTAAGCTTATTTTTTTCTTTCTGTTTTTGGGCAGCGGCAGCTCCGCCACCTTCATAAATCTTGTCGAGTTTTTTTCTGGTTTCGGCCCAGGCCAATTTTAGGGCATCTTCATTTTTGTTGAATTCGAGGTTCATGGTGAGGGACACTTTTAGGGGGGGAAATTACGATAATATAAAGCAATGGGTAAGCTAAATGAAAAAATGGGGAAAATGAAGGAATGAGTAAATGAAAGAATGAAGAAATGAAAGAATGAAGAAATGGGAAAATGAAGGAATGAAAAAATGGGGGAAATGAAGAAATGAAAGAATGAAGAAATTAAAAATTAAAAAATGAAGGAATGATTAAATGAAGAAATGAAAGAATGAAGAAATGAAAGAATGAAGAAATGGGAAAATGAAGGAATGAAAAAATGGGAAAATGAAGGAATGAAAAAATGGGGGAAATGAAGAAATGAAAGAATGAAGAAATTAAAAATTAAAAAATGAAGGAATGATTAAATGAAGAAATGGGAAAATGAAGAAATGGGAAAATTAAGATTAAAGTCAGAACTCAATAATCGCTCTCGCTCTCATTCTCGCTCTGACTTTTATGATGGATTTGGCAGAATTTAATATGAGGTTACAATTGTAATGTCAATTTTAGATGCCCTCCAAGGCCTTGCTGAATAATCTTCATCAAGGTAGAAAGTCTGATGTCTGAAGAATCATTTTCAATTCTTGAAATATAAGACTTGTTGGTTCCACATTTTTGAGCCAATTCCTCTTGCGTCATTCCCAATTTAATTCTAGCCTCTTCTAATAAAACACCCAATCTGAATGCTTCAAATTCCTGCTCCCACTGCTCACGCTTGGGCATTCCTTTCTTACCATACTTTTTGTCAAGTATTTCATGTAGTGTAGTAATGTTACTTTTTGACTTTGTTTTCATTTTTATATTCCTCCATTATTTTTATTGCTTTATCAATCTCATTTTTAGGCGTTTTTTGACTTTTCTTCTGAAACCCATTTCCTAATACAACTAAATTTCCTTTATCAAAGAAAGAAAATATCCTGTAAATATTACTTCCTAACTCAACCCTAATTTCAAACAGCCCTTTTGTACCTTCTACATGCTTAAAGTACTTTTCTGGAATCTGCTGGGCGATGCGAATAAAATTCAATGTCCATTCTATTTTTCTTTGGACGGAATCTATTTGATTTTCATAAAAATCAAGAAAATACCTTTTATAAGCAATTACTTGTCTTTCAGTTTTCACAAAACAAAGTTAACTAATCAGACAACTAATTCCAAATAAAAAATGCTCCAAAATTTCTTTCGAAGCATTTAAAAAGAATTCATTCTACAAAACAACTATTGTATTATAAAACAATATTATATCCGGGTAAGGAAGGGGGAAATGAAGAAATGAAGAAATGAAGAAAATGAAAAATGAAAAATGAAGGAAGGGGGAAATTAAAAAATGAAGGAATGATTAAATGAAGGAATTAAGAAATGGGTAGATGGGGAAATGAAGAAATGGGGAAATGAAAAATTGGAGGTAGGGGAAAATGAAAAAATGATGGAAAGCCAGACCGCATTTTTAAGGGTACTTTTTTGGCATAAAATGAGGGGGTGAAAATCAAAAAAAAACTTAAAATTTTCTTTTTGATGATTTGAAAAATAAAAAAGGCCAGGCTGCGTTTTTAAATAAGAGGGGTAGGGAGGGAAAAAAGGGGTTGAAAAATGAAAAATTTAGGGTTAAATATACTTCGTTTATTACTAACAGTTATTAATAAAACAATTGATTTTAAAGGGTTCTATGATTTTTAATTTTTTATAAAAGAAATAAAATGAGATGGAGGATGTATGTTTTTTTCATTTTTTTAAACTTTTTTAAAACTGATTTGTTCAGTAAATGCTGTTAATTTTTTCAATTTTGAATTTTTATTGTAGAAAAAATACTACATATGACAAAAAAACTAAATAAGTTAATAAATTTGTTAAAAAAAAGACAAAAAAATTTTTTTGAAAGAAAAAACATTTCTAAATTACAAGCATATTCATTCCAATCCCTTTCAAAACACCGCAAATTATCCCCTTTTAGAACGTTTATTGTTTGTAGTTTATTTAATAACAATTAGTTAATGGTTTATTAACCTTTGACTTCTGTTTTTTGTTGTTTGTGCAACACCAAAAATTAAAATTATTTGAATGATTAACTTTTACGATTTTCTATCCGTGGTAAAAAAAGTTTTAACAGGTAAATCAAGCCAGCAAAGGCTTTCGCTACAACCTGTTAGCAGTAATTCAAAGTTTTTATCTGCACACTCCCCATCGAATCAATCATCTTGTTTAGCCATAACACAAAATCAGCAGCATATGCAAACTGTTACACGTAACTCATCAGCAAACCTATTTTCTGCAAGTGCAAAAAAAGCATGTAGCTTCTTGCTGTTAACCCTTGTATTGATGTTGTCCTTGTCCTCACAAAAGGCAAGTGCCCAAACCACACTTATTTCTCCAACGGGAGATGGTGGGTTTGAAACAAGTGCAACTCTTGCTAATAATAACTGGGTAGCAGTTAATTCATCAACGGATAGCTGGATTGTTGGTACTACCCCAACGCAAAGTGCTGGATCGAGATGTGCCTTTATTTCTAGTGGTTCTTCTGCTTGGACATATTCACAGCTTACGGTTGTGCAACATTTGTACTATGATGTTACCATCCCTGCTAACCAGACCGGCATTAGACTTTCATTTAAATGGAAGGTAGGAGGGGAAGGCACAACTACTTCTGATTATGATAATTTAAAAGTTTTTTGGAGTACTACTGCCAATATTGGAGTACCTGCAGCCAATACAGCAATTTCATCTTCTTATCAGTTATCCGGACCTGGTGCAACAAGTGGCATGTATAAATTAAGCTCAAGCTCATGGAATTCAGAAACGATTACTATGTCTGGAGTTCCAGGCACTACATACAGATTGGTTTTTAGTTGGAAATCAGATGGCTTCGATATATTTAATCCTCCTGCTGCTATTGATGAGGTATCATTAACATCTCAAGCCCCAGTATCGTATGTTTGGAATGCTACCACAGGTTCCGCTTCATGGGCAACAGCTGCTAACTGGACTCCTACAAGAACAACTCCAGATGCTTCTGATACTTTAAAATTCTCTAATGGAGGATCGTCAACAGTTACAGCTATTCCTACTCAAACTGTAAAAGTTATTTCTTTTTCAAATAATACTTCTGCTACTTTCGTTTCTGCTGCTGCATCTAATACGCTTACTATGGGTAAGCTTACTATTCCTTCAGGAAGTACTTTAAAAGACTCAACTATATCTACAACTAATGGGCTCGGAATGGCTTTCTCTGTAGGTGCTGTTAATGATATCAGTGGTCGTCTTGAAATTATTAATCCTAGCACAACTGCCCCCACTATAAGTTTTGCCAATTCAGTCACCACTGTAACTGGTACTCTTGCAGCCGGAGGAGCAGGAACAGCCTCCACCATAACAGGAACTACCGCAACATTGCTTATTAACGGTACCTATGAACATAGGTATTCCACTTCATCCGGTACAATTCCAACTGCAACGTGGTCGGCAAATTCCAATTGTAATATCTTAGGATACACTGCTGCCAGTATGGTAACAGGGGGTCTTCTCCAGACATTTGGTAATTTCACATGGAATTGTACTGGACAGGGAACAAATAACTACAACTGGTCTTTGTCTTCTACAATGTCTGTACAGGGTACTTTAACCATCTTAAGTACAGGTACAACCGGTTCTTTGAGACTGACCGGTACTGGTGCTTATACCTTAAATGTTAATAATTTCACTCAATCCGGGGGAACATTTGATCTTGCCTCCGGCATATCAGGTGCTGGCTCCTTTAACGTTTCAGGTACATTCAATCAATCAGGAGGTACTTTTCAATCAAGTGGTACATCCACTAGTAATCCAACATTAAACTTTAACGGAATAGCTGCCCAAACTGCAACCTTTACTGGACAGCCTACGGGCCCAATTACCTATAGGTTCTCAAATCCTGCTGGCGTTACTTTAAATACCAATTTTGCTACATTCAGTGTTGGTACAACAACATCCAATTTGGGTGGTCTCAAAATTTCAACCAATGCTACGGCTCCAATTGTTTTTGGAACTACTATCACAGCTTTTTCTTATGGCACCCGTGGTATTCTCACCTATGACGCTGCCAATCTGCTTACTACTGCAAGGACTCAGGAATTCCCTTCTGTGAACGGGCCTAAAAACCTTATCGTAAACGTTTCTTCCGGTTTACTGGACCTGCCTTTATCAAGAACTATAGATTCACTTACCATGACCTCTGGCGACATCAAGTTAGGGGCAAATACTTTGACCTTAGGTTCTTCATCTACCATACTAGGTAAGCTTGCATGGACTGCCGGTAATATCCGTGTAAGTACCGGTACTCTAACCAGGTGGTTTGGTACTGCATCACTTCCTACCACTGTGGGAACTGATATTGGTTTCTTCCCCCTAGCAAATATCTCAGGTGAAAATCGTAATGTATCACTTTATTTCAGTGCAGCTACTACTACTACGGCCGGTAGCATAACGGCTGCTATTTCATCTACAACAGGTGTAACTTCAGGTTTGTCTGTGACGGACGGGGCCTATACAATTAATAACCGTACCAATAGCTCTTGGACATTTACGTCCAGCACAATGGCTCTTGGTACTACCACATTGGGTATGCGTCTTACAGGTGGTGGAGCTCTCACTACCTCGACTGTTGCTAATCTTAGGGTAATGCAGTTATCGGCTGCAGTGGGTACTCATGCAGCTGGTACAGGTACCACGCCTAATTTTCAGGCTTCTAGAACAGGGCTAACTCTACCCAATCTGATAAATACTTATTACATAGGTGGTGCTACTGCTGATCTTACTGCAGCACCTTCGGTAATATATTCTGTTGCTAGTGGTGCTTGGAATACTACTGCTACTTGGTCTGGCGGAGCTGTGCCAGTTTGTGGCGACTCTATAATTATTTTAGCTGGTCATGCAATTACTGCATCGACAAGTGCTCTAGTTGCAAAATACCTTACTATTTCTGCAGGTGCTTCCTTAAGCATTTCAGCTGGGGATCTTACTGTGGGTTGTACCAATAATAATAACCGATTAACAAATAATGGTACACTTACTGTTTCGGGAGGTACACTTAATATTAATGGTAACTACCTACAATCTGCAAGTGCTACACTTAATCAAAGTGCCGGTGAAATAGTTGAAAATGGTAATTCAGGTACTGCAGCTACTAGTGTGGCTACAGGTACCTATTTAATGAATATTACTGCGAGCACAAATGCCAATCTGAATCTTACGGGTGGACGTATTACAATTGTAAACCCTCACCTTGGGGCAGTTAGCACTGACTATTCCCTTTATCTTGTTCAAACTACTGCGGGGAATGCTGCTTCCACAAGCCATACTTTGAGGTTTGGGAATGGCACATCTACCGTAGCGGGTGGTGGTACTGCTGGTTTTACATTGGCAAATGCTACTCAATTATATGGGTTTGGAAATGTAGTTGTTGATGCAGTATCTACAACTACTGCCCAAAATAGATACGTTAAATTAGCAGGTAATACTGTTATTGGAGTTAACCTTACTATTACATCTGGTGAGTTTTATAATCCTACTTCTACTTATAATTTGTATTTAAATGGTAACCTAACTAATAATGGCATATTTACAAATAGTGGTATTTTATATCTTACAAATGTTGTAAATGGTTCTCTAGTTGCTTCTATAAATAATCAAACTATATCGGGTTCAGGTACTTTCCAAAATTTACAATCGTCTTCTACGGCAAGTATGTTAAGCCTTTCTGTATTTAATAGTAATGCTACAGGTGTAACTCTTAGTGTACCACTCTCATTGAGCGGCACTCTTACAATGAATGGTGGCTTTATTAATACGAGTGCTACAAATTTGTTGACATTGGGAACTAATACTGCTGGAGGTACCCTTACGGGAACTACTAGTAGAACCAATATGATTGTTGGTCCTTTTGAAAGAACTTTTGCAAGCAGAACTGCAGTAGGTACTTACGATAACACTACTTTATTTCCTGTTGGTAATGGTATAACTTATCTGCCTGTTTGGTTAGATCCCTCTACTATAGGCATCGTAAAGATGAAAGGTCAAGCATTTACTACTAACTCAGGCACTTTTGGTTCTGATGTTGCTTCATTAGCTTCCAATCGTTGGGAGGTAGGGGTAACTCAAGGATTTGCTAATTTCACAAGTTCCTCTATTCGTGTTGTGGATAGTTCCTTATCAGCACAACGATCATTATTAAAATCATCAAGTGCTTCAGGTGTATACGCACCCATTACTGGTGATAACACTACTTATGCATCTGCTACCTATACTCTTACATCTTCAGTTATTACAGCTGCTAATCTAACAGCATCTGCTTATTTATCTTATGGTCAATTGCAGCCCTGCGCAGCCCCAACTACTCAGGCTTCAAACTTTGTACTTACAGCTAAAGGCTCAACGTCTTTATCATTTGTATTCAGTGCTTCTAGTAGTGCTGTAAGTGGATATTTAATTGTAAGATATCCTACAGGAGCTTCTCCAGTAAACCCAGTAAATGGAACTACCTATGTTGCTGCTAATACTTTAGGTACAGGAACTGTTTTACAGGTAGGTACATTGTTATCTTATACAGATAATGCAGTTACAGTGGGTACTACTTATGACTATTATATTTATACTTATAATAATACTTCTTGTTTAAATATTGCATACAATACTACAAGTCCCTTAATGTCTTCGCAGAGTACACTTTGTACAGGAGTTACTATTGGGTCTTCTTCAAATATTGTCTTTAACAGTGGAACAAATCTTTATTCAGCTACTGTTGGTTGGACAGGGAGTTTTTCAACTGCTACTTCTTATAATGTACGCTATAGAATACAGTCTATTGGGGGTGGTTGGAATTATGTTTACAATCAAGGAGGTTTTTCAACATCTTCAATAACACTTTCCGATTTACAGCCTTCATCAGTATTCGAGTATCAGGTAAGTGCTAATGGGGCATGTAGTAACTGGTCTGCTTCAGCTACAATTACTACTTTAGGTTATTGCACACCTGCACTATCTGCCACCGCCTCTTCAAATTATTATATAGCTAAAGTAAGTACTACAGGTGGTTTTTCTAATTTGAATTATTCGTCTAATTTGGCTAGTGGTGGTTATGCAAATTATTCTTCAATTGCTTCATGTTCTCAATATCAAGCATCTAATATTACCTTTAGTATTACTCCTTCTTCACCTACTGCAAACTTTGTAGCTATTTGGATAGATACAAGTAGAGACCTGGCATTCCAAACTGCTGAGGTATTGTTTACTCCGGTTTCTACTACTGGTAATGTGTCTTACACTTACACAGTACCTGCAGCATTAGCAGCTGGATCTTATAGAATAAGAGTTGCTTATCAATATAATACAGCACCTACAACTTCCACTCCTTGTGCTGCATTAGCAAATGGGGAATATGAAGATTATACATTAACTGTTTTGGCAAGACAAGCTGCTTGTGGAAATGAAAATCCAACAGCACCTACTTCATTGAATCTTTCGCTAACTACCAATACTACTACTACTTCTGTAACAGGAAGTTTCACTGCTGTTCCTTCTTTGTCTGGCATTTTTTATCTTGTTGCTAGAACAACTAATAATATTGCACCTTCTCCTGTCCCTTCAGTTCGATATAATGTAGGTAGTACAATACCAGGAGGAGGAGTTGTGGTTTCAAAAAGTACATCAACATCATTTACTTCAGCTTCTTTAAGCCCTGCAACACTTTATTATTATTGGGTATTTACAGTTACAGATAGTACTGTAGCTCAAGGCGGTACCTGTAATACTAACCCGAGCAGCTATTCTACTAGTCCCTTAGTTAGTAGTATTGCAACGGCTGCGGTGGCGCAAACTCCCGCTTGCCCTTCTACTTTCTATCCAACTACAGGATCATCAAGAATTTCGTTATTCCCTACACTTACTTGGGATGCAGTAACTGCTAATCCTTTGGCTGTTACTGGATATAATGTTTATCTCGATACTATTCAAGCTAACGTGAATGCGTATAATCCAAATAAGAGAGTACAAACCACGCTTGCTACTTCATATACTCCTACTGTTTCTTTGGTGCCTAGTAAAACATATTATTGGAAAGTAGTGCCAAAGGTTGGAGGTACAGCTGGAACAGGTGGTTCAGATTCAGGAAGACTTTGTATAACAAATAACTTTACAACTGGTCCTTTGTCAGTACCTAATTGTTTTACAGGTACTCCCACTCCTGCAACAGGTTCAACAAATCTTACGCCGGCTAATATTGTATTAACTTGGGCTGCGGCAAATGGTAATCCAACAGTTACTGGTTATGATTTGTATGTTAGTAGTACTTATGCTTCTGTAAGTGGCCTTAGCCCATCTGCTAAGATTCTTGATAATACTTCTGCTACTACTTTTACGCCAAGTGCAACTACTATATTGTTTAGCCCTGGTACTACTTATTATTGGACAGTATTACCTCGTAACTATTTGGGTGTTGCCTCAGGATGTAATATATATTCATTTACTACAAGCAGTATTGGTACTAGCGTAATTAAATCTACCTCTAAAGGTGGTTTGTGGAGTAGTGCCGCAACCTGGTCAACAGGTGTGGTTCCGGGCAATTTTGATCATGTAACCATAGCCGATGGAGCTACTGTTACTGTTGATGTATTGCCACCTTCTCTTAAAAACCTTACCATAGGTGAGGGTAGTATTTCTAGCACTAGTGTGCTTCAATGGGGTAGTGCAACCTATGCATTGAGTGTATTTGGTAATATTACTATAGCAACTAATGGAAGATTATTACCCTACACTGCGGTTGCATCTCCTGTAGGTCAAACTATAAACGTAGGAGGCAATTTTACTAATAATGGTTATACAAATCTTGCAATAGGTTCTACTTTTCTTAATTTCAACGGAAGCCAACAGGCTGGAGGAAGCCTTTCTCAGGTGTTGGGTGGTACAGGAACTTTTCAAGATGATAGTGTTAATATTAATGGGGCTATTACCAAACGTGGTTTGATAAATACATTGTATTTCCAGACTTCTGGAAGTTCAACAATATCAACTACCCAAACATTAGTAACAAGCGCTTTTGCACAAACTGCCGGTTCTTTAAATACTGGTGGCAAACTCGAAATAGATAATACAGCTGCATTACATGGTCGTCCTATAAACAATCAAGTTGCCAGTGTTGCTATCACTTCTATGGGCTCAGGCTATCCTACAACAGGACCAGCGCCTTTGTTAGCACCTTCAGGATCTTATTTATGGGTTGCTAGTGCGCCCGCTAGCAATTTGGGCGATATTGTAGTTTATGGATCTAATATTTATTCTGTAACACAAACGGGTATATTTGGATCTACTGCTCCTTCACATACAAGTGGCTCTGCTCTTAATAATACTGTAAGCTTACTTTGGGTAGGTAATACAGGGAATTTAGGTACTCCTTTTCCTTTTGCAGCTTTAGGTGTTTTAACGGTAGGTAATCAATATTATTATGGCAATAAACTTTTCACTTGTTTGAGAGGTACTTTGCCCTTAAGTAAAGCGAGTGCTGAAGCTTTTGCTAGTACCCTTAGTGCTGCCACAGCTGGTAGTGTTTATGGTAAAGATGGTGATACATTAATTTGTGTAGGTACTGTAGCCACAGCTACTGTTAATTTAGAAACTTCTGGAATTGGCGCCGGAACTATAAGGAGTGTAGCAGTTACTAGT
>Ga0209190_1000164_pt1 | contig 47326 bp, 43 predicted proteins | sample M_140205_XF_Meta_FD_187315 | JGI IMG/M metagenome (GOLD analysis project Ga0209190, IMG submission 187315) | Freshwater microbial communities from Lake Montjoie, Canada to study carbon cycling - M_140205_XF_MetaG (SPAdes) (version 2) | ecosystem: Environmental > Aquatic > Freshwater > Lake...
ATCCTCGATTCACACGAGAGGTATTGATCGAGCGGAGCAGAGAGATCCCTTCTTTTTTCCTTACCTGTCTGCATTACCCATCCTCCAATAATCCTGCAACTCCTACCGATACGCTATATTCCAGATACCAACCTGCTCAACCGGTACTGCTGGATCGAGATCTCCAAAGGTCATTACAAAGAGACGCCTGGTCATGCTGCGTGTTACTGAGAGCACCTTTAACTTCACCTCATCTGAACAAAGGATTGCAACCGGCACGACACCGTATTCAAAAGCGGGCTTTAACACGGTATGCAGCCCGTTGGAGATGGCCTCATATACCTCAGCCTCAAGCGCTAGCGGCGATGCCCTACTTTCTAGCTCTGCGTCGCTTAAGATCTGCTCAACCTCACTCGACAATGAAATGACTCTCAGCGCCCTGGCTGCCCCGATAAATCTCCTCAAAATCTGTCGACGACGATTGCTACGCAGATGATCTACAACCCGCGCGACATCTACCGTACCGTCGTTATCAAGAGACACCCCGTTCGTAGAGCAGAAAGAGGCGACTCCCTCGGTAACCGCCCTAAAATCCCGCACACTAACCCCCTGCCTGATCAGCTCTTGTATGATCTCAGTCAACTTTGGCACCGATACGAACTCCTTACCAAAACCCTCGGCAATTAATCCTGGATGCCTCTTTTCAACCTGTCGTAGCAATGAGTGAACGTCGGTTACCGATATAAACTCCTGCGGGTGCTGCACACAAAAGCTCGCAATCTGAAGTCCAATAAACTCAAAAAAATCGTAGCTGCGGATTGAAGCTACATCGAGCATCTTACGAACGTGGGGGGAGTAGGGGGTCCAGAAGACCCTGTGGCCCGACATCGGGTGCTCCTCTTGTAACAGTACCTTCAATCCGAGAATCGCCGCATGCGAGCTCGAGATCTCAACCAGCAGAGCGTCCGGTAAAACTCGCCCAGAAAACATCTCTATACCGGCATGACTAACTCTATAGGAGGATGCTGCTCCAAGCTGATCCGCTACGACCCGTATCTCTGGTAACAACAGCCCAATATCTGCATACAATGAAGCCCTAAAAGCGCCCCACCACGAAATATAACGCGGAACCGCTCCACGATACGACCTAAATAGAACCCCACTATCCAATGCGATAATTAGACCCTCATGATCAGGGTCGTGTTCAGAGCGCCCGTGCTGCGGGGCCGGCAGTCCAGGTATCTGAGAATACTCCTGGGACTGTAGCGCCATGTTTGGATCTGCTCGCATGCGGCGCAGAAGAATAACCCCTGCCACCACCGCTGCACTCGCAACTGCGATAAAAGGGAGGGCTGGAATGCCTGGCAACATCGCAAAAAGCACTAAGATGCCCGCCGTAACGAACAGAATAGCTGGCTGTGCAAAGAGCTGCACGCGCAGATCTGCACTTAAACTTGAATTTTCAGATGAGGAAACCCGGGTAACTATAATGCCGGCACAGATCGAGGTCAAAAGAGCTGGGATCTGCGTTACTAGACCATCACCAATGGTAAGCACCGTATACATCTGCACGGCATCCTGGATCGACAATCCAGAGGATATCCCCATAAATATACCGCCGAGTATATTTGCAAAGATTATGAATAACCCTGCTATGGCATCTCCCTGGACGAACTTCATAGCTCCGTCCATAGAGCCATATAGCTGCGACTCACGCCGTAGATCGTCGCGTTTCTTACGAGCCTCTTCCGATGAGAGGACCCCTGCTCGTGCATCGTTATCAATTACCATCTGCCTGCCAGGCAGCGCATCGAGCGCAAAGCGTGCCGCCACCTCAGAGACGCGCATTGCGCCCTTCGATATTACGATAAAGTTAACCACCGTAACGATCGAAAAGATGATAACCCCGACAACTACCTCTCCTCGGATTAGGAACGTTCCGAAGGCTTCAATTACATGTCCAGCATCCCCCTGGCTTAGGATCAAGCGCGAAGAGGCGACGTTAAGCCCCAGACGAAAGAGGGTGCCTAGAAGCAGGATCGTTGGAAAGGTGTAGAGCGCCGCTGAATTAGCAACGTAGAGCCCAACCAGGAGCAACAGGATAGAGAAGGAGACGTTAAGAACCAGTAGAATATCTAGTAGCTGCGTTGGCAACGGAACGATCAACATAGCTGCAATGGCGACCACAAAGGCCGTCAGAACAATATCCGAATATTTGAGCCTGTTAATTACCATCTGCTTATTTGACGCTTCTCAACAACACTATTCTCACAGCAAACACCCTATATTTGCGTTATAATCTGCAACCCGAATCCGATCAGCAGAATAACCAAGAAACCAAAGAATACCAATGCAACCGGGCCGGTCGCATCTAACTCAAGCTTTTTAATTCGCTCATCGATCTGCGACTCCCGTTGTGACGCAACGGAATCCGCCATATCCTGCAACTGCTTTGAGATCTCACCTCCAAACTTTGCCACCTGAGATAACGCCATAAAGGTGTGTTTGAGATCGTGACTTCCTGACATCTTACCAACCTCATTAAGAGCCTCCTCCAGACTTGCTCCCGACTTGATGTGAAACTGTGCATAGCGCAACAGTTCGGTGACGGCATTATGAGTATCGCGCTCATCTGCCATCTGCACTATCCGCATTATGCAGGGGCCTATATCAAGTGAGCTACTTACACCGATCGAGACCTGCTCGATTACCAGGGGTAAATAGAACAGAATGTCATCAAGGCGCGCTTTTACACGTCGATCAAGGATCTTAATGGGGAGATAAAACCCAAGGATAATTCCTATAACGGCGCACAGAAAGACACTTTCCAACCCCCCCAAAGCACGCCCGATCAGAGCAAAAACAAAAACTCCAATAATCGGCATTAAAACCTGTAGCCGCTTAAAATCATTTTTCTGGCCCTCGGAGAAGATCCCTGCTTGGAACATCTTCTCCTCGGTAGTGAGCGAGCCCTTTTTTTTCTGCTCCTGTCGAACAACCGACTGAAACCTTTCGAGCTGATCTCCACTCTCATCCTCTTTAATACTCTCACGCAGCCCAGCCATGGCGCTCGTATACTCCTCAGAGCCCATGAGATCCCTAAAACTTCCCTTTGTGCGCATAAAGCGCAGGTATAGCAGGAACGCAAGACAGGCCAGCGCGATACAGCCAGCAGCAACAGGAATTATGAGAGAGAGCTCCATATCAACCCCTATACCCGCAGTTTAGTCACCTGCCTAATCCAGAACAGCCCAATCACGATGCCGGTCAAGCCAGCCTGCGCCACACTTCTACCGGTTGGATGGGTCCAAGTAATCGTTACACACTCCGGCCATACGAAATAAAGATAACCCTCTAAGGCCATCAGGATGCCGAGGATAAACCAGATGGAGCCACGCTGAAGACCTACTGCAGCATTAGCAGAACGCCTGAAGAATTGCCGTCTGCGGACCTGTTTTGATAAGCGATCAATGGTCGCAGAGAGGTTCCCTCCAACACGTCGACTTAGTATCAGTGCTTGCACAAAAAGCTCGATCTCGGGGTGATATATATCTTCGCCAAAGGAGCCTATCGAGCGCTCCTCCGACACCCCCATGCGAAGTCTCTCCAACATCATCTGCACCTCCTCACGGACGAGGGAGCCCTCCTCAAGACCCTCCGCAGCGGCCTGCAAGCCCTGGATCGGATTGAGTCCTGTCTTAAGCATGCCAACAAAGGCCAGCAGGAACTGTGGATAATCTGCATCAAAGCGCTCAAAGCGGCGATTGATACGCCTATTAAGCAGCCAGTTCATAAAAACCGCTCCTGATAGCAAGGCGATAATCTGTAGAACTGAATCGAAGAACATACTCGTTATCAGGAACATAACTAGACTGACGAAGATCTGCGCTAAACTAAAGGCATATGGTGGAACGTTTGGAAGTTGCGCAAACCTTAATTTCTTGCGGATCGTAAGGCGATTTTCGGCGCTCCGCTCTACAGCTTCCTCCTGCAAAGCAGTTGCGGCAACGGAGGGGCCCTCTTTATTATTTACAGAGTCCCTAGCCTCGCGCTGAGATACGATGATGTTGCGTATATTCTGCCTGGTAGAGAATGGGGATATAGCTCTGCCGCTAATGGGTAGGCGCACAACGAGCGCCACCACCAAACAACATGCAACAACCGCTGCAACCAATGCCAGAAGAGCCATGGGGGTCATATATTTTTAGCGCCTCCCCCCCCTGGCCCCTTAACAGGGGGGCCAATCGTAATCTCTGGTGGTGAATCACCTAAGTGAATACCATCTGCTTTTAGCTCTGCATCAAAGTTGCTTGTCCATGATTCGATCCGCCAGACCGGCTTAATCCCCTGTTTAATGAGTGAAAACATAGGCCGGACCTGAATTACCCCCTCTACAAAATGTCCAACTTCAATCACTTCGGCTATGCGGGGCTTGCCACTACCCTTCTCTCTAAGTAGCCATACGACACAATCTACCGCTAGCGCTATCTGTTGCCGAATAATCTCAACTGAAACGGATTTTTGCGCTCGTCCAAGCAAACTCTCAAGCCGTACCAGGGTTTCGCGCGCATTTCTGGCGTGCACCGTTGACATTCCAACGTGCCCCGTCTGCGCGCTCTCAAGAAAGGCCTCTGCCGCAAGGGGGGTTCTCATCTCACCGAGAATAACGCGCGTGGGTGTCATTCGCAGGGTAGTTTTAATATGCTCCTGCAAGGTCACCTCACCAATACCCTCCGCATTCGCGGGCCTAGATACTAGGGAGCGAAAATATGGATGCTCAAAGTTGAGCTCCGGAGTATCCTCTACCGCCACGATTGATTCGGTCAGTCCGAACTGTGTCGCGAGACATTTGATAAGAGTCGTCTTACCGGTCCCTGTTTCGCCTGAGACCATAATGGTTGCTAAACCACTGCGTACAAGTGTAGCTAGATAATTAACTATTAGCGGTGGGGCGACCTGATACGAAATGATATTATCGAGGCTCACATCACTTATGCGCGGGATGCGAATACACAGCATCGGGCCACGTTGACCGCAGACGCTCTCATGGACCGCGCATATACGGACACCGTTAGGGAACGACCCGTCAACGGTGTGTTGCTGTGTGGTTAATGATTTGCCAAGTCTGAGCAAAAGTCGATCAATGAACGTAACGTATGATTGATTATTTTGCCAACTAAGTCCGGTAGTCTCGCTTATCTTGCCACGCTGCAAGACTACAGTTTTGTAATCGTATACGTGAATATCTGTCACATCTTTGTTGTCCATTAAAGGCTGTAGTACGCCCCATCCAACCAGATCTTTTTGCAGATGAATGATGATATTGACCCGTTCAATATCATCAAGCGCCTCGCCGCGCTTACGAAGAACCCGATCTACTGCCTGTATTATAACCTGCTCGGTCGTTGCCGCATTGGTCATCTGCTGTTGCAAGGAGAGGTCACTGCCAAGCTCTCGGCGCGCTTCGCGCATAATAGTTGATGCCGTAGCTGACATCTCCTGGGTCTTTGCACCGATAGTAACGCGCGCTTGTTGCTGCACGGATGATTGGGTTGAACTGGCAGCTACCGCTCCCGTAGGTTGTGCAGAACCCTGAGAGCTTTTTGCCACCGGTTTTTGCGCTGCTGCCGCGCTAGCGCCTGATGGCTCCTCCGCACCCCTACTATGAGAGGCTCTGGTTGAAAACACTCCGAGTAACCCATCCTTTCCATCTTTTTCTGAGCCTGTCATAGAGAACCCTCTTTTAATCGCTAGGGTGTATACTCCCCCTATACCTACAGATATCGGCCGAATAGAAAAAAAACATAACAAATAGTTACGAAAAACAGATAATTAGATCAGATTAAATAACCACGTTCTATCTTGGCCCAGGAGGGTCACAACCCATTTAGGGTCTTATCGCGCAGGAGTTCCAAGGGGCGCTGAATTGATGTGATCTTCCGGAACTAGCTTACCACCAATAAGCTTAAACTCCTTTCCCCCTACCTTAACCCTGCCGTCAATCGGTATCTCGTTAGAGGGGGGCCTTGTAGAGATCCCTAAGATCGAATCAATCGTAATGGCGCTATTCTCAGGCGAGGCTACGCTCTCCTCATCACCACGCAGCGCTAAGCTAAGTATGCCTGATTCAGAGGCGAGCTGAATCTTGGCTGCCTCTTCGCCCCTGACCATAATCGTTACGGTGGTCTTCTCGTTGGGCTGACTTGGCCCCGCACCTGGATCTCCACTTGTACTACGGGAGGCCGAGAGAACCTTGGCATTTTGCACGACGATCGTCACCGTCGGGCGACCCTGTGTGGGTGACAACATAACATCAACATTTGCTCCGGCCCTAGCCCAGCCCTCGACATTTGTTGTTGCATCAACGGCCATCGTCACCGCTCTAAACCCATCCTTAATGTTAGCCTGGATCTGATTAAGGGGGGGCTTGGCTGTGATGTAGTCCATTAATAGCGGCTGGCCGGGTGCCATAAACGATGCGGCATAGGTAGATTTTAACTGATCAAAGCTAGTCACTATGTTGGTACTTCCCGTAACCAGAGCACGTGTCTCCTTACGGAACATAGCTGCCGTTAGCTGAACTCCAGCCTCGATCTCATTGATCGGCACTAAAACATCCACCAGCTCCGTTGCTGGCTGTTGTTGCACAACCTGTTGTGGGGTTTCTACCTGCTTGGCACTAAGTAAATAGAACGCCACTACCCCGACACAGATAGCCAGGAGCGAAATTATCACTATGTTCAGTATTGCGGAGGTATCCTTTGCGATTTTAGCCTCACCCCCACTACCTCCGATCATATGGATATCCCGATACTATCTGAAACGCGGTAGCTCTGATCCCCTGCAGATTAACCCTGCTTTAAAGGGCCTCTGCAGGGCACTAACCACTATTAGTTTACAGCAGATCCAATATTTGAAAACTGCCTCGATACCTGTGTCCCCAATGCCCGTACTCCTACGATTGCGACCACCGCAATCAATGCCACTAGGAGTGCGTACTCTACGAGTGAGGCTCCACGCTGGCGGTGTTGAGAAGTTGCTTCTGCGCTAGCGGGCTCTCTGTTTAATAATTCTGGCTGTGCCATACAAAATCTCCGTACAAGGGCAGAAATATTTAAGGCTACAAACAACTACTGATGTAGCTCAATGGCCATAGAGATACTAGCAGAAACGCTATAGCTCTCATACCCTGCAGATTAACCCTGCTTTAAAGGGCCTCTGCAGGGCACTAACCACTATTAGTTTACAGCAGATCCAATATTTGAAAACTGCGTCGATACCTGTGTTCCCAATGCCCGTACCCCTACGATTGCGACCACCGCAATCAATGCAACTAGGAGTGCGTACTCTACGAGTGAGGCTCCACGCTGGCGGTGTTGAGAAGTTGCTTCTGCGCTAACGGGCTCTCTGTTTAATAATTCTGGCTGTGCCATATAAAATCTCCGTACATGGGTACAAATAGTTAAGGTTACAAACAGCTACCGATGTAGCTCAGTAGCGCTAGCAATACTAGCTAACACCATCTGTTCGCAAGGGTATTTCTTTAACGCCTACAAAGCTACCGGGCGGAGACCTCCTGTTTCTTACTAAAGATCCTTTGCAGCCAGCCCCCATTGGTTCCCTTTGATTCGCGCCCCTCCCTGGGGGATGGGGTAAACTTATCACCTGCAGATTCCTGGGCTCCGATTAAGCCAAGCTCGCGCGCTATCTTATCGAAGGTCTGCTTCATGGCCTTATTGCCCATACTGTAGAGCGTTTTACCGCTCCCAGGCCATAGCGCCGCCTTAGGATCAAAGGGTAGTGCAGGCAACCTCCACGGCAGATCCCCAAGCTTATGTGCAGGTTCAAGTTCAGCCGCTATCTGCTGAACGCTCATTAGGGCACCGGAGTAAGGATTAACCAAAAAGCAGAGCCGCTCAGAGCTTCCCATCAATCCCTTGATAAAGGTTAAGTAAAGATCAACCGCCGTTAGTCCCAGGATGGTATCATCTAGTACCACCAGCACCACATCGGCGCCACGAATAAGGGTGCCGGTTGCTGGCCCCATGCGCCCCCCCGTATCGATTAAGACTACATCGAACATTACTCGGGAGAGTTCAAGGATTCGTTGTGCGATACCTATGCCATCAGCGTGGCAGGCAAGATCGATCGATTCAGCGAATCTATCGGGAGACATTAGAACTGAGACCTCGCTACTAATGGGGATCAGGGCGTCCCTCATCGACTCACGATTAATCTCTCGACTGCCATTAACCCAGGCGCTTACCACCTTGGCCTCGGCGCCATTTACCGTCAGAGAGCGACTGAGATCTCGGGTCTCTACATCGAGATCCCACAGCATCGTCCTCCTGTTGTAGGCGCTACAAACCTCTCCCAATGCGGCCGTTGCTGAGGTCGCACCAACGCCACCCTTGGCCTGCACAACAACAATAACCCGCCCCTCGTGTGTGCGACCATCTTTGCGAAAATCAGAGTTAATTGCGACTAGCTCCTGCAGAAAATCAAGCGGGCTGGCGCTATCTGGAAAGACCTTGCGAACACCAGCGGATTGCGCGGAGCGAAACACTCCGCCCCCATAGGTACTATCATTTACAAACATTACTATCTGTATCCAGGGAGCGACGACATGCGCTTGCCGCGCAATCGCAATAGCGCGCTCCCCAAGACCGGAGCCGATCACAAGCACATCCGCCTCAGCAACTCGTTCCGCAAAATCCTGCTCATTTACAAGCTTGACCTTCAGATCCAGCATCTCCATGTCGCTACGATTGAACGATTCAACTCGCTTGGCACAGAAAGCCTGTGCTTCCGTTGAATGATCGATAATAAGTAGTTTCATAAGAAAATCCCTCTAAAACTGGAACTTCGCTAACAGAGCCGGTGCAAATAATTTCAAAAAAACGACGCCAAAACCTATTCCGATTAGTGCAGCTAAACCCAAAGCTATTATGTCGCCTGTCCTTGAGCGCTTCTGCTCCGTAGCGGCATACTTCTTTGGGAATTCGCGAGCCCTATCAGATACTACCACCCGTTTCTGAGGCTCAGATTTTGGGTGCCCCCAACTTTCAGAGAGCAGATCCCCTGCGGCCCCAAGTTGTGGCAGATCTCCCGCAGGCCGCTGTGTAGCAATCCCCTGTGTCGCAACCCTCTGTGTCGTTATCGCAGCAGGCCCGGTCTGAGTTTCAACGGCATAATCGATAAATTCTGCGCTCAGAACCTCGGTATTTTGCGAGGCCGGGGAATTATCGATAGGATCTGAGCTATCGCTGCGTGCGCGCGTGGGGCTCTCCTTACCTGCACCCCACCTGGAGCGTGTCTGCCAACTTCCGGCAGCACCCCCTGCGGCACCCCCACCTGCAGCAGCAAGAGCTGAACCACCTAGCTCGAGCGGGCCAGATGATAATGCGATCTGCGTCTCGTTGGGGGTCTTCTTAATTTGATTAGCGCCCTCTGTTGGTGACTCTGATAGTGATGGCCCAACGTAACTTGTCGCCTGCCCGCCGGCCTGATTTGGAAGAAAAAGGCCCCCAGTAATGGCGGAACGCATGCCACGATCTACTGCTATTCTTTGCAGATCAAAAAAGATCTCCATCGCTGACTGATAGCGACTATCCGGATCTCGTTGCATCGCCTTCAGAACTATCGCATCGAGTTCAGGTGGGCAATCTGTGCGGTGCTTGCTCGGGGGCTCAGGGTCCGTCTTAAGCCGTTTTGTCATCGTGGCGTAGACACTGTCGCCGCGAAACGGGGACTCTCCTGTAACCATCTCGTAAGCAAGAATTCCAAGGGCATAGATATCTGAGCGCCAGTCAACCTGCGCGCGCAGCATGTATTCCGGAGCAACGTAGTCGATTGTCCCAACAACACCCCCGTGTTCTGTCAATTTAGGTCCATGCCTGTTTCGAGCGATACCGAAGTCGGCTATCTTTACGCTCCCCTCTTTACTGAGCAGGATGTTCTCTGGCTTGAGATCTCGGTGAACAATGCCAGCATCATGAATAGCCTGCACTCCGGCAGCCATCTGACTGAGTAGTCTAATAATCTCTGGTATAGGCAGGCGCTCGGCCTGCCCAAGCTGCTCGGCTAAGTCTCCACCATTAACGAACTCCATCGTATAGGCTATCAACTCACCATCTCGTATATACTCGTATGCACGCACCACGTTTGGGTGCGATACGCCGTACGATGCTAGGATTTCGTTCCTAAATCGCGCAGATGCAACCTTATCCTGCGCCACCTCCGGATAGAGCACCTTAATGGCCACCATTTGCCCCTGTAGCTCCCGATGCCGACAGGCATACACAAGTCCCATGCTGCCCGAACCAAGGCACTTTACGACTTCATACTTGCCTCCGATTACCGTACCGGGCTGCAAACTAATTAAGTGTTCATCGGTCATAATAACTTACGAATCAATTAAGTCCTATTCAACTGCATCTACCATTACAAGACAGAGATGAAACGATCGATCGCCAAACACAATGACATCACCGTGTGAGAGCGTGCTCTTCTCTCCCGATAGAAACTGCTCCTCACCGCTACCAGCGCGTTGAATCCTGGTACCACTCTCAGAGAGCTGATCAAGTACCTGCACTGAATTACCCAATGTAATACGCATAATTGCATGCATCGGGGAGACCGATTCATCTTGTAAGACGAGACAATTACCGGAACCTTCAAACTTGGAGCTTACAATTAGTCTACCAACTCGCAACTCCAGGTAAGATCCATTCGGCTCGTAGTCGAATGAAACGAGGAAGCCAACTAACTGCGTGTTGTTCTTCCAGTATATCTCCTCCGGTTTTGAACTCCTCTCTATGGGCATCGCCTCCATTTCATACTGCGGCTGTTGTGGCTCAGGTGCATGGCGCGGCTCAGCTACATAGCGTAGCTCAGCTGCCTCGGGTAACTCAGCTACATAGCGTGGCTCAGGCTTTGCGAAGGCCTCCAATATCTCGGCTGGATCTATTTGCAAGCTAACCTGTGCGGGTGGCTGTACCGATTGCGGTACAGTTTTTATTATTCCAGCTCTTAAGATCTGACTCCCTTGCGGTACAGTTGTTTTCAACTGGATCTCTACCTGTGGGAGCTCCTCTGGTTCAGGTGAGTAGAGTAGCTGCTCTGGGCTCTGCTGCGGGTCCTCAGGAACGGCTACTTCAGGATCTGGCTGCGTGGCCTCCCATTGCTGCTCCTGCTCCCCTGTCTCTACAGTACTGGAATCCTCCTCAACGGGCTCTGCCCATGTCTCTGCTGCCTCCTCATTAACCTCCCCCTCCTCTTCAGGGGCGCCCTCAGCAGCCTTAATGAGCATCTCGCTACTTACCGTAGGAACCTCCCAATTTGAATCTGCGGTAACTACTCGATCTTCAAGCCCCCCAACACGGCCAGAATCTGTGGCTGGCTGGAACTCCCCGCCCAAGCGGGCACGCACCGATCCAGTTAGATCCGAATTAAGCATCACTGTCTTATTTCGTACCCGCGTACCGGTGGCTGAGCGGGCCCGCTCCGTTCCACTACCTGTTATTCTATTATGATCATCTCCCATAATCCCCCCCCTGCTACCTGAAAAACTTCATGGCTAAAAATCCTACGACCGTTACGAGCGCCGCTATCCCACTCATGACAGCCAATAATAATAGCTGTTTTCGGAACCATACCTTCACGCCACTGCGTCGAACTGGCGCTGACTTAGCTCTCTCTCTCAAATCCTCCCCATTTGGATGGGGTGATTGTTTAAGCTGTCCAACAAGAGGGACGATCGCAACGGTGATGTTGTCATACCCACCGCGAGCTCGCGCCAGGTCGATTAATTTTTCGCAAGCCTCCTGTGGAGACATAGTAGATGCTACCTGTCCGATCTCTACATCTGGCACTAGGCTGTAGAGTCCATCTGTACATAATAGCAGGATATCACCCTCATCTGCATGTTCATTAGGCCACAACCAAAACCTCTGTGTATCAACTTCAAGGCTAAGGTCAGCCCCGATACAGCGGGTAAGAACGTGTGCTTCTGGGTGGGTCAGCGCCTCCTCTGCTTGAATCTCCCCGCGCTCTACTAAGCTCTGCACGTAGGTGTGATCAACTGTGATTTGTTGAACAGCTCCATCACGGATGAGGTAGGCTCTAGAATCACCAACGTGCCCTATCACAACCTCATCTCGATTGAAAAACGCAGCAACCATGGTGGTTCCCATAGCTGAAAAGGCTTGGTTCTGGCGACGCAGCACTACGACCCGGTTGGCTTCACGCATCGCTTGAACAAGGATATCTGCTGAAGCTTCCTCCTGAGAGTCCCTCTCCAGATAGCGCTTCATGGAATCTATGGCGAGCTGGGCAGCGACTTCGCCGCCTGCAACTCCCCCCATACCATCACAAACGATCCAGGTCTTATTGTTAGAAGATTGCACGAGCCCGCAGCGATCCTCATTAAATTCGCGCTCACAGCCAAGATCTGAAAGCGCAGAGGCCCCTTGAGAGCTGCCACCTGCAACGATCATGAATGGATCCTCACTTTTATCATGTTCCCGTAGCATGCTATGCCCAACCTTTAATAAACTATTCACCCCAGTATAAACTTGTCGGTGGCTAATTGGATCTCTCTCTATAGTGGTCAGCAAAATAATGCACTCAACCTGTGCTACTAGCTCTCCACCTCTCTCTTCCCCACTGCTTCCATCTCTTCATTCGGCACAAACTGAATAATACTGAATACCCCTATCCTCTTTTGATGCCGCAGATAGGTTTATCCTTGATACTTAGAACAGGCCACTCCCTTCACGTAGAGCAAAGAGAAACCCATTGCTATCTAGTTTTATCAGTGTTATCGAAGAGTTATTAGTAACTGGTCATCGTAGTTTGATGTCGCAATTCAAGCTATTCACCCCTTAGGGATCGTATTTCTGTGAGTCTTCGTTCTAATTTTCAATGGCCGATCGTATTGCTCATCGCTATAACAGTGGTGCTGTTGGCCCCATATGCAGGGTGTCGCTTACTGACTAGCCGCGATCCATTAGGGGCCCCCGCTGATATGCTAGCAGAGCCTATGCGCCTCCCCAACACCTCGTCTCAACCTGGCCAGCCTCGCTCAGCTCCTAACGCGGCAGAAAGCGTCCCTGTTGAGAGGGATAATAGTAGTCTCTCAGAGATCGAACAGTTATTAAATAAGTAGGAAGGCCCCCAATCTATGGTAACTCTTAATAGGATCTACACTAAAACTGGCGACGATGGCTCAACGGGGCTAGTTGGTGGGGCTCGTGTGCGAAAGAACTCACCTCGCGTTGCGGCCTACGGTGATATCGATGAGCTTAATTCTCAGATCGGCCTCTGTATTACGATCGCCTCGAGCCCTGCAGAGGGGGCGATACGGGAAAAGCTAGTTATCATTCAAAATGAGCTCTTTGATCTTGGATCTGAACTTGCTACCCCAATGGGTGGTGGTTGGGAGGGGATGCTAACAACGCAAGAACCTCAGGTTGAAAGGCTCGAGGCTTGGATAGATGAGCTAAATGGCCCTCTGCCGAGCTTAAAATCCTTCGTTCTTCCGGGTGGAACTCTACTAAACGCGCAGCTACACCTAGCGCGTACCGTATGCCGTCGTGCGGAGCGCACGATCCTCTCCCTCAACGATACCGAAGCGCTCTCAAGCGCTGTGCTACACTATGTCAATCGATTGAGCGATCTACTTTTCGTTATGAGCCGCGCTGCTGCGCAGCTAGCTGGCACACCGGAGCTACTCTGGATTCCGGGGGGCTTGCGTCCTACGGTTTAGCTTGCACCCCAAGCCCATGTTCAAAAACTAGATCTCCCCCGAGTCCCCCGACCCATAGGGTAAGGACCATCTGACTTACAAGAAAAATGAGGTACAGCGCCTTAAATACAGCAGCTCCACGCACGGCAACCCGCGCTACCCAAAAAAATGTCGCAAGCAGTACGGAGTTACACAGTAGCAACCTTCCGAGGGCGTGGTGCGTTCCAAGCTCTAGCGCCAATGGATCTGAGAGCTCTCCCAACTCGCTGCTCGCCTGATAGCCAGAGAGGAACGCTAGCGCTGTAGAGAGCGCGATGCTTAGCACACACACAACCTGCACAGCTCCGAGCAGGGGCGCAAGCCTACGCACCTTTTTCAGGCACTCTACAATTACCAGCAAGACTACGAACGCCAGTGGCATACCACTAAGGGGGGGATGAAATTGGAGCATATCTGCCAAAGATACCCAGTTAGCGCAGATTAGGCCACCATCAAGAATACCTTTACGCCGTTCTCTTTAGTAGCACGAGGGTCAGATCGTCCTTTAAAAGGCGGTCCTGCCGAAACGCGTTAAAGTCATCAAGAATGGCGCGTAGCATCTCAGGGGCGCTGGCCTGTACGGAGGTCTTTATGAGTGCTGCAGAGAGTCTTTCAATGCCGAAGGTCTCCCTCGAGCGGTTCTGTGCCTCGCTAATACCATCGGTAAACATAAGAAGGGCATCTCCTGGGGCCAGGGTATCCTCTACCAGCAAATAGCTTGAGTTCTCAACAAAACCCACGGCAAAGCCCTCTCCCCTAAGCTGTCGCACCGCCCCATTCTTGTTATTATTGGCGCGCGCGAGCACTAGCGCCGGTTGATGCCCGGCGCGTGCCCACTGCACCCTTCCGGTCGCTGGATTGTAGAGAGCCCCACCCATCGTAACGAAGCGCCCCTCTGGGATCTGCGGAGCGAGGTGGCGATTAATATCGCTCAGCAACTGATCTGGCCGTGAGTGCTCAGAGGCGGTCATCGCAAGCTTCGTCATGCTTCCTATAAATGCTGCGGAGAGCCCATGTCCAGACACATCCGCAACCTGGAGAGCGATCTGCCCGTCGCTTACTACCTGCGCAAAATACCAATCTCCACCAACCTCTTCGAGTGGCTGATACGATACTGCAACCTGGAATCTCTCATCAGAGGGTAGGGTTAATGGCAGCAAGCTTTGCTGAATTGCACGAGCCTCCTCAAGCTCTTTACGGAATCTCTCGTTATGATCGCGCAGAGCTGCGTTAATCTCCGCTAAGGAGCCCTGTAGCTCGTCGTTACCTGCCTGTTTTCGTAGGCGCAGCTGCGTGGCTATCCGGCCAGCCAACATTCCGACCGAGAACGGAGCTTGTACGATCTCAATTTTATCTACTACATCGCTCTCGTACAGCTCGGAGCTGTTTTCTGGTGAGATACAAACGATCGGTATGGCACGGGTATTCTCCTGCGAGCGCAAGAACGAACACATATCCGCCATATCACCCATAACACGCCCATCGATCAGGATTAGGTCTACGTTGGTGCGTGAGATCAGATCTGGCAGGGCTACGTTGTTCGTAGCGCCGAGCACTGCGTATCCTAGCCGCTCAAGAAACCGGGGCAACTTTTGATCGGTATTTCCAAGGTAAAAAATCAGATCCATAGGTTATACCTATTGTATCGGCTAGGTAGGGGCACAACCTAATAGAATTCTAGCTGAAACGGCTTATGCGTCCTCTAGCCTTGATTAACAGACAGTACCGGAACTGACTTGTACCATAACCACATGTTATCGAGGGATCTAAGCACCTCGGCTGTCTTATTAGATTTAAACTCCAGGTAAAGCAACTTTGGCTCCCTAGAGGGTGGGACGAATAATGTAAAACCCTTTTCGCCAGGAACTAGGGAGGCCGAGCTCAACTCTCTAGCAATCGGATGTCCCGTCTGGGTAGCGATAGAGAACCCCTGCGGCATAAATCCTCTGAACTCAAACTCTGGATCTGAGAGCTCTAATGTCACCTCAATTCTATAGTCGTGAACCTTTATCTCTTTAATCAAGAGAGCCGTGGCCGGGGGAGCCTGCAGATCTCTCGCGATATTACCCATAAATAGAAGCATGGTCAGAAAGAAGATCTGCAACCCTGTGTATGGTGTCAGCGCTGTGGCTAGCCATGAATCACCTTGAACCTTTAAGGTTTGCAACCTCTCGACGCGGTATGGATCGAGTCCTGCTGCACGCCAATCGCTATCTTCAATTAAACTAAGGGCGTATCCGAGCGCGGTATAGGTACTCAACAACCAGAATACCCCTTCACAGGCGGCAGCGAGCGTTGACCACATTAGTGAGCGTCCATCTGGATACGGCGTAAAACAGCCAACTACTAATAGGAGTGATATCGCAGCTGGCGTTGTCATTGAGGCGAGCGCCGCCCAGCGTGCTTTCTTGCCAAGTTTAAAGGATAATAACGCTGCACGGCGCAGATCTGCGCCAAAAAGACTTAACGGTACGAAATAAAAGTAATAACGCAGGCTCCATATCGTTCCCAGCACTACTAGAAAAATCAGCGGAGAGAATAACACCGCATTAGAGACCCCGTTAGATACATAGCTTAGTATTAGCGAGGGGATAACAAAGATCCCCCATAGTCCGAACCCGAATACGCAGGTACGAAGAAACGCGACCAGGGGACGCACATGGCTGGTGTGTGAGTACTCAAGCCTATAGCGCCAACGCAACGTGACTCCACAGATAACCATGAGCTGCACAAGCCGTGCGAGCACATTAGTGAGCATTGCGCTTGAAATATCTGACGATACCACTACCGTCTCTGCAACGGATCCCGCCGCTAAGGCCACTAGCATCAGGGGCAACAAGTACACATCATGCATCAGAAGTGCTGCGGCTATCTGAAAAGGTGCCCGTCGTAGCTGCTTTAAGTCTGGGCCGGATTGTATATTAGTTTCGTTCATGATCGTACGTTTACGGAGTGCGCTGGAAGTGTTGCACAGTACTGGGAGTTAGCACATCCTCCTAAGGAACTAGCAACCTCCAGGAGGCCGAACGCTCCACCCCAACTTTCACGAATAGGGTATCGGAAGCCCCGCCATAATCCCCGGCAGCGAGATTAAGTTGATAGTAAGGTAGTGGATTCTTAGTCGGACCGTGCAGAACGCTACCATCTGGGGCATAGGTACTCTCTGAAAGCTGAGAGCGCCAGATCAGCTCGCCATCTTTTTCTACCAATAGGAGTGGAGAGAGGTCATATGAGCACGCTGTACTCATCGCAAAGAATCCACCTTGGTCATGCCTAAGCATGATCTTAGATTCAGAGAAAAAGGTTTGTTCTGACTGACCGAGGCTTGCGACCGGTCCCAATCTAAAGAATCCAACCGGTCGGCGCTGCGGACCTCCGAAACAGGCAGCAGCCACAACGACAACTGATAGCAGCGCTACAGATAAACGGCGCGCTACTGTAGCCAAGGCAGCTCGCTCTCTAAGTTCCTGATGATATCACGCAGACCAACCCCTGCTGGGGCTATAACGATACCACCATCAACCTGCCGAGCAATCTTACCGAGCCGCATCTCCTGCTCCTGTTCAGAGTTGCTCATCTTAATGATCTTAACCGAGTCAGCACCGAGCAGGTCAAGATCCTCCTCTAGTGTATCTTTCTCATGGGCGAGGATTACCAATCGGTGCCCGTTTATACAAACCGATGCTGGCCTCTTGCCGGTATAGGGAACGAAGAATGTGTCCATAGCTACCATTACCCTAAGATAATCATCACCAAAAGACCTTTCAAGCGAAATCGTCCTCTTTTACAGAACGATTCTACCTTAATAGTAACACCAAAACGCTATAATATCTTTACGGTACGCTGGGCTCTCTCTGCAGATCTTGCCCTATATACACGACCAGGGAGTGGTGCGCCAACTACCAATTCAGCTAATTCGGCCGCATCACATAAGCGCTCGAAATCGATACCGGTCTCAATCCCAAGCGAATGACAGAGGTAGACTATATCCTCGGTTGCGACGTTTCCTGCGGCACCCGGAGTAAAGGGGCAGCCCCCCATGCCCGCAATGGAGCTCTCAAATATCGACACACCCTCCAGAAGTGCTGCGTATACATTACTAAGCCCGAGACCCCATGTATCGTGCAGGTGTAGCGAGATCGGTATTCCAAGGGGCCGTAGCAACGCAATGCACTCGCGAATTGAATTTGGGGTGCCCCTACCAACGGTATCGGCAAGAGAGAGCTCTGCGAGCTGCTCACCGTGCGCGGCACACGCCGCTACAAAACGGTGCGCGAGAGCCTGCACTGCGCTGGGTGCGACCTGGCCCTCAAGCTCGCATCCAAAAGCGGTTGAGATCATAAGCCCATGCACCCTCTTACCGTGAGCTTTAAAGGCTCTAATCCATTCCGGCACAGAGGCTATACTTTGCTCAATAGTAGTGTTGTTGTTAGCCTGCAGAAAGGTGTTGCTTGGTGAGCTATAGAGCCAGCCTTTATTGCACAAACGCCCGGTGCGTTCAGCTCTCTCAAAGCCCTTGGTGTTCAGATAGAGGGCGCTGTACTCAACTGAGCTTGATTGAGGGAGTGCGGCAACAAGCGCCTCGGCATCAGCCATCTGCGGCACCTTATCTACCCGCACAAAGGCCGCGACCTCGATCTGACGAACGTCTGCGTGCGCCAGAGCCTCTATAAGTTTTAAGCGCTGCTCGATCGGCGTAACCTTTGCAAGGATCTGAAACCCCTCGCGTGGACCAACCTCTCTAATACAGACTGTACGGGGTAGTTCGGAGTTGGTCATGAGGATCTCAACTTAGTCCGTATTCTCTGCATAATCGCGCACGAAGACACGACAATGAAGCCCTCCTGGATCTGCACTGCAGGCCTGTTTTGATTGAATGCAGTAGCGCGTCTCTCCATCCTCTGCGGCACCCTGCGACCTACCACGTGCCCGAACAGCCTCAAGCGACTTATCGATGCTGCTTAGGCAACGCATAATCGCCTTCTGAATGAACTTCTCACTAGGGATCTCAACCGTTGGGGCAACCTCTGGGATCTCTAACTCAGGCGATACCTCTGGGGTGTTCTCCTGGGCCAAACATAGCTTGGCAGCTACTATCATACCTATGATTAATATAAGGTGAACTGCTACATAACTTGCATAATTACTTAACTTAGCTTGGTGTAATCTCATAGATAGTCCCCATTCCCTAGGCTCAGATAAATAAATTAACGCGTTATGCTGGCTGCACTACCTTCTTCGCCCATGTTGCTCCTCGATGCAAGCCACCACAACACCCCTGAGAGAACCATGGCTGCCGTGGCTACCTGTAGTGCATAGGCCAAAGCCTGCTCGCTAGAGCCAGCGATCCCCTCAGTTGTCAGCATATCGGCTACCCATCCGATAGTGATCGGAGCGATGGCAGCTCCAAAGAGCTGAATCATAAAGATCGTGACTCCCTGAGTAAGGGTTTCAAGCCCCTGCGGAGCCCTTTCGACAAGTGCGGAGTTAAGAGGAGCCACCCCGGCAAAGAGCGCAATCTGGGCGATAAAGCAGCTCGCAAAGAAGATTAGCGGCGAGGTAGCTAGGAACGCTAAAAACAGAAATGGCGCACCAAGCAGGGTTGTTATGCTCACAAAGAGTAATAGTCCCCGCACCTGATTCGTCATTCTGGCAGCAAGTAGCGACGCCAGCCGCCCCCCTCCAAGCGCTCCGATTAGCCCAGTGGTTGCAAGTATAACTCCGAATCTGCTTGCAACCTCGCTCTCCGACATTCCTAGGCTAGTCCCGTGCCGAACAACGAACATAGCAATTCCGTTCAGCGCAAAGGTATTAAGCACGTAGCCGCTGATAATAAGGCGCAACTCAGGTCGAGCAAGGATACGTCGCCACCCCTCTATGAATCCTGCGCCTGCCTCTTTTTTTGGCAAGCTCCTGCTCTCCGGCGCAATTCGTAGAAACCCAAAGGCGAGTACGATCCCGGGCAGTGCGGCGAATAAAAACAGGGGCCGCCATCCCCACTGCATCGCGATCTGACCACCTGCTATAAAACCGAGGGCTGAACCAACCGGAATAGCTACGTAAAAGAGCGCCAGCGCGTTATTAAGCGCCAATGTGCCGGCCACTCGCCCCTTTAGGTATCCGGGAACGATAGCGCCGAAGCTTGCCTCGCCAATCCCAACCAAAGCTCTTGCTGCGATGAACGTATAAAGGGTGTGGCTCAGAGCCGTTAGAGCTGTAAAGAGGCTCCATGCGAAGAGCCCGGCTGCCATCAGGATACGTCGATCGATCCGATCACCAAGAAATCCAAAGATCGGTGAAAAAAGAAAGTAGCCCAGAACGAAGGCGGCTCCAAGCAGCCCGGACTCCTTGTTTGTAAGGACAAACTCGCTTTTTAGGATCGGCTCTACCGCATGAACGATATAACGATCAAAGAAATTGAGTAGGTTAATCAGGGTAAGAAATAAGAGGACTCCCCAAGGCATCTTAGCCCCACAGCTCTATGATGCCACCCGCTCTGCGGCGTCTGTCAGGAACTTCTGCTGTGCTGGAAAGCGTTGCTCAACGCCGTGTATAAGCCCGCGCACCTTCTCCTTCTCCTCGGAGGATGTAGCGAGAATTGCAAGCACATCAACGGCCTGCGCCGCAGAGAACGAGCCGCGGTCTGCAAGGGCGGTCAGCGCCGCTTTTGCACTATCTATATGTTGATCGGAATCAACGAGAGCTTTCGCCAAACCGAAGGTTACGAACTCAGCGGCGAACCTTTCAGGCGAGTCGGGCTTGCCTACCTGTTCCCAGTTTGTAGAGCCAAGGGCCGTCTGAGTAGCACTGAAATCACCGAATCGAGCGGCGAGCAGACCCTTATAAAAATCCCCAAGTAATCCGAAGTGACTCGGCGAATCGAGTCCAACCAGCATGTGGCCAAGCTTCTCATGAAGCCGCCGGATCTCCTCTGTTTGGCTCTTGACCTTATCTGCTGCCGCTATACGTTCCTTAGGGTCAGTTGCGACACGCTCCGCGCTTTTTAAAGTTGCGAGCGCCTCCTGCTTATCAATAAGGTCCTGATAACCATCCTGAACATCTAGCAGCAGTTGAGTGGCATCGGCGCGCCGCTGCTCCGCCGTGGCCATAAAACGGTTGTAGGCTATCATTGAAAGCCCGATTGAAACTAACGCTACAAGGATAATGCGCCAATTTCTGGCTACGAAGCGAACAAATGGATCGTTCTTGCCAGCCTCTGCGATAGCTGGGTCTTGAAAGATATTGCGATTTGTCTTGCTATCTTCCGCGCGCTTGGATTTCTCTTGTACCGATAGTGTTGACACTCTTCACCCCTGATTTAACAAGAAAAGTTAGACCCTAAGTTTCGTAGCCGAGGGCAGATAAAATGTACAGGATAAGTGAGTTGAGTACACTACATTTTATATTTAAAATCATCCGCTTCGAGCTGGCTTAGGATCTCCTCCCACTTATCCTTATCGATAGTGCGGAAGTCCTTGGAGGACTCCTCCAGCTCCTGAGCCTCCTGCCCCTGCTCCTCCCCCTCAGTAGCCTCGCCCTTATCCTGCGTAGGATTATTAGTAGTTGGAGATGCGGGAGCAGCGCTAGGCGAGGAGAACGCTATACGGGCTTGGTCGAGAACGGCCTGTGAAACGTAGATCGGAGCAGTAGCACGCAGCGCCATGGCGATCGCATCACTTGGGCGTGCATCTAAGATCAGCACCTTATCACCCTGTCCCAGAACAAGTTCTGAGAAATAGGTGGAATCTTTAAGCTCAGTTATCACTACACGTTGAACGGTTATGCCCAACTCAAGCAGTAGGTCATAGAATAGGTCATGCGTTAGTGGTCTAGCCATTGCTACCTGCTTGATGGCGCTGGCGATGGAGGTAGCTTCAGCTATACCGATCCAGATTGGGAGCGTAATCTGTCCCGACTCATCTTTAAGCACAACTATAGGGGCCTGGGTGGCTGGATCTAGTACAAGCCCACCTACGAACATCTCAACAGCAGCCTCAGTTACCATGGTTAGCGAACCTCACTACGATTTGTAATTGTTTTTAATTTACCGCTAATTAGTACCAAGTTACCCCTTATTTACTAGAGATGCTAGGTTCAGCCATAAGGGTATAGCGCTTCTGCTCGGTAATCTTGACCTTGACGATGGAGCCAAGCGCTAGCCCCTCATAGGGTTTGGCGAAGTTTACCATGAAATTCTGCGGTATTCGCCCCTGAAAGCAGCTCTCATCAAAGCGATTTCGATTATCGATCAGAACCTCTGACTCTCTGCCTACCCAGGTGGCTAACCTAGCGTTCGTATGTTGCTCCTGCTTGGCCTGCACGATCTTTAGCCGCTCAATCTTCTGCTCATGTGAAAGGCTATCCTGCATAGCGGCCGCCTGTGTGCCTGGACGGGGCGAGAAGGCATAGGAGTAGCTGTGCTCGAACTGCACTATATCCATCAGATCGAGGGTCTCCTGAAAATCGCTCTCCGTCTCGCCTGGAAAACCCACGATAATATCGGTTGTAATGGCCATGTCCGGCACGCGCCCCTTAAGGGCCTCTATTATCCCAAGGTACTTGTCTCTTCGGTAGTTACGGTTCATGGCCTTCAGGATCCTATCGCTCCCTGATTGCAGGGGCATATGAACGTGGTGGCAGACCTTCGGGTTAGAAACAACGCACTCGATAAAATCACGCCGGATCTCCTGCGGGTGCGGCGAGGTAAATCTAATCCGTTCAACTCCGGAGATGGCGGAGACGCGCTCAAGCAACTCCACGAAGCTAACCCGCTGGGCCAGATCCAACCCGTATGAATTAACGGTCTGGCCGAGCAGCACTATCTCTTTAGTTCCCCGATGTACGGCGATCTTCACCTCGCGCTCGATCTCATCTGCTGCACGCGAAACCTCTGGTCCACGCGTTGTAGGAACGATGCAATAGGTGCAGTTCTTGTTGCAGCCACGACTAATCGAGATAAAGGCCGTTATACGTCCAGATTGGCCATGCTTAGATGAATCGTGCTCAGCAAAGCCAAGGGGCAGCTCCTCCCACTCTTCGCGGTAGTTAACAGCGGCCTGCGGAGGGGCTCCATTTTTTCTGAGCTGTATCAGGGATGGCACGAGCGAGAGGTTGTGGGTTCCAAATACAAAATCAACTCCACGGCCGTACTTAAGAATATTCTCACCCTCCTGCTGTGCGACGCAGCCACAAACTCCCACCATCATCTGCGGGCGCTCGCGCCGTAGGCCCTTCATCTCTCCTAGCATGCTGTAGAGCTTCTGCTCCGGTTTTTCACGCACGCTGCATGTATTAATCAGTACTAGATCGGCCTTTTCTGGAGCATCAACTGGCTCGTAATCCTTCTCAAGAATCTTGTATAGCTTCTGCGAATCGTACTCGTTCATAGCGCAGCCAAAGGTGCGTATAAATACGCCCTGCTTTTTGGCTGGCTGGTCCTGTTTCTGATCTGGCTGTAATGACATTATTGATGCTCAGAGAACGAACGGCCCTTAAAGGCAGCCATCCGTCACTAATTTGAGTCAAACGATACGATTCGGACTACTGGCCGCGGGGCGCTCTGATCTGAAACTGCCACAAGCTTCTCCATGGAGAACTTGAACTGCTTAGTACCGCCCGGCTTAAGTCCGAGGTTCTGCACCTCGACCCGACGTTCATTGTCGAGAATTTGATCGGCCAAATCAAGGTTCTCGGCCGTGGTAAACCCGGCCACTATCACCACATTACTGACGGTTAAGCTCCCTGCGTTAAAAAATTCCCCAGTTATAGTGAATTTTAGCTCGCATTCATTGGGACTGGAGCAACTTTCCCCAGGAACTCGATGTACGTTAAGGTTGCGTAGTGCCAGGAAATCCTTCGTGGTGTCCTTGTCTAACTTAGAGTCCTGAGCGCCCTGTTTGACCCCCTCTTTTGCTAGAAAAGGCGCTGCGTCCTGTCCCCACAGAACCTCGATCTGATAGTTACTAAGCCCCATTGATGAAAGGGAGAGCGAAAACGGGGTCGCAGCCCCGGCTGCCAAGATAGCTGAATTCGGTGCTAGATCGCTTACCTTATGAAACGATACGCGCTGCTCTCCGTTATTATCAAGTGCTGCCAGGCGCACAATAACATCTTTGGATGGCCACTCACTCTTGGTGATTAGGCGCCCCTTGATAAGCAGCAACGCTCCATCATCTAACTCCTCGAGTACCTCGATCCTAAAGGGGGTAATAGATGGGTCCGTGCCAGAAATGGACTCTATCGCACGTCTTCTACCAGTTGTCCCGGTCGCACAAGCAGCAAGAACTGCGGTGATACCGAGACACAATACCAATGATTTTAGTCTACCTTTGTACCCCATCTTTTATCCATTTATGACGGTCATCTCTCTTAGCTTCCAACCATCAGAGAGTACGAACTCCCAGTGTTGCTCCTCGAGCCTGGTCTCCACTATATAATACGGGACCTTGTAATACCTAACTTTAACGGTAATGGTTGCCTGACGAGCGTCTTCAGCCCATGCGACCTCTTCAAATTTGGACTCAACTACGCGCTCCTCATCTGATCTACCCTTGATGCGCTTGGATAACTCGCTACGACTCTCAGGCAATACAAAGGTTAGTGCACGCGTTTTATCACCCATCATAACGGAATCGAAGAACTTCTTGGCCTGAGGCTCAAGTAGCGCCATGCGATCGTCTGCAGTAACGCCACTTTCCTTAAAAGCCTGGAAGAACGGCACGAGTATGCAGCCAGATAACGACACTATTGAGATACAAACGAGCAGCGCACGATATATTGGACGAGTACTATTCATAAACTATTTTACCTCTTCATCGTCGGCCTTTTTATCCTGCCCTGCTGGGGCATCGCCCCCATTAAAGATCTTTGTAACGAACGATTTTAGGCGGCCCTTATCATGATCTGAGAGGTAGCTACGAGCCTTGCGAACTGGAATCCCGGTCGGGTTAGTATAACCATCGCTGCCTTGGATCAGCAGCTCCCCGCGCAGATCCTGGACGAGTTTACGTGCCTGTCCGACCTGCTCCTCAGAAGGCTTTACAAGTTGGCTATGAATATCTTTTGCGGCCACGAATACAGTCGCGCCACTAAAGAAGCAGACCATAGATAGAAATAGACTCTTTTGTAATCCCTGCATAAGCTGCAGGGTACCTCAGCAGTGCTACCTATGGGAAGAAGACAAAACATTAGTAGTGACTAAAAATCGGGTCCTCCCCGATAAGGGTGGCGGTGTTAGTACGCGTTGCGATTCTTAAAGCCATTAATCAGTGTCAGGCAGAGGATCTTAAGATCCAGATAAAGCGACCAGTTCTCTATGTAATACAGATCATACTCGATCCGTTTGTCTATCGATGTATCACCTCTCCAACCATGCACCTGAGCCCAGCCAGTAATACCGGCCGGAACCTTATGGCGTAACATGTAGCGCGGGATATGACGCCGAAACTCGTTAATAAAGACCGGTCGCTCCGGCCTTGGCCCAACGATAGACATTTCACCCATTAGAACATTTAAAAGCTGCGGAAGCTCATCAAGGCTAGTCGAGCGCAGCAACCTCCCTAGCGGTGTAACACGTTCATCGCCAGGTTTAGTCCACCCGGGACCCTCAATCTCGGCATCCATATACATGGTCCGAAACTTGATGATGGAGAAGGCGCTACCATCAAAGCTGACTCGCTCCTGTTTAAATAGCACCGGCCCACGCGAGGTCATCCTTACAAGCACTGCGATAGTGAGCATGATGGGGGAGAAGATAATAAGAAGGAGTGACGCCACCAGCAGGTCTAGCACCCGTTTTGTAAAGAGGTTGATGCCGTCTAGTGGGCACTCCTGCAAGCTGATAAGCGGCAGCCCTTCAAACTCCTCTATCGCCCCTCCGATACTCGCGAATTGATAGAGGTCCGGAATAATCTTAATATCAACGATCGAATCCTTTAGCTGATGCATAATCTCAGGAAGAATCTGGTGGTCCTCGAGGGGTAAGGCCACAACGATCTGGTCTAAATCTGTACGCCCAAGGAAGGCTCCGATATCTGAGTATTTACCGACTATAGGCACACCACCAGGCCCCCGTCGCTCATCGCCATCCTTGGAGAGACACCCCAGCAGTTGAATACCTAGCTCCTGGTGAAGGCGAACCCGGCTGACCATATCGATCGCTACCTTACCGCTGCCAACGACCAACATATAGCGTAGGTTGTATCCCTTACGTCGCAATTCACGCAGTAGAGCGCGCAAGGTCGTACGCTGCAAAACGGTTAGCGCCGTTGCGATGAGCCAGAAATAGGCGAAGACGAGTCTGGAATATTGCACGCTCTTTTCCCGAAAGAGATAGGTAAGAGATATCAGCAACAGGATAGAGAGTGCATTAGCATTTACCAGCAACCACAATTCACGTGCTCGTCTAGATCCTCGCATCGGTCTATAGAGCCCCATCCGTCTGAAAACAAAGGCCCAGATTAGCCAAATAAAGGGCAACATCGAGACGTAATGAATCAGCTCAGGCACCCCCTTCTCAACCGGGATTAGCCCCGTCATAAATCGAAGCCAGAAGGCCGCCAACCACGCGGCAGAGACCACCAACAGGTCGGTTGCCATAAAGAGGTATTCAAATAGTTGTCGCTTCTGCCTTAGCATCCTATCCCTTGAGCTGTAGTCCAAGCGTCGTCATATGTTCCCCCTGAGTCTGACGAGCATGCATGCCATCTCCTGAGTCGATGCCCACGCTCTGTGCAAACGACTCCCAAGTCTTAAAAAAGTTTGCATAACTGAACGCACGCGCGCGCTCTCTTATGAGATCTGCTGAAAAACTACCCTCTATCTTACAAAAGGATCTGACTGCCTGCGCTAACGCCGACGGATCTCCGTAGAACCTTTTAGTAATAAATACCCCACAGCTGTTCGATAGGACAAGCTCAGATTGAGCTACCGGGCGCTCCTCCCCTACTGATTCCCTGAGTCCCCCGGCATCTAGCGCTATGATCGGCCTACCTGAGGCCATACACTCAACCGGCACGATGCCGAAGTCCTCTATTCCGGGGAACACCAAGGCGCGGCAACGGCTATAACACTCCCACAAAAACGCCTCACTCACCCGCCCTAGAAATCGCACGAATGGTGCGCTTGTCGCTTGCTGCCTGAGTTTCCCCTCTTCAGGCCCCCCTCCTAGCACCCATAACGGCAGCCCTAGCTCTTTAAAAGCGTCCACAGCAACATCGATCCGTTTATATGGCACGAGCGCCCCAGCGCACAGAAAAAACGGCTCGGGGTGCTCCTCAAAAAATCGTTGCTCCTCTGCGCTCAGTTCGCGCGAGACCTCATTACTCATACGAACGGGAGGGGTAATCACGACCGCCTCTCGTCCATAAAACTTGCGGATACGCGCGGCGATAAAGCTACTAATAGCAACAAAATGCGTAATCCGCTTAGCGCCCCGTAGATCCCAACGACGCAAATATAAGAGCAGCGGCTGCGCCAGCAGAAAAACTATCCCTTTAAAGTACGAGCCGGCCTGATCCCAGATATAACGCATCGGAGTAAAGCAGTAGCAGATATGCGGCACTCCTGCAGGGACCTGCACGTTCTTTGCGGCTGCATGGCTTAACGAGATAACTAGATCGTATCCGTTTAGATTAAGCGAAGAGGCGGCCGCGGGATAAAGTGGTAAGAAAGCTCGGTAGAGGCGCGCTATGCCGGGAATTCTATTAAGAAACGAGCTAGCCTTTACACGAGCATCGATCCGCTCCGAGGTAGCACCCGACAGATGTACGAGGGTAAACACATCAGCCTTAGGATAGATGCAGAGAAAGGCTTCAAGACACATCTCTCCTCCACGCATACCGGTCAGCCAGTCATGCACAAGTGCAACCTTCATCGTGCACCTCCTGCGCTTAGAACCGTCTGATACAGATCTAGAACTTTTCTGGCGACTGCTCCTCTTGAATAACGCTCAAGATGTTTAGTATCAAAAGTTATTTCGGTAGTAAGGCTACGCTGCAATCCAAGCTTGAGGGCCCTTTGCAACGCTTCAATCGAGAGATCCTCTGCAACTATATCGCGCTCAGTTACCAACTCCTGCAGCGCGCCAACCGGCCGACACACAACCAGCGCACCACACGCCTGTGCCTCCAGGGCCGGTAGACAGAATCCCTCTAGTAGAGATGGTACAACTAGCGCCGAGGCTTTGCGGTAAAGCGCCGAGAGCTCCGTTGATGAAACCGCCCCAAGTACTGTAATCCCACCGATCTCCTCTATTAGAGCCGAGAGAGCGAAATTTGCTGCAATCTGCTCAGCCCCGAAACCAGCCAGCACAAGATTTGGGCAGGTAGCGGTAATCCGACGCCACAAATGTTGCTCCCTAAAGCCGCGATAGGCGAGCAAAAGATCCCGCAAGCCCTTATGCGGTTTAATATTAGAGAATATCGCCAGAAAAAACGCTCCGCTTCCGAGCATCGATGCAGGTAACGCCAGCGCCGTAGGAGCATCTAGCAAAAACGGAGCAATCGCATTCGGAATATGACTGACCTTTATCTCGGATACTGCGGTGCTAGCAAGCACAGCTTCGCGCGTGTGGTTACTAACCGTTATGACCGCATGTGCACGCTTAACTGCCGAGGAGATCAACCTGCCTGCAATCCAGGGATAGTAGAATCGTTCGGGCCGTTCGATATGAATTAGATCGTGCACTGTAACGATCGAGGGAATAGAGATCCCGAATGGGAGCATATAGTGTGGAGTATGAAAGAGGTCGTAGGAGGACAGCTCTAGGCGACGACCCAACAGGAACAACTCATCAAGCGAATAGCAGGGGCTTCGATCGAAGACCCAAGAGACCTGCTCAGGCATTTCAAATTGCAGATTAGCGCCAGGCTTTGCTAGGAGCGCTATCTCTACACCACCTATCTCAAGCAGCCCATGAATAAGGTTCTCGATGTATACACCGATACCGCCGTCACCCAATTTACGGGCATCCAACAGCAGTCGAACTGCGCGTTGCGGCTGCGGGGCCTCTTCAGATACTAATTGGCTACTTTGCGGGCCCATGGAGCGCTATCCTCCTCTTCAGGCGCCGTAAATACTCGTCGCACTACGTACGTCTTTTTATTCTGCGACTCATAGTAGGTGCGAGCTAGAACTTCAGCGAGTAATCCAAACACAACGAACTGCAGACCGATAATTACAAGCATCACACCAAGCGCCAGTAGTGGGCGATTGCCCATTGGAACGTCCTGAAAGAGTCGCTGATAGGTAAGCATCGAAAGGATCAGGGTGCCGAGGATACCCGAAGCTGCCCCAACAACTCCAAAGAGGTGAATCGGACGCTTTGAATAACCAAGCAGAAACTTAACAGTAATAAGGTCAAGCACAACACGAATGGTACGAGAAATTCCGTATTTAGATGTGCCGAATCTCCGCTCACGGTGATTAACTGGAACCTCAACGATGCGCGCTCCCATCTCGTTCGCTAGGGCCGGAATAAAGCGATGCATCTCCCCGTAGAGGCGCAGCCCGCGGGCGATATCTCCACTCATAACCTTTAAGGTGCAGCCGTAGTCGTGCAGCCGCACTCCGGTCGCAGACGATATAATACGATTGGCGATAATGCTGGGTAAGCGACGGCTAAGGAACTTATCGCGGCGGTGCTTGCGCCATCCTGCGACTAAATCGTAGCCCTCTTCGAGCTTTGCAACCATCTGTGGGATCTCGGCTGGATCGTTTTGCAGATCTCCATCAAGTGCAACGACGATCTCGTACCTGGAGTGATCAAAGCCGGCTGCCATGGCAGCGGTCTGCCCGAAGTTTCTGCGGAGCTGAATCAAGCGCAGGTGTGAATCGTTACCACCACACTCAAGCAGCCGAGAAACGGTTTTATCTCGAGATCCATCATCGACGTAGATAATCTCGTACGGGCGCCCCGTACTACGCAGCACGTTGGAAACCTCTCGGAATCCATCCGCCACGTTATCCTCTTCGTTAAATACTGGAATGACTACTGAGATGCCCTGCATATCTCCTACCTAGTGAAAAGACAACCGCCGGAAGTCTATCACACCCAAAAATCTAAACACAGCTTCATCCCAACTTCTTAAAACACCCTAGGGCTGCGCCAACTATTTGAAATAACAGGTGGTTAGGTGACTCTATGCAACCTTTTCCGCGTTCGGCTACATAACTATAGTATGATTGAGAAGTTAAGTAATTCAGCGCTAGCCTTTATCAATTGGCTATCTACTTCGTATGGCTCAGGCGACCTGTTGTCAGACCTCTGCATAGCGCTGCTGGGCGCTCTCGCTTGCTCACTCCTGGTGCTTATCCTTGCGCGCATCGGCAGCGGGGTTAATTTTACGAAACTCAGCAACAACGATATCGATCAGATGGCGAATTCCCTAGACACGCTGCAAGTTGAGCTACTTTCTATCTCACGCGCTCTGCGCCTTGAGTTTATCAATCGCCGCATAGAGCTACAGAATCTAAGGCATCTCACCCTGAGTGCCACGCAGGACTCCACACTACGCGTAGCAGCCAGATAAAACGGTTCCTCACCGATAAGTGTGGGTGGGAAGCTACTGGATGATGGCATAACTATGCGCGGCAGTTGGAAGAAAAGCCGGTCGAAGAATGTAAGATAATGGATGCTGAATCCCTGCGCTGGAACGTGAACCGCTTCCCGTTACCTGCTCCCGCTCCGATAGCGGAAACTTATCTTGAAAAGAACCGATTAATAGAAGATACGTTTTGTCATGAAAAGCTCGAAGTCTATCAAAAGTCGGTTGAATTCCTGAAAGAGGTTATTAGTGTTATTCGCCTCCTCTTCATTAAATATTGCAGGATGCGCAGGCAAAACAGGCGTTGCCGACAAAAAGCGCTACTAAAACTCCTACGAGTCTTTTGAGCAGCTTGGCGGCCATGCTGTTAAAGCTGGTTTTTAAGGGTTAACCGGTATCGGAGCGGGAGCAGGTAACGGGAAGCGGTTCACGTTCCCGCGCAGGGGTTTTCCATCTAATGTACCCACACTTATCGGTGAGGAACCACTATATCAACACCGGCTTATTTAGCTTTCTTCTAATAACTGCGATCTGTCCGGCGTGCATCATCTCATGGCTACCGATTGCTACAAATACCGACAATACGGACGACGCATAGCTGCGCATAAAGTCCGGTGCTGGCTGCTCCAGATCGTGCTCTGAGAGATCTGCCAAAAGAGCTAGTGTTAAGCTGCGCTGCTCGCTCATTAGCTCCTCATACTCGACCTTCGAGCAGCATGACTCCATCTTAAGATCTCCATTATCCTCGCCGTGCATCTCCTCAAAGCTCTTGGGAAGCGCTAGGCCAGACCCCGCTTGCACACCCTCCATCATCTCGCGTTCAGAGATTATCAGGTGCCCTATCTGCCACGCTGCATGATGCGCCCCCTCAATCGGTCGAACCATCAGATCTTTGTTCGATAGATCGCTCAGATAGGTCGAGATAACCCTGCGCGAGGTGCCAAGAAGATCTATTAGCGCATCATGAACTCTCATAATAATTCACCCCTGATAGTTAGCCCCGCCTTAACAAGCCGCTCAACAGCTCCTCATACATCGACACAACTGCATCCCACGAGAATTGTGAAAGGGCGCGTTGCTTGGCCAGTGCGCCGAGTCGCGCTACCTGCTCCGTATCAAGCAACAGTTCGGCTAGGATACCTGACAACTGCTGAAAGTTGTTCTTAGCAAAGCTGCGCGCCGTATCTCCAATAACCTCCAGGTTTTCAGGGGTGCCGTTAACGATAACGCAGTTGCCGTACGACATAGACTCTATCAGGGCCGGATGGGTGCCCCCCACCTCGGTCGCCTGAATATAGAGGTAGCAGTGACCCTGTAGCTCCTCGTAGGACTCTCCGAACTGAAATCCTGTAAAGATAACTTTATCACACGCCGTTGCCTTAAGGTGTTCCTTATATTCAAAGGCATAGGGCGCATCCCCAACGATAACTAGTGGCATAATAGTGGGGTCGTTAGCTGCGAGGGCATTATAAGCTTCGATAACGCCGAGCGCATTATTTTCAGGCTCAAGGCGGCTTACATAAAGCAGATACCGTTTCGGTTCTAATCCAAAACGCTGCAACGTTGCTCCAGGGGGGCGCTGCTGCGGATGTACCCCATAGGGAATAACAACACTCTCGCAGCCATATGTGGCTCGGTAGTACTCGGCGATAACCTTAGCGTCTGAAATTACCCGCGAGGCGAGCAGCATCGAGCAACGCTCACCGAGCAGGTACCATAACTTGCCGAGCGAGTTCCACTTCGCACGGTTCCTCTCAATTCCATCGACGTTAATCACGATAGGTATCCCCTTTAAGCGCAGGATCGGCGCAAGGGGGCTATTAGCGGCGTTGCACAGTATAACGGCCTCACTACTGCGAAAGAGGAGATCTATAAACGAGGTCAGCGCATGTAGCGGGGTCTCAAGGTATTTATGAAAGATAGTGGGTGTAACGCGCCGCGCCACCCCCTGATAGCTCTCCCGTGCTCCATAGCGATCAAAGAACGAGCACCTGCCGTATACGATCACCTGATGGCCCCGTTGCACTAGCCGGGTAGAGAGCTGCTCTGCAAAGGTTTCAAATCCACCGTAGCGCGCAGGGATACCGCGTGTGCCCATTAATGCGATCCGCATAGGCCTGACTGTAGCTGCTCTATCAACCATAGCTCTACGCAAATCTAAAGGTCACGCTATTTTTAGAATCAAGCAGCTCGACCCCTCGCAGCGCCATCTCGTCACGGATCTGATCCGAACGGAGAAAGTTCTTAGCTGCACGCGCCTCGCTACGTTCAGCGATACAGACATGAATCTCGGTGATCGTAAGGGGTTTTGCATTAAGCACCTGCGCTATTAGGTTAAGACCCTGCGTCTCAATAACCTCTAACGGATCAAAGAAGAGTCCGAGTATCTCTCCTAGCTCTCTAAGTAACCTAGCTTTATTAGCTATCTCTGCAGTTGGCTCCTTTGCAACCTCAAGCTTTCGTAACACTAGGGCACGAAATTGCTCAAGCGCTACGAGCGCCTCTGGTGAATTAAAGTCGTTATTCATCGCCGTTTCAAAGGCTTCGATCACGGCACTACTCTCTGCATCGGTGTTATCAGAGCTAGCCTGCTCTATCTCAGGAATTCTGGCAAAAAGTCTATGAAACTCAAGTAACGAGTTAAGATTATCTCTAAACAACTTATCATTTAAATCTATCGCTGAGCGATAGTGGTGACGCGCAACAACGAAGCGCAGCGGCGCCGCCCCGTATCGTTCAATGCCATCAACGAGGCGCACGAAGTTGTTAAGCGACTTAGACATCTTCTGTCCATCGATATTGAGCAACCCATTGTGCATCCAGAACGTAGCAAAACCGCAACCTGAATAAGCCTCGGACTGTGCGATCTCATTCTCATGGTGTGGAAACTTAATATCGAGCCCCCCACCGTGAATATCGATGCGGTCACCAAGGACCTCATGGATCATAGCCGAGCACTCGATATGCCAGCCGGGGCGCCCGATGCCCCACGGGGACGGTTGTGAAAGTGCGCTACTTTCATCACGCTTCCACAACGCAAAATCGACAGGAGAGCGTTTCTGGGTATCGAGCTCCTTGCGCACGCTCTCAAAGAGCATCGCAGTATTCTGATTCGATAACTTGCCGTAGTCAGCCTTCTTTGAAACATCGAAGTAAACACCACCATCCGGCGTAACGTAGGCAAATTCCTTCGCTATAAGTTGCTCGATAAAACGGATAATCTCTGGCACAAACTCAGTCACGCGGGTTATCCGTTCAACCGGAAGAGCGTGCAGGCGTGTTAGGCATTCGTAGAATTCATCGGTCAAGGCGCGGGTCATCTTCATCGGGTCCTGCCCGGTCTTAAGAGCCTTGTCGATAATCTTATCGTCTATGTCGGTAACGTTCTGAACGTAGTCCACATTTAATCGGCGATAGGCTAGGTAGCGGCGCACAATATCAAAGCGCATGCCAAGCAGTCCGTGTCCGAGATGGCTGTGATCCTGTGGGGTCAGTCCGCACACATACATCTTGACCTTGGTGTTGATAGTGCTCGCATCAATTGGATCGAACGTGCTGCGTTCGCCACCAAGCGAGTTATAGATCGAGATCTTGTGAGCGCTACTGCGGTATTCGTCTCTACTTTGTAACATGCAATATCATACCAGAGACCATTGCATTTGAAACGGTCGAGATTGCCTTATTTAAGGTAGCCTGGCCTCCGGCAGAGGTGTGGCATTACGCATCAGACGCCTTGGGATGGTGATGGCCTCCCCTATCTTTAGCACCTGCTCAGTACTACGGTTACTGGCTGTGGCAAGGGCTGCGGCGTTAGCTGGATCCTCTGTGTACCACTCAGCGATCAAACGCAGGGTCTCTCCACGAAAGGTAACGGTGTGTCGATAGTTGCCGTTTGTAAGCCTGCTTAGCTCAGCCTCTGCGGCTTGCTGTGGCGATTTAAGGCGGCCCCTTAGCTCCCTTCGTTCTTCAGGCGCACGGCCTGAAACAACTGAGGCCGATCGAAGTGAGGCCCGTGCAACGGGAGGACTGATAAAGTGCTGTGGGTTACGTGGATTATGAAGCTCATCGCTGAGAGCTAGCTGCTGCACGATACTCTCACGATCGCTAGGCGAGATGGCACTGGGCTCCTCTACATTCCAATCCCGCCCCCAACGCGTCATTGTAAAGCTCTCGTTATCACCTGAATAGTAGAGGGTGATACGGGTCGTTCTAAAAAGCCTTCTATCGATCCCCACGGCGGTTGGTCGTCCCTGCTCCTGCACCAAGCGTCTAATAGCCCCACTCTCCTTTATCTGTTCCTCAAGAAAGAGGTTCGCAGGAAGATATGGATTGTCCAGTCCAAGAACTACGGGGCCACGACTAGAGAGTCGTTCGTATAGGGGGGAGCTCGTCTGCGAACTCATAGAGCACCCTGCAAGAGCAAGTGCCACCACCATAAAACTTACTACTGGCCACCAAACGGTGCGTACTACCGAAAGACTCACGGAGCTACTGTTACTCATAGAGATGACCTACGCTTAACGTTGGGTTAGAACAGCTATAAAGAGCTACGGCACTGTTCTACCATGCAAAACAAGCAGAAAAGAAGAGTTTTTGTAACTGGTCACCGTAGTTTAAGCAGCGCGTCTACTATTCCCTATTTAAGGGGCAAGAGGATATTAGCTCCACCGCTATGTCCTACGCTAACGGAGAGGGGGGCCTTGCCGTCCCAACGTTGCGCAATCTCTAGTTGAATTACCTCAGGTGAGCTCTTCAGCGCCTCTCCCTTAATGCTAACAGATTTAGCTTCTGCCTCTGCTCGTACGATCGTGATCTCAGCCTGTTTCTTCTCTTTATCAAGTTCGAACGATTTGGCGAAGGCCTCCTGCTCACGCACCACCTTTTGTTCAATTGCCTGCTCAAGTTGATCTGATAGATCGATGTTTGTCAGCGAAAGATCCACTATCTGCAGCACATCCCCTACAGCTGCACGCAGCTTTACGAGCACATCGTCCTTAACCCGCTCGCGGTTCTTTACTAGGTCTTCGGCTCTGGAGAGCGCGGTTACCTGCTTAATAGTCTCCTGAACACGGGGCTCAATCAACGTCATGTACGGCTCACCACGATACTGTTGGAAAAGTTTTACAACCTGGCTCGCCGGCACACGATACATTACTGTAAAATTGAATGCGATATTCTGAAGATCGCTAGAAAAGCTGGGCGCCCGCCCCTCCGCTTTGAGCTGCATAATCGGAAAATCTACGATCTTCTGGATAAATGGCCACTTAAATGTAATGCCCTCAGGTAGCTCCGTAGGATTAACCGATCCGAGGGTAACCGAGATGCCGCGATGGCCGGGGGGAACGATGTGGTACATCTGGAAGACAGCGAACGCTACTACAGCAAGGATTAGCAGCAATCCGCTAATCGTGCGTTCCTTAGCCCCAAAATCCCTTCTTATATCGACGATCTGTCCGTTCATATTGCTCCCTTGGTTAATTGCCGCAAGTCTGCAATCTTATAGGATTTATTGCAAGCAAGATAATGCACTGCTAGAGCTCCTTTATAGCACGCGTAAGCATAATCTCCCCATAACAAAGATATAAGAGCACGACCCCTGTCCCAAGCATGCGCTTGTGAGAGTAGTTGGTGTCTTATAAAGGTTTTTCTCCTGTCTTGTGATGGTGATGATAGAGCCCCCCTTCGACCCGCCTGGCAAAGCTGGTGGAAGGGCGGTCTCTTTTGTTTCCTTCACTTAGGTTAGGAGTTGAAAATGGTTACTAGTTTTGGGCAGATCTGTCGGGTTTCGCTGTTGTTGTACGTTGTAAGTGGTCTAGTTACCACTTGGAGAGCTGCGGATGATGTCCGTATGCTCCCCAACATTGAGCAAGGTTCAGCGTTTCTGGCAATCTGTGAGGATCAGGTGGCCCTGCAGGATTTAGCATCATCGGGCTTCGTGTACCCGATCGAATTTATTGTCGGGGACAAGAACCTTATCAAATTAATGATAGGGGACAAGATCGGAGCTGGGCTACAAGGAGGAGCATCGACCGCAACCATAATGCGGGAGATGTTTCTAGGAAAGAGCAGAGTTACATACGTGTTGTGTGCTCTTGTGCTGGTTTTCCTACCTTTAGTCCTTACAGTGCTAGATCGTTTGTTAGTTAGGTCCAGGTCTCAAATGCAAAAGTAGATAACCTACCTCTGCATCACGGCCCTTAACGTTTTAATTTTACTTGTTCGTGAGTCAAGTAAAATCTTTAGGTTCCCCTAAAGACACCAACTACTCACCTAATCTATTATCTCTCTGGGCTCGTTTGCATCTCTTTAAAACGACTAGGAGATCTCGCTAACATGTGGATTATTTATCGACACACCAAGGGGATGCTTTACCTCAAAATAGGCACGGCGCTTCATTCAGAGAGCTGTGAGCCACATGAGGTGTATCGAACGCTCTATAATAACAACCTCTCATCGCTATGGATGCGTCCCTACGAGATGTTTCATGAGGAGCTAGCTATGGGAAAGCTGCGCTTTACCGAAGTTGGCAAGGTCCGTGTGGTCGCCCCTCAAGATGAAGCAACTGTGCTCGCCTTTGGGTATGATGCGTGGGGGCAAGGGGCTTCGCTTGCTGAATACATAGCCAGTTACGCACAGGATAGGAATCATATTCGTGGGCTGCGCTATCTTTTCGAACTCCCTGGTGGGGAGATCGTTGCAAACCTCAATACGCTCCGCTTCGCGCGGGGCCTCATAGGCATAGCGTCGCTTTCCGTGCATTTAGAGCACCGCAGGAAGGGCTATGGAACTACCCTGGTTCGCGCCGTAATGGAGCTCCTTCGATTAGAGGACCCGCAGGTACGCTTCATGCTCTTCTCTGAAGTTGATCCTAAGATTTATGAGAAGCTCGGCTTTAACAGGCTTTCAAGTGAGGTGCAATTACACCTGCCCTCTGTGGCGATGGCGACCGGCTCAGAGCCTCTGAGCGAGCAAGATCTGTTGTTTTTAAAGGAGTATTTTTAGCGCCTTGCTTTGTCACTCGAGATCCGAGCTAGAATGGTCTAGTAATACCTTATCACCATCCCCCTACTTGCTGCGCAGATCTCCCTCTGAGGGGTTAGCAGAGAGCACCAACATGTGCGATTGTTATTAATGCATGCTGACTAGTTACGAAAAAGCCCTCGATAAACTTCGCAATACTCTGGCCTCGCCATTTGCGTTGTTTCTTCTGCCGTTAATGATTATGGCGTGGCGGCTACTGTCACCCTCAGAAGCTGACCCAGATCTATTTGCCCGGGTTGCCGTCGGTAGGCTTGTTCAGGCACACGGTGCCATACCCCTGATTGATCCCTTTGCCTTTACCCCTACCCTACCGCTTTGGATCGATCACGAGTGGCTCTCTGGGGTTGTGTTCTGGTTCGTTATCTCACACTACGGCGAGGTGGGGCTAATAGCTCTCAAATTAACGTTGGCGCTCTGGGCTACTATCTTTGTAATTCGTGCGGCGCGCAGCTATGCCTCAAGCTCTGCACCAAACCCTGCCGGGCTCTCTGTCTGGATTAGCCTCTGTATGCTGCACGCCTCGTTCGCTTGGAGCAGTACCCTCCGGTGTCAGGGCTTTACATACCTCTTTCTAGCCTTTACCTACTATGCACTAATTCAATATCAACGGCTCGCGAGTATTCGTTATATCGTGCTCCTACCGATCCTTTCAATCGCATGGGTCAATATGCACGGGGGCTATGCACTTGGAATGATCGTCATCTGGATCTTTGCGATATTCGCTATATTTGGGCGCAAACAATATAAATTGATAACTGTGATTGCGCTGCTATGTAGCCTGGCTCCCTTTGCAACCCCCTACGGTTTTTCAACCTTTATATCATACCTGAGTAGCGCCCTGCTGATGGAGCGCCCCAGTATAGAGGAGTGGTTTCCACTGTTTCATGATCGCAGCTCCTTTATAGCTTCAATTCTGCTCTGTTTACCCATTATCTCTGGGATTGCACTCACGCGCTCAGCACGCGATCGCTTGGCTATTGCTTTTATTATCTTTGCGCTCTACTGCGGGTTCCGTCACATCAGACTCGGAGCCTTTATGATGATAACCGTTGCGATATTCGGCGCCGAATACATATCAGTTACCATTAATTGGTTTAGAGACGCCCTGCCAACACGAGCAATAAGATTTGAGCGCGCCCTAGCTCTAGCAGTAACGGGGTTGGCGATCTTTTTCTTGCTCGACTCCTTTCGGCTGCTTAAGCGCCCTGCAACATTCTCCATAAATTATTCAAGCTATCCGGTGCATGCCATGCAATGGCTACGAATTAACGGCGCAAGCGGCAAGTTGCTTGTGGACTTTAACAACGGAAGTTTTGCGCTATGGCGGCTCTATCCCCGCTTTAAGATCTCCCTCGATGGGCGCTATGAAGAGGTGTATCCTAAACAAACCGTTGAGCAGGTCTCTACTGCATTTCGATTTTCAACAGCAGAGGGCAAAGCCGCTCTCAAAGCGTTAGATCCCTCCCATATCCTTGTTTCGCGTGCTTTAGTCTCAAACCAAGAGCTTCAAGCGCTCACACCTGAGTGGCGAGAGAGCTACCAGGATTCGCGCTTTGCGATATGGCAGCGCAAAGATATGCCTATAACTCAAGACCTCCCTGCGCCCTCCAAGCTTGATATGTGGCAGCCACTCTTTTAACTTCGCTCGATACCGTAGAAGTCCGAGTTACCGCAGGGAGCTTAGGCATAAGATCTGGTTAACTGGTCACCGTAATTTAATGTCGCGATTCAAGCTACTTAGATTACGGCGAAGTTTCATAGGTAATTCGATTGGTCGTCCCCTGATCGGGGACGACAGATTTTGTGACCAGTTAATGTTTTCACCCCCGATTTGCTCTGCAAATCGACCCCTGAGGGGTTGGTACAGAGTTCCTACGTGTGCAATCGTCCTTAGTTTATGCTGACTAGTTACGATCTCCTTAATATAGCGGTTTTACAGGGACCGGCTGATCACTCCCTCTACTAATCAAGAACCTTGAGCTGCTCTACAAATCGTTTTTCGAGCTGCTCTATCTTACGGGTCTCATCCTCCCAGCTTGAGGTCTGCTTCTCAAGCTCCCTCTGTGCCGCGGCGAGCGCCTGCGAGTTTTTTCTGATCTCCCCAGCATCCCCATTATTTGAAGCCCTTGCAAGTTGCTCCTGCGCCGTAATAATCGAACGTTCAAGAGCTGAGATGCTCTTTTCCAGCGCTGCAACGCCTTCTTTCAGAGGGGCAAGCTCCTTTGAACGATCCTGCAACAGCTCTGCTTTTTCGCGTTTTGGATCGCGTCCCTTAGCGGCAGAGGGCTTGTTTTTCTTGCGCGCCGAGCGTTGATCTCCAGTATCCTCCTCCTCCCATCCGATACTATCGAGGAACTCATCGTAATTACCCTCAAATACGAACGGGGCATCCCCCTGAAATATAATTAGGCGACTAGCTATCCGACGCAGGATCTCCTCGCTATGGGTCACTATAACAACAGCCCCCTCAAACTCCTCAAGCGCCTCGGTCAAAGCCAGCACCGATTCAACGTCTAAGTGATTTGTTGGCTCATCTAGCAACAATACATTGCTTGGGGTCGCTAGGATCTTGCCAAGTAACACTCGACTACGCTCACCTCCCGAAAGGACCGAGATCTTCTTGAGCGCATCATCGCCCTCAAACATCATACAACCACAGATCGCCCTGACCGCCGTTCGTCCGAGCTTTTCATTAACCTGTTGGACCTCCATCTCGACGGTGTTGGAGAGGTTGAGACGATTAGTATTGGTCTGCGCAAAGAACGAGATGTTAGTGTTCGGGCTCAGGACTATCTCTCCAGAGTTAGGCGCGAGCTCTCCGGCCAATAACTTGAGGAGCGTTGACTTACCCCGACCGTTCTTACCGATTACTCCGATCCGATCATCTTTCTTGAGCGAAAACTCCAACCCATTAACTAGTGGTCTAGCAATGCCGTCGAAGCCGAACGAAAGCTCCTTGACCTCGATCGGAAATCTACCTGGAAATGGTTTGTGTACAAAGGAGAAGTCAAGAGTAGATTCGCTCTGCGCCTGCTCTAACCGCTCAACACGTGCTAGCGCTTTAACGCGCGACTGCACAAGGCTAGCTTTACTCGCCTGCGCCTTAAAGCGGTTGATAAAGGACTCCATGTGCTTAATCTCTTTCTCTCGATTCTGTCGGGTGCGCTCATATAGCTCCTCATCCTCAGAGATACGCTCAAAGAGCTTTTGCGAGCCCCCCTCAATCTTTCTGAATCCGTTGCGATAGAGCAGTGCGCTATGTGTACTAACCTCATCACAGAAGCAGCGATCATGCGAGATTACGATCATCTCCCCTGGCCACTGTCGCAGATAACGCTCCAACCAACGCATCGACACGATGTCTAGGTAATTGGTTGGCTCATCGAGCAGCAACATGTTTGGCTCGGATAAGATTAGCTTCGCCAGGTTTATACGGATCTGAAAGCCTCCGGATAACGCAGATGGAGAGAGCTCCAGCTCGGCCTCTGAGAATCCAAGCCCTGCTAGAATAATCTCAGCTTTATACTGCTCTGCTATCGGGTCACCAGCTATGGCCAAACAGGCCTCTGCCAACACCGTCGGCTCTGAGAACGAGAGGTGCTGCTTAAGGTAGCCGATGGTGTAGCCCCTCGGAACGCTTACATCCCCGTCATCGGGAGCTTCCTCTCCAGCGATAATCTTAAGCAGGGTGGACTTACCGGAGCCGTTCCTACCGAAAAGAGCCACCCGTTCGCCCGGCGAGATGGTAAGCGTGGCCTCTGAGAAGAGCACCCGCGCTCCATAATGTTTTTCTAAATTACTAACCTGCAACATATTGCAACTATAATTACCGACCACATTTAGGAAGTCGAGAGGGAGGGCAACGATTTGATCGTGTATTTGGATCGCTTATTTCGATCAGATTAGGCGCATTAGGATCAGCTTACTCCAAGGGGTCTGCACATAAGTACTGGCTATCTTGAGTTGCAATTTGTACTTAGTAGCCACTCGAAAGCGGCGCACATTGAAGATTTAGATCTTCGAGTTTATTGTTAAATTTCGCACCAGCTTTAAGTATCTGCTTGTTTTATCTTTGCAGCTCCGATACAAGGTTACTCGAACACTTGTTGGTTCAGGTTGGTTTAAGTAGATTGGTATTAAAGCTTGTTATCTTAGGATGTTAGCCATGGGTAATATGTACAGTCCCGGGGATCGTTCCCGACGACAGCACCAGTTAAAGCAGCAACCCTCTATAGACAGTCGCCCCATAGAAACTGAGCCCCCGTCCCATAAGCACCAAAAAAACGCTTACGGGGCCCAGAGCGCCAATAAAGTGTTGTCCGCCCTACAAGCTCCTATCTTCTTCACATCCCTCTTTCGCAGAGCACCACAACCTAAAACAGCACAAGTAGCCACGCCAGAATCTAAGCATGCGTCCCAGCCGGTTGAAAACACAGAGCACCTAACGTTGGTGCCCTATCGCGATCAGATCATGCGAGCTCTGCATCTCTCCTCTGCCGTAGTGATCTCAGCTCCAACAAGCTCTGGCAAAACCACCTGGCTGCCACGCACGGTAGAGAAGGAGCTCTCAAATATATTTCCTGCTGGCTCACTGCCGGATAACGCCCGACCACAGGTCGTATGCTCCGTTCCACGGGTTATTCAGACCGTTCAGATCGCAAAATATGTCTCGCAACTTGAGGGTTGCGAACTTGGAGAAAAGATAGGATATCGAAACTCGCGTGCCAGCAAGTATTCTGATGATACCGCGATAGTATATGAGACCCATGGCTACCTTCTGCAACGACTGCTCAACCAGGGGATTCCCGCAGGAAGCATAGTGATGATCGATGAGGCCCATGAGAATCAAGCGGATCTGCCCCCGCTACTATGCCTATTACGCCAACAGATTGATCAGGGCAATCAGATCAAGGTGATCCTCATGTCGGCAACCATCAATGCCACCGAATTTAGCTCCTACTTTGGCGGAGCACCTACGATTCAGGCGCAGGAGCGCCACAGAAAGGTCAATACCACTAAGCCAAACGACTCCCTAGAGAGCGATATTATCGATGCTATTAACCGCGGGGAAACGCCCCTTGTCTTTCTTCCAGGCAAAAGAGAGATCCAAGATCTGACCGAAAAGTTAGCACACTCCGATCCAACCATTAATTGTATCCCCTTGCATGCCCAACTCCCTCTGCGGACTCAACAGCTGGCTTTTAATAACCATGAGCCGGGTTCTCGCACAGCGGTTCTATCAACTAATGTCGGAGGTACGGGCCTTACCTATCCTAAAGCGATTAATACAGTCGTCGTTACCAACGAAGTTAAGAGCATGACGGTATTAAATGGGATACCGACGCTCGCCTATCGGACCATAACCAAATCAGAGGTGGCTCAGTGCATGGGGCGAGTAGGCCGGATAGATGCGGACGGCACCGCTATTTTAAGGCTTAATCCGAATGAGCAGTTGCGCCCTCATATGCCACCAGAGATTCAGAACGTTCCTCTAGAGACCATGATGCTTCGGTTCATTGCAGCGCGGCTCGACTTATCCCGACTAAATACCAATTTTATTCACAAGGCCTCTGAGTCGCAACTTAAAGATGCGCAACGAACGCTCTACCATCTCGATCTGATCGGTCCACAGGGCCACATTACGGACACCGGTAAAATCGCAGCTAAGTTTCCGGTCGAAGTTCATATGGGTAAGGTACTTGCCAAGGCCTATGCGCTCCGTAGTGAATACCCTGGGGTGCTACTAGCAGCTATCGATATTGCAGCAATTACTGAGTCTCAGGGGATCCTCTCAGATGATGCGCGCCTATGGCAGCGGCTCCGATCCTCTAATACCAACTCTGACACAATTGCACATATGGAGGTGTTCCAGAACGCCTTATCGATGAAGCTTAAGCCAGGGGAGTTGGCAGACTTTGGCATTCGCGAAGTTAACTTTATGCGGGCACTTGATACTCGCAACTCCTTAAGGTCTCGACTCCGTATCGGTACGGATCCCTCCATGGAAGAAAAACTGTCCCCGGAAGAGATGTTGGAGCTTCGTAGGTGCATATGGAGCGGCATGATAGACTCCCTTTACCGTTTCAGCCATAAGGATGCCATCAACGGAGATCGTTACTACAAGGGTCTGGCTGGTCAAGGTACCCGCATGCTATCGAAGGACTCGATCGTTAATGATGCGAGCTACATAGTTGGCTCTGCTTTAAACCTTGAGGTTAAGAGAGCTAGTGGCATCAAAGCTACCCTGGAATTAATCTTAATGGCTACCGCTGTAGATAAGAAGTGGCTCGAGAATAACGTTCCACCGCAGATGCCCGAGGTACGAGAGGCTGTCAACTCAGAGCCTGCCTCCCACCGAAAAACTAATTTTCATAGGACTCCCTCGTACAGGAGACAATAACGCAGGTCTTAACAGCTCTTCATCCTCGGTCATTAACCTAGAGAGCAGGATTTGCGGGTGATATCGGCGTAAATTCTTCGATATCACTCCTTCGCAAGCAACAAACCTCACCAACCCGTCGTAATTGAACGCTCAAGAGCGGTGGGACAGCTCCATCACAGTGAACCAGTAGTGCGCTAGCTCCGATCTCAACCAACCAACGACTTAATAGATCGCGCTCTAGCTTACGCTTATTCTCAAGTAGCAGAGCTCCGTAGAAGACCGGTTCAGAGCTATTTCTAACATGCCAGTAGGTATGCTCATCTACCACGACCCGCCTACTCGCTGCTGCATTAACAATTCCACACTCACGCATAGCTAGCTGCAGGTCGTTATTATTCAACTTAGCTAGGTGGTTTGTTGAGTTCTCCTGCCGGGGAACTACAACGCTACCCATCTGCGCAAGAAGCGTTGGAGCATATGTCATAACCACAACTACGAAACCTGCTAGCGATAGCGTTGCTAAAACCCTTACAGCTCGTTCGCAAAACAGAGCTTGGCATCGATAATAAGCTGGAAAGAGCAGGAACCCGACCAACAGATACGTAATAGGGATTACAAAAGAGAGTCGATATACAAATGGATTAGGTTGCGAAATTACCACGCCTAGTAGAGTTATACCCAATGCCAGCGAGAGGATGGAAGAGAATCGAGCCTCTACCACATTGCGCCAGCCCCCTCTAACCCAAAGACCAACTGCGCGTACACTTAACCAGGAGAACAGAACGACAAAGAGTATAATGATTGCACCCGCGATATACAGGGCAAGATCTGATTGCTCGTCCCTGAGCCGCGGCAATATGCCCCAGTTAGAGGGCCCCCTTTGCACACCGAGAGCAAACAGGTGATGAAGTAAGATTGCAAAGCTCTGCGGCGCAGAGAGTAAAAGTAAGTAGGCTCCATGCAAACCAGGGCTACCACTATACCAACTGATGAAATCGGTAATATCCTGGCTTTCGTCACACCGAGTAACTCCAGTATGCGAGCTAATACTAACACAGTTAGCGATACAGAGCAGGATCATCGCCGAAATCACGATCTTCCTGCTACACCGTATAAATACAAAGCAGGCTAGAAAGATCGGAGTCATAATAACCCCAAGTGGATGGAGCGCTGCGGCAAACAAGGCAAGAAATCCTACCGCGGCGAGCAAGACTCCGCGGCGCCAGGGGGAAATATCGCTACTCTGCATGCCATACTGGGCTATTACTATCGCCAAAAAGGCGTACATGACGAGAGCGCCCTCCGGTCTAGCCATTACAAATAGAAATGGAAATGCGCCGAGACTCATGCTTAGAGAGTAGGTGACTATTAAGCCCCTAGGCACGAGACGTGCATTATTTGCAAGGATCTTAAAGAGCAACCAAACATCTAGCAGAGCGATTGCAAGACCTAGGCCACGTAACCAGATAAGATTAGGAATAACTCCATACAGCGCACCTAATATCATGCGCGGCACGATCCAGAGCAAAGGAGTCTCTTGACTGAACTCGGTTGTACACTGCGGCCACATAAACAAAATGCGCCCGCCCTCTCGGAAGTATCGGCCGAGGATATACTCGTACCCTATCTCGTCAAAAAATACCGGATTCAAGGCGGCTATAGCGTAGGAGCCAAGAAACCAGAGAGCTACAAGTACGGTCCAAATACCGCCACCAGCACGAACTACTGGCTCTGTTTGTTGAATAGAGCTTTGCACGTAGTGTGGTTAACACAGGGGCATGGGCTTAGCCAGCACTAAAGGTTTTGCCCAGCTCTATCTATTGCAGCCTAACTGATCTAGAGCGATTTCCGTTGTCATCCTTAACATAGCACCTGGTATGAACCTTCGGTCGGCGACGTTCTAGCTCGTAATAGCCAGAGAAATCACTGACTCGAGTTGCAACCTGTCGTTTTTTACAGAGCAGATGAACAGCCTTATCCGCTAATAAGTTGCCGTTAGAATCGAATATCTCACCGAAGAGATAGGCGCGCCTCTGCGAGCGCTCAATTGAAAGGGTCAACGTATTATTGCCAACTAAAACATCCGTTGGCGGCGTTGGGACTGTTCCAGAGATGGCAACTGCAATAGCGCTAGCCGCATTTATCCTGCCACCCGTTACGATAAGGCCTAGTAAAGATGCCTGGGAATCCACCGTATTCATTATAATAGTTTTAATATCCGCATAGCCCAGGGTTGGATTAACCCCCTTGATAAGCGCGGCAAGCCCTGCGACATGTGGCGCAGCCATCGAGGTACCACTAAAGCTCTGGTATGTATCGCTAGGTGTGGTGCTTAAAATGTCAGATCCAGGCGCCGCTACATCGACCTTTGTTACGCCATAGTTTGAGAAGTTCGTCAAAGCATCGCTAGAATTAGTCGCGGCAACGACCAAAATATTATCCGCAGAGAAGTTACCCGGATATGACGGCACGCTATCGTTATCGCTAGACTCATTCCCTGCGGCGACTACGAGCAGAACTTTTTGTGTGCGCGCATATGTTACCGCGTTCTGAAGCACCTGCGCATTAAAGGGTCCGCCCAATGAGAGGTTAATTACTGAGGCCCCGCGATCTGCTGCGTATTCGATCCCCGCTGCAACATCGGAGAGAAAGCCACTGCCCTGGCTATCAAGAACCTTGACCGCCAATAGCCCCACCTGCCAATTAACCCCAGTTACGCCACGAGCGTTGTTGCCGCGCGCTCCGATCGTACCAGCAACGTGCGTTCCGTGCTCATTGTCATCCATCGGATTGCGATCCGTGTTAGCGAAGTCGTACCCGTAGTAATCATCAATAAAACCGTTGCCATCATCGTCCACCCCGTTTGCAGGGGTCTCGCCTGAGTTAAGATAAATATTGCCCTGCAGGTCCGGATGCATGTAGTCGATGCCGGTATCAACTACAGCCACAACTACGCTGCTTGAGCCAGTCGTAATATCCCACGCCGCAGGTGCGCCAATCCTATCCATGCCGTAAAGTGCCGAATAGTTGGTATCGTTTGGTATACCTGCGGCATGGAAGAGGACATTCGCTTCACAGGTTACCGAGGTATTCGGATTATTTCTGTACACCTCGGCACAGATAGCGGCTATGGCAGCGTCATTTACTACAACGGGATTAAATGATTGTGCAGCGACAACATCAGTCGTGGATACTACGCCTATGGAGCTCGACCCCTGGGCCCGTTGTATATGCATGTGCGCTGGTGTTCGCAGGTTCTTTATGTTGCGCGCCGCAGCACGGGTCTGGAGATCTCGGGGAAATGAGACCACAACCTCCTTGCCCGGAACGATAAGCCTCAGTGGCTCTGCGTGAGCTGTTGAAAAAGCTATGCAGCACAGCAACAGCGTTCCATACAACCCTGTAGGCAGAGATCTTAATAAATGAAGTGATTTAAAGATACTTTTAAGATGCATAGAAACAGATGCTCCAAGGTAACTGGTCACCGTAGTTTAATGTCGCGATTCAAGCTACTCAGATTACGGCGAAGTTTCATAGGTAATTCGATTGGTCGTCCCCTGATCGGGGACGGCAGATTTTGTGACCAGTTAATGT
>Ga0209190_1000165_pt1 | contig 47003 bp, 41 predicted proteins | sample M_140205_XF_Meta_FD_187315 | JGI IMG/M metagenome (GOLD analysis project Ga0209190, IMG submission 187315) | Freshwater microbial communities from Lake Montjoie, Canada to study carbon cycling - M_140205_XF_MetaG (SPAdes) (version 2) | ecosystem: Environmental > Aquatic > Freshwater > Lake...
CTCAAGAGAGAAGAAAGCCACTGGCTTGCGTGCGTAAATACCTACGTATTGGCTCCAGCCGAGCACCAAGGCGGTTTTTCCCATAGAGGGTCGCGCGGCAACGATAATGAGATCTGCGGGCTGAAAACCGGCGGTTAGTTTGTCGAGCTTATCTAGCCCACTTGGTACGCCGGTAACCGGCTCCTTCTGATCATAGAGCTTTTCTACGAGTCGGATTGAGTCCTGAACTACATCGCTAACGCGGTGAAAGGAGGAGTTGATACGAAAGTCAGAAACCCCCAGGATGCGCTGCTCAGTTCCATCGAGGAACTCCTCAAGATCGCCCTCGAGCTCAAAAGCGGATCTAATGATGTCGTTTGACTCGTGGATTAAGCGACGGCGAATAGACATCTCTTTAATCATGCGGGCGTAGTACCCGACGTTGGCCGCATTAGGAACTGAGGAGACTAGATACGAGAGAACCTGCGCTCCGCCAATATTTTCAAGTTGCCCCATGCTGCGGAGCTGCTGCCCCAATGTTACGATATCGATCGGCTCACGCTTGTCGGAAAGGGTTGCCATCGCCTCAAAGATCGTCTGATGTCCGGCCTTATAGAAATCCTCGGCGCGGATCTTTTCAAGGCAGATATTGATCGCCTGATTATCGAGCAGAATGCTGCCAAGAACTGACTCCTCTGCTTCGAGAGATTGGGGAGGAACGCGACCTGCGGGTGTTGCTCGTGAAGGGTCTGTTCTCTGCTTTTCACCGTAACGGCGGGCGGATTCCATATCGTTATTTTCGTTAAAATTATCAGTTTATATGCGCGTGCACCGCCGCACTAAAGTAGCGTATCTGCTATCTGAAAGGCCAGGTCTCAGGGGAGAAAGTAAGGGAGTATTCACTACTGGATTCAGTAGGTCAACGGAAAACTGAACTAATGACTGGTGGGGAGATTAGAGATAAACTTGTACATCTTTGAGCTCTGAATATGACCCAAGTGCTTGGGGGCCGATTCAGCCAACTCGAATAAATGCTTGAATATATCCTTAAAGAAGGTAGCTTTTTTACCCAGGTGCTGCAGGGCAGCACTTTCAAGGTTAAGCTTTATCTGATGCACCTTACGGTAGTCATCACCATAGGCTGCGTTAATAACGATCTTGGAGGCACCCCTTTCGGTCATCGTAATATCGATAGAGGAGCCATCTGGGCCGATACCATCAATAGTTGCTAGGCAGTTATCGGTAAGTTCAATCCAATTAAGCCTTATGTCGCTTGCGTCGTTGTCCGTTGTTTTGACCCAGATCTTAGCCAGCTTAGCCGCCATTTCATAGGCACGGTTAGCAGCGCTATTGTTGCTTGGAGGTAGTTGGGTGCCGAATTGATTTAGTGGAGATACGCAAGTGTTAGTATCAATATCCTGATGAACCAAATCATCAATTAACTGCTGCATTCCAACTCTCAAAGGGGCAGGCCTCTCCGACATCTTCTTTGCGATAGTGCGAATTACCTCGCGGTAACCACCGGAGTTATTGCAGGTTTCTGCCGATAATTTAGCCCTTAATTGGCCCCCGAAAATGTTTTTAGCTGTAATATATAGAGAGTCGTTGGGGTGTATGCCAAAACAGATACGACTAAAGTTTGTGCTGCCGCCCTTTGCTTCAGGTCTGGAGTCTGGATATCGAAGCTCTACTATCTGAATGCCGCGCAGCAGTTCGATTCTTTGATCATGGGAGGTCGCAGAAACACTATTGAATATTATATTTGAAAAGCTCTCAGGATCCGTTTGAAGTTCGAAGGGAAGAGTATCATCTAACGAGCAGCCTGTAAGGAACGCAGATCTATTACAGCTCTCCTTAGCGTATTTATCTAGGAATAGAAGCGCGTCCATTTTGCGATCCGTATTACCGAATGCCAGTTTAGCTACCTGCTCACGCAATAGAAACTGCACAGGATGATTGGGATCGGAGATATCCCCTTTGGCCTGTATAGGCCACATAACTGAGGAGGAGTTCTCGGAGCCGTTGGCGTGAATACTAATAGCAGCAGCAGAGCTTCCTACATGCAGGCGAATCTCTGCACCCGATTGCAGATGCTCTACTAAGGTAATTTGCCCGGCATGCAGATCTCCGGACCGGATCCTCGAGTCAATAGAGCTCTCGAAGCCCTCGGCTTGATCGAGAAGCTCAGCAATAGCTTCTGTGTTAGCAGTGTGTGGGGGTGACAAGAAACTTCGCATCGAATCTAGCCCCTCCTGTTGAAACTGACGCATAGCATCCCAGGTAATCTGCATAAGTTCACAGATAGCTGATTCCGAGGAGGTTGTAATTGCAATCTTGTTAGGTGGGAGCGAGATTGAGAAAGACTCTTTACCCTGCGTTTCTTTTGAGAGGTTCTCGGTCTTCACGTCAAACATAACTTTGTGGAGCTCTGGTGATAGATTGGCACGGACCGAGACAGCCTCACCGTCGATCACGCGCTTTGCTAGAAAGGATTGATCGAGGGCATATTCAGGATTATTTGCAAAAACTTCAAAGCTTGGGAACACGCGTTCCATCGGAGACCCGTTGCTTAAGGAATGGAGTGACGTGAGAGATTTGCGTAACTCCCACGAGTGCTTGTTATCTACATCTAGTGATATCTTTTTAACGATCTCTAGTAGGAGTTGGTCGGCATTTTTGCCAGCGATAGAATTAGTATTCAGCACTTTCCACAGCTCTGACGCTAGGGGGCCTTGCAGCTCAGGGGTGAGTACATATGTACCTAATGCGGAATCCTTCGGAGAGAGAGCAACGATCTGTAAATTAAGGATCTCAGGTGCAGCTCCAGTATTTAACACAACACATTCGATTCGAGCCCTGGTTCCGGCAATAACATGTGGGGTAGCGCAGGTTGGTATTATATCGCAGCCCCGCAGTATCTCCTCCCAATTGGGCAGAATGCGATCAATTCCACCCCTTTCAAAGAGGATACTCCTCTTAGCAGGACTGGAACCCCCTTCGGTCCTATCGATGTGTCTACCGCTTATGATCATTGAGTTGATTCTCAGGCTACTAGAAACACTCCACAAGAGTTTTACCCCATATTTTAGTTAGAGTTTAATTAAATTTTTAATTAAATGCAGAAATAAACCCTAAATATGCAAGTTAATTGGTATCTCGTTGATTATACCCAGCAAAATAAACGCTATTAATCGCGCCAAATCGTCTCTGAATCTGAGAGATCGATCCACTTGGCGGCTGATTTCATTATGTCTCCGGTATTAAACTGCCCGAAGTCCGCTGTCGTGGTGTCGGAGCCGATATCCTTAATCATGCCAAGCGGGTAGATCAGCTCGCGGCTCGGACAAACTACAACAACTGAGCGCTGTATCGTCAGATCCGTATCGCGGGCTAAAAGGGTTCGTTCGTACACAGGGGCTTGAGGGGGAGTGTCGCGAAAATCCTCCTGCTCATATTGCCTGCGGCCGAAGTTAGATATGCCTCCCATAGCCGCAGAGGAGCGTACTGGCTGGTCAGCCGGCATGTACTCATTCTCTTTACTGAACGAAGAGAGGCCAAGGGAGAAGGCGACGAGATCGGCTGCCATCTCAAGGTCAACGCTGACCTGGCGAGTAACACCCTTGGGCGGTAAACGCTTAACGATAACGGAAAGCCCCGCACGCGCAACGGCATCCAGAAATGCGCGCTGACGGGAATCATCTTCGTATGGAATAAGGGTGTAGTAACGGGCGACTATCGGATTAAGGCCAGAGGTTACTCCGCGTACAAGTCCACTCATGTTGACCTTGCGGTTAATGCGGCGGGTAGCCCGGTCGAGTCCGGTGCCGTCTATGAATAGGCCGACTATGCGCCTCTCTTTCTTTTTGATGAACCCACCACCTAACTCTTCGTACTTCATATATTCCTAGTGCTCGTAACCGTTTAGTTATTCTCGGCCGATGAATCGCAGTTCCCATTTAAGGTGTTACTACGACTATTGGCGAAGTGCGCCCGTCTACTCAATATAGTTTGTGTTGCTCTGAACAGGTGCTGTTATACACCCTCCGGCTGGCTATGTCGAATCAGGGGCTAAGCCGCGAACGGTTAGCGCACCTCGACCTTAGTTCCAACCCGTACGAGCTCAAAGATTCTATTCATGTCTTGGGGGGCTAGGCGCAGTCCTCCCAGCTCCAGGGTTCCTACTGGACCACTGTGGAGCGGGGTCTGTTCGTTTAGAAAAAGCGCTTGCTTGCCAAGCGCCCCACGTTTGAAACGCTCCTTACTGCCCTCTGCTGGGACTCGCATGGAGCGCTGTTTGAAGTAGGTGTTCGGTGCGTACCAGAGCGGATTGGCTTGCTTGAGAGCCACTGTATAACTCCCGGGGCGCAGCGTGCTGGCAACCTGAGCGTTGACCGTTATCGGGGTGCTGTCAGGGCTCTCAAGAGAGAGCTTTCCAGCACTCCGATTGATTCGAACGATCGTGTATGGGGAGCTTGAACTGTGTATTTGAGCGATCGAACCGAGACGTGAACGGTCGCCGCTTGAGAGCTTTATCGGGGGCAGAGGCCTAGAGATAGCGAGCGTCCCGTCCATAAGCCATTCGCGATCATCGCTCGATGCCTGTCCTGTCAGTGGGGAGAGTATCGAACACCCTGAGGTAGCAAGGGTGAGCCAGAGCCCGAACAGGAGCATAGCTAGGGGCCTAATCTGAAGGCTCCTACTACAGCTCAAATGTGAGTAACTCATGCTAAACATATGGCACAACATCTTGTCCTTATCCGGTGTCGAAATTATGGCACTACGTTATGATGCAAGAGAGGCGTTACAGGATTGGCTAAGTGCTACCAGTTGCTTAGTGACATGTTGCAAACTGCGGTTGTTTTCTCGCATCTCAGTTAATTCAGCTGGTTATAACGTCTTGCTGGCGTAGAGCTAGCTACTGAGACCCTGGCTAGCTTGCCTATAGGTGGTACTTAGGCTGTACTACATGACGATTATGCTTAGCCGCCTCTTTAAAACTATTATTTTAGTAACAGCCCTCAGCACCTCAGTTGGGTGCGGATTTGTCACGAGCGGGCAGGGTGGACCTCCTCTATCTAGTAACAACCTCCCGCTGCCTAGTGGCGAACAGCCTGACTTCGGCCGTACTAAATCTCCGCAACAGATATCAGTTCAGTCAGCACGGGTGCTTCCAAAGCCAGATCTTGGGGTGACCCCTGAGGTGCAGGTTGAGCTAAATCGTTTTATGACCGCAGACAGAGGTACGGTTGTAAGGGTGCTTGAACAGCACTCCGATCAGTTCGAGAAGATGGGGAAGGTTTTTGAGCGCGAGGGGGTTCCACGAGAGCTACTCTCCATAGCAGCCGTCGAGAGTGGTCTTGATCCTGCGGCAATGAGCCCAGCCGGAGCTCGGGGACTATGGCAGTTTATGCGCCCAACAGCGCAGCTCTATGGGCTGAAGGTCAATTGGATGCAGGATGAAAGGCTCGACCCAAAGCGCTCGACCTTAGCGGCAGCCAAGTATCTAAAGGATCTTTTTAGTAGCTTTCAGGACTGGCACCTCGCCCTAGCCGCCTACAACGCCGGCAGTGGCGCAATCAATCGAGTTATGACCCGTAGCGGCGGCACCGATTTTTGGGAACTTTCTCGAGGCGGGCACTTGCCCGGCGAGACCCGCCGCTTCGTTCCGCGAGTGATAGCGCTCACGCTAATAGTTAACGATCCAGATCGCTACGGCTTCAGTGCTGCGAAGAGTGTGGGATAAATTACCTGCTTGAGTTAACCATCTCAAATACGTGATCGAAGCCCTTGGGAAAGACACCCGCAGTAAGAACCTCACTACCCTTCTCCGTAACCAACACATCGTCCTCAATGCGTACCCCACAGGCCGGTAGCGGCCCAACGGGCTTACTAAAGTAAAGGCCAGGTTCGATAGTTATAACCATGCCCTGCTCAAGGCAGGCGAGTTTGTCGTTATTGCCAGGAGCAACATCGTGTACGTCGATGCCGAGCGAGTGTCCAATACCGTGCGGAAAGAAGGGGTGGTAGGCGAGCTTTTTTAGCAACTGCGGAACAGTACCTTTGAGGACTCCGAGGTATTTGAGTCCGTGCGTGAGCTCGCGCGCTGCAACATCAAAAACGGAGCTAATTTGCACCCCTGGGCGGATCTGTTTGATCGCAAGCTGCTGCGCTCGTAAAACTATATCGTAAAGATCCCTTAATTGCGGAGCGACAGATTCGCCGATCGGTATGGTGCGAGTTACGTCAGAAGCATACATATCAAGCTCGCAGCCGGTGTCGATCAGCAGTAGCTCGCCATCCTTAAGGGTTCTGTTGAGAGCATGATAGTGCAACGTTGCTGCGGATTTTCCTGCAGCTACTATAGTACTGAAGGCAGGCTCGGCGCCGTTTATCCGGTAAAAATAATCGATAAATGTGCCGATCTCGTGCTCATTTACACCGCTGCGCAGTAGGGGCAAAAGATTCATCAGGGCACCAGATGTTAGCTCAGCAGCGTTGCGAATCAGAGCGATCTCAGAGGGGTCCTTGAATGCGCGCAGTCGCGCCGTAAAGCGCTCGGCCTCGACCAGCGTATGCGGTAGTCCGCGAGTTGCGTGTGAGCTACGTTCGGAAAGCTCGCGCTTAATGGCCGCGCTGGCGGTGCCGTGAGTTGACTGAAGATAGGCTAGATCCGAGCCCTTTAGTAAGCCTAGGAGTGATTTAACATGATCGGTTGATGTAATAACCTCGGCCTTAAGGAGCTTCGCTAAGGGCTTAATTGGTGGGCGTGCTCCCTCCCAAACGGTTTTTACCCTATCCTCTGGATATACGAGTAGTACTATTGGGTCTTTCGATTCTGGCCTTAACACCAGGGTGGTGTTGGTGGCGTAACTTCCGGTAAAATAGTAGAGGTCGCTATTCTGTCGGAATGGAAAATGGGTGTCTCGTGAGCGCACCACCTGCGGGTTGCTCGATAGTACGAGCACCTCACGTTGTTTTGAATCCTTAAGCAGGCTTAGGGCCTTTTTCAGTCGTGCTGGGTAGATCTGTTTCATATATACACTCCTCTGATACTTAATATAATCAAAGCACGAACTGAGCTATTTGGCATGCGGCTATTCACCGAGTATAATGAGGCCTGCCTGGGCAGGGATACCACCGGAGGATTTATAGATGCTCTCTATCACCGTCGAGTTAGATGATACATGGGTTGAGCCGCTGTATGAACATGTGCACCATGGTCGCTGCCTCTCGCTCTTTGAGATGGCGCGCTGCGAGCTCCTGCGAGAGATCGGATTCCCCAATGAGCAGCTTCTGGCAGAGGGCAAGGCGCTCGTTATTACGAAGCTCAACGCCACCTACAAAAGAGAGGTAAAACGGGGCACGGTAACCGTTACCTGTGACCGGGCCGAGGTGCTGGGCAGGGTGTTGATTATCTATCAGACCCTTCTTAATGAGCGGGGTAAGCCTGCGGTTGAGCTGGTGATCGAATCTGTCTTTATGGACACAGAGACCCGCCGAGCGATGGAGCTACCAGCGGACTTTTTGCAGGCTTTTAACAGCTGGGCCGCAGGTTGACACGGATCCCTCAGTGCAGTACCCTTACGCCGCTATGAAAGATAACATTCACCCAACATATTTCGATGCAACCGTTTATTGCGGAGGTTGCGGAAGTACATTTTCTACCGGTGCTACGGTTCCTGAGATCCGAATCGGTGTGTGCTCCAAGTGTCACCCGTTCTATACCGGCCAGCAGAAGCTGCTCGACGTAGAGGGACGCGTAGATCGCTTTAAGAAGAAGTACGGTAGCAAGACTCCAGCCGCAGTAGAGGCGGAAACCACAACTCCAGTAGCGGAGTAGTTAGCACGCCATGGGGCGAATATTCAGAGCCCTAGCATCAGTTTTATTTGTGCTCCTATCTGCCTGCTCTGATGGCGGTCGTACAGGAATTAATCCAGATGATAAGGCCCCAAACATTAAGGGGCTAGATCTTAACGGTAATCCGATCTCACTCGATCAGATTCAGGGTAAGGTAATCCTGCTTAACTTTTGGGCCACCTGGTGCTCCCCCTGTATAGCCGAGCTACCAGCTCTGCAGAGGCTCTATACTAATCTTAAGGAATACGGAGTACAGGTCGTAGGTATAGCTGTCGATGATTCACCCGAAAATATTAAGGCGGCGCAGGCTACCTACGGAATGACCTATCCGATTATTATCGATACGGACTCGCAGAGTAAACGGTTCTACGAGGTCAAGGGACTACCAGAATCATTCGTGCTTAACGGTGAGCATCGTATTCAGGTGCTGATCGATCCCGATGGTAATGGGCCCGTAACGCGCATCGTTGGTCCGCGCGAATGGAGTGAAAAGAGGGTAGCCGAGATGCTCACCTCTCTTATAAAGTAAGGGAAACCCCTCAGGGGTCGATTTGCGGAGCAAATCGGGGGTGAAAACAATGACTATTCACCCCTAAAATAAGCGTCCCCGATCAGGGGACGTCAAGAAAGGTGAGTCTTTAGGACCGATCGCAAGATAGAATTATTTTAACCACCGATAAGTTTATAAAGTTTATACTGGGGTGAATAGTTACATGATACCAACCCTACTTGAATTAGGCCCACTTCCCATCCGGAGCTTCGGTTTGATGGTGGCGCTTGCGCTCTTTGCGGGGGGCGTGCGGCTAGCGCTTAGCTTTCGTCGCTACGGCATCGAGCCCCGTTTAGCTGAACGGTACGTAACAGCAGCTGGTATCTCAGGACTGCTCGGAGCGCGGCTCTGGTTTATCGCGGAGCACTGGTCTGAATTGCAGGGGCAACTGCTAGCGGCGTTATTCTCTAGCGCCGGTTTTACATTTTATGGTGGATTTATTATCGCAGCGTTAGTTGTGCTCATAATGGCGCGCCGTGATGGCACTGATATAGCAAGGCTGTGTGATGCGTTGGGGCCCTGCTTAGCGCTCGGCTACGCCATCGGGCGAGTAGGATGCCAACTCTCTGGGGATGGTGATTATGGAATTCAAGCGCACGGCTTCTGGGCGATGTCTTATGCTACGGGAGTTGTGCCGACCATGCCTGGTGAGCTCGTATATCCCACTCCGCTTTTCGAGTCGGCTGCTGCCCTGATTGTGCTCTGGATACTAAGCCGGGTTGAAACTAGTCCCCGTATTCTAAAGGAGCGCTTTCAGCGCTTTGGGCTTTATCTTTTTCTGATCTCAATTGAACGGGTATGTATTGAGTTTCTACGCCCGAATCCGGAGTTAGTAGCTGGGCTGAGTGAGGCGCAGGTAATAGCAATGGTGCTTATGATGCTGGGTTCAATCCTATTAGTGTTTCAGGCCAGGCCCAGAGCCACTATTTAGCACTAATCGTTAATTCGCCCGTTGTGATCGCCCCGTTTATAACCGCAGAGAAGCTGTAATTAGGATAGAGCAGCATCGCCACTACCAAGTAATTGAACGGCACGGTTGCCATAGATGTAGGGATTGAGAATCCGATCGGCCCAGGGAGAGCTTTGGAGCGTAGCTGCGTCGAAACGAGCTGCCGATTAAAGTAGAACTCTCGGAGCGAGCCCCCTTACTACCTGATGCAAAATAGGTGTGGCCAAAGGTCAGTACTGGCCCACGGTGCTTGGTATCGACGAACCCCTAGATGCCCTCATTTGAGAGGGTCTGCGCCTCTGCAACGACGGAGAGCATCGAGAGGGCTAAGGTGAGTATAAACTTTATTACGGTGACGGGAGTAGTGAGTAGATTATATCGCATGCTAAGCCTATGTTTAATATAAGGAGCTGACTGCACCATCCTCTTAAGTATTTAATCGAGATAAAGCTTAAAGAACTTGAGGGGTCAGTACGGGGGTGCTGTTTTCTACTGTTGGAGGGAGCGCTAGTAGTGCAACATGCTGAGACTCTAGCATCTTTAAAGAACGCAGAAGTAACATGGGTTTATTTTTAATTGATACAGCGCCATCTGCTCAACCTGGTGTTGCTCCTGCCGGTTGCACTCGAAGCGTCCCCAATTCTTTTTTCATAATAGCGCTCATTTTTCCCCTGCTGATGAGCGGCTGCGGCATGCTAAAGGAGCGCCCTAAAACTGAGAACGATGAATTTTCGATTATAGGTAAAGAGATTCCACCCAAGGAGGCCAAAAAGGTGCTAAATGAAGTGGGCCAGAACTTCGCCTATGGACCGGGGCTCGGTGATACTGTGCTTAACGTTGGGGCGGTTGTTATCTTTCCACCCTATGCGATCTATCTGATCGGTAATGCGGCTCTCTCCTTAAGTGGGTATGAGCCGATTACGGTTTCTTCGGTTTTACCTGAAAAGGATGGTAAGGTTTGGTCAGAGAGCTACGATCGGGTGGTCTCTGGACCCGGAAAGGTTGCGGCCGCTATGGCGGGGCATGAATATCGGTCGCGTCAGGTGGCTGAGGAGCGAATGCAAACAGTTCTTAAGAATATAAAAGTTGAGCCCGCCAGTGTTGCGGTATCAGATCGAGGAAAGTGGCAATGATTAATCGAATCGGACTCGTTATTAGGCCAGGTAGTAATAGGGTGCTCGCCGTAGCTCGCGAGGTGGTTGCCTGGTGCCAAGCCCGTAACCTGGAGCTCGATGTTTGTCCGCACACCGCCAAGTCACTTAAGTTTCCAGACGGTGGTGTTTCAAGTAAGGAGATGGTCAAGCGCGCAGATCCGATCATTACCCTGGCTGGAGATGGAACCCTGATCGGAATTGCGCGCCATGTAGAGGGGGCCTCGCCCGTCTTTATCGGTGTAAACTTCGGAAACCTTGGATTTTTAACAGAGGTTCGTCCCGACGAGATCTTCCCCGTGCTTGAGAGCGTTTTAACAGGCGAGGTTAAGTGTGCTGAGCGGGTTCTGCTTGAGGTGCAGGTTGAACGCAGGGGTTCGGTCGTGTTTGAATCACGCGCGGTCAACGATGTAGTTGTGCAAAAGGGGGCCCGTTCACGGCTGCCGGAGCTTGATTTAGCCGTTAATGGGCACGATGTTGCTCGTATCAGAGCTGATGGAATTATTGTTGCAACACCAACCGGTTCAACCGCCTACTCACTCGCAGCAGGGGGCTCAATCGCGCACCCCGCGTTGAGCGTTATCTTGGTAACCCCGATCTGTCCGCACTCCCTTACGAACCGGCCACTTATTCTGCCAGGAACAGCGACGGTAAAGATAGAGTTGCCACGTTTTGATGATGAGATGCTTGTTACGGTTGATGGACAGCTCTCAGAGAGGCTCGTTACAGGCGATATAATTAAGGTCTCACAGGCCAAACAGACGGTAAAGTTCGTAGTTTCCCGTGAAAAGAGCTACTTTGATATCCTACGCACTAAGCTTAATTGGGGCGTTCCTAATCGACCAGGGTAAACGGTTATGTTGTCAGAACTGACTATCACCAACTTTGCTATTATTGAGCGACAATCGCTCTCATTCCACGCAGCCTTTAATGTAATTAGCGGCGAGACGGGAGCGGGTAAATCGATCCTGCTACATGCGCTTGAATTTATTCTAGGGGGGAAGGGCTCGCCTACGCTAATCCGTAGTGGTGCCGAGCAGCTTGAGGTTCAAGCACTCTTTGACCTGAGCCAGATTCCGGAGATCGTACGCAGTGAATTGCCCGAGATCGTAGGCGAGGATGATGAGCTGGTGGTGTCGCGCACCCTGCCCAGGGATGGTCGGGGAAAGGTGCTCATCAACGGCAGATTGGGCACGGTCTCGTTACTAGAGGAGATCGTTCGCAAGTTAGTTAATATCTGTAGCCAGCATCACCATACAAAGTTGCTCGATGCACGTTATCATCTAGAGCTGCTCGACGGCTTCTGCGAAGTGGGCAGCACGGCAGAGAGAATGAAGGCCGCATATCGCAGTTGGTTTGAAAAGCGCACTGAGCTTTTAAAGCTGCAAGAGGCGCACGCCAAGGGAGTGGCTAGGCGCGAGGAGCTTGAGTCTATAGTTTCTGAGATCGGAGGGCTCTCAAAGCTTAAGGTCGGAAGGCGTCTTGAGCTAGAGGGCGAGATTAAACGGATCGGCAACGCTGAACGGTTAATTAACGTAGGGCAGCGAACTCTTGAGCTCCTTTCAGGCGAAGAGGGGTTAAGCCTGCGCATGAAGGAGCTCTCAGGAGCTATGCATGAACTGGTGCGGCTTGATCCAGGGGCCTCTACCATCTTGACCGAGTTTGATGCGGCGCGAACGGCACTTGTGCGTAGCGAGCTATCGATCGGTCGCTTTGTGCAGGCCCTTGATCTTGATTCATCGAGCCTTGAGAAGCTGCGCGAGGAGCTCTCAGATCTGGCGCGCATTGAACGCAAGTACCGTGTGGATGATGCGGGGCTTCTGGCGCTTAAGAGGGAGTCAGAGCAGGAGCTCGACGCAATATCGGGTGGCGAGAGGTACCGAGAGATTGAGCGCGAGGTGGCTATGTTGCTTGAGCAGGTGCTCAAAGTAGGGCAGGAGCTGCGCGTGTTACGGAGCAAGGGGGCTCTGCTGCTATGTAGCTCGGTTGGGCAGGACTTAGCAGAGCTCAATATGCGGGACGCCTCGCTAGATGTGCGTTTCTCTGAGATAGGGCCAACCGCTAGCGGACTTGATAAGGTTGAGCTGCTGATCTCAACCAATAAAGGGGAGCCGCACGCGACCCTCTCCCATATCGCCTCAGGGGGAGAGCTCTCGCGGGTCATGCTCGTTCTTAAGAAGATCCTGCGTGAGCGCTCCGGAGTAAACGTGCTCATCTTTGACGAGGTCGATACCGGCATCTCCGGAGGGGTGGCGCGCTCGGTTGGACAGATGCTTAAAGAGATCTCGCTCCGTTCGCAGGTCGTCTGTATTACCCACCTGCCGCAGGTGGCCTCCCTCTCTGACCGACACTTCCTGGTAAACAAGGAGGTTGGGGAGCGCGCCGTCACAGTAGTGCGCCAACTTACGGATCTAGAGAAGGTAGACGAGATCGCAAGGATGTTAGCTGGTTACAAGATAACAGAGGCTTCGAGAGCCTCGGCGAGGGAGCTGATCGGATCTAGCTGAAACTGTCATAAAAGGTAGTTATCACTCTCTAAATTTGACCCAAATTGGTCAATCACGTAGCGTCTGACCGTTAGCGACCTGTACTTGGCTATTATATAGTAATCGATGAATAACGCTCAAAAGAGAGACTCATTTAAGATCCTATTAGCACGCTGCCTACGCTACGGCGTGGCGTCGGTAAAGATACCGGTGCGTCTAGCGTTAATCGGTGGGGTGAGTTTCGGAATCACGGCTGGTGTCGCCACCTTTATGGCGGGCACCTTTATTACCAATCTTATTCAGCAGGCTAACGACGTTTACCTGGTGTACCGATTAACCGGAGAGCGGGACGAGCTTAGCGTAACCAATCAGCGTCTTGAACAGAAGATGGCGAACCTGCAACGGGAGTACGTGCGTAAGGTCGAGTATCAAGAGAGCGTTAAAGCCAAGCTTAAAGATCTACATAAGGTCTTGGAAGATTCAACGGCGCTTAGCCTTCTTAACGGGGCGTCTCCCAATGAAACTCAGCAGGGAGATACAGGGAAGCAGGTAGCTGAGAATAATAAACGGGGCGGCTCTCAGCCTGCAGTAGATGCTGTTGAGAGCTCGCTAAGGGCGCTACTTAATTCCCCGCACCTGAGGAGTAGCAGGAGGGCGACGGCCGCCCGTAAGAAGGAGATCTCATTATCTGTAGATAATGATAGCGCGCGGGCGATGCTCTCTCCGGCGATGCTAGTCGTGCCTAGGAATTCTCGTCCAGATAGGTCACGCATCAAGAGTGAGCGGCTGCAGGATGCTGAGCAGGCATTGCTTCAATCTCTCGATTTTTATCTCCTAGCGATGGAGGCCCTGCCGATCGGCTCCCCAGTGGTGGGTCGATTAAGCTCTGGATTTGGATACCGTAGCTCGCCATTTTCGCATCAATCTTCGTTTCACGAGGGGATAGATATCTCCCTCAGTAGGGGTGGGGCTGTTGTTGCAACCGGTGCCGGAGTTGTTAAAAGCGTTCTGTATCACCGTAACTACGGTTGGGTGATAGATGTTCAGCACACGCAGGATATTGTGACCCGCTATGCCCATCTTACTAAAGCCATGGTTAAGGTTGGGCAGGAGGTTGACCGTGGTCAACGTATAGCACTTTCAGGCTCCTCTGGGCGCTCAACCGGGCCGCACCTGCACTATGAGGTGCTCCATAATGGGCGCCCGAAGAATCCAAAGCCGTTCATAAAGCTCGCAGAGGGATTGAACGGGGTGTTGTAGGCGCTAGGCTTCTTGCAACGCTTTGTGAGTAGCCGAAAGTCGTGGTACCGGATATTATGTTGGTGATATGAAGTCTCACCATCTCGAGAGCGGAAGAGCTCTAACATCCCTGCTTTTTCTTATCATGATCTTGGCTTTAGCGCTCGGGGGGGTGGCCTTTATCTTCGGCACGGTAGTTCCTATAGGATACGTAGGAGTTAGAAAGGTAGCTTTTGGTCCAGGGCAGGGATTGGGGACACAGCCCCTCGACCCCGGCTTTCACTGGACTATTCCAGGCTACTCTACGATCTATCAGGTGCCGCAAAGTATTAAGATCCTCGACTTTGACCGCGATACCCGTACTAATCAGAATAGCTTCGGCTCGCTAGATATTCCAACGGTTGATGGAACCACGGTTGATATCGATGCTGCGGTGCTCTACCGCTTCTTTTCAAAGGCTGGCAAGACAGCTGGCCTCTCTCATGGTGGGGCTGCTGAGCTAATTAATCAGGTGGGAGCTACCGAGGCGCAGTGGGGCAGATACATTTCGCAGGTTGCAGAGAATGAGCTTAAGCGTGCATTAAGTGCGTTATCCACCGTTGAGTTCTACGACCCTAAGACACGTGATGCCCGTATGGTTTACACAGAGCAACAGCTACGTGAGCGTCTGGCGCCCCTCGGTGTCCGGATCGACGCCGTATTATTGCGTCGCTACACCTACCGTGCTGAGATCGATCAGGCCATCTTCAAAAAGAACCTCCAGGAGCTAGAGTCAGCATATAATAAGGTAGGGGGCGAATTCGCAGAAGCGCAGCGCGACGTAAATAAGGTTGAAACTGACGGAGTCGTAGCGATTCAGAACCTTGATAAAGAGGGCATTAGCGAGGCAGAAAAAATCCGATCGGAGGGAGATCTCTACCGGCGTGAAAAAATTGCGCAAGGTACGTTGCTAATTGCAAAGGCCAAAGCCACTAACGATCGGATGCGTAACGAGGTGCTCTCAAAGGTCGGGAGTGATGTTTATGTGGCGCTCCAGTTAGCGCAGAGCCTGGCATCGCTTAAGGGTGGTGTGGTGGCCAACGTTGACCCGTATGATTTTGATGGTTGGGTAAAAAAGTTGTCGGGCGCAAACCGCGGTAAACTTGAGAAGGATGAGGGCAACGATGCGCAGCCGTAAGATATCCGTATCGATCCTAACATTTATATTAGCAACACTCAGTGCGTGTGATACCGGCTTACAGCACATGGGAACAACCGAGTACGGCGTGCGTTTTCGCACCCTGCCGACCTTTCTGGGTGGTGGAGTTGGAGGGCCGGGCAGTATTGCGCTCCCCCTTCAGACGGTGGTGGTTCTGCCCTGGGAGAAGATCTATCGCTTTGACACTGCACCGCAGTACCTAAGTTGGGGGCGTGGTATGGCGAGCGGCGGCGGATCTATGCAGCTCGTTCAAGATGAGGATGTGTATACCCGCGCCCGTGACGGCAACGAAGCGGCCCTTAAGTTGACAGTTCGTTACCGTATTAAGCCTGATCCAGCGGCGCTCACAAAGCTTGTACAGGAGGTCGCTACCAATCAGAGCGATGTGCGCCTGCTTGTTATCTCTGTGGTACGCGCAGAGATCCGTACCTGCATGAACCGCCTGAGGACCGTTGAGTTTCGTGACGATAAAAAGCGTAACGAGACCGTTGATGCGGCGCTCAAAGCTGCCGAGCTGCGACTTGGGCCCCTCGGTATCGAAGTTGAGGCTATCAACTTAAAGCAATACCGCTTCGTGCGACTCCTGCCAGATGGCAAGGAGGATACAAGTTATCAGGACCGTCTGCGCGAGATCCAGGAGATGGAGCAGGATATTCAGGGCGAACGCACCCGTATCGAAACCGTTAGAGCAAAGAAGCAGAAGGAGTTTGCAGAGGCCGAGAGCGCATTTAATGCTCGCATCGCAGAGGCTAAGGGCTACAAGGAGCAGTCAGCCTATCAGGGAGACAGCTACTTTACGGCGCGTAGTAATGAAGCCAAGGCCGTTACGGCTGAGGGGAACGCTGAGGTTGAGGGATTACGACAACAGATCGCGGCGCTCTCGGGCCAGGGGGGCCAGGCCATGTTGCGGCTTGAGGTGGCAAAGCAGCTCGCCAAGGGCAATCCACGTTTTATTGCTCTGGGGCAGGGGCGTTCAGGTGGCGGCGCGGCTGAGCTAGGGTTATCAAAGATCGATTTAAATCAGGTGTTGCAACAGTTGGGGGTCGTTGAAGGGCTTTACGGAGAGCCGCAACGGGCGCAAACTGGGGCTGCTATAGATAAGACTAATGGAGAGCGAGATGACAGGTAGTTCGATTCGAAGAAGAAAGATAGCGCTGATCGGGGCGGGACAGATCGGCGGGACGCTCGCCATGTTGTGCGGGATGCGAAATCTTGGCGACGTTGTTCTCTTTGACGTTGTTGAGGGCATGCCGCAGGGTAAGGCGCTTGATCTCTCGCACCTTGCGCCGGTCTTTGGACTGGATTTTAAGATAACTGGAACAAACAATATCGCAGATATCGCCGGTGCAGATGTTTGTGTCGTTACGTCTGGTCTGCCGCGTAAACCAGGAATGAGTCGTGATGATCTGGTGAAGACCAACGCCGAGATCGTGCGTAACGTTGCAAAGGGTATTCGCGAGAACGCTCCAGAGGCCTTTGTTATTGTGGTTACAAACCCACTCGATGCGATGGTCTACCTGATGCAAAAGGAGACCGGATTTGCAGCTAATCGCGTAGTCGGCATGGCTGGAGTTCTCGATACGGCCCGTTACCAGGCATTTCTTGCGGACGAGTTAAACGTTTCCGTAGCGTCGGTATCAGCCTTCGTGCTCGGTGGGCATGGGGATGATATGGTTCCGGTGCGCTCATTTACTACCTGTAACGGAGTACCTGTTGGAAATCTGATTAAAGCTGATAGGCTCGATGCTATTGAGAAGCGTGTGCGTGGTGCTGGTGGAGAGGTTGTTGCGCTTCTTAAAAACGGCTCGGCATTTTACTCACCAGCAGCCTCTGCCATTCAGATGGTAGAGTCATACCTCTTTGATCAGCGGCGGGTGTTGGCAGCCGCAGCAAAGTTAAACGGCGAGTACGGTCTAAAGGATCTCTATATAGGTGTGCCGGTAATTATCGGCAGGGGGGGAATTGAAAAGGTGGTCGAGATAGAGCTGGCAGAGGCTGAGCGCACAGCGCTGCATGAATCTGCAGAGCGTGTGAAGGCGCTGCTCGCCATCCTTTAATTATACACCTTAATTAACCCAGACGGGGTAATAATCGACACTGATAAAATGCTGGGCGACCGATTTTTAGATAATTAGGAAATAGAGAGTAAAGATATGAATCTCCACGAGTATCAAGCGAAACAGGTCCTGAAGAAATTTGGACTTCCAGTCCTGAATGGATATCTATGCTACACACCGGGTGAAGCTGAGGCAGCTGCCGATCTACTTGGTGGTGGTGTCTGTGTCGTAAAGGCGCAGGTGCACGCTGGTGGTCGTGGTAAGGCCGGAGGGGTTAAGGTTGCCAAGAGCCCCTCGGAGGCCCGCGCGCACGCAGAAAAGATCCTCGGCATGACCCTCGTTACTCCGCAGACCGGAGCAGAGGGCAAGCTTGTGCGTAAGGTCTACGTAGAGGCTGGGTGTAATATCGCAAAGGAGTACTACCTTAGTATCCTAATGGACCGCGCCAATCGCTGTGTTTCTATTATTGCCTCAACTGAGGGCGGGATGGAGATTGAGGAGGTCGCGCACAATACACCGGAGAAGATCCTAAATGTGCGCATCGATCCTAAGGTTGGATTGCAAAGCTTTCAGGCAGCAACGCTCGCTATCGCTCTCGGTATTCCAGTTGAGGGGCGCAAGTCGTTCTGTGAGGTGGTAAAGGGGCTCTACAGATCCTTTGTAGGGAGCGATCTTGGGTTGCTAGAGGTTAATCCATTGGTACTAACAAAGGATAATACATTCGTTGTGCTCGATGCGAAGGTTGCACTTGAGGATAACGCCGCCTTTAGGCAGCCAGAGATCCACGCCATGCTTGATTACGATGAGCAGGACCCACGCGATCTCCGTGCACAGAAATTTGGGCTTAACTACGTAGGGCTAGATGGAAATATCGGCTGCCTTGTAAACGGCGCCGGACTTGCCATGGCAACCATGGATATCATTAAGTCGTTCGGTGGCGAGCCGGCTAACTTTTTGGATGTAGGGGGCGGAGCAACGAAAGAGAACGTAACCGAGGCGTTCCGTATTCTACTCTCTGATCCGAAGGTGAAGGGCATTCTCGTTAATATCTTTGGTGGAATCATGAAGTGCGACGTGATCGCCACGGGCGTTATCGAAGCAGCCAAGGAGGTTGGGCTTAAGGTGCCACTAGTCGTACGGTTGCAGGGAACCAACGTTGATCTTGGTCGCAAGATGTTGGCTGAATCCGGTCTGGCGATTACGCCAGCAGATACAATGGATGATGCCGCCAAAAAGATCGTGGCTTTAGCGAAGTAAGTTAAGGAATATAGCATGAGCGTTTTAGTAGATAAGAACACACGCGTTGTAACGCAGGGCATTACTGGAAAGACCGGCGCTTTTCACACCAGGGCGTGCCGCGAGTACGGCACACAGATGGTAGCAGGGGTAACACCTGGCAAGGGTGGACAGGACTTTGAGGGGATTCCCCTCTTTGATACTGTACAACAGGCCAAGCGCGAGACGGGGGCTAACGTTTCGATCATCTACGTTCCGCCACCTTTTGCGGCGGACGCTATTATGGAGGCGGTTGATGCGGACCTTGATCTGGTGATCTGTATCACCGAGGGTATTCCGGTGCTCGACATGCTTAAGGTAGCAACTTATATGCAGGGTCGTCGGAGCCGTCTGATCGGACCAAACTGTCCCGGTATTATCACACCCGGCCAGGCCAAGATCGGTATTATGCCGGGCTTTATCCATAAGCCGGGACGTATCGGTGTTGTATCACGCAGCGGAACCCTGACCTATGAGGCCGTTTATCAGCTCTCAAACCTCGGCATGGGTCAATCGACCTGTATCGGTATCGGTGGAGATCCCCTTAACGGCACAAGCTTTATCGACTGTCTAACCCTCTTTAATAACGATCCAGATACGGACGCCGTTGTTATGATAGGAGAGATCGGAGGTAGCGCTGAGGTAGAGGCCGCACAGTGGGTTAAGCAGAACATGAAGAAGCCGGTGGTGTCGTTTATCGCTGGTGCTACAGCACCTCCAGGACGCCGCATGGGACATGCTGGAGCGATCATTAGTGGTGGTGACGATACGGCGGAGGCGAAGTTTAAAGCGCTAGAGGCTGCGGGGATTCACACCGTGCGCTCACCACATGAGATCGGAGCGAAGATGCATGAGGTGATCGGTCGGTAGAAGATTAGTGTAAAAGATTAAGGTGAAGGTTGCGATAAAAGCATGGGAGCAACTAGTAAAAGCGCGATTATTCCGGGGTATATGCCCGGCTTTGGCAACGATTTTGAAACGGAGGCGTTGCCTGGGGCTCTACCGTACGGTCAGAACTCCCCACAAAAGTGCGCCTACGGTCTCTATGCAGAGCAGCTCTCAGGATCGCCTTTTACGGCACCACGTGGAGCTAATGAGCGTTCGTGGTTGTACCGGATTCAGCCATCGGTAACTCATACCGGTGCTTTCTCTAGGGTTGACTTGCCTTTCTGGAGGAGTGCCCCGTGTCTCGATGATCATAACCTGGCACTTGGCCAACTGCGCTGGAGTCCCCCTCTAGCGCCGACTGAGAAAACAACCTTTATCTCCGGCATTCGCACGATGACTACGGCGGGGGATGTTAATACTCAGACCGGCATGGCGGCGAGCCTCTTCTTTGTTAACGCATCGATGCAGGATCAGTACTTTTACAACGCAGATGGTGAGCTTCTGATAGTTCCACAGGAGGGCTCGCTCTGCTTCTTTACAGAGCTTGGCAAGATCGATATCTCGCCTGGAGAGATCTGCATTATTCCGCGTGGGATGAAGTTTAGAGTTGAATTGTCCAGCACTTCTGCGCGCGGATATATGTGCGAGAACTACGGGGGGAAATTTACCTTGCCTAATCGGGGGCCAATCGGGGCGAACTGTTTGGCGAATCCGCGTGACTTCAAAACTCCCGTTGCTGCTTTTGAGGATAAACTTACTGCAAGTACGGTTACTGTTAAATGGTGCGGAAAGTTCTTTGAAACAAAGATCGATCACTCGCCACTTGATGTCGTGGCGTGGCACGGTAATTACGCGCCGTATAAGTATGACCTAAGAACATTCGCGCCGGTTGGAGCGACACTATTTGATCATCCGGATCCATCGATCTATTCCGTACTGACAGCGCCGTCGGGGGAGGAGGGTAGCGCAAACATTGATTTCGTTATCTTCCCGGAACGGTGGGAGGTGGCGGAGCATACCTTTAGGCCACCCTGGTACCATATGAACATTATGTCTGAGTTTATGGGGCTTATTTACGGGGTGTATGAGGCCAAGCCGGACGGCTTTTTGCCGGGTGGTGTAAGCCTGCACAACTGTATGTTGCCGCATGGACCGGATGCCGTGGCTTTTGATAAGGCGAGTAACAAGCCGTTGGAGGCTAGAAAGCTCTCGAATACCATGGCGTTTATGTTTGAGACCCGTTATCCGCAACATCTGACGAAATATGCTGCACAACTTGATGTGTTGCAGTCGGACTACCGCAAGTGCTGGCAGGGGTTGCCACGGATATTTAACGGGCAGCCGTAGGCCTGCTAGTAGAGCGCCTAAGGAAAGAGAAATTCGCTAGGCGAGTCTAGGCAGGAATGGCTTTGAGCTTGGGGTGTTGATGGTATCTGGGTAGAGCTCATCTAAGCGCTTAAGGATGCGTTGTTGGGCCGCCTGCACATCTGATGAGCGCATTGGAGGGAGGTTTTCAAAATCGTCTTCAATCAGGCGCTGACGGGACTCCGACATATTGTGCAGGATCTTTGCGCGTACCGGTTGGGGGGCGCTCTTAAGTGAGATAACGACGTCGCGGTGCGCTACTTCACGCAATAATTTTTGAACTGTGTGGTCATTAAGTTCAGTGATCTGTTCAAAGTTAAACAGGTTCTCTTGAATCTTTGCGGCGGAGGAGGGGCTAGTGATCTTAATAGATTCAAGCAGCTGCTCACGATCCTCGCTAGGCAAGCAGCTCAGGATCTGGGCGGCAACACGTGCTCCATCGATTGTCTCTTCCTTTGACATAGAGATTAAGATGCAACTAAATATGGGATGGGTGTTAAAAATTGCAACAGAGCAGCTCAAATAGAGAGCCTTTACAGAGCAAAAAAATGAGTTGGATAGGCTGCTTAGATGATATAGCAGGGGGCTGTAAGGACTTGCATTTTTTACCCCTGTCAGGCAAGCTCCCCGTTCGAAAATAACCCTTTTGCCCACGTAGCTCAGCTGGTTAGAGCGCAGAACTCATAATTCTGAGGTCCCTTGTTCGAATCAAGGCGTGGGCACCAATTCATTCAAATACTTACGACAGGTATCGACACCTTTCAGCATGAGACCATAGGCTCATGATCCAACTACGATCCAAAGCCAATACAATCGATCTTAGGGGCTGACTAGGTGAGTGTATGAAAAGCCTTGCTAACTCGCTGCTATCAGATGACCATTGTAGGGTGGGATGACCGGAGGATCCTCTTTAATAAATACCAAGTTCGAGACTATTTATGGGCTTATTTCTTGTTCGGCATTGTTCGGCCATGGGCCAGGAGCCAGAGGCTCCCCTGACGGTAGAGGGTGTAGACCAAGCTAAAAAGCTGGCAGATTTTCTGTGCAATCACGGTGTTTCAAGGATTATTAGTAGCCCCTATTGTCGGGCGATCGACAGCGCGCGACCTCTCGCTACCGTACTGAAAATATCCATCGAAACGGATGTTAGGCTTGTTGAACGAAACCTAGGGCTTGTTTCAGATGGAGATTGGCGCGCTGCTCTTCGAGAGTCATTTGAGAAGCCCTTGCTGTGTCTACCTAACGGGGAATCATCCATCGAAGCTATGGCACGGGGGCGGGCTGTTATTGATGAACTCTCCGACGACCAGGCGAATACCGCGGCCGTTTTTACCCACGGTAACCTGCTCACTCTATTGGTACGCTCTTTTGACCACCAGATTGGATTCGAGTTCTGGGAAGCTCTTAATAATCCAGATGTAGTACAGCTCTATCGAAAGGCAAGCAGCGTGGCGCTCCGAAAGATTTGGACATAATTCATTGGTATTAGTAGTACAGGCGTAATGAACTCGAATTCGCAACCTCATCAAACAACTTCAAATATCTTCTCACTGTTGGCAGGCCCCCGCGCAGTACAGGGAACTATTGTGAAACAGAGCGATCTATTTACAAAGACTAAGCGCGAGGCTCCATATCTGCTGCCTTGAAGTATCTAGGTTGTCCTCTCTTGCTCATGGTACCCCTCCTTAATAAGGCTTTCGGTACCAAGTAACGTACTACTACCTAAGTTCCATTTCCATCAGAGGCAAAACATAGCAATTAGCCAATCAGTGATTGGCTAATTAGCCCAACCTATTGAATTTACTGGTAAACAAGCAATTGGCTACTCACTGAGTAGCGAATCTAGTGAGTCCGAAGAGGGTTACGAATTGTCCTGGACCCACTATCGATTGCTGATGCGCGTAACGCGACTAGATGCCAGAAATTTCTACGAAGCCGACTGCATCAAGTCTCGCTGATCAGTACGTCAACTTGAGCGACAAATAAATTTACTTCTCTTTTGATCTTGTGGAGAAAAAGTTTCCTGGAGGTGCCTGGGAGTACTATGTGCTTAAGACGAACGACAGTATAAGGCAATAATAACGCCCTCTTTTTCTTTAAAGCGTTAATGGCCTTAGTGCTTAAACGTGCTATCCTGCGCCGCTCTAAATATCTCATGAGTAGTTTTATAGGTCACATCTCCCGATGAGTATTTCATCCAAAGAGCAGGATAGTATCGCAAGCGAGGAGGGGGTTTTTCGTGGGGTCCACGATTCTCTCTCTGCGCAGATCTTGCGCGCGCAGGATCGTCTGTACCTAGAAAATAAAAGGGCACGCGCTCTCACATCAGAGATCATGGAGACCCGGCGTCTTGAGGATAAGGCGCTGCTAGCCTCTGATGAAGCTGTTTCGCACGGACTGAAGGACGCAAAACGGGAAGAGGTTGAGACCCTTAATAAGCAGGTTGATAATCCATATTTTGCGCGGATCGAACTAGAGGAGGAGCAGCAATCGGGTTCAAAGATTCGTATCGAATACAAGCTCGGATTCTCTGCCAATACTGATTGTCGCATTATCGATTGGAGGCGCGCTCCAATTTCTAAATTGTACTACGAATACAAAGAGGGTGAGGAGTACTGCGAAGAGATCCTGGGGCGCGAGCGTAATGGGAACGTCCTGCTACGTAATCGGGTTGAGGTAAAGAAAGGGGAGCTGCGCTCAGTTGAGAATCGCTACGGTACCTTTCGTTGGAACTCTAGCAAAGCCTGCTGGGAGTCTAGCTCAGGTTCCAGCCGGGAAGGGCGAACAGGGGATGGACAGCTACCAGAGATATTATCACTCATTACAGCAGAGCAGTTCCGCTCGATAACGGTGGATGCAGATACCGCGATACTAATTCAGGGCATCGCGGGGTCTGGAAAAACCACTGTCGCTATTCATAGACTTGCATGGCTTTTACACCACGACAACTCGCCCCTCAAGCCAGAGGAGGCCTGCGTGATAGTGCTAAGCCCCGCTCTGCGTGCCTATGTTGAAAGCTCACTGCCCTCTGCCGGTATTAAAGCTGTCGCTGTGCGAACGTATCACGAGTGGGCCGGACGCACCTTTCGGTCGCTTGAGCCTGGTAGAGAGTTTCCGTTCGGGCGCGCGCTGGAGCAGTCGCCCTTAGAGATCGCACGAGTCAAGCGCTCAATTGCGCTGCTCAAGGCGATCGACGCTTCGGTTACAAGAGAGGTTCTCGGCGCAGCTCCGATTCGTTTTGCAGATTTACGGAGTAAGCTCCTTGCTATCTTATCTGACTCTGAGATGGTCTGCTCATTCGACACGACAAGACTTCTGCGTCCTGAAATGGTGACGAATACCTATCAGCACACCGTGAATAATTTCAACGATGAGGTCTTGGATTGGAACGATGATGCTTTGCTCTTAAGGATATTTCAACGGCTGCGCGCAGCAGTCATTACTGAGCAAGCTACCCTTGGTAGCTACGGGCATATAGTAGTGGATGAGGTACAGGATCTATCAGCGGTTGAACTAGCTACCTTGATAGGTTCGGTAAAGCATCACAAGGATGTCACCTTAGTGGGGGATGTTTCGCAGAATCTGGATCGTACCGGGGCCTTTCCTGGCTGGGACGAGCTGCGCAGATACTGGAACTTCGATAGTGAGAGCTCGCGCTATATCTCGTTGGAGGTTAGCCACCGCTCAACCCTGCCTATTATGCGACTAGCCGACCACCTGCAGCGGCGTGAGGTGGTCAAGTCTGGGCGAGCAGGACGCACCCCGATCTGGTTTAAATGCCAAGATGAGGCGCAGGGGATCGGATGTGTTCTAAAGTGGTTGACCAAAGCAGGGGAGCTATATCCGAATCGAATAGTTTGCGTTATCTGCGCTACTCCTCAGGATGCAAAGTTCGCATATCAGATGTTACGACCAACCTTTGGGGCAGGTGTAAGGCTCGGAGACGCATACTCGTTTTCCTTTGAGGAGGGGATACTGGTAACGGATGTACGGCAGGTAAAGGGGCTTGAGTTCTTCTCGGTCTTGCTCTGGAATCCCTCTTCGCAAGCCTATCCTGCTAGCGAACTGGGGCAGAATCTGTTGTATGTGGCAGTAACCCGAGCAGAGGATAATCTCTGTATCGTGTCATGGAATCGCGCGGCAAAGGCGCTTCCGGTATTCGGAGCATCTAAGCTTGTTCGCTCGGTGGACATGACTGAGGTCAAAGAGGATTCAAGGGCTGCTCAGAACGACGATCCAGTGCTTCCAGGGCCCTCTTGGGCGAAGGGGCGTTGATGCTCCTGTATTAAACGTAAGAGTCCTTGATACCCAAAACCCCCAGTAATGCTGGCTAAATGAGCCAATAACAGAGTACTGCTGAAAGCAGTACTCTTAATTTAATGGACTACAAAGTCACCTGGAATAACGTAAGCGATCACTGCTCCCAACTGGTGCTACCCCACGGCCATTAAGTTAAGAGAGGTGGGCAGCATAGCCGCACTCTAATCAGGCTTAATTTCAGCTTGATGGCGGGGGAACTAAATACGATTTGTGGGCGCTTGAGTCCTTAACTTAATGGCCGTGACCCCGTACCAATGATCTTGATACTAATGCCCTCGAGCACCCCTGCAAGCTGCTGCTTATCCTCTTGGTCGAGCTTACGACCGAGAGCTTTGGCTTCTTTTATATCCTTAAGGAACTGGTCAAACGAATGAGCGAAGTTTGCGTTGCACTCTCTCAGCACGCTAAAGAGCTGCTCAAGCTCCCAGATGTGGTGGACCGTTGCTTCAGAAAACTCTCCATCTGTGACGCTCTCTTTCTTGCGGCGGCCAGCCTCTTCGAGGTTAATCCCATCCTCAAGGTCTCTTCGACTGAGTGGGTGGTACTCGATAAACACAGGCTCTCCATCCCTTCCGCACACCTTAAAGTCTAGGGTAATCCGCGAGCTCTTGCTTGGGCGCACGTGAAGGTTATCATTTTCGACAAAGCTCTTAATCAACCCATACCTATGCAGGAGGTACCCACAGATCCGCTCTGGCACAGAGTCGAAGTACACCGTCTGCTGCGCTCCCTCGACACCTACCACCAGCCGCAAGCACGCCGGAGAGAAATCCCCTCGGGCAAGGGTAGAGAACTTTTCGGGTAGCGCCGCAAAGAGCACTTGAAGGGGGAGCTCCGCGATGACTTCTCCTCCGGGAATCCTCTGTAAGACCTGGTGTAGGGCGACGAGTCGACTCTCCTTGCTTACCTTTTGGAGCGCAGCAAGCTCCTCTGCGTGCTCAAGAAGGCTCTTCTGGATAAAGGTGTATTGCTTAGCGGTTCCGACGAATTGAGGGGGCCACTTGAGAACGTGTTCAAAGTTCACGACTTCATAATTGCAGAGGGCGCTCATGAGCTTGTAGCCCTTTAGCATGTCGCCGTCGGCGTATTCTTTAGAGAATTTTATATAGCCGTCAAGACCCTTATAGTGATCCTGATTGCTAGGATCTCGGATCTCTCCAAGTAGCTTTTCTAGCTCTATTATGGTGCCGGAAAACTGAGCCTCCCATTCGATCTTAGAATCAAAGTCTACATTTTCATACTTGCAGAGGGCGCTCATGAGAATGTAGCCCTTGTGCATGTCGCCTTTGGCGTATTTGGTAGAGAATTTTATATAGCCGTCAAGACCCTTATAGAGACGCTGATTGCTAGGATCTCGGATCATATTTCTTAGCTTTTCTAGCTCTTTTATGGTGCCGAGAAACGCAGCCTCCCATTCGATCTCGGAATCAAAGTTTACTTTTTCATACTTGCAGAGGGCGCTCATGAGAATGTAGCCCTTTAGCATGTCGCCGTCGGCGTATTCTTTAGAGAATTTTATATAGCCGTCAAGACCCTTATAGAGACGCTGATTGCTAGGATCTCGGATCTCTTTACGTAGCTCTTCTAGCTCTATTATGGTGCCGGAAAACGCAGCCTCCCATTCGATCTTGGGATCAAAGTCTACATTTTCATACTTGCAGAGGGCGCTCATGAGAATGTAGCCCTTTAGCATGTCGCCTTTGGCGTATTCTTTAGAGAATTTTATATAGCCGTCAAGACCCTTATAGAGAACCTGATTGCGAGGATCTCGGATCATATTTCTTAGCTTTTCTAGGTCTTCTGTGGTGCCGGGAAAGCAAGCCGTCCATTTTATGTCTTTAAAGCTTACCCCCGCTTTCTTGCAGGTTGCACCGGTGAGTATATGTGCCTTCAGCATCCGCCCCTGCGAGAAGATTTCAGAGGCCCATTGGTAGCCCTCTATGCCACAGAGCATGCTCCGGAGATCCTCACTCCTTAGGATCCCAGCAAGGGAATCCTTTATGCCTTTTTCTGACGCGTCTTCGATTACCACCCGCGTCCTGATCTCTCCATCGATGCGCGCGCGCCACTCCTCAAAAGATGTGCTGCGGAGGTCGTCTTCAGTGCGCTTGGTGAAGGAGAGTCCCGAGAGGAGCTTGTCGCCGTCAAGGTCTGTTGCCTTTGATATCGCTTGTTTTAGTTTCGAAAGTTCGTTTGGTGGGCACGCAGCGATGGCAGTTTCTATCTTTTGAGCTATCTGCGCTGCAACTTCTCCGAGGAGGCTCTCTATGTCCCGCTCCTTAAACGAAGCGGGGTCAGCTCCGCGCTGAGTGAGCTCCCCACACAGGATCTTGCGGTACTTTGTGAGGCGACCGTGGATGCCGGAGAAGGGAAACTGGGCCTTGCTGAGAGAGGGGCTCTGTGCTCCCTCGTCAGGCAACGCAACGTCCCGTTTGGCAGCAACTTGTTTGGGTTCTTTTAATCCAGTGGACATACAACCATCACCTCTGTTTAGACCCTCAAGGCCACGGAGTACCCGTTTTGACCCACCACAGTTATGGGTACTTTTGCGGGCGGTGTGATTAAGCAAGATAGGACGATCGATCACTTTCTTGTAAGTAGCTGAACTGTAGTAGCGGGCGGATAGTTGTTCGGCCGAGATGGGTCAAGCGAGGGTCGAAATGAGAGGTCTGTAGCTCCACGCTATAGTTTCAAGGCTGCAAAGAGAGCGTGGAAGCGCGATAAATAATTGGTACGGGGTCACGGCCATTAAGTTAAGAGAGGTGGGCAGCATAGCCGCACTCTAATCAGGCTTAATTTCAGCTTGATGGCAGGGGAACTAAATACCACTTGTGGGCGCTTGAGTCCTTAACTTAATGGCCGTCGGTGCTACCCTACTTTTCAGAGCCGTTGACTTTCCAAGGTGCCACCCTTACTTCCCAAGCCGTTGATTTTATAGGGCCTCTAGCGCTGCTCTGGAGTTGGATGGCGGCAGTCGTGACGGAGTAACGCGTCAGGCAGCTCTGATAAGCAACCAATCTGGGTGTAGATCCGAATAGCATAGAAAAAAAATAGCTATTTTGGAGTGATATGAAGGAAACAAGCAAATTATTTCAGTTTATTACAGGTGCCGTAGTTTTATTTTGCCCTATTGGTTTAGCTCGGGCTGATGAGTGGGTATCTCGTGATCTCATTCTTGCGGAGAGTTCTGGAGATGTTATGGCCCGTAATTTAAAAGTTCCGGGTCTTGGATGGTTGGGGCATCTCGGTATGTACGATGCCAAGACAAATACAGTATTGGAATTACTAAAGGCAGCTAACCCCATAGTGACAATGCAGAACAGTACAGTAGATTTTATGCGAGCTAGTGGCATTGATGGCTATTGGGGAGCGAAATATGCGCGACAGTATGGAGTGCAAGAGGTTATCATCGAAGGGTGGGGGCAAAGAATTTTCCAGCCACGCTATACCTCTTCTGCGAGTTGGACACAGGGCAAGTGGATACCTGTCCTTGATGCTAAAGGACGGCAAATCGGCTACAAAAAGCAAGGTGCTGTCTTTCGATGTGATACCTTCGTTGCATATTCTTACCAGAGATCGAATCAGGGACTGCCAAGCATCTTCGGTACACCGCAACTTCCTTTAATAACCTATAGAAAGATGCCAGCTCTGCGACCGATCTCGTACGGATGGTTAATTCCAAGGTCCTGGTTGTAATTAATTAGGGTGAGGTAGTCGCTATGACAATAAAACTCAAAAGTTTTTTTGCTTTTGCTGGTGCCTTAATCATTATCAGCTACCTCATACTGCTGAGTGGCGATTCAAGTTTATTCGAGGATTCTCATAGGCACCCGATAAGCATATCTCGCCAGCATCCAGCACAATCCATGCCATCCGGTGCTGATGGCCCTGCTGATCATAATCAAGAGGTTGTGGAGCTGCCAGTGGAGAGCCCTGTGCACGCGAATAATAAGAGAGATCGTCTTCCGTATGAGTCGGTAGATTTTGATTATAGCTCGTCGGCTGAATTGCTACAGGCGTCTATGGATGATTACTTCGATATTAGAATCGGAAAACTCGCCGAGGCTTACGATGCTAACGTCGAACTGATTCGCGCGAGTTTTAATACTGAACAGGTTTACGAAATAGACGCAGGCTTAAGCGACCTCCTACGGGATAATTCAATCTCTCGAGAGCAGAAGTTGGCAAGTCTGTTTCAAGTCATTAAAGAAAACGGGGACTGGAGTGCGAGAAAAGGGTACCTTCTCGATACCCTCTCTGAGTTGCGACCAATTGAGCTAACGTCTCACTTAGTAAAGGAATATGAGCAGTGCCTGGCAGACGAATGCAGAGCCGCCTATGTCAGTATACTTTCCAAATCTGCGCAAATTATAGCATTAGGAGAGCCCTATCTCTCTTCAGGGCAGTTGGCTTTCGTGCAGGAGAATTGGGGGCAGATTGAGAGCTTTCTGACGGTGGAGGTTGCAGAACGACTTGCTAAGAACGAGCTTGAACAGGCGCTGTTAGTGCTTAATAATGACTCTGCGGTGCTCTCGCCACAAGTGATTACAGAGATTCTAGAGCCTGTGATGCAGGACGCAAAGACACAAGGCGATGCTCTGGCTCCTTACCTTGCGGCAGTAGTAGGCACAGTTCCGATAAACATGGATTTGCTCGATAGAGCTTTAGCTATGGTTAAGGCTGAGAAAGATCCTTCAAAAAATGATATTCTTCTCGGTACGATTGAGTCTGCCCTCAAAACTCTTCCCATGGAGCAGGCTCAAAGGGCAAAGATGCAAGATTTCATCGCGCAAGAAAGAAGCGCGGTCCTGCGCTAGTAGCGCTCTGAGTCCCCCCCCTCTGGAGTGAGGTGACAACAATTTATGTCTTGGAGCTATCCTAACTACCCAACACCTGCAGCCATATCGCTACGGACACCTTTTCAAACACGTGCTTCGCTGATCTCAATCATCTGCCCTTCGCGCAGTGTAACCTGGCGCATCTGGATACCCAACGTTTGCTCGAATAGCTCAATTAGCCGCACCTCAGGCTTAATCAGAATTGAAACAGCTACACCACGAGCCCCAGCACGACCACATCTCCCTACCCGGTGTAGGTAGTCTTTGCCCTTACTTGGAAGATCTAGATTAAAGACATGCGTAATGCCCGGGATATCAAGACCACGAGCCGCAATGTCAGAAGCGATTAGAACCCGCGCCTTGCCGCTACGAAAGTTTTGCATGGATTGCTTGCGAACCTCCTTTTCATGGGTGCTGTGTAGATCCGCTACAATGATTTTATGATGCTCAAGCTTGGCTGCAACGTCCTCTGCCGTCTCATTACGATGCACAAAGACGATTACTTTTTCGGTTTTTGTGGCATGGATCAATTTTCGTAAAGTATCAGGTTTATCGCGCTCGTCTACTACCATATAGAAGTGATCGATATTTTGATTTATGATCAGCTCCTCGCTATGTAATCGAACCAAGTTTGGAGCTAGCTGCTCCATATACTGCTTGCTTTTGGGTTGCTCGGTAGCTGATACAAACACTAACTGACGCCGGCCAGGGCAGGCACGAACGATCTTCTGAACCATCTCAAGGCTATCCTCTGCCAATAGACGATCAGCTTCATCGATAACAAGGGTCTTAAGCTCCGAGAGCTTGATCTTGCCACGCTCAATTAATTCCAAAACGCGACCCGGTGTTCCGATAATAATCTGAGGCTTCTTTTTTAATTTCTCAATCTGGCGATCAGAGGCGGTCCCCCCAATCAGAAGCACGTTGCGCACTGCCATGCCGGCATGCTGCGCAAGGTCGCAAGATACGCGATGAATTTGCAGTGCTAACTCATGGGTTGGCACTATAATAAGAACCTGAGTGGCGCTCCTCTCTACGTTCAGAACCTGATAGAGCGGCAATAGATACGCGAGCGTCTTGCCACTCCCAGTTTCTGCATTAATGTAGGTATCAGACCCTGCTTGAACAATAGATATCGCCTGTAACTGAACCGGCGTTGGAACGGTTAATTTAAGCTTCTCTAATGCTAGCGTGAGGGAGGGGAGTAGCCCGAACTGTTCGAATGTCATTGGATCGTCCTGATTAAATGCGGCAGCCCATCCTGCGCACGATCAAGGGCCGATTGTAGCACCTTGAGGGAGTTAATCATAACGCGCTAAGATACCCCCTCCCGGAGCAATTATCCCGTAACTATGCACTCCAGTATAAGCTTGTCATAACTATGCACTACCAGCAGGCGTTAATAGCTCTTTATGACGGCGCACGCGTAGCACTCTGCAACGTTATAATCTTGCTCAGTATAATCCTGCTAAGTGGCTGTTGTGATGAGAAGGGGCTGCCAGCAGCGCTCAAAGGCATATATAGCAAGCAGGCGAGTGAGCGAAATAAGGCGCTCCTGATAATATCGCGCTGCGGAGCAAAGGCCGAGTCAGCAGTGCCGCGCATAGCGGCCTTAATGTATGATCAGAACGTAGGGGTCGCCAGCTCGGCTGCGTATGCACTGCGTAAGATCGATTCAAAGGCCGCGCAGGCGGCGCTCAAGACAGCCGAGGAAGCGAGAGCTAGTAGTAGGAGCAGATAGATTTCTAACGATTTCTTAAAATAGTACGTATCGATTCAGGAGAGAAGATCTTTGGATCTAATCGGTACAAAGTTATCAAATGAATTACGATCAGAGCAAACATGGCAAAGCGCGCCGTATCCGAGCGCATCTTTGAGGGGATTAGATATGATGCCAATAGGGAGCTTGCCGCGCCCCCTGCCATTGATAATAAAAACAGGAGGAGCTCCGCGGGACGAGTTTTGAAAGTAAGTGGGGATCTTCCAAGCAGCGCAATTATAATAAAGCACAGGAGGTTAACTGAGATAATGTAACTTAATAGCAGAGAGCAGCGCAATTCTATCTGCAGAACGTACGTTGCCGCCAAGAGAGTTAGAGGGGCTAAGCACACGACCAGCCAATCGCCTGGGCGAAAGAAGCGTTTCTTAGTCAGCCTGATATTTACGGCGGTGGGTCCGTTGTTGGTTTGTACCACATCAAAGAACACCAGGCGGCCCTGTAGAGAGCCGTTATGTTCGCCCCTATTGCTTACATCACCCTCCATAAACATAAGGCTATGAGGGGAGTCAGCCGCTTTAATAATGCCGACTCGTAAGGTCTGATCGTGCGAGGTTATTTGACCGAGGAATGAAGCCATATTTTCTGAGAACCTTAGGGCCAGGGAGCTTTATGCTCTAACAGGGCCATTCTACTGCGTGATTTAGTATGAGCAAGCGGCTTTTATATTTTCAGTGCTTGCTGACTTGAACAACGCTCCAGTTGGTGTTATTTTCAAAGCCAAATCAAGAGTGATGAATAGGCCTCTGGTCCGTTAAGTCATCCAGCAACCGACCGCCGTTCCCAACAATCTAAGGGTGCGGCTGAACGGTGCTCACCAGATGGTGCGCTGATACTATTAAGTATCAAAGTGCCGGCCCGGGGCGTAAGCACCGGGCTAAAGGATTGGCCCTTAGGTCGGATCTCGGCATAGGGAAACCTCTTCCTACTACACTAAATAACTGTGTCTTTTTTGACCGTGTCTCTTTTGACCGTGTCTCTTTTGACTGTGTCTCTTTTGACCGTGCCACTTTTGGCCGTGTCACTTTGGACCCTGTCGCTTTTGGACGTTTCATGCGTGATACTGAGCGTGTTTCTACCATTGAATTGAATCTAGAGAAGCTAGTTCTTCCAGCCATTAGTGCGTCACTGCTAGCGGTGCGGCAACGGAGATCTATCGCCATCGTTGAGTGTTCCCAATCTGAAGAGATCGAGCGCTTTGTGCAGGCACGCGAAGCCTTGCCATCAAGGTTTATAGTTTGTCTTACACCTCTTTCGGTGCAGGCTTATCTGGGAACGAATACAAGGTTGTTTCTTACAGAGGATGGCATGGGAGGGTTCGGATTGCTGGGGCCAGAGATCTCGTCAATCTTTAGCTATCCTGGCAAGAAGTATGGAGATCTCTTGCTTGAAGAGGCAAAGGCTAGAGGCGGCAGCTCCTTATGCTGCTATGATCTGAACGGAGCTCTGCCGCGCTTCTATGCACGGCACGGCTTTCGTGAGGTTGCACGGCATGCCTGGAAGGAGGAGCTTGCAGCACCGTCTTGGAACTATGCAGTATGGGGAACCCCAGATTTTGTAGAGATGTCGCTATGAGCTATACGGTTATTAATCCGCACCCCTCCATTCCAATTATTGCAAACGTTCCGCACAGCTCAAGCTTCATACCAGCGCAGATTCGAGAGCAGTTTATTATCTCTGATCAGGCTCTGATTGAGGAGCAACGTCTGCTCGTTGATTGGTTTACCGACCAACTGTATGCCCCGATAGTAGAGCGTGGTGGTTGTATAGTACGGCACGATGTTAGTCGATTCGTTCTCGATCCGGAGCGCTTTGAAGATGACGCGCAGGAGAGTATGGCAGCGCGTGGCATGGGGGTGCTCTATACGCACGGCTGTAATCGTCAAAAAATACGCCGAGAGCTGCGCCCTGAGGAGCGCGAGGCATTACTAGAGCAGTTCTATCGTCCGTATCACGCCGAACTGATCACATTGGTCAATCAAACCATTGCACGCTTCGGGCATTGTTTCGTATTTGATTGTCACTCCTACCCCGCCGCCCCACTGCCGTATGAGATAGACGGCGAGGCACTGCGACCAGATCTTGTTTTAGGTACAGATCCGCATCATACGCCGCAGCACATCGTGCACGGAATTAAAGAGATCGTTCTGGAGGCTGGATACTCATTCGGATTAGATCGGCCGTTCTCTGGAACATATGTGCCCCTGCCGCTCTATCGTGATAAGCGCGTAACGGCCTTTATGTTAGAGGTTAACCGCAGTACCTATATGAATGAGGCCACAACGGAGCGTAGCGCAAACTTTGATTGCATGCTCAGATGTATTAGGCGTATCGTTGATAGGGTTATTCAGCCTGCGATATAAATAAAAGCAATGAGTCTTACGCTAAGTACGAAGATTATATTTATGGGGGTGTGTGGCTCAGGCAAGACCACCCTGGCGGAGCGCACAGCGCGCCACCTTGATGGTGCTCCTATTATCGAAGCCGACACATGCCATCCAACAGCCAATAGGGAGAAGATGAGGTCAGGGGTGCCCCTAACCGACGAAGACCGCTGGCCTTGGCTCGATGCTCTTAACCTGGCGATGCGCGAAGCTACTGCGCCCTTTGTTGTGGCAACCTGCTCAGCGTTACGTCGTGTTTATCGTGAAAGAGTTGCACAAGGGTTACAGGGAGGGGTGCTATTTTTTTTACTCGATGCACCACGAGAGGTTCTTGCAAAGCGCTTAGCCGCTCGTAAGCACGAGTATATGCCGCCCACACTCCTTGAAAGTCAGCTTGCTACCTTAGAACGTCCTGATTCCGATGAATGTGCCCATATCATCTCGGTTGCAGGTAGTGAGGAGGCTTCATTTCAGGAGATCGTAAATGTGCTTGATAAAGTGCGCCGTATAGATAATCAGGAGAGGTCGTGAAATTTAGAGATTACTACGAGGTCTTAGGTGTAGAGCGCTCAGCATCAGCCGACGATGTGCAGAAGGCCTATCGCAAGCTGGCGCGTAAATACCATCCAGATATAAATAAAAGCAAAGGTGCAGAGGATCGCTTTAAGGAGATTAACGAGGCCAATGAGGTGCTAAGCGATGCACAAAAGCGCCAGCGTTACGATGCACTCGGCGCAAACTGGAGGCAGGGGCAGGATTTTCAACCACCGCCGAGTTGGGGTCAAGATGGAGGAGCCTCCCGCTTTAACTTCTCCGGCGGCGACGCGCAGGGCATGGGGGACTTTAGTGACTTTTTCTCTGCGATGTTCGGTGAAAGGGCCTCTCAGTTCGGCCAGGGGGCGCAATTCGGAACGAGCTTTGGAGGGGGAAAAGGTCGAGCTGGAGGGGCATCTCGCGCCGCACCACCGCAGGAGGCGCTACTTGAGGTCTCTATTGAGGAAGCCTTTAACGGAGCAACGCGCTCGATTCAACTTCGCGGCGCTAGCGGTAAGATCAGATCATTAAACGTAAAGATCCCCGCTGGAACGATAGATAGTAGTGTAATTAGGTTACCTGGAAAAGGGGGCGAGGCGGACCTTTTTCTGCGTATAAAACATGCCGCCAGCCCACGCTATTCCTCATCAGCAAGCGATCTTATAGTACGCCTTCCGATCTCCCCTTGGGAGGCCGTACTCGGCGCAAAGGTAGATCTTGTTCTACCTGATGGAACAATAAAGCTCTCTATCCCCGCAGGATCTCAGACCGGTGCTAAGTTACGGGTACGGGGGCGGGGATTTTCGCTCAAGAAAGGGGCAAAAGGTGACGTTATTGTGGAGATAAGGATAGTTATTCCAACTACGTTGTCTGAGGAAGAGCGCGAGATCTTCGAGAAGTTAGCCACTACGTCGCGCTTTAATCCGAGGGGTGTCGCATAAAGTGCTCGAATAATCGCCTAGCGATGATTATCCTTATCCTAAGTAGTTAATTTTAGCTGACGGGGAAGGGATGGATCTGCAACGCTTTACTCAAAAATCTCAAGAGGCCCTACAGGCGGCGCAGTCAAGCGCCATACGACGTGGAAACACTGAGGTCGATATAGAGCACCTCGTCGTAGCCTTGCTAGAGCAGCAGGGCGGACTAATTCCGCGCCTCTTTGAAAAGATGGATATTCCACTAGAGCCATTCGTGGCTGCGATCGAAAAAGAGATCGAGAAGCGCCCAAGTGTTTCAGGACCCGGTATTGAACCAGGCAAGGTCTTCCTTACGCAGCGGCTCGGGCAATCCTTTGTTAAGGCTGAGGAGGAGGCCAAGCGCCTTAAAGATGAATATGTCTCCACAGAACATCTGATGCTCGCCACTATCGAGGGCGATACAAAAACTTCATTCGGAAAGATCTGCACAAAATTTGGACTAACCCGCGATAGATTACTTGCTGCACTCAACGTAGTGCGTGGCAATCAACGTGTTCAGAGCGCAAATCCTGAGGCGACCTACGAGGCTCTTGATCGTTACGGCCGTGACCTTGTGCAGGAAGCCCGTAAGGGCAAGCTAGATCCAGTAATCGGGCGGGATGATGAGATCCGACGTGTTATTCGGATATTATCCCGCAAGACAAAGAACAATCCGGTTCTGATTGGTGAGCCGGGCGTTGGTAAAACAGCTATAGTTGAAGGGCTGGCACAGCGCATCGTGCGGGGCGATGTTCCTGATGGGTTAAAAGACAAGAGCATCTTTTCGCTTGATATGGGGGCACTGATCGCAGGAGCTAAGTATCGTGGTGAATTTGAAGAACGGCTGAAGGCTGTGCTGCAGGAGGTTAAAAAGTCCGATGGCCGCGTTATCCTCTTCGTTGATGAGCTGCATACGATAGTGGGCGCAGGTAAGAGCGAAGGGTCGATGGACGCAGGCAATATGCTTAAGCCAATGCTTGCGCGTGGAGAGCTGCACTGTATCGGCGCAACTACGCTCGATGAGTACAGGCAGCACCTTGAGAAGGATGCTGCGCTTGAGCGACGCTTTCAACCGGTAATGGTAGATCAACCGAACGTTGAGGATACGATCTCAATTTTGCGTGGTATCAAAGAGCGCTTTGAGGTGCACCACGGGGTGCGAATTCAGGATAATGCACTCGTTGCGGCTGCAACCCTGTCGGATCGTTATATCTCAGATCGATTTTTGCCAGATAAGGCCATAGATCTTATGGACGAGGCGTGCGCAACGATTCGCACCGAGATCGACTCAATGCCGGCAGAGCTTGATCAGATCACCCGTCGTATTATGCAGCTTGAGATCGAAGAAGCCGCGCTTAAAAAAGAGGCCGACCGAGCAAGTCAGGAGCGACTTAAGGCGCTCGTTGATGAGCTAAGTGAGGCCCGTATTCATGCCGATGCTATGCGTTCGCAGTGGCAGAGGGAGAAGGGCGCTATTCACAAGCTGCAGGCGCTGCGTGGGCAGATAGAGCAGCTACGGCGTGATATCGAGATAGCTGAACGTCAATACGACCTCAATAAAGCAGCGGAGCTTAAGCACGGTAAGTTACCACAGCTTGAAAAGCAGTTAGAGGGGGAGGAGTCGACCATTAGTAAGGATAGTGCTCGTCGACTGCTGCGTGAAGAGGTTACTGATGGTGAGATAGCCGAGATCGTCGCGCGCTGGACCGGTATTCCAGTGACCCGATTGATTGAGGGTGAAAAGACCAAACTACTTAAGCTAGATCAGATACTTCATGACCGTGTTATCGGACAGGAGGAGGCCGTACGGTTCGTAGCCGACGCCGTTATTCGTGCACGAGCTGGTATCAAGGATCCTAGACGTCCGATCGGATCATTTATCTTCTTAGGTCCAACCGGCGTAGGAAAGACCGAGTTGGCCAAGAGCCTGGCGGAAGTACTCTTTGATAGCGAGCAGAGCCTGATTCGCGTCGATATGAGTGAATATATGGAGAAGTTCGCGGTTACGCGGCTGATCGGAGCGCCTCCCGGCTATATCGGCTATGAGGAGGGCGGGCAGCTGACGGAAGCTGTGCGTCGCAAACCGTACAGCGTTATCCTGTTCGATGAGATCGAGAAGGCCCATGCGGATGTATTTAACGTGCTGCTGCAGATCCTTGATGATGGTCGTGTTACGGATTCACAGGGAAGAACGGTCGATTTTAAGAATACGGTTATTATCATGACCTCTAATATCGGCTCGCACTACCTTCTTGAGGGGATTTCAGGCGAGGCTGAAATTAGTGAGTCTGCGCGCTCCTCAGTAATGCGCGATCTACGTGGGCACTTTAGACCTGAGTTCCTAAACCGAATTGATGAGATCGTGCTCTTTAAACCCCTTTCACTGAGCGAGATTACGGGGATCGTAGGGCTGCTTATAGCTGATGTAACTAAACGCTTAGCGGAGCGTAATATAAAGCTTGAGGTCTCTCAGGACGCCAAGGAGTTTATCGCCAACTCCGGATACGATCCGGTCTACGGCGCGCGCCCCCTTAAACGCTACATTCAACGCGAGCTTGAAACTCGTATCGGTAGAGCGATTATTAGCGATGAGCTACCACCCGGCTCCACCTTGCAGGTTGGAGTTCAGGATGGGGGCCTCTCTATTAAAGCGGGGTAGTTACAACATCCGCAAAATTATCCATCACGCGCTGCTTGGTAAGGTGCTCCAGGCGCTCAACGAACTGCTCCTTAGAGAGCGAGATCTGCTCCTTAACGCAGTACCTTCTTAGGGTAACGGAGCCCTCTTCAACCTCCTTGTTGCCAACGATAAGGATATTCGGAACTTTTCTGGTAATACCGTTTCGAATCTTCTTATTAAAGGAATCGCTGGCGAGATCTACCTCGCTACGAAAGCCCCTCTGGATAAGAGCGCTGCTAAAGGCAGTAGCGTAATCTTGGCACTCCTCATTAACAGGGATAATAACGGCTTGCAGAGGAGCCAGCCAGGTTGGGAACGCGCCACCAAAATGCTCAATCAGTATCGCAAAGAAACGCTCCATCGAACCGCACAAGGCGCGGTGAATCATATATGGGCGCACCTTCGTTCCATCGGCATCCGTGTATGAGAGGTCGAAACGCTCAGGAAGATTAAAGTCGAACTGAATGGTGCTTAGTTGCCACTCACGATCGAGCATATCTTTAACGCAGATATCGATCTTCGGTCCGTAGAAGGCGCCGTCCCCCTCCTTCAGCGAGAAGGGCAATCCGCTGCGCTCTAACGCCTGCTTAAGGGCATCCTCAGCAGCATCCCAGTGCTCCTCCGCGCCAACTCGTTCTGCGGGACGGGTGCTTAAATAAAGGTGGAAGTCCTTTAGTCCGAAGTCTCGTAGCAGATTGACACTAAACGCCAGGACCTTATCTATCTCTTGCGGCATCTGGTCCTTGCGGCAGAATAGATGCGCATCGTCCTGCGTAAAGCCCCGTACTCGAGTTAAGCCTGATAGCGTTCCGCTGCGCTCAAATCGGTAGACGGTGCCCCACTCAGCGAAGCGCTTTGGCAGATCGCGGTAGGACTTGGGCACGGCGTCGAAGATCTTACAGTGAAAAGGACAGTTCATGGGCTTTAGGTAGTACTCCTGGCCCTCGACGTCAATTGGCGCAAACATGCCGTCCTTATAGAAGGAGAGGTGACCACTTGTTTCCCACAGGGTTGCGCGACCGATATGCGGTGAATATACGAACTCGTAGCCACCCTCAAGGTGCATCTTGCGGCAGTGCTCTTCGATCAGGTAACGAATGATTCCACCCCGCGGGTGCCAAAGGATCAGACCAGAACCAACCCCCTCGTGATCTATGCTAAAAAGGTCGAGCTCCCTTCCAAGCTTTCTGTGCTCGCGCTCGCGCGCTAGCTCGCGCTTTTCAACGTAGCTCTTAAGATCGTCCTTGTTCTTAAATGCTAAACAGTAAACACGTGTAAGCTGTTTGTTCTTCTCATCTCCACGCCAGTAAGCTCCAGCGAGCGAATCAATCATGAAACAATCTGGTGGGATCTCGCCGGTGTGATTGAGGTGTGGACCTGCGCACATATCTTCGAACGGTCCGTTAGTATAGAAGCCGATCTCCGATTCACCCCGCTCTCCGAGCTCCAGACAGTACTCTACCTTATAGCCCTCATCACGACCCTTTAGGTATTCAACTGCTTGAGCGACTGAGCGCTTTGAGGCAACGAAGGGCTGCCGCCGTCCGATTATCTTACGCATTGATTTTTCGATGGTTTTGAAATCTTCCGGAGTAAGGGGCACATCGAAGTCAAAATCGTAGTAGCATCCGGTATCGATTGGGGGACCGAAGGCGAGCTTAGAATTGGGCCTAATCTCAAGTACAGCTTGAGCTAGAACGTGAGCCAGGGAGTGGCGGATTGAGTAGAGGGGGTCGTTGCTTGCTTCCATCTTATTAGCTACCTATTTATAACCAGATAAGACCATAACTTAGCAGAATAACCGGTGCAATATAAGGTATTTGTGGCCTGCTGATATCAGTAAAGGTGCCCCACAGCCACAAAAGCCCTAATCCTTTCTAAGAAATTAACCGACCATACTCGTATAGGGATAAAAAAGGGCGGGGTAGCTATATGTCCGAACAAAAGGAAGCCGGGGGCGATAAGCCTACAGAAGCGAAGCCAAAGAGTAAGAACAAGCTGATCTTTATCGGGCTTGGGGTACTTTCACTCATAGCGGGAGCTGGTGTACCGATGTTTCTCTCAGGTGGAGAGGTAGCCGATGAGGCCGTTGTCGTAGAGGAGCTTGAGGAGGTCAAACGACTTGAGAACTTCGATCTCGGCATCTTTGTCGTAAACCTATCCGAAACGTCATCATTTCTAAAGGCGCATGTCATTATTGAATACGACGCAGCCCTACTAGATAAGCAGACCATGATGGTTGAAGGTGGTGAGGGTGGAGGCTCCGCTCACGGAGGTGGTGCAGCAGGTGGAGAGGCCGCAGGTGGGGCAGGAGTTCCAGCACATCTCTCAAAGAAGGAGACTATACTTCGCCACACTATTATCAGGATCCTATCATCCAAGCGGGTTGATGAGATGCTCACCCAGGATGGAAAGGATCGCCTTGGAGAGGAGCTCATTGAAGGTCTAAATGAAGCTATTGCGCTTGAGCGACCCCCTGTAACCCAGGTGTTTTTTACCGAATTTATTATTCAATGACGGAGTAGCCGCGTGCGATTGCTCGAATACGGGGCGCTAGCCCTAATCCTTTCGCTGACAGGCATGGAGCCGCTCCAGCAACCGTCCGGGTGCCGAACAACTATTGAGTTTGTGTCTTACGATGTGCGGGGTAGGAACGCAGATGAGCTTCGTACCTCGATGTTAGAGCTGGGTCCGATTGATGAACGGGGGGTGAGACGCTTTGCTGCTACGGAATGGGATGTGCATTGGGACTGGAGGCGCAACTCAGATGGTAGCGTGGCTCCTAAGAGTGTTGCTGTACGGTGCAGTGCAAAGGTCACCCTTCCACGCCTCGCAGCAGATGTAGAGCCTACTGCAGAGCTGCTAGCGGCTTGGAAGGCATATCAGGAGCGGCTCAGAGCGCATGAGCTTAATCACCTAAAGCATCTGCGAACGGTAGCCCCCTCGATAGCAGAGCGAATCGTTCTGTGGGGGCACAGGAACGGCGCTATAACAGTTCAAAAGGCAAACGACATTGCACAGAGGGTTCTGCTAGAGGTAAACGAGCTAGATCGCAACTACGATGCGCAGACCGCACATGGGCGCTCTGAAGGATTATGGAGCGTTACAGACTAAGTAGCTGCTGGCGTAAAGAATCGTAGCAATTATCGAGAGAGATCTTATACCCCTTAGCGCTGAGCGCCCCTTGTAGCTGTTGCGGAATCTGCGGCGCAGATCCGATTGCACTCTCTACCACGGAGGAAAACTTAGCTGGATGAGCTGTTGCAAGCACGATAGCGGGCACTGAGGAGCACGCCTTGTTGCTCTCCCGATATAGCTCCAGGGCGCGCAGTCCGACCGCGGTGTGTGGGTCGAGAACGTAGCCCGACTCACTATAGCAGCGCGTCATGCATTCTAAGGTCTCAGCATCTGAGATACTGAAGCCCGACATAATACCTGGTAGATCAAGGGCCTGCTGCTTACACAACGAAGCGATACGGGAGAAGTTGCTGGGGTTTCCAACATCCATAGCGTTTGAGAGCGTTTCACGGGAGGGCTGCGGAGAGAGCTCCCCACTTTGCTCTCTATTTTGTAGGTAGTGCGGAAATGCGGCGTTAGCGTTACAGGCTGCTATTAGCTGAGAAACTGGGAGCCCGATTATGCTAGCTAGGAGCCCGCCCGTAATATTGCCGAGGTTGCCGCTCGGTATGGAAAAGATCGGAGCCACACTGTGTGAGTGGCGGCGTGAGAGCTGCAGCCCCGCATATATATAGTAAAACATCTGTGGCAGGAGGCGTGCGATATTGATTGAATTGGCTGAAGTAAGTTGGGTCTGTTTCGTCAAAGTATTATCTGCCAGGGCCTGTTTAACCAAGCGCTGGCAATCGTCAAAGGTTCCATCTACCTCAAAGGCAGAGACATTTTTGCCGAGGGTTGTCATCTGTTTTTCTTGAACAACGCTTACCTTGCCCTTTGGAAAGAGGATCGCAACCTTAATGCGGGGGTTCGGAGAGTAATCAAGGAAGGCGTTTGCAACCGCGCTACCTGTATCGCCAGAGGTCGCTACAAGTACCGTTAGCGGCGCACCCTCAGCTCCCAAGAAGTAGCGAAAGAGGTGCGACATAAAGCGCGCTCCGAAGTCCTTAAAGGCGCACGTCGGCCCATGAAAGAGCTCAAGGATAAAGGTGGATGGTGCGATCTCACGCATGGGCAGGTCAAAGGTAAAGGCTGCGCTAGAGATCTGTTTTAGTAAATCTACTGGAACCTCATCCTTAAGAAAGAGTGCTGAGATCTCAGAGGCGAGCTCAGGAAATGTCAGGGTTGCTAGGTGGGCACGCCGACCCTCTGAGAGGGTCGGCAGGGTTGTGGGAAGAAAAAGCCCCCCATCCGGCGCCAGCCCTCGTAGTACGGCATCTCGCCAGCTCGTAGTGCTCGTTGGATTAAGGGTACTATGGAGCGTCATGCCGTTATGCCCTCGCTAGAACCTGTGCGCCTTCCTGATTAACCCGAGAGATATGTAGGGTGCTGGAAAGGTCGAGTTTGTTGAGTACCTGAGTCATTGCAGCGCCGATTGATTGCGCCTTTTCGCCTGAATCACTAAGCGCGAATATTGAGGGCCCGGAGCCCGAGATCGAGCAACCGCTGGCCCCCGCCAGAAGTGCGGCTTCCTTAGCATCAAAGAACCCTGGGATTAATTGAGCACGTTCCGGCTCTACTATGCGGTCCTCGAGCGCACGACCCATCAGAGCTACATCGTTTCGGTAGATTCCGGCAACTAACGCTGCAACGTTACCCCACTGCGCAACTGCAAGATCCATAGAGACGGTGCGTTTAAGTACCTTACGGGCATCCTGAGTGCGTAGCTCAAGGTGCGGCGAGATAACCGATACCCAGAGCTTTGTCGGGGCGGGCAGCGCTATTATATCTAGCGGAGTGTAGCTGCGAATAAGAACGAATCCACCCAGTAGCGAGGGCGCTACGTTATCCGCATGCGCCGCTCCGCAGGCTACCTGTTCCCCCTGCATGGCAAAAGGTATCAGCTCCATCCTAGAGAGCGGAGCACCAAGCAGCTCGTTCGCCGCTACAACTGCGGCGACCGTACTAGCGGAGCTTGAGCCTAGACCGCTACCGATCGGAAGCCCCTTTTCTATAGTAAGCTCAAGACCTATCTCTCCGTAACTTTTTGGATCGCGGTGTGTTAGGTGCTCAAGGAGCGCGGCAGCCGAAACTCCAGCGGTGTTTCTCGCGGTATCAAGGGGGAGGCGACCGCCATCCCCCGTAATGGAAACGATCCTAACCCCCCTAACCCCTAGAGTAGCGCTGATACGAGCTTCAACGATGTCTCCGGGAGCGTCGAGCGCAAAACCGAGCACATCGAAAGCTGATCCGACATTGGCCACAGTTGCTGGAGCGAAGACCCGTACGGAGTTCATCTTGCGAGGTTACCTTTCTCGCGCCTCATCGCGCTATCCGAATAATATCGGCAAAGACACCAGCGGCGGTTACCTCGGCACCTGCGCCGGGTCCCTTTACCACTAAGGGTTGCTTAGAGTATCTGCGAGTTGAAAAGGCAACCAGATTATCTGCGCCCTGCAGGGCACAGAATGGGTGGTCAAGCGCCACTGCGCGCATTCCGATCTCAGCATAGCCCGTTTCACAGTCGATACGAGCACCGAAGAAGAGCCGTTGCCGATGGTTCTTTGCCTCGTTTAACTGCTGCTCAAAGTGATGATCTAGGGTTGGGAGTTTCTCCATAAACTCATCTGGCGACCAATTCATAGCCTCTTCCGGCAAGATTGAATTTATTCTGATCTGTTCGAGCTCAAGTGGAATTCCAGCAACACGGGCGAGGATCAGCACCTTACGGGCGACATCCAGGCCAGAGAGGTCGTCGCGTGGATCTGGTTCCGTGTATCCTAGCTCTTTAGCCTCCTTTACGGCGGCGCTAAAGGGGATGCCGTTCGACATCGAGTTAAAGATAAAGCTTAATGTTCCGGAAAGTACGGCCTCAATTGAGCGTACCGTGTCGCCGCTGCGTACCAGATCGTTTAATGTGCTTAATACTGGAAGTGCGGCTCCAACACAGGTCTCGTGCAGAAACGGAACGCGGCGCTTTAGGGCCGCTTCACGCAACGTTGAATAGAGCGAGAGTGAGCCCGAGATGCCCCGTTTATTAGGGGTCACAACTGCGATGCTTTTTTCAAAGAGCTGTGGATAGAGCTTCGGCACCTCCTCGCTTGCAGTGCAATCAACAAAGATACTGTTCGGAAGATTATTCGAGATGGCGTGCTTGAGAAACTGCGCGGCATCGTACGGAGGTTGCGTATCGAGTAACTCGGTGCTGATCGGCAAAGGTGTTAGCGCATCCTGAGAGAGCGCCATGCGGCGGCTGTTTGCGATGCCGCGCAGTTGCAGATCAATTCCGAGCGAACTGAGGAGAACTTCGCGTTGAGATGCGATCTGCTGTAGCAGGGTCGAGCCGATTAATCCGGTTCCAACGACCCACAGGTTAATAGTCTTTGAATGGCTCAGGAAGAACTCGTCGTGCAGAGCATTAAGGCTCTTGGCCTCATCCCTATCTGAGATTACGGCTGAGATATTAAGCTCTGAAGAGCCCTGTGCAACTGCAACAACGTTTATGCCGTTTGCACCCAGGGCTGAAAATACCCGGCCGCACATTCCGGGGGAGCTACGCATACTTTCGCCCACGACCGATACGATGGCGAGGTTCTCTTCAACATGCAGTGGGGCGATTAAGCCAGCGTTTATCTCAAGACCGAACTCCTCCTCGACGGCGAGGCGTGCGCCGGTAATGCCAGCAGGGTCTATCGCGCAGCAGATCGTGTGCTCTGAGGATGCCTGAGTAATTAAGATAACGTTGGTGTGCTGCGTAGCCAGCGCTCGAAAGAGTCGCATCGCTGTTCCAGTTACCCCCACCAAACCGCTACCTTCTAGCCGAATAAGGGCGATGGCGTTGATAGAGGAGATGCCTGTAATAGCAAAAGGGTGATCAACGGCTCGTTTAACGATGCGAGTTCCCTGACTAGCTGGATTAAAGGTGTTCTTAATCACTATCGGAATATTGGCCGTGATCGCTGGTTGCATTGTTGGTGGATAGATCACCTTGGCCCCGAAGTGACACAGCTCCATGGCCTCTTCAAAGGTAACCTCAGGGATTGGAAAGGCTTTTGGGACCTTGCGCGGATCGGCTGTTAACATGCCGTCCACGTCGGTCCAGATCTCTATCTCTGAGACCTTAAGCGCTGCGCCAAAGATTGAGGCCGAGAGATCTGAGCCGCCCCGACCAAGCGTTGTGGTTTGACCTGAGCCCTTCGTAGCGCCGATAAATCCGGTTACTATCTGAAGCTTTGAATGCTCTGCAAAGTAGGTTGTAATGGCCTTGTCGGTAGCAGCACGATCGGGGCGCGCGTTGCCGAAGAGATCGTTTGTAACGATCACTTGACGAGCATCGAGCATTTCGGCTGCATGGCCCTGCGCAATAAAGGCTGCACTAACGATAAAAGCGGAGAGCCGCTCTCCAAAGCTCATAATGTGATCGAGGGTGCGTGGGCTGCACTCTCCTACAAGTTCCGCCCCGTGCAGAAGATCCGAGAGCTCGTTGATCAGAACTTTAACCGATGCCAGGGCGCCACTACGTGTTGTGGCAGGTAGGAGCTCGTGTAGCGCCTCAAGGTGACGTTTCTCAATATCGCGGAGTCCTGCAATGTATGACTCGCGTGCTACAGCGCTACGTGCCAGAGAGATCAGGGTATCCGTCACTCCCTGAAATGCAGAGACGACAACGGCTAGTACCTCGCCCTCTTGATAACGAGCCGGATCGCTCACGATCTCAATTAGGCTTACTATGCGACTCGGTGAGCCAACGGAGGAGCCGCCAAATTTAAGGATCTTTTTAACGGGCATTAGAGAACTCTTTCAACGTGTTACCCAAATTTAGATGAACCGAGAGCTTGGAAGGGAGCGCACGAAAAACGGTGATAGGTTCTTTGTAACTATCTGAATTGTAGAGCTATTTAGCCGGATAGATCCGTGTCAGTAGTTACAGCTAACCTATTAAAACATAAGGAGATATTCAACAGCTCGCAGGTGACCACCCCCTTTTTGGGCGTGGCATAATGAATAACTGAAGCAAAATGCCCTTTTGTCACGATCGTTATGCAACAGATCGAATTAGTACCGCTATAACATCTTCATGAAAGGATAGAATTGGGGGACTTTCCCCTACCTTTGATTATCTTGAAGATCTTCCGTAACTTTGACCTATATGGTGGCTGATAACCGGACCGAACATAAACACGATCAACAGGCGCATAATTCTGCGGTGGCCGATGATCTGCTCTGGACTACAAAGCTGAGCACGCCCTCGCAGGCGTTGAACAGCCGCAGCTTGCCATCGCTTAAGTCCCGGATCGCTACGATACTCGAAGAGCGTTTTGAAAAGTTCTACTCGGCGCTTAAAGCGCAGGATAAGTTGGGAAGCTTAGAGCGGGTAGGGACTTTAATTAATCCCGAGCAATCCG
>Ga0209190_1000167_pt1 | contig 46508 bp, 38 predicted proteins | sample M_140205_XF_Meta_FD_187315 | JGI IMG/M metagenome (GOLD analysis project Ga0209190, IMG submission 187315) | Freshwater microbial communities from Lake Montjoie, Canada to study carbon cycling - M_140205_XF_MetaG (SPAdes) (version 2) | ecosystem: Environmental > Aquatic > Freshwater > Lake...
GCCGGAAATTTCAGTGTCTGGTATCAATCTCGCCGCCGCTTGGATCAACAGGCTTGAAAGTTTTCGCCAGCGATGGAAAAAATAACCTCTCAACCGCCACGACCCCATGGAACCGACCGCCAAAGCCAAGACACTCATCGAAGCGCTGCCTTATTTACAGGCGTTCCGCGGAAAAACCTTGCTCATCAAGCTGGGTGGCTCCGCGATGGAGGATCCGAGCTTGGTGTCTCGAGTGATGCGCGACATCGTCTTTCTTGAACTCGCTGGCATTTACCCCGTCGTGGTGCACGGCGGCGGCAAGGCGATCTCCGCAGCGATGGAGGCCGCGGGGCTTGAGGCTAAATTTGTTGGGGGATTTCGTGTCACCACGGAGGCGGCGATCGATATTGTTGCTCGCGTGTTGTCCGAGGAAATTAACCCCAGCCTCGTCCAGATGGTTTGCGCTTGCGGTGGCAAGGCCGTCGGCATCCCGGGCGATAATGTGTTCGTTGGTGAAAAAGTCAAAGGAACCGACAGCGCGGGCAACCGCGTTGATATTGGACGAGTTGGTGAGGTGGTTGGTTGTCAATTATCGAACATCATCGCTGCGCAACAGGCCGGCATCATCCCAGTTATTTCTCCGCTGGCGGTGGAACTCGCTACTGGCAAGCAGCTTAATATCAACGCAGATCTCGCTGCAGCGGCTCTTGCAAAGGAGCTCAAGGTGGCGAAATTGATCTATCTTTCGGATGTCCCAGGCCTTCTTGAGGACATGAATGATTCGGGCTCGTTGATCAAGTCGGTGACACGAAATGAGGCGCAGGAAATGATCGCAAACGGCACGATTTCGGGCGGCATGATCCCAAAAGTCAGTAGTGCGATGGATGCGCTTAACGCCGGAGTCGGTAAGGTCCACTTCGTCGATGGTCGCTTGCAGCACGCTTTGTTGCTTGAAATTTTCACCGACGGCGGCATCGGTACCGAGATTTTGCAATAGACGCCTGACACCGCCATAATTGTTTCGCGACGCGCTCGACCGCCGAGGGAAACCCCTGTTAATTTCTTTCCGCCGTGACTCAAAGCCAATCCAATCCAACCGTCTGGACTCCCGACCTTGAAATCAAGGACGCGCAACTCATTTTCAACCGCGTCTGGGGTGGATTGCAAAAAGAAATTGGCAGGGAGTATCTGCATTTTCCAAGAGAACTAATCCTGTTAGGTGGTGCACCCGGTTCTGGTAAGGGGACTAACACCGCATTCATCTGTGAAGTACGCGGAATTTCTGCTCCGCCGATTGTGATTAGCGAACTGCTAGATTCTCCTGACGCTCAGAAAATCAAGTCAGCCGGTGGTATGGTTGGGGATGAGGAAGTCCTCCGTTTGTTGCTGAGTGAGTTGCTAAAACCCGAATTTCGCGATAGCGTCGTGCTCGATGGATTTCCTAGAACGACAGTCCAAGTGGAGTGTTTAAAATTATTTTACGATCAAATGATTTTACTCCGGCGTGAGTTTTCTAACACACCAAAAGCACATTATTTTAGGCAGCCGACATTTCACATCATGGTGTTGTTCGTGGATGAGGCGGAGAGCATCAAACGCCAACTGAAGCGCGGCCAAGAAACCTTGATCCGAAACGTTGAGATTCGCCATTCTGGGATAGGTGAACTCGAAGAGGAGCGTAACACCGACTTCGATCCAGAACTCGCACGTAACCGCTACCGGACGTTCAAAGAGAAGACTTACGATGCGCTCGTATCACTCAAGCAAATCTTCCATTACCACTTTATCAACGCCCAAGCGTCGATCGAAGTGGTCCAACAGAATATCATCCACGAGCTGGAATATCAGAGCTCTCTGGAACTTGATCCGCGCACTTATGATTCGCTCAGGCATATCCCGCTTGCAGATGAAATCGTCCAGAACGCCCGACAGGAACTTGTAAATCGGTTAGATGGCTATCAGGTCGAGCATCCGCAAGTCGTTCATGAAGTCGTGGATTTCATCCAAGTGAAAATGATGCCAACGATCAAACGTTACGCCGTGAGTGGTCGTGCGATGATCAACACCGAAAACCCAATTTTCAACAATTCGCTCGCCATCGCCATTCTCATCGACATTTTTTCTGAACGAGGGTTTCGCGCTAGCGTTGATATCCACCGTCAAGAAGTCCCAGAGCGATTTGATTTGGTCACTGGTAAAATTGAAACGCGGACCAAGCGAGTTTACCGGATCATGGTTCTTTTCAATGGATCAAAAATCCGCCGAGGTTAATCTAGCATATCACCCAACTGCATTATTATCATTATTTCACGCACATAACCATGAATCATCCATTAGAACATTTTCGTAAAAACATCGGAGAGGAAATCAAAGTTGCCGAAGCCAGCTTGGCAAAGGCGGTTCATCACCTCTCAGCGTTGACAGAAAGCGGCGTCGAAGCCATTGAGAATCAGTTAGGTGAGACGATGCTCAAGTGTGAAGCCAAGCGCGCTCAAGCAGAGCAAGCAGGACAGCGGATCAAACTTTTCTTGGAAGAGAAGACCGCACACGCAATTGCCAAGTACGAAGAGTGGAAGACGGATCACGAGATTGAAAAGTTAGAAAAGCATGCCGACAAAAGAGAGAGCCAAGCCGTCGACGCCATCATCGTTGCAGCCTATGCTCTGATGGAGGCCGAGATCGCGATCATGGAAGCGCTCAAGGCCCGCAAAACGGCGATCGAAGTGGCTGGCTGACATCGGGAAGGCGGACCTTGGAGATGAAGGAGCCATCAATTTGCAAAATTGAACTTGAAGTGTTCAAATGATTACCTTTTAAACGCCGTATGGGTCAGCAATCACTATCGGGCCGCCTCAAACAAACCTTCGGATACGACGAGTTTCGTCCGCTGCAACGCGAGATCATGGAGGTATCACTCGCGGGCCGAGATGCTGTAGCGATTTTACCAACGGGTGCTGGCAAGAGTCTTTGCTATCAACTTCCTGCTCTCGTCCGCGACGGACTCACGGTGGTGGTTTCTCCGTTGATCGCGTTGATGAAGGATCAAGTGGATCAATTAGAAGCAAGCGGAGTCGCAGCGACTTTCATCAACTCGTCTCTTGATGGAGAGGAAGCCAGACGCCGACTCGCTGGACTTGATGCTGGAGAGTATCAGTTACTGTATGTGGCACCTGAGCGATTGATGTTAGCGGATTTCTTAGACCGTTTACAGGCTTGGAATATTGCAGCACTGGCGGTGGATGAGGCACACTGCATCAGCGAGTGGGGTCATGATTTCCGTCCAGAATACCGCCGTCTCAAAGAAGTTAGGCAAAAAATTCCAAAGATCCCAGTACTTGCTCTAACCGCCACCGCCACCGCTCGGGTACGGGAGGATATTGTAAAACAACTTGAGTTGCATGATCCAGAAGTGTTTCTCGCAAGTTTCAACCGTCCCAATTTAAAATATCAAGTCGTAGGAAAAGCGGGTGCGACCGCGCAGGTTTGTAATTTCGCGAGTGCCCGCCCGACAGATTCTGGAATCGTCTACTGCCAGTCTCGTAAAAGCACCGAGACCATGGCCGCCGCGCTGCGTGCACAGGGGTTTTCTGCGGTCTCCTACCACGCCGGACTCGAACAAGCAGAGCGAGTACGCAACCAAGACGCATTTCTCCGTGACGATGCCAAAATCGTCTGTGCCACTGTTGCCTTTGGCATGGGGATTAATAAACCAAACGTCCGCTATGTGATTCATGCTGACCTCCCGAAAAATATCGAGGGATACTATCAGGAAACGGGTCGTGCCGGTCGCGATGGGTTGCCCGCAGATTGCCTGCTACTTTTCTCGCGAGGTGATGTAACGAAGTATCTAAAATTTCTCGAAGAAATCGCTGATCCACAAGCTCGGGATGTCGCTCACAAGCAGCTCGATCAAATGACGCACTTTGCCGAAAACGACGTCTGCCGTCGGGTCGGTTTGTTAGGATATTTTGGTGAAATATGGACTCCAGAAAATTGTGGTGCTTGCGATCATTGTCTCCATCCTCGCGAAAAGTGGGAAGCTACGACGGATGTGCAAAAGTTGCTCAGTTGCGTGTTGCGAGTTCGACAATCTGGAGGATTTAGTGTTGGCCTCAACCACATTTCGGAAGTTCTAACTGGCGGCATGTCAGAAAAAATTCAACGTTGGAAACACAACAATCTAACAACTCATGGTATTGGTAAGGACCAAGCGAGGCCGTATTGGGTCGATCTGGGGCGGCAGTTGCTTAGGCTTGGCTTGCTCGTTGCCAGCGAGGATAAGTTTCCAACCGTCTCGGTCAGTGTACGCGGTGTTGAATGCCTGAAGTTAAGGGAAACCGTGATGCTGACTCGCGCATTGAGCACCCCAAGACAGAAGGCTACACGCTCTGGCGAGATCCCCTGTGATTCTGGTCTTTTCGAATGCTTGCGGGTAGTCCGTAAGGATCTAGCTGATGCCCGAAATGTTCCGTCTTATGTGGTTTTCTCAGACGTGACGCTCCGCCATTTTAGTCGTGACTATCCCACCAGTGAAGCCGCTCTCGCGGCGGTTCCTGGCATGGGGGAGAAAAAGATCCATGATTATGGGCAGGCAATCCTCGCCACAATCCGCAGTTTTCTAAGGATAAATTCTCGTATGATATTCGAGCCACTTATGCCTCTCGTCGTCCCTGCAACACGATCCACTGGCGTCACTAACGGAACTGTGGCATTGTCCTTGGAGTTTTTTAAAAACGGACAATCGGTCAGCGAAATTGCAAAATCTCGTGGCCTAGCCGAGACCACCGTGGAGGGTCACTTGAGTCAAGCCATCGAGAATGGTGAGAAGCTAGACCCACGTGCGCTTTTTACCGAGGCGGAGGAACAATTGATGCGAGATGCTTTGAGAGGATACGATGAGCCAGCGCTCAAGCCGATTTTCGAACAACTCGGTGGACACATCAGCTATGGCAAACTGAAGTTTTTTCGAGCCATGATTGCGCGTAACGAGATTTCAAATTAGGAGGGACAGGCCATCCGCCCTTGCTTGCCATGGGTAAAACCTCTAGGAAATTCACTTGTGCAGGTTGCCCATTTAAAATCCCAACGAAATTCATCGTGGTCGCGCAATGTCTTACGCGTGATTTTGGTCTGTGGCGGTTGCTTAGCCATTCTCTTGCCGGCATGGATCCCTAACCGCTCATCAGCACAACTCCGGCCGGCAACCGTCGAACTGCTACAGGCATTTCTACTCGCGGCAGCAGCGGCGGTGATGCTTGGCGCGTCGACCCATGCAGGACCAAACAGGCCAGTCTGTCGAGTATTGGCTATCGGTTGTTGTGTAGCATTAGTCGGTGAGATCGATGACTTTGTTACCGATGTTCTGGGTCATCAATTTCCGGAGGTTTGGTTCGTGGCGCCGCTTCTGTTAGTTGCTTTAATTACTATTCTTCGTCATCGCAAGGTGATGCTGCATTTTTTCTCAAGCTCGGGAAATCATGCGGGCTCTGGATTAATCGGATCTGCATTACTCATCCTTTATGTGTTTAACCACGTGATCGGTAGTTCGCGTTTTTGGAAGGCGACTTTGGGCGTTGCTTACTCACCAGCTGTGCCAATTGTTTGTAAAAGCTACCTTGAACTGTTAGCTTGCTACTTGATTTTTATCGGGGTGCTGGGTCTTTCTATCACTTTGGCACGGCGCAAGGAGCTTTTTTGAAACCCTCGCTATGTTCCACATCGTCCTCATCGAGCCTGAGATTCCGCACAATGCTGGAGCTGCAGGTCGTCTCGCGCTTGCCACGGATTCCACCCTGCATCTCGTCGAGCCGCTTGGATTCTCGCTCGAAGACAAACACGTTCGTCGTACGGGCTTGGATTACTGGCATGACGTCAAGCTGTGCGTCTGGAAATCCTTTGATGATCTGCGTGTCGCAGCGGATGAAGCGTCGCGCTTCTGGTTTCTCAGCACCAAGGCGAACTCGTCACCATGGCAGGCGGAATTTCTCCCAGGTGATTACCTTGTTTTCGGGAGGGAAACTCGTGGGTTGCCGGAAAATCTTATAACTGAAGCGGGGGAACGCGCCCTGCGAATTCCAATGGTCCCTGGCAGCACCCGCAGCTTGAACCTGTCCACTGCAGTCGCAATCGTCCTCTATGAGGCCGCTCGCCAACAAAATCCAGCTTGGTAAACTGTCAATGCATGACGATTTATCAACGCGCTGCTAGTCGACTTATTTACCGACATTTCTTCGCATCCAAATGCTTTACACCTTGGGGCGATAGACGTTTGAATTCTTCCCCCCAAGCATAGCATGACATCTTCAATCGCTCGGGCGGTCATCACTCATCCCAAGCACCCGCAAACTTGCGAAACTCACTAACAAAATTATGTCACTGATTATCAAACCGAAATCCGACTGTACCTTCGATCAACTATCAATGGGAGAAGTTATGCTCCGTCTCGATCCTGGTGAAGGCCGCATCCGTACCGCACGTCAATTCGCCGCTTGGGAAGGAGGTGGCGAGTACAACACTTCGCGTGGCTTGCGGAAATGCTTCGGCTACAAAACGGCGGTGGTCACCGCATTCGTTGACAATGAAGTCGGTCACCTGATCGAAGATTTCATGATGCAAGGGGGTGTCTCCACTGAGTTCATCCAATGGCGCGAGGATGACGGCATCGGTCGTAACGTGCGCAACGGGTTAAATTTCACCGAGCGTGGTTTCGGCGTGCGAGGCGCTGTGGGAAATCCAGATCGGGGAAACACCGCGGCCTCTCAGCTCAAGCCGGGCGATGTGGACTGGGACCACATCTTCGGTAAGCTCGGTGTCCGTTGGTTCCACACTGGTGGAATCTACGCGGCTCTATCAGCGTCTACTGCCGCTCTCACGGTGGAAGCTGTGAAAGCTGCTAACAAATACGGCACTATCGTTTCCTACGATTTGAATTACCGTCCGTCGCTATGGAAAACCATTGGTGGTCTAGCGAAAGCACAAGAGGTGAACCGCGAGATCGCAAAATACGTTGATGTCATGATTGGTAACGAAGAAGATTTCACCGCCTCGCTCGGCTTCGAAGTCGAGGGCGTGGATCACAACATTTCTACCATCGAATTGGATGCTTTTAAGGCGATGATTGAAACCGCAGTGAAAACATTTCCTAATTTCAAGGTGGCAGCCACCACCCTGCGTGGAGTGATTTCGGCCACGGTTAATGATTGGTCGGCAATCCTCTGGCACGACGGAAAATTTCACGAAAGCCGTAAGTACCCTGGCCTCGAAATCCTCGACCGCGTTGGCGGTGGAGACAGCTTTGCTTCAGGGTTGCAGTTTGGTTTTCTCGAGTTCAACGACGCCCAGAAGGCCATCGAATACGGAGCTGCCCATGGTGCGCTTGCGTCGACAACTCCTGGTGACACGTCGATGGCTACCCGCAAAGAAGTGGAAAAACAAATCGGCGGTGGTGGTGCACGCGTGGTGAGGTGATCTCGGTATCGCTATCAACTATCGTTCATTCTAAAGAAAACCTCCGCGATCACTCGGAGGTTTTGTCATTAGAATCCCTTTAAATTTCCCGCTTTGCCAATTCACGGAACCGCGCTAGGGTCCGCCCTTGATCACAATCTCATGACGACTTCCGAACGCTACGCGCAGCACGTCCTACCGACATACGGCCGATTTCCGCTGGTTCCTGTTCGAGGATCTGGGGTCCGCTTGTGGGATGATGCGGGGAAATGTTATTTAGATTTTTGCATGGGCATTGCCGTGTGCTCGCTCGGGCATTGCCACCCGAAACTGGTGGCGGCGGTCCGTCACCAAGCGGGGGAGTTGATGCACGTGTCAAACCTCTATCAGAATCCTCTGCAAGCCGAACTCGCGCAGGAAATTAACGAACATCATGTCCGAATTCCCGGAAAGGTTTTCTTTTCAAATTCCGGAGCTGAGGCGAACGACGGCTTGATCAAGGCAGCTCGTCGCTTTGGCTTGAAGTGTCCACAGCCTGATGGCTCTCAGCGCTATGAAGTGATTACGTTTTTACAATCCTTTCACGGGCGTACCCTCGGGGCACTTGCTGCGACGGGTCAGGCAAAAATCCAAGAGGGGTTTGACCCATTACTTCCAGGTTTTCGTCACCTACCGTTCAACAATATTGAGGCACTTGAAAATTCGATACGGCCGGAGACGGTTGCTATTTTGTTAGAACCGATTCAAGGCGAAGGAGGTGTAAACTGTGCAACGCCAGAATTCCTGCGCGCGGTGGCAGAGGTCTGTCGTAAACATGACTTGCTGTTATTTTTTGATGAGGTGCAAGCGGGCTTTGGTCGCTGCGGCGATGCCATGGCATGGCGTAGGATTGCAGAGGAGATAGAACCCGACGGCATTTCATGGGCCAAGGGCATGGGTGGTGGTGTGCCAATCGGTTCATTTTGGTTGAACGATCGAGTAGTAAGCGATGATGGTACAACTTTATCATCGTTGTTAGGAGTCGGTTCGCACGGATCAACCTACGGTGGAAACCCTCTCGTCTGCGCTGCTTCACTTGCTGTATTGTTAGAAATTCGTGAGCACGATCTGCCGGCAAATGCGCTCCGCCAAGAAATCCGCATCCGTGAAACGGTTCACTCGTGGAATCTTCCGGTCATCACGGAAGTTCGTGGCCAAGGATTGCTGCTAGGTATCGCCTTGAATCCAGAGTTGATCCCAACCCCCGAGGGTAAAACGCCAGCATTGGTGGTGGTGAATCAGTTGATGGAGCGTGGATTGATTGTTCCTCCCGCCGGTCCGAATACCTTCCGCCTTTTGCCGCCACTCAATGTTACTAATGCCGAGATTGATGAGGCACTCGAGACTATTCAGGCCGTCCTTTGCGAGTTTCATTGAATTTTTTGAATCAGCACCTCGACCACTAGTTTATCAGAAACTGCATTAAATAACCAACTCCGCCAAGTTTCCATGCAACACTTTCTTTCTATCGAGCAACTCAATGCTAAAGAAATTCGCTGGCTGATCGATTCGGCTGCGCACTTAAAGCTACAACGTGGTCGTGAGGGTCAGCCACTCGTTGGGCAAACGTGGGCGCTAATTTTCACTAAGTCATCCACACGAACTCGCGTATCGTTTGAAGTTGGCATTCGTGAGCTTGGTGGGTTTCCGATGTTTCTATCTGGAAATGATATCCAGTTAGGACGTGGCGAGCCAATTAAAGATACAGCTCGTGTGTTAGGAAGAATGGTACATGGAGCGGTGATCCGGACTTATGCGCAGCAAGACGTGGTAGACTTTGCAAACTGCTCATCCATCCCGACAATTAATGCGCTCACGGATGACGAGCATCCATGCCAAATTCTAGCAGACCTTCTTACAATTCAGGAAAAACTTGGAACTTGGGATGGGAAAAAAGTAGCTTTTGTCGGTGATGGATTTTCTAACATGACTCGTTCGTGGATGTGGGCTGCCAAGTACCTTGGTTTTGAGCTGGTGGTGGCTTCTCCCGCTTCTTGCCAACCGCCCTCGGAGTTTCTTATGAAACTTGATGCGGCAAATGTTAGTGTTACGTGTGACCCTATCGCCGCAACGACTGGGGCTAACGTGATTAATACCGATGTTTGGCTTTCCATGGGGCAGGAAGGGCAAAAAGAAAAAGAATTAGAATTCAAAGGATTCCAAGTGAATGTCGGCTTGATAGCACAAGCCGCCCCACGCCATATTGTGCTTCACTGTTTGCCAGCGTACCGAGACAAAGAAATTAGTGAAGAAGTGCTGGAATTACACGCAAATACGATTTTCCAACAAGCTGAAAATCGACTTCATGCGCAGAAGGCGATCTTAGTCGAACTCGCGCGAAAATAATAAGATGCACAAGCGCTGGCTCGTTTCAGTTTCGGTCATCTTGATCGGTGGAGCGGCGGCGTATTGCTATAGGCCACGCCTCGTGGAATGGGTTCGAGCATCACTTGGAGATTTTGAAAAGCATGGTGCTAATCACAAAATCCAGCCCGATCCGAAAACTTACGATGTTCTAACCAAAGAACTCGAGCGGTGGCGAAAAAATCTATCAGTTCGATACAGTATCGCGAAGACTTTCACAGATCGTGCTGCTGTGGAATCGGACGCAAGGGCGGTGCTTGAACAAGCCTTGCCTGCAATGATGCATTGTTGGCTTGGCACACCGTGGGATTTTAATGGTACTGCAAGCGGTCCAGGAAAGGGCAAAGTTGCTTGCGGATATTTTGTTGCTACGGTGTTGAGAGATGCGGGTTTTAAGGTTGACCGTTATCAACTTGCCAAGCAGCCAGCTGAAAACATCCTACGGAGTTTTTTGCCTCGGGAATCTTGCGAACTCACCGTAGATCAAGCGTTTTCTGCTTTTGCCTCGCAATTAGTGCTAGAAGAACCGGGTGTCTATCTTGTTGGATTAGACACTCACATTGGATTCATCATCGACGATAACGAGAATTTTCGCTTCATCCATTCATCCGGATTGCGGCCATGGTGCGTGGTTGAAGAGTCCGTAGATCAGGCCGTCGCACTTCAGCACTCCAGTTGGAGAATACTAGGGAACCTCACTGCTGATTCCACCGTGCTGAAATCGTGGGTTACGGGGAAAAAAATTGAGGTCAAGGGTGTTCAAAGAGCTGAATAAACATTGGTAGCCTTATTGTTTGGCACGTTCCGCCTTGCTTCGCCTCGGTCGATAGCGTTCCCTACGTCCGCATGTCTTTACTTCCTACCGCTGACCTCCTGGCGCTCGATACCGCTGGCTTAAAAAGCCGCTTGTCGAAACTCAGGAGGTATCTTTGACGTCCCGACTCTCGAAAACGAAATCAATACGCTCGAGGAGGCGATGGGCGCACCCGAGTTTTGGAATGACTCGGATAAGGCGAAATCGATCAGTTCAAAAGCTGCAGGACTGAAGAAAAAGTTAGAGAGCTTTCTCAAGTTGGAATCGCGCGTGGCGGACATCGACGAAGGAGTTTCACTCGCGAAAGAGTACGACGATGCAGATCTCGCTCGTGAGGCGCTCTCGAATGCCAAGGGACTTGAGGATGACATCCGCTCCTACGAATTACTCACCTTACTCGATCAACCGAGCGATATTTCACCTTGTTTCCTTGTCATCTCGGCTGGCGCAGGTGGCACGGAAGCGTGCGACTGGGCGCAAATGCTTCATCGCATGTACACTCGCTGGGCTGAGCGCAAAGGCTACACGGTGGAGACGCTCGACTGGCAAGACGGGGATGAAGCCGGATTACGCACAGCGACACTGAAAATTACAGGCGATCACGCATACGGATTTCTTAAAAATGAACGTGGGGTTCACCGTTTGGTTAGAATTTCTCCATTCGATTCTAACGCAAAACGTCATACGTCATTCGCATCGATTGACGCGACACCAGAAGTTTCCAAGGAAATTAAAATTGAAATTAACGAGAAAGACATCGAGATCACAACCACGCGATCTGGCGGCAAAGGTGGTCAAAACGTCAATAAAGTGGAAACCGCGGTTATCTTGCGTCACCTCCCTACTGGCATTCTCATCCGCTCGACGGCAGCTAGGACTCAGGGTGCTAACAGAGAATTGGCTTTCGATATTCTTAAGGCCAAACTTTACACCATTGAGGAAGACAAACAAAAAGCTGAGGCGGATCGCGCCTACGGTGAGAAGGGGGATGTTTCATGGGGAAACCAAATTCGTTCTTACGTCTTTCAGCCCTATCAGAAAGTTCTCGACCTTCGTACCGGTCAAGAATCTGGGAGCATACAGGAAGTTATGGACGGCGATTTAGATCCCTTCATTGAAGCCAAGCTCCGCGGTAAAGTCCGAGTAAAAGGCGCGAAGGATGATGAGGAATGACCTAATTTTATGACCCACGATATCACGCTCATCAAAGCAGGCACCGGCGTTCTAACCAAAGCTGAAGACGGGACGCTCGATAATGCCGCACTCGTTCATCTGGTGTCTGCAATTGCAGGCCTGATCAATACGGGTCACCGTTGCCTCTTTGTTTCGTCAGGTGCGGTGGGTTCTGGAGTTTCTGCTTTTGGACTCGGCGAATACCCAAAAGACACCGCAACACGCCAAGCGTGTGCGGCAGTCGGCCAAGCGCGGTTGATGCAGACTTACAGCAGTCTTTTTTCTAACTTTGATATTACTGTCGCCCAAGTGCTCCTCACCGCTGGTGACTTAGGCACGTTTGAGCGCGCGGGTTACGTGTCAGATACACTCAATCGACTTCTATCAGAGCCAAGAATATTGCCTATCATCAATGAGAATGACTCAGTTGCTGTGGAAGAATTAAAATTTGGTGATAACGACATGCTTTCTGTACGAGTCGCAAAACTCGCTGGAGTGAAGCGGGTGATTTTACTTACCAGTGTGGACGGGCTTCTCGATCCTAACTCGAACAAACTGGTTCCCGAAGTTGTCGATATCGATTCAGTTTTTAACTACGTCCGTGAAGACAAGGGACGCTTCTCAATGGGCGGAATGGTTTCGAAACTTGAAGCGGTGAAATTCGCAGTTGAAGCGGGGATCGAAACCCACATTGCCCACGGACGTCACCCAGAACGGCTCTCGGCAATCGTTTCTGGGAAAGGATTTTCCACGCGGTTTCACCCGTCAAAACCGCGGTGTTCTGGCGTGTAGATTTAAAATGAGATTCTACCAACCTTCGAGAAGTTGGAATCGGCTGAGTACATCCCAGCCAAGCGAGAGTTGAACAGAAAAAATGTTAGAATCTTCTCCTTGGTTTTTACTGTACGACCACCCAGCAGAAATTTGGCTATTTCGTGGATGTGTCTGGTAACCATATAATTGATAACCCACAGTTGCTTGCACGATGTAGTTATCTTCGTTGTCCTGTTCTGGAATTCCGCTTCTGACTCTTAAGGTTGACGAAACGTTGAGATCCCTGTCACTATAGCAGTTATCTTATAAATTGTTAGAAATTCGGCGGTCTCATCTTCAGGTGCCGTCCAATTGTCTAAGCGCGTATTCAATGAGAGGTTGTGGTGGGGTGTAACGACCCGCTGCAGTGTCGAGTGCATCACGATTGAATAGAATGGTGACTGCTATTACATCAACGTAGCCGAGTTGCGTCCTCCACCGTCTTCAGCTTCAGCTTGCGCTTGGGAAATCATGCCGAGCATCACCAGATGCAGGTGGGATGTCTATGCATCTTCCAAGCCTTTTACCCGTGCCATTAGTTTTGGCAGGCGTCGGATGTGTGCTCTGGATTTCATCTCGTCACGCATCAGTTGAGCTGGGTTGCCCGCATAGATTTCGCCACCGGCAAGGTCGCCAGTCACTCCGGCACGCGCGGTGAGGATTGCTTTGGAACCGATTGTCACGTGGCCTACAATTCCAACTTGCCCAGCGACTGTGACATAATCTCCCAAACGAGTGCTACCGGAAATTCCCGTTAGAGAAATAATAAGGCAATGTTTTCCGATCACACAATTATGTCCGATTTGAACCAAATTGTCGATTTTACTACCTTCGCCAATAACAGTCTTGCCGAAACGGGCCCGGTCGATCGTGGTGTTTGCACCGATTTCGACGTCGTCTCCGAGTTCTACAATGCCGACCTGATCGATTTTGACGTGGCAACCGTTAGAAAACTCATAACCGTATCCGTCCGAACCAATCACCGCGCCTGGTTGCAGAATGACGCGATCACCGACGACGCAGCGTTCGCACACGGTGACGTTCGCCTTAATGCGACAATCCTGACCAATCACTGCGTCTTCGGAGACGACCGCATTAGGACCAATTTCAGATCCGTCGCCAACGGTTGCACCAGCCATGATCACTGCGCCGGCGTCTACTTTAATTTTAGAGAGATCTAACACCGCAGAAGGATCGACAAATGCCCTAGGATGTATCGCTGGAGTAAATGCTTTTGTTGCTGAGGCGAAGTGTCGAACGACCACGGCAAACGCGAGAGAAGGATTATCGACGGCGATTAGTGCTGCGGTGCTCGGACCGTCCGTAACGCCGCGAGGAACAAGCACTACAGCCGCTTGGGTTACGAGAAATTGTTCGTGATATTTTACGTTGCCTAGGAAACTAACGTCATGAGGACCGGCGGCATCAAGTGCCGATATTCCAGTTAGAGGCAAATCAAGTTCGCCACGGATGATGTCACCATCGACCCACTGAGCGAGCTCGGAAAGTTTGAGAGCGAATGCCAACTCAGCGATGGTCAGAGGTCCTCGAATGCGTGATCAGTTCGTAGCGGGTGCCGTTTCTGGGATTTCCGGCTTGGTGTCACCCTCTTTGATCAGAGATTCTGGAGGAGCCCCCTTGTTGAGATCTTTGAGCAAGACTGCTGTCATGTCGGTAGCATCTTTGGTGTAGAGGAGAAATGGAACTTGCGAGGTGCTCATGCCCGACTTGTCGAAAACGTAGTCGAAGTTTTCAACCTTAGCTTTTTCCTCCACGAGTTTGCGGATTTCCTCAAGGATTCCCTTCATGCGCTGCACCATTTTTTCATTGAGAGCTTGGTTACGGCGTTGGAGGTATTCACGGCGCTCGCGGTCTAGAGCGATTCCCTCTTGCTGCTGCCCTTGCCAATCTTTGAAAAGCGTTTGCTTTTTCGAATCATTGAGGGACGGGTCATCGAGTTGTTTACGAAGTTTCCCAAGATTCTCCTCGAGTTCGCGGATGCGAGCGAGACGTTCGTTGTTTTCTTTCTGAATACGTGCACGCTCAACGTTAATCTGCTTTTGAGCCTCGTTGGTTCGGTAATATTGCTTGAATAGCTCCTGCATATCGACCGTGGCGATGTTGAGCTTGTCTTGGCCGACGGCCACAGAAGCGAAAGTTGCGGCAATGGCGATAGTAAGAAAACGACGAATAAGGGTCATTTGGTAGTTAAGTTGAGGTTCCAGAAACGTAGTACGCGCCCAAGGATGAACAATTTTTCCAGTCCGTCAACGATCATCCGTTCACTTTTGACTGGTCCACCATTTCAAACTGCTTTGCGTTTCTAAGTTTATAACCTGCTCGAGCGGAGCGCATCCTGCCACGACACTTGCTTGACGAGACTACCGCAGTGGGAAGAAACTATCTTCCATGGCATGGAGAATTGAAGATACCGTTGCCCACGGAGAAATTGACAATACAGTCGAAGGGCATACTACGGGTCGTATTTGGCTGGAAGGAAGGGACGAGCCGTTGATTCTTTCCCTAAACGGCGATTGCTGGCGCGATCTTGCTGGAACTCGGTTGCAATTCGAAAATCCCTCTCCCAGGTCTGTGACCGACGCCGAAGCCTTGGACATGGATCAGTCTGGGATTATTGGCGACATGACAGCCTCAAAGAAAAACAAGGTACCCACGGTAAGCGAAGAAGAATTCCATCACCTCTATCAAAATCGCCAAGATATCCCACATGAATGGCAGAACACCCTCTACTTGGAATGGTTCAGCGAGATCAACGGGCGCGTCGTCATTGAGACAGCGAAATTTCAATTAGTCATTTCTCCCCACGAATGGGAGATGGACGAGGATGCGGAAGACGCACAAAAACTCGCTAATTTAAATTCCATGCGTGATTTTATGACGCAAGTGATCAGGCGAAAAAATCCTGAAGAAAACGAAACAGATGGCACAGAACAACTCGATGAATTTGAGTGGGAGGAACGATTAAAAGAATCTGATAGGTTAACGGATGCATACCAAGAAGTATTAGAAAAATACATGGAAGATGCGGACAGTGAGCAGAAAGAAGCGTTTGTGATGGGGTGGGACGGATTGTTAGACGCGCTCGCCGAACGGGATGAGGAAGAAGGTGACGTGGAAAACTTTCTTCTGGAAGGCTCGGATCGCGTTACTGGTGAATTCGTTCATTTCAACGATGGCTATCTGGATCCCGATGACTTTGATGATGAGTCTTACGAAGAAGGCGAAGACGTTGAGGAAGAAGAAAGCCACCCATTGCAAGCGCAGGCTCAGGAACTTGCGATGCGGGCGATGGATATGACAGAACGAGGTTCGGAGCCAGGAACTCCGTCATATATTCTAATCACCAATCTTCTTCAGGTAAGCGGTAAACTTGCGGGGGTGCTTTACGGGCGTGAGAGTGGCTACCAACCGGAAACAGGATTTATTTTAGCAGTTTTAAAACGATGCATCAACTGGATCAATGAAGCGGTCGGCTCTTGCCAGCATCTGCTCGATGTTGAACAGGATGCCGACCAAAAAGCTGCTCTTGCCCACATGCGGAGTTCGATGTTTGAGATCCGTGACAGCATCGTAGAAATGCGTCGTGAATTAAAGTAGAGATAAAAACCGCCCACGCTCCATATTAAATGCACACATTTTTTTCAGTAACCATTGGATTAATTATTGGCGCGATTGGCGCGATTCTTTTCTCTCAGAGTATGCTGCCAAAGGAAGGGTCCGCAGAGGAGCGGGTTAGCAAGTTAGAATTCGAACTTAAACGAGCGAACAACCGTGTTAGCTTATTACAGCAGAATGGGCGGAACGGGGAAAATCTGAATCGAACCCTAAAAGATGGTGTGCGCAACATCACTGAAGACATCCGTGACGGCAAGGCAGTGACGCCTGATGATATTTTTCGTGCCTCGAAACCTCTTATCCGCGACCTCCAGCCTTTGTTAGATCGAATTCATGCTCGAGAACTTCAACGCCAGAGTGATTCTAAAGCGGGGGAATATGCGCGCAAGTATTCGTTGACTGATTCGCAACAAGAATCGCTTAAGATTTTATTGGTTCAGAATGCTGATAATGAAGCGAAGCGATTCACCAGCATGCTTTCGCAGGAGGGGACAAGACTCGAAGATTTCGCTAAAGCCACGAACAATATTAATGTCGAGAATGGCCTCGAGCAGTTCATGCAAAACAATTTGCAAGGTGATCAATTAGTAAAATTTAAAGCGGATCAAATGCTCGAAAAAGTTCAAAAAGTTCAGGAGGAAGCAGATATGAAAGTCACGCGTTTGGACACGATCGTAAAGCTTGATGACTCTCAGCGCAGCGAGATTTTCGCTGTCATGGCTCGTGGGGCTCGAGATTTCGATCCGAGTATGCAGTTTGAGGGGATGAGTGAATCTAAGGTTTCCTTGAGTACGGGTAAATCTAAGCAGGATGCAATTTTTGATATTCTAACACCGACTCAACGTGAAGCTTACGAAAACCATCGTAATGCAAAAAGATCTGAAGCACAAAAAGACATGGAAGCAATTGGTTTGACGTTGCCGGATGATTGGAACTCGTCTGATTTGCTAGATTTCTAATAAAAATGACCGCCACACCTGGTATTGATATACGATATGTACGAGTGGATTACGGAAATTTTATAGCCGTAGATGATCTTACGTTGTCAGTTCCCCAAGGTGAGATACTGGGTTTAGCAGGTCCTAATGGAGCAGGTAAAACGAGTACGTTCCGAGTGTTAGCCACACTAATGGAGCCGACCTATGGCGAGGTAATTTTAGGCGGAATTGACGTCCAGGAAGATGTGGAAACCGCGCGGCAAATTATTGGCTACATGCCGGACCTTGCGCCTGTTCCTTCGGACTTGAAGGTTGGTGAATTTCTCGAGTTTTACGCGGCGGCATATGGTCTCGGAAACCGGACGCAACGCCGTGACCGTGTCGCAGAATGTTTGGAGGAGGTAGCGCTTACCGCAGTGAGAGATCGCTGGTGCAAAGAGTTATCTCGCGGACAGACACAACGAGTGGTACTTGCGAAGACCCTACTCCACCGGCCAAGCGTCTTGATTCTTGATGAACCTGCCAGTGGATTGGATCCCCTGGCCCGTCGCGATTTGAGGCAGGCGCTGCGGAAACTTGCGGATCATGGTGCTACTGTACTCGTTAGTTCCCACATTCTCAGTGAGCTGGCCGAAATGTGTACCTCGCTCTGCGTGATGAATCAGGGGAAACTGCTAGCATCTGGTACCATTGACCAAGTTCGAGAGCAACTTGACAGAGACGAGCGAATGCTTACGATTCGCCTACTTGATCGTCACCACGATGCCGTCGCATGGCTAACGACACAGGACTCAGTTCATGATATTCGTGTTTCTGAACAGGTCATTCATTTACGTTTTGTTGGTAGCGATAATGACCAAGCAAATCTGATAGAAATTTTGATCAAGCGTGGCATTCGGATGTTATCATTTGAAGAAAAGCGTTCATCATTTGAGGAAATGTTAGTCGAAGTGGCAGAAGCCAATTGCCAGTTATGATAACAGAGAAACAACCCATTAAATTTGTTAGAATCGAATTGTTGAAAATTTGGATTAATCCAATTTTTCGTCGATACTGCCAATCAAGGTTACGGTTTCGTGGGCTCGGATTAGCGTTGCTTGTTTCTCTGTTAATTTCTGGATTTATTTTTTTCATTTCGCGGGCGATCGGATTGGATCGCATGCATGCGAGCGTGTCGGATGCTGCGCGCGGAGCGATTATTCCGTTGTTTATTTTTCAGGCACTGATTCTTTTTGTGTTAGGAACAGCCCAAGTTTCGGGTGGAATGACGGCCGAGACCGATGAAGGTGTGATCGTCTACCAGAGACTCATCCCGATGCGGCCGATTTCGAAAGTATTGGGGTATCTTTTTGGCCTGCCGATTCGTGAATACGCGATGTTTTTTGTGACATTACCATTTACCATATGTGCGCTTTGGCAGGGTATGGTTTCACCGAGTGTGTGGGTTCCACTATACGTTGTTTTTTTTAGTTCTTCGCTAACCTATCATCTCACCGGACTCGTGACTGGCACGGTGGTAAAAAATCGTCGTTGGGCTTTTTTGATTTCTATAGGATTGGTATTTTGCCTCTACACCATCGTGCCCCAAATGGCTCGGTTTGGATTGGTTTTTTTCAAATACCTCACCATCACCCCAGTGTTCCAAGAAAGCCTTTCGGGAATTCTGCCTACAGCAGCTGGAGCGATTGTTGCCACGGGACAGAACCTTGCGCCCGAAGCTAAATTTTTTAATCTTGGTTTTCCTGAAGCGGTTTTCACAATTTTTTGTCAAGGTGGACTGATTCTAACTTTCATCACAATGCTTTGCCGTAGGTGGAGCAAAGCTGAGTTTTTGTTGTTAGGTAAAGTTTGGGCAACCTGTGTTTTCGCCTTTGTTCAGATACTCTTGTTAGGAAATGCCATACCCTTGATTGATTCAGGAAATATTTTCCCCTCGCGAGAAATTTCTAAGTTGATTTTGGAATCGACTGGGTGGGTACCGAAGGCCTCGGAAGCGGTCGCTATGTCTGGCGTATATGGGTTAGTAACGTTGCTATTGCTGTTCATGCTGACCCGAATCATCACTCCCTCCACGGATAACCAAATCCGTGAATGGAGACGTGTTCGTAAACTCGGTGGCTCCGCTCTACCTGTTCTTGCCGATGCTTCGTCTGCGTTTGGTTGGATCATTGTCATGGCGCTCCTAGGCGCTTCAGGATGGTACATTTTTACCCAATCACTGGTTGAATCTCGTTGGTTTTCTGGGCATGATGTTTCACTAACAGTATTAATGATTTTTATTCTTGTGATGATTTCCAGTGGAATGGCCTTTCATGCACTGCTTGAAACCAAAGGAGGAAGGGCTTTGGGGATGGCGATTATTTTTATTGGTATAGTCCCCCTCATGGTCGGAGTCGTGCTCAGTACATCTAACGATCGACTGATTCCTGCAGCAGTTTGGATCGTGGGAATTTCTCCCATCAGCGCACCCGTTTATGCCTCTGCCTCACTTCTTTCAATTAGTGAGTTGCCGCTTAATTTGGCAAGGTCAGTGCCTCGCGCATTTTGTTTTTGGCAACTTGTATCGCTTTTCGTTTCGTTTTACCTGGTAGCACAACTGCGCAGGTCTCGGAAGATTATTGCTAAGAACGCGTTGCCTAAACCGCCATGACAAGTTCATCGATGCGGATGTTTCGTTTTAACGAAGCGGAATAGACACAACTTCACCTTCTTGGTCGCAATAGATCCGTGTGATGGTATCGTCATCACCGACGAAATCCGCAAGGTTTGCTGGTTCCAAAAGCATCAGTGCAGTGGACCAAATTTCGGCAAGTGTGGCGGTGGGTGCGGTAACCCAGACGCGGCGGATTAAATTATGAGGCATCGCCTCGTCTCCTCTGGGGTGAATGATGTGGTGGCCTTGAATGTCGGTTCCAGATGCGCTGAGTGCTTCGTTAGAAAGTTGAAGAGTTGGAGAATTTTTAAATGATGATAGTTCGACGGGCCACGATTCATGGCCGAAGGCAAGCAGAGAACTGGCACCAGCCATGAGTAGGGCACCATCCGCACCCCACCCGATAAGAATTTGTTTCATCTGGTCGAGAGCAAATCCTTTGCCAATGCCACCAAGGTCGACGACTCGACCAGGAGCGTTGCAGGTGACAGCAGGAATATCAGGATGAATCGTGATTTGACCGCATGGCAGTGGTGGTGCACCCCCAGTGCTGATTTTTCGGTGTTCGATCTGCCGACCGAGCGTGATATCGAATAAGCCACTTGTGCGGGAGTGGGCGTCGATCGCGGCCAACAAGCATTGATGGGTGCACTCACTGACATACAGTGTTTCGCCCCCTTTCAACTTATTGATTCTCGAGACGTCGCTGTCATCGATATAGCGACTGAGGCGCGACTCGAGAAAGTCGAGATGGTCGAAGCACTCCTTAGCCATGCCCCCGACGATTGTTAGATCACTGCTAGCGATGTGCAAATGAAACTCCGTGTTCATCGCTTGATGTGTGAATGACTGAGTAATAGGGAGAGCGCTCATGGCTGAAGATTCATCCATGCATTCCATACGTCATTTCTTACGAATAAAGTCATCGGAACTCCGGCACGCAGACCGCGTGGTAGGGGAGTGTGAGAATCTTTGAGCTGATGGGTGACGGTATCCTCGACGGCGGACATGGCAAAGACAAGCGGTAAAATTGTTAGATTAGGTGAAGGCTGAGGCCAGTATCCAATTTTATCAAATGAGCGGAGGTACCACGGCAGAGGCCAATATGCTGATCCAACTACGCCTATGGGCTCTAGCATTTGGTTAGGCGCTACTTTTCGAAGACGCATTAGCCAAGGTGTTAGGTCTTCGAGATCATTGTGGGTTGGGACGTAAGCGAAGGGGTTGCGTGGATCTGAGGCGAAGCGTCTGGTAGCTTGTCGAGCTTGGTTGAATTGTGTGGCGAGAGTCGTGGCAACTAGTCCAATGATTGAGACAAACAACCAAGGACGGCGGGTTGATAGACCCGCGATACCCAAGCCGGCAAGCAGGCAGACATGAGCCCAAGGCAGGCAGGCGAGCCATGGTGTTTTATAACGAATGGCACTATAAATCAGTAGATGCCCGATCGTCGAGTACGCGATGAAGCGGATGACGACTCGGTTCTGGCAAGCACGCTGAAAGGTAGACGCGTATCCTAACAGCGCGAGAATGATAACGGGCGTGCCGAACCACCATGCACCACCGGCATGCGAGGGTATTGCCAAAAGTTCAAGATAGTAGCCAAACGGTTTTTGGTGACCCTCGACGGTTTCATAAACGAAAAACGTACGGGCGGCGTCGATGATTCCATGAAGGTAGCGAAATCCGTCGGTGTAGAAAAAGATGGAAACCAATGCCGCAGAAAACAAGGAGGCGGCCAGTGGCCCGCGGTATTGTTGACAGGAGGAAATCCACCATGAACGGTTGAGCTGTTGTCGATTCTCCAACGCGAGTATCAGCAGCGCGCCTAACCAAGCGATGACGCTGATCGCGAAACTTTCTTTGGTTGCGAACATTAGGCCGATAAATAAACCAGGAATTCCAAAGCGTGGTGCACGGATGAGTAAGGACAAAGCTAACATGCCGAACAATACGAGGAGCGACTCGTGGATGAACATTCGGCTGTAGTAAACGAGCAGTGGCGAAGTGGCGAAGAGTGCGGCGGTGAGCAGTATCGGAACGTCGCCGAATCGCTTCCGCCACAGAAGCGGTACGAGAATCAGCAGGCAGCCCGAAACGGCGGTTAGGAAACGTAGCGATGATTTCGTCAAATCGCGCCAATGGGTTTCCCCGTGCATTTTGCAAATCGTAGCAGACAGCTTGCTTAGTATTGGGCCGTGGTAATGGACAGGATCGAAGCGATAATCTCCTGATTCCATGCGCGTGGACGTTATCCGAGCGCCGGTGGCTTCATCGGCGTGGAAAGGGCGCTGCGATAGATGGTCAAAGCGGAGGAATACCCCAGTCGCAATCACGGCAATCCAACAAGCGATGATGAGCGCACATTTTGTCAAAGCAATTAAATCCCATGAAAGAAACGATTGGTCTGCAATGTTAAATTGGTACATTGAAGAGTATGGCGATAGCGTCTGACGAAATCCTGCTTGTCACTCCGGTTTGGAATGACTCGTCGCGATTGGCTGGATTTGGCGAGGATCTTGCGAAGGTTCTTGCGGATTCTTTGTTGCCGATTCGTTGGGTGATTGCAGACGATGGGTCTGGAGCGCGTGAGCAGCAACTTCTCAAAGAACTTTGTGCGAGCTTTGAGAAAATATTTCCGAGGGTTGATTTGCACTTTGAGGAAATGCATGAGGGCAAGGGATCTATCGTTAGAAATGCTTGGAAGCTATCGCCAGATGCTGCTTGGTATGCGTTTGTTGATGCAGATGGAAGCGTGACTCCCGAGGAGATGTTGCGACTCATCGAAACAGCGGTGTCTGGTGGATCCACAGTGCTGGGCATTCGCAAGCGCACCGCGGAGACTCGTGTGGAGGTGAGCCTGTGGCGGAGGCTAGTTCATCGTGGTTTTCTAATCGCAGTCAGATTGCTGTTAGCGCTTCGCTGTGACGACCCCCAATGTGGTGCGAAGGTATTGCAGGGGATGGGTTATCGAAAGGTATCTAGAGAGCTTCGCGAAAACGGTCTGGCATTTGATTCCGAGTTGTTAACCGCTCTCAAGCGGAGAGGGGAGGGCTGGATCGAGGTGCCGATTAACTGGACTGAAAAGGAAGGTGGCAAGGTAAAGCCGATGCAGGATGCATGGGAAATGCTAGCAGCGTTGCTGAGAATTCGGGGCAAAAAACCTGCATAATAAGACTTGGGCTGGTCAAGAGAAAGTGAGTGTGCCACAATTTTTAATATGTATCAGAAATTGTTTTTATTAACCCTAACAGGCATTCTTGTTTGCTCACCGTGCATCAACGCTCAAGACGCTAAGGTGCCTGATACCACCGAAAAAACTGGTGACTCTCCCGGACCGAGTCGTTTCTGGCAGGCTACTCTCGGCGGTGGGCATTTCATGGTCGCTCTTGACCGGATCGCTTCGGTGAGTCGCCACAAGTACGTTCTCGACGGTGCATTGATCATCGATGAAGTCACTGTGGATACCTCAGGACAAGCGCTCGCACGTTTCTATTTCATCACGCCTATCACCGATGCGGCACCCGGCAATGCGATCACTGGTCTAGCAGATCGTGGTCGAGAACTTATCGACAAGGCATCGCAACGGACAGGTCTGGATCTACAGAACATGGTGGTGAAAAAGTATCCAGAAACCAGTCACGCGAAGACCATCGAATATAGAATTTTATCAGAAGCTGAGTTGGCTGCGTTGTACGCCAGTGTGCGTGCCTCGTGGGAGACCGGGCGAGGGCGGAAGTTCACCGCTAAATAGTCATATTGCGTTAGGGTTGGATTTCGAAGCATACGTTCGCATATTTGACCTGAGGGATCGTGAGGACGATCGCGAGAAATGAGTGGTTTTGGTTTTCCTAAGTGCTGGGTGGCTTGGCATGGGTGATTGCCTGCCAGATCACTGCACCGGTGGGATGAGGGATTTGATCTTTGAATGTCGAACTGCCGCTTAGGTGGTGGGTAAACCGCTGAACTTAGAGTGCGGCGGCGAAAGGATTGCGCGCTAGTTTTTCACATGACCCGGCCTCTGCGGACTTGGGAAACCAGAGTCTGGGATGTTTTTTGTGTCAACTCAGCGCCAGCAAGGGCAAGCCTCGCTATCCAATTCGCCAGTAATTTGAGCATTTTTCCGCTACGCAGGGACTACGTGCGGTCATCCACACGGTTCTCCGAGACCAACGCTTGTACAAGTTCTTGTCTCAGTTTAAGATACATCTTGGATCGGAGAGATCCCGCCAGCCATCCCATGAATTCGTTCGAATCCAAAGTACAGGAAGCACTCGCCAACCCTCGCAATCAAGGTGAAATCCAAGACGCCGATGCCGTTGGCACCGTAGGTTCGCCCGAATGTGGCGACATGCTGCGGATGTGGCTGAAATTCACCGAAAAAGATGGTAAGCGAGTCATTGATCGCGCTTCGTTCCAAGCCTTCGGTTGCCAGACGGCCATTGCGGTGGCATCAATGGCCACCGAATTGCTGCGAGGCAAAACCGCCGAAGAAGCGAAATTTCTCACTGTCCAAGAACTCACTGGTGATCTCGGTCCGTTGCCTCCGATGAAAATTCACTGCGGTCAACTCGTGGAAGGTGCGTTACGGAACGCCTTGGATCATGACGCGTCCGTCCCGCCAAGCGTGCAACTTGGCACGGGAAACATGGCTCCCACTTTGGCGGCCTCGCTTCATCGGCCGGTGGCGAGCAAGCTACGCATCGTGCCACTCGACTGAAATGTTAGGTGATCCCAAGGTTTATTCTAGCGATAATGATAGATTTTTTAGATTCGCTCCGTTCTTACCAACCACCCAATTGATCCGTGCTCGAACTCAAAGATGTTAGTTTTACTATTCGCAAAGATGGTGAAGATGTTCCTTTAGTTGATCAGGTTTCGATCGTGATTCCGCGTGGTCATTTTATGGCGATCGTGGGACCATCGGGATGCGGAAAGACGACCTTGCTCAAAACCATCGCTGGGCTCAATCCGGAGTCTGCTGGAGCTTTGTTCTGGGACTCGAGAAATCTATCTGAAGAAGGCGATTTTCTTCCTTCGGAAATCGGCTACGTGCCACAATTTTCTATCGCCTACGATCCTCTAACCGTCGATGAGTCTGTGGAAGCGGCCACCCGATTGCGCGTTTGCTCTCGCAGTACGGAGGCCCTAGACCATCGGATCGATCAAGTCCTGGAGGAAACCGGTCTTACCCCTATCAGTGACCGACAAGTGAGGGTGTTATCGGGTGGGCAGAAGCGGCGCCTTGGCTTAGCGATGGAATTAGTTTCGGATCCCAAGTTGCTTCTTTGCGATGAGGTCACCTCAGGCTTGGACCCTCGTTCTGAGCGAGAAATTGTCCATTTGTTACACGATCTCTCGCGCAAGGATGGGCGGATTGTTCTATCGGTGACTCACTCGTTGGCGCATCTTGAATTGTACGATTCTATTCTTGTAATGTACGAGGGCCGAGTCGCATTTCACGGTCCGCCGGATCAAATGACCCACTACTTTTCCGTCGTCGATACCGAAGAAATCTATCCGAGATTGACAACTCAGTCTGCTGAAGCTTGGCACCATTCATGGCAGAAACATCATGGATTCTATCAGGATATGATTGAGAAAAATCGTTCGCGATTGATTAAAAGTGGCAAACTCAGGATACCTTCCGCGCGACTGGTGACGGAGGATCGCGCCGAGACCTTCGCCGCACAAGATGCTACAGAGCTTCCGGGATTTTTTAGTCAGTTTGGCACCTTATTAGGGAGGCGTTGGCGGATTTTTTTCAGAGATCGCGGACAAGTATTTTTGCAATTAGTAATCATCGTTTGTTTTCCAATTCTTGTCACTCTTTTCAGCGACAAAGCCTCGGGAAACATCCGCCGTTACTCGGACAGCCCGCAATCGGATTTCGTCGCGGAAATTCAAGAGCAGCAAAGTGTGCGATCCGATCAAGCGAAGGTCGGTTCGGCTGTTTCTGGCATTATTATGTTTCAAGTGGTTCTGCTCTCATTGATGGGTTCTAACAACTCTGCTCGTGAAATCGCTGGGGAGCGACCGATTTATGAAAAAGAAAAGTTTGGGGGACTCCGACCCTCGGCGTACCTAGCCTCAAAGATGACCTTTTTAGCGTGTTTGGTGATTGCACAATCGCTATGGATGGCATTTTTCGTCAACTTTTTTGGTGCCTTTCGCGGTAACTTCATCGAGCATGCTGCCTTTCTGCTGTTGATCAATGCGTCGATGACTGCCATTTGCCTCGCGATTTCCTCGCTCATGCGCACTGCGGAGCAGGCCTCGTTGTTATCGATCTATCTCGTCGGTTTCCAACTTCCTTTGTCGGGTGCGGTCTTGGCATTGCCGGAGCACATTGAGGCGTTTACCCGCCCGTTCATCTCGGCGTATTGGGCGTGGTCTGGCTCCGTAGATGCTTTGCAACCGCAGGTTCATCATGCGGTGAAATCAGTCATCGACACCGCCCTTTCCGCACAAAATTTCTGTTTTTATGTTCTTGGGGCACACATTACGGTCGCACTCATCGCCGCTTGGGTAGGTGTGCGCAGACCCCAGTGGGACTGAATGAAAATTGCAACTCGATTTAGGAGATTTTCCCGCTAACCTTTTCAAAGAACTCTTCAAACCATGGCACGTCGCGCAAGCTCAACTCTACACCCTGGGATCATCATCGGTGCCGTCGCTGCGATTGTGGTGGCCATTGTCGCAGGCAAATCTTTTATCAGCAAAAAATCGGTGAGCTTTGGCGATGTTGCCAAATTGAACATCGATGAACTGCTCGACAACGGCAACAGCCTGCGAGGAAACGAATATCTGATCGAAGGCCAAATTGAGGAGAAGCTGCAGTGGACAAGTTCCCGTGGGCAAGTGGTTAGCGTGCGTGTGGAAAGCAATTCTGGCGATGAATTTGTAGGAATCGAGATCCCACAGGATTTCAGCAAAGTGAACATCGACACCAAGCAAAAATACGCATTCCGCGTGAAATTCCGCCAAGGTGGTATCCCCGTAGCCACTGGTGTTAGTCGCCTCTAATTAAAAATCTATCGGCCCATGAAAATCCAGTTTTTGTTATTTGTCTGTCTTTTAGCGTACGCTCAAGGTCAAGTTTACACTCCGCCGCCAGCGGGGAAGCCTACCCCCGCAGCGACCCCGACGGATAGTGCGCCTCCCGCTCAAAAACAACAACCTGCAGCGGGTCCGCTGGGGCAAGAAATTCCATTGTTAGATCCATCTGCGGAAACCATCACCGTCGGAGGAGTCGCGATTCCCCTCGGGGACAACCGACTGTTGAAAGCACGTTTTGAAAAGTATTTGAGTCAGCCAGCCGAGAGCGACGAAGCCGCGGCAATCTATCGGAAGACGATTGCGAACATTTTAGCAACTATCTCGCCTTTTAAAAGCGGCGGGCCAGATCTTTATGCGGCCTTTAAACAACTTCCCGGAGCGTCGGCCTATCCAGGGGACGCAAACCTCTGCGGATCCCTCGCTGAGTCGATTTACATGGCGATGCTTGCTAAGCAGGATGTGAACGGACTCAAAAAGCTCAACCTTTCTATCGAGGACGAGAAAAAAGCAATCATTGCCGAGGGAGATTGGAAGGCCCGCCACGAGCGTGACCTTGCAATGAAGGAGTCTACGGATCCAAAGGAGAAGGGCAAAGGTGGGCAAGCCGCTCAAAATCCAGGATCGGGGGTTAACTCGTTAAAGTATGCGGACACGCTTCGCCGTATTACCGAAATCGAAGTTCTAAAGAAAACGAACATCGCGCGGACCGAGGCGGGGACCATTCGTACTAAGGCGCAATATCAAGTCAGCATGATCCAGTGGTTTGTCCAGCGGCGATACGAGCACGTGTTGATGGCTGCGCGTTTTTATAACCAGATTTGGAAAGATGGTGATGCCACGCTCCGAGTGGATAAAGATTCCGACGTCTCCAAATTATTTTCCGAGTCCGTCGGAGTTAGCCCGACAGTTGCATCGTTAGATTCATTGTCGAACGAAGCCATTCGCGAGACAGGGAAATACATCGAGGCTTTCGACCTCATGCTTTCGCGTGACGAGCTTCACAACGCGTCGCAGCGTCTGATGGAGGCCTATGCTCTGGGAGAATATCTTGCTCCAGTTGCGACTTTGTCGTTAGAAAAAAAGCGCCGTATCGCGGAGTACGTCAGAGATTTGTATGAGCTGTATGGAACACTTCAGGCGCATGACTATACGCAAACGATGGAGTTGGCGGCTCGGTTAAAGAAGGCAGCCAAAGATTTTCCGTCGTCCAAAGTGGACAGCGCCATTGCCGCCTACACGCTCGCATCCGATCTCGCCATTGAAGAGGCGAAAGCTCATCTTCTGGGTAAGGAAAGTGATAAAGCTGCGGCGAAAATCAAAGAAGCCGCGGAGATTTGGCCGACCAATCCGAAGCTCAAAGAGTTCAGAACTTTGGTGAGTAATTCCAGTGGTTTGGTTACGATTCGCAATGACTTTGACCGCTTGTTGAGCGAAGGAAATTTCCGGGAAGTTGCGCGTCGCCAGTATGAAATAGCGCCAGTGATTCTCGGCGATGCCACGCGTGAGGCTGCGTTCAAACAGATCATGACCAACCTGATGAAGATCGAGGCTGCGCTTGGCAAGGCTTCCGAGTTTAGCAAGATGGGGCAGGATTATGCAGCGTGGGAGCAACTCGCAGAACTGCGAGAGCAATTCCAGGATGACCCCAAACTCGGCAGAGAGTTAGAATTGCTAGCACCGAAAGTCGCCGACTTTACCCGAGCTCTAGACAAGGCTAATCAGCTTGAAAAACGCAACCCGAAGCAGATTGGATCGTCGCTGTCCTGGTATCTCAAGGCACGCAGCATTTATCCGCAAAGTAATCTAGCAGATGCTGGAGCTAAGCGCCTTACCAATGATATTCTACCGGGTGACGATGCAGCTTCTTCCAAAACAAACTCGGCGAGTGAAAATTGAATTGGTATCTAGGCGCTCACGAGGAATGCTTTTAAGGTGGGTGGTGCTTCTTTTTTCGATGGTCAACACTTCGGGTGCGCAAGTGCTGGATTCCAAGATGCTTTTGCACAAGCAGACGTTTTGGGAGAACCTTGATTTTGAATGGTTAGAAAAAAATATTCCCTCATTCGAGTGCCCAGACGAGGAGATTAACACCACGTATTATTATCGTTGGGAACTGCTCACCAAGCACTTGGTTTATGGTTCTCCGGACAGCGGTTATAGCTTCTCTGAGTTCATTGATCGTCCAAGTTGGTCTGGAGCATATGGTGCCATTTCTTGTCCATCAGGGCACCAGATTTACGAAGCTCGCTGGTTGCGAGACCCTCGCTACGTGAGAGATTATTTGCGCTACTGGTTTCACACTTCTGGTGCACAACCGCGAAAGTATTCGAGTTGGTTGGCAGACTCCGCATGGGCGGTGCAGCAGGTCTATCCGAATAAAAAATTCATCACCGAACTCCTGCCGGATCTGGTAAAAAATTACGATGGATGGGTGGCGAGTCGCTGGGTTCCTGAGATGGAAATGTTCTGGCAAAGCGGTCATGACGACGGGATGGAGTTTAACGTCAACAGTCGCCAGACCAAGGACATCATGCGTGGCGAGCAAGCGTTTAGACCTTCTTTCAATGCATACATGTGGGCTGATCAAGTGGCAATTTCGAAGATCGCCGTGTTGGCGGGTGATTTGAAATCCAGCGAGGTCTTCCGCGAGAAAGCAGGCGCACTCAAGCGCCGCATTCAGCAGCAGCTCTGGGATCCCAAGCGTGAATTCTTTTTTCCGATGTCCGCGCGTGCGGAGGTGGATGCGGAAGGGGTGGTGGTGGAGAAGCACTCGTTGACCTATCAATCTGGACGGTTCGCTGGTAACACGCATGGACGCGAATTACACGGCTACGTTCCGTGGGCTTTCAACCTGCCAGATCCGGGCTATGAATCCGCATGGAAATTTCTAACTGACTCATCCTATTTTCAAGCAAGTTATGGACCGTCGACGATTGAGCGCAACGATCCAATGTTTGTGCTTAAGGATAAATGTTGTTGGTGGAGTGGTCAGTCGTGGCCCTTTGCGACGACTCAAACGCTTAAAGCGATGGCAAATTTGCTTCAGAACTATTCGCAGAAAATTGTTTCGCGAGAGGACTACTTGAAATTGCTACACACGTTCGCGATCTCGCACCGCAAGGATGGCAAGCCTTATATCGCCGAGGCGCTTCATCCGGATACCGGCGTCTGGGACGGTCACGATGTTGCGAACCACAGTGAGCATTATTTCCACTCGGGGTTTACGGATCTCATTATCACCGGTCTCGTCGGCTTGAAGCCCGGTGACACCAACACACTCGTGGTGGATCCACTAGCACCTGCGTCATGGGATTATTTCGCGCTGGATCATTTAAATTACCGTGGTCACCAACTCGCAATCGTCTGGGATCGAAAAGGCGACCGCTACAAACTCGGACGTGGATTTCATGTGGTGGTCGATGGCAAACGTGCAGCAACGTCGCTCACGCTGGAGAAGTTGTTAGTGAAGTTACCGCAGGTCGCGGAAATCGCTTATCCTGATTCGGTCTTGGTCAATCACGCGGTGAACAATGATGGCAATCCATTCCCGAGCTTTTCAGCCTCGTCCATCGCTGCAGACACTTCGCTGGCGGAAATTTCTGATGGAGAGCGGCGCTACGAGGTTAAGCCATCTAACCGTTGGGTTTCGAATGACACGACTTCCGAGTCCGATTGGATCTCTGTGGATTTTGGTACGGCGAGGATGTTGAGTCGTTTACAAGTTTACGTCATCGACGACGGAAAAGGGGTTCTCCCGCCTCAAAAAATTGAAGTCCAGATATGGAATGGCAATATGCGAAAAGAAGTTCCGGGACAAAAAGTGGCTATGGGAGTTGCGCGAGGGGATAGACCTTACACGTTAGAATTTCCGCCAACGCGGGTTCAACGCTTGAAGGTTATTTTGCATCATGCGGCGGGTGTTCGTGTCGGTCTCACGGAGTTAGAGGCATGGGGGCCGAGCGAGTTGCCTTACCCATTAGCGCCTGCCGCTTCGAAAGACTGAGGGCGCGCGGGTTTGTTGGTGATACTTGTCTACGCATGGTCACGACCGAGAAACTCTAGGATGCCTATGGCTGTTTTTGCTGATATTCCCGGAAGTTTAGCAATCTCCTCTACGTTGGATTTTTTCAACCGCGCTAGGCTTCCGAATTTACTTAAGAGAAGTTTTTTCTTTGCAGGAGAAATCCCAGGACAATCGTCTAACAAGCTTTCTTTCATTCGTTTGCGGTAGAGAAGCGCGTTGTATCCATTTGCAAATCGGTGTGCTTCATCGCGGATGCGTTGGAGCAGTTTGAGCGCGCCGCGGTCATGAGGGATACGGATGGAATCGCTTCGTCCAGGAACAAAGATCTCCTCGTGTTGTTTGGCGAGCCCGATGACGGGTAGGTCATGGAGGCCTAGAGCTTTCAACTCCCTAACTGCCATTGAGAGTTGACCTTTTCCGCCGTCGACGATGACGAGGTCTGGGAGGATAATTTTTGCTTTTCCCTCGCGTGCAAGTCGGCGTTGTGAATCGATAAGACTTTCTTGTGAGAACTCGGCCTCTGCGAGGTTGGTCGTGTGATTTTCTGTGAGGATGCGCGAGTAGCGGCGGCGAATGACCTCTGCCATCGAGGCGAAATCATCCTGGCCCTCGACGGTACGGATTCGGTAGCGCCGATAGTTTGAGTTGTCCGGTTTACCATCGGTGAAGCGTACCATTGAGGCGACGATGTGATTGGACGAGACGTTAGAGATGTCGAAGCACTCCATCACACGAGGGGGCCCTGCGAGTTGGAGTTGCTCACCGAGTTCTGCAAGGTCAGCGGTGGGTTCGATGGTGGATTGGATGCCGAGACCACGTGCGAACTGGCGGCTGGGTCTTAGAGTTTTCTCGAGATTCTCAAGAATGTCGCGTAGGGTAGCGGCTTTTTCGAAATCGAGCATTTCGGCGGCGGTGGTCATTTCCGTTCGGAGTTTGTCAAAGATTTCACGTTTCCCTTTGCCTTCTAACATCCTGCATGCTTCATCGATGTTCGCCAAGTAGGACTCGCGAGTGACGCGAGCGATGCAAGGAGCGGAGCAGTTGCGGATGATGTCTGCGTTGCAGTGTTTGTAGTCAGCATCACTGGGGTTGGTGGGTCGGCAGACGCGCAGTCCGAAGCTGCGATTGATCCACTCGAGGGTACCATGCAGAGCGCTCGAGTGAGGGAACGGTCCGAAGTAGCGCGAGCCGTCGTCTTTTTTCATGCGAGTGGGCTGGAAGCGTGGCCACGGATCTGCTAGGCGGATTTTAACGAAGTAGAAGCGCTTGTCGTCGCGGAGTGCGATGTTGTATCGTGGGAGGTAGTCTTTGACGAGCTTGGCTTCTAACACGAGTGATTCCTCCTCGTTGCGTACGGTGTGGAATTCGAAGTCATCGATCGAGTCGATGAGGGCCCGAGTCTTGACGTCGGCCCGCATTTTTTGGGACGGCATGAAGTAAGATGAGACCCTGCGTTTTAGGTCGAGCGCTTTGCCGACGTAGATGATGGAGCCAAGTCGATCCTTCATGAGATAGACCCCGGGCTGGTGGGGTACCTCGCGGAGTTTGGCTTTAAAATCTGGATTGGACATGAGGGAAAGTGGACGCCCCTATCGAATGGCGGGAATGATAAAGATCAACCGAAATTCCTGATGGGTTATTTTCGTGAGAGTTTGAAAGCCCTAGATTGCTCTATTTTACAGGGTGGAAATGAATTTCGTGGCTTGACAGCATGGCCGCGTTAGAGAGCATTCGCTTCCACCTTGGTATGCTGCGTAAACCTATTAAATTCTCCGCACGATTTATTGTGTTTTTTGCGATTTCCTTGGTCGGGGTGATTTCCGCGCCACAAGCGTTCGCTCAAGCGCCAGCGGCACCTGTTTCGCCAGCGGCACCCGTTTCGCCTGCGGGTTTGATTCAAATGTTTGCAGATGCCGAGGCGGCGTTTACTGCGAAGGACTACCCCACGGCGGTTGCGAAAATCCAAGGACTGCTGGCGGGTCTGGGCACCAACAAAGAGGCACCGCTTGAAATGCTTTATTTTAATATCGGGCTTGGAAATTTGCTCGGTGAAAAGGCACCAGAAGCGGAGGCTGGTTTTTTAAATTGCTTAAAGCGTTATCCTAAGGGCGAGTACGCCAGTCGCAGCTACCTTGGGATTGGACGGGCTTGCATTGATCAGGACACGCCAGAGTCAAAACTGCGGGCCATCGAGGCGCTCAAGACTGCCGCGCAAGACCCCAAGTTCCGTTCGGAGGCCGGTCTTTGGCTAGGCCAAGTCTACACGGATCTGGGCAAGCGGGACGAGGCGCTCACGGTTTTCAAGAGTTTGATGGGTTCGGACATCCGCTCGCCTCAGCAAACCACCGCTGCGGTGGAAGTCATCGCGTTGCTCGCTGACACCGGTAAGTTGGAGGATCTGATCATGTATCTTGATCGGTTGAGCAACCAAGCTGGCATCCGCGACGCCCTCGCATGGTACGCCAACCAAGTGATCGTGCGGGGCGACGAGTTGGTAGGCTTGCAATCTTACGAGTCGGCTTTGGCGATTTATCGTTCGGTGCCGCCACGAAGCCAGATTTTACAGATTCAAAAAACAGCGCTGGAATCGCAGCGTAAAGACCTGAAGATTCTCGAAGCTCGCGTTGAGCTGGAAAAAAACAAACCGCTGGGTCAGAGATCTTCCGCCTCCGAATTGGTGGGCAGCCTCAAGCCCGCCATCGAGTTGGCGGAGAAAGCACTCGCCGCCGTCGAGGAAAAAACCGATTTGGATGCCGCGTTGCTGATGCGCCGCGGGCGTTGCCTGTTCTACCTCGAACGGTACGAGGAAGCGCTTGTATGCTTCCGAGCGCTCCGCAACAAATACTCGACCTCCTCGGAAGCCAAGGCTGCGGCTTACGCGGAAATCGTGATCATCAACAAGCTCAAGAACATCTCCGAACTCAAAGTCCTCTGCGACGCTTACATGAGGAAATACCCCGACGCCGACAACGTCGAGCAAGTCGCGACGCTCGCGGGTGAGGTGCTTGTCCAAAGCGGAAATTGGCCAGCGGTCGGTAGTTTTTATCGCGACCTCGAGGGCCGATTCCCTAAATCGGAGAGCCTCGACCGTTATACCTTCTATCAGGGGGTGGCGATCTTCCAAGATGGCAATTTCAAAGAGGCGTTGCCGATCTTCAGCAAGTTCATCAAGACCTTCCCAAACAGTCTGCTCATTGAAAACGCGCTCTATTATACGGCGATGTCGAATTTCTTGAGCAACGAGTATAAGAAAACCCTCGCCTCCTGCAAAGAATACCTCAGCCAATTCCCAGACGGTCGCTACGCGGGTGATCTTCGCTATCGACTGGCTTTCATCGACTTCAACGACAAGGAAGTGGATCAGTCGAATAAGATCATCAAAGACCTCACCACCTTCCTCGAACAACATCCCGACGACAGTTCCGCCGGATCGATGTATTGCCTGCTAGCAGATACTTATAAGAAAAAGACCTCCGATAAGCCCGATGAACTCGCAAAATTCCAGCGTCTCGCGCTCGAGGCATACAAAAATGCGATCTGGGGTGAAAATTTGGATGACGTCGTCCAATACGCGCTGGACTCCTCGACGACCATGCTCTCCGGTAATAAGGACTACGCGGGCATCGCCGCGCTTCACGGCGAGTTCCTCCAGCGCAAGCCCACAAGCCCGCTGGCGCTGCTCTCGGCCTCGCAAGTCGCCAAGATGAAAGCCCGTGAGGGCAAGGGCGCAGAGGCCGCAGAAATGCTTGCAAATGCACTAAAATCTCGGATCGCTGACCCCTCGGCTGAGCAGGTCGAGTTCCTCATTGACGAGTTGGTGAAAACTCTCGTGCCACGCAAAAAAGCGGCGGAGATCGATGTGGACGCCATCGATAAACAATTGATCGACGTCCTCAACCAAGCCACGGCGGGCAATGAAAACGCAACCAGCAACGCCCGACTTTACTACGCTCGGGCTCGTTTGGCACAACTTCTCAAGCGGGCGGACCGCTCGGATTTGTATCTTAAGGGCATCGCCACGATCAACGCCAAGGACCCAAAGGTTCTCAGCCCCGCATTGCTGGCGGTTTCGGGTGATATCCTTCTGAAACTCGGAAATTTGGATGACGCGTCCGCGATGTTCACGCGCCTCAGCGAGCGGTACAAAGATGGAATGTTTGCCGACGCGGGGCCGGTGGGCCTTGGATACGTCGCCCTTGCCCGCAAGCAACCCGAGGAAGCGCTCGAGATTTTTGAAAGGGCGTTGACTAGCAATCCTGGAATGTCGCGGTTCAAGGAGACTACGCTCGGCAAGCTGCAAGCCATGGTGGCGTTAGGGCGTGATGAGGAGGCCGAGAAGTTGGCTCTTGAAATCGCTGGCGATAAGGTGTTCCGCGGCGAATTTGCCGGTAAAGCCTACATCATCCTCGCTGGGATTTACCGCAAGCAGGCCGAAAAAGCAGCAAGCCCGGATGCCAAGGCCGAGCTACTCAAGAAGGCCCATGGCACTTACCAGCGGGTCTACGTCGCCAACCAAAGCGTGCCCGAAGTCGCCGCAGAAGCTTACTGGCAAGCATACGAAACGGCCCTCGCGCTCAGCAATACCGACCTCGCCAACGAGACACTCAAGGCACTTGCCGTAAATCCGAAACTCAAAAACACCGCGCGCGCCAAAAAGGCCGTTGAGTTGGCCAAATAATTTTGCAAGCCATGTCAAATTTTTCTCATCCATCCCGTGCGGCGTTGCTGGCATGCGCGGTCGCGGCCCTAGCGCTGCCCGTCGCTGCGGAACCTATACGCATCGTTTTCCAAAATGGTAAATCGGTGCCGATCTCGTCGGTGGACGCCCAAGTGGATAAGTTGGTGATCAAAACTACTGAGGATGGATTTCTGGCAGGGCAGACTTACCCGATGGCTACCGCTGACCACATTTTTGGCGAAAAACCCTCCGCGATCAACCCGGCCATCGGACTGTTGCTCATGGGCAAACCCGACGATGCGTTGAAATTGCTAGAGCCTATACTCGTGGAACAACGAGTCACCGCGAAGATTTCCGGAAATTTCTGGCTCGAGGCCGCCCGCGCGGCGTTGGTCGCCTCTGCGGTCACGGGTAACACCGTGAAATGTGCGGAACTCGGCAAGGAAATTTCCGAGGCCACCCCCGCTCAAGGTAACGATCCGTTCGTTGCGCTCGGCAAGGCACTGCTCATGCCAGCGTCCGCTAACTTGGACGACAGACTCGTCGCGTTGGGTGACCTATCGACGGACAACTTGCCTGCAGATGTTTGTGCCTACGCTGCTTTTTACCGTGGAAATTTAATCAGCAGCTTGAAGCGCGACAAGGACCCTGCGGTAGCTCTCAAACGTGATGCCGAGGCGCTCGAAGCCTACCTATCGGTTCCCTGTCTCTACCCTTCCGGTGGCATGATCCTCAACGGCGTCGCCGAACTGAGGGCAGCGGAATTTCTCGTCACTCTGGACCGGCACGATGAAGCTGTCGCGTTGCTCAAATCTTCACTACGCGAATCCGCAGGCACCCTCGTCTCAGTGGAGGCCAATAAGCGTCTTGAAAGCCGCAAATAATCAATCAACCTGTCACCGTTCATTTCTCAAACACTAACGCCATGAATCAATCCATCCAAAAGGCCGCCTACGCTGCACTCGTGTTTCTTCCGATGACCGTTTTCGGCGCGGAAACCAAAGGCGGCGTGACTAAAAAAACACTCATCGACACCTACCTCGAAGGTGGCTGGGTCATGCACTTGCTGCTGATTTTCTCGATCGCAATGGTCTGGCTGATCATCGACATTTGGTTGCGGACGAATAGTAAGAAAATGACGCCGCCTGAGGACGTGACTCTCGTGCAGGCACTCTTCCGTGCTGGCGATTACGTCGGGGCTTATCAAGCCATGAAAGCAAGTTTCAGCCCCTTCGCCGAAGTGATGCGCGCCGGTCTCGGATCGGTTGGCTACGGCAAGGATGCCACCGAAGAAGCAATCTACGCGACGGTGGAAAAAATGAGCTCCACTCTTCAGACGCGGATCAACTATCTCTCCGTGATCGGGGTCTGCGCGCCGATGATCGGACTGTTAGGAACTGTGGGCGGTATGAAAGGTGCTTTCGGTAGCCTTGGCACGGCGGGTCTATCAAGTGGCGTGGGCGAACTGGCCGGTCACATCGGCGAGGTGCTTGTGGCGACGGCCACCGGACTTCTCGTCGCGATCCCCGCGTTCATGGCTTTCTATTTCCTCCGCAATAAACTTCAAGGCGCTGTGCACCATCTCCATGAAGAGGCTGAGCAATTGTTCCGAAATGCACCGTATGAATACCTGAAAGATGCCGACGTCGGTCAGGAGGAAACCTACGCGGCGCTGCCTAACTGGGTGCAAGCCCCCGAAGGCTGAGCCCCGTGCCAGCCTAAACTAACAACCCTTTAACGAACTGATCCTATGGCAGGCGGTGGTGGTGGCGGAGACGGCGAACCTGAGTTCCAGATTGCTCCAATGATCGACGTACTATTGGTGCTGTTAGTTTTCTTCGTCATGATCACCTCGGCCGAGGTGCTCAAAGTGGACAAGAACATCAGACTGCCCGTGTCGCCGAATGCGAAGGCTCGTGAACCTGAAATGGCAAAACACGAGATGGCGGTGAATCTGCGATACGATGAAAAGTCTAACAAGGGAGTCCTCGTATTGGACGACCAAGTTTATAACAACTGGCCGGATGTGGTGCCGATTCTTCAGGAAAGTCGCAAGCGTGACGAAAGACTGCGCATTGTGGTCCGCGGTGACGCCGCCGTCCCTGCTGGTGAGATCCAGCGGATCATGAACCTTATCGGTGAAGCTGGCATTGCCGATATCGCCTTCGCATCATCTAACAAGTGAACCGCCCATGAAAAAGAAACACCGCCGACGCAAAGGAAATGCGGAAGTCAACTTGGGCTTCCAAATCGCGCCGATGATCGACGTGGTTTTCGTGATTTTGCTCTTCTTCATCGTCCAAGCCAGCGACATCCAAGTGGAGAACGCCCACGTCACGAAGCTGCCCGGGACAGTTGAAACCAAAGGCGACACGCCAACGCCCGATGAGATCGCGGTTCGCATCGAGGATGACGGTCAAGTTTATCTTAACGATGACCCGCTTGACACGCCCGAGGCCAAAAATCTACCCGAGTTGGCCGGCAGCTTGAACCAATTGCGTGAAAGCAGCGACGCCTCGAAGTCCGAGGTACTAGTGACCATTTATGCGAACGACCTTGCGCGCTACGAGCGTGTGGTCGATGTTCTCGATGCGCTGAGTCGCGCGAAAATTTCAAACGTTAGCTTCCAAGCGGGAAGCCCTGAGTGATCCTCGGCCAGATTGAACGAGTAACCCACCCCTAGCCCATGGAAAATTACGATAACGAAGAGAACGAGAGTTTCGTCCCAGCGGAAAAAAAGAAACTTGGATGGTGGGCGAAACTCGGAGGCGGCTCGTTATTGATTGCCACCCTATTCCATGTCATCTTGTTAGTCATCGGTGGATTCTGGATTTTTCAAATCATCAAGGAGCCAGAGAAAAAAGTGGATTTCATGCCCCCGGGCGGTGGGGGGGGTGAGCGCGGGGCCGAGCATCAAGTCCAACAAAAAAAACGCGCTCAAATCACCCCGACGACCAATTCCAAGCGGGTCTTCGCCGATGGAGCATCGTCGTCTTACGCCATCCCAGAACAGGGAGATAACTTCGGCGAAATGTCGACGCTTAGTTCCTTGAGCGGTGGCGGTATGTCCGGGCTCGGAGGCTCCGGCACGGGTTCAGGCTTCGGAAAAGGCGCTGGAAATGGCGGGGGTCTCGGCTTGGGCGGTGGCGCGGGCAAGTTGTTCGGCCTCATCCCAGAAAACATGCGTAAACGTTGCTCAAAAGAAGACCGTCTCGCTCGCCTTAAGGAAAATGGAGGCACGCCAGCCTGCGAAGAGGCTGTTCTCAAAGGACTCCGGTGGCTGAAAGCAAACCAAGCCGCCGACGGGTCATGGGGAAATGGTAACAATGCAGCGATGACTGGCTTCGCTTTGTTGGCCTATTTCGGGCACTGCGAGACGCCCGTTTCACAAGAATTTGGTGACTCTTGCATGAAAGGCATCGTCTATTTGGTGAACCTCGGGATGAAAAATGACGGCAGAATGTCTGCAAATTTCACCGCCAACGGATGGGTGTATGAGCACGCCATCGCAACCTATGCACTGGGAGAAGCCGCGACGTTTTGTGGTGAAGGTAAGATCGAGATTCCTAACCTGATGGATATCACCGAAAAAGCAGGTCAATTTATCATCGACAATCAGCATGAAAATGGCGGGTGGGCCTATCTCTATAAGACTAATGGCGCAGATGCTCACACGGACGTCTCGGTCGTGGGCTGGCAGATCCAAGCGCTCAAGGCATGCAGCCACACGCGGATCAAATACAAAGGACTGAACTCGTGCATCGGCAAGGGCCTCAAATACCTTAGCAAGTGCCAGAATGAGAACGGTGGATTTGGCTACAGCGGTCCCACTCCTTTGGGTGGAGGCAAATATTTCACCCTCACTGGGGTCGGCGTACTCTGCCATCAGATGTGGGGTAAAGCCAGCACATCAGGAGTCTCCAAAGGTCTCAAATACATCATGGAAAATACCAAGTTGGACTACGCCACAGAGGACTCCGACCTCTATTGCCACTACTACGAATCCCAAGCGATGATGCAGGCGGGGGGCAAGCATTGGAAGTTTTACAACGATCTCTATCGCGACCAAATCCTCAACAACCAGAATGCGGATGGATCTTGGAAATCACCGAAATTCGAGGGTCATGGTCTCGGTGGCAACGTGGTCTATCGAAATTCACTCTGCATCCTAATGCTGGAGGTATACTACCGGTTTCTCAATTCCGATGGCGGTGGCCGCGCGAAGTCAGGAATCTAAAATTGACACGCGGACAACCATGGTGGCCGAGGCTCGCGTTGGCCAGACTTGCTTTCATCAATTCGGGCATTTAGAACTTATCTCATTCCATGAAGTGTTGCCATATTTCAATCGCGTGTTTTTTTGTCACGGTCGCCACCCTCTCCGCCGCTGCTGAATCAGCAACTCCGCAAATCAAGCAAACAAACATTCTCGAAATCCTCGCGAAGGGCGGAATCATGATGTACCCGCTCGGCTTGATGTCGGTCATCACGGTTCTACTTATCCTGTTATTTTTACTAACCGTCCGACGAAATGCCATCGTGAGTGATCGATTCATGAATAGCGTCGACATCATGGTGCGCAAGCGCGACTTCCTCGGGCTCAGTGCCCTAAGCAACCGCCGCAACGAATGCATGGCCCGTGTCACTCAAAAAACCATCGATTTTGTGATTTCGAATCCAGGCTGCCCTTTTGAAAATGTTAGGGAAATCGCCCAGACTGAGGGTTCTCATCAAGCGGGCCAACTTACTTCACGTATCACCTACCTTGCAGACATCGGTGCCATCGCGCCTATGGTAGGCTTGCTGGGAACGGTGTTTGGAATGATAGAGGCATTTTTTCAAATCTCGTCGGGAGCAGTTCCCGGCGTCCGGGAGATGGGCCTCGCGGAAGGGGTTTCTAAAGCACTCATCGCCACCGCGGGCGGCCTAGCCATCAGCATTCCTGCATTAGCTTTCTACTCGATCTTCCGTGGGAAAGTCCAAAAGTTTGTTGCCGAACTCGAAGCAGCAGTCACGCATTTCGTTATCCTTCTGCAAGCTTCCACCGAGCGCTACGATGCCTCCTCGGTAAATCCAATGCCCCGCAAGCGTGAAGATTATCCCGAGCCGTCAAGCTCTGCACTCCCAGGAGATCGGGCAGATCTTCACGGCGTCTAATCGATTCCAAGGATGAAATTCTCAAATCGCCAACCGCCAGCGATCGCCATTCAGTTGGCCCCGATGATCGATATCCTGCTACTGCTACTTTGCTTTTTTATCATCAGCTGGCAGTTCAGCAAGTCCGAGACCGAGCTCAATGTCTCCGTGCCGACCGCACAAGAAGGCGCGGAGCCAGAGCGCGTCCGTGGAGAAATTATTATCAATGTGCTTGCGGACGGCGGCATTAAGGTCGAGGGACTCATCGTAGACCGCACACAACTCTTTGAGAAACTCGCCTCCATCGCCAAACAATTTCGGAACCAACCGGTTCGCATTCGTGGCGATGGTAATGTGGCCTACCAACGCATCGTCGAAGTCATCGACACCTGCCAAAAAGCCGGGATTTGGAATATTTCTTTCGCGACCCAGCGGCCGGAACCCAGTAAGTGATTCGCTTGGCAAACGCTCCCAAACGGACAACGCTACACGCATCTTGAAACGCGCTTTCGCAATTTTCATCCTTGGCTTCAGCTCGGTGGTCGCACAGATCCCCAGAGCTCAAGCCGTAGATCCCGCCCTGAATGCGGACGCCTCAACAGACTTTTTCCTGCGGGGAAAAAATCTCTATGACTCGGCGCAGGCAAGCACCACCCAAGACAGCCGCCTGGATTACTTTCGCCGAGCCGGAGATATTTTTTCGGAATACCTGAGCGCTTTTCCAAACCACCCGAACGCGGAAATGGCATGGTGGTACCTCGGAAATAGCCTCTACCAATCAGGCCAAATCGATGATGGAAAACGTTGCTTTAGCACGCTGCTGAATCGCTACAGCAAAGGCAAGTGGGCCGCCGCCGCAGCTTATACGCTCGCTGCAGATCATTACAATAAATCCGAGTACCAATTTGCAGCGCCATATTTCGAAAGCTTCGCTGCAAACGCTGCAAAACCCCAAGAACGAGCACGGGGGAATTATCTAGCAGGCAATTGCTACCGTCTCTCCGGCCGCGACCGGGAGGCGATCGTTTCATTCAAACGTGTCATCGCAGATCCATCCGCCGGTTTGTTTGCCGCTCAGTCGAAAGTCGCACTCGGCCACCTTTATGTAAAATCGGGGAAACTAACAGAAGCGATGATCCTGTTCGAGGAAGTCGTGGCGGCACCCGATAACCCGAAAGTCCGCGGTGAGGCAGCACTCCACGCCTCACTCGCCGCCACCAAGCTCGACCAAACGGATCTTGCGGATAAATACCTGCAATTGATCATGCGTACCCCTGGGATGGAAGACTCCCGTGCCGATGCCCAGACCGCTCTGATGGTTAACTTTTTCGCAAAGAAAAATTATCGCGAAGTCATCGATATTTTTCGCCGCAGCACCACAAAAGCAGACGGAGAAAAGGAGGCGAATCGCCTGATGATCGCGGCCCGCTCATACTTGCGCCTCAAGCTGCCTAGCGAGGCTTTGCAGCTTTTTAGAGACGTCGAGAAATTAGTGAAGCCGGAAACCGACATGGCCTTCCAAGCTGCCTATTATCGGTTACTTTGTTTCTTCCAAATTGAGGGTCGCCACCTACCCGACCAAGTGGATGGATTCCTTCAACTTTACAGCAAAGCCCGCCCAGAAGACTCGCGCATCCACACCGCGATGATGATGAAGGCGGAAAGTTTATTTTCTAACAAAGATATTACTGCTGCAGCCAAAGCTTACTCTGAGATCAATGCATCTTTGGTAAGCGAAAAAAATCGTCCCAGCCTGCTCTATCAGCGGGGATGGTGTCTCTCCGAAGCTGGAGATGCGCAAGGTGCAATCCGCTCGTTCAGCGACTTCATTGCAAAATATCCGCAAGATACTCGAGTCTCATCGGCCTTGGCGAAACGCGCCAAAGCTTATGTCGAGGGCGGCGAGCCGGCAAAAGCCATCACGGACTTCGACCGCCTCATCGCGTCCCCGCCTTCCCAAGACAATTTTGCTTCCTACGCGTGGTTAGAATCAGCTCGCTTGCGTCGATCACAGAGCAATATCCCCGACATGATTATCCGCTATCAAGGGCTTTTAAAATGTGACAAAAACCTCAGCGACAAATTGCAAGCGGAGGCAAATTATTGGATCGGGTGGGGGATGGTGAAAAACAATTCTGCCAAGGACGCGGTTCCGTATCTTGAAAATGCTCGCTCCATGCAGTCGGACGCTTACGCGAAGCACTCGGGACTTCTTCTCATCCTCGGCTACTTCGCATCCCAAGACCCGGCCAAGCTCGCTGCGGAAATTAACCTCGCGATCCTCGGCAAATATGACTCGGACATCCCTGACCAAGCGATCCAGTGGTCTGGGATGCAATCCTACAACGCAGGTGACTTCGAATCGGCAGCCAAATCACTCACTCTCGTCGCAAACCCCGCCGAACCGCGTGAAACGCCCAAGGAAGTTTGGCGCTACCTTGCGAAGGCTCGCCTCGAAGTCGGTGATGCCCAAGGCGCGCTCATCGCCGCTGACAACGTCCTCGCCGTCGAAGATAATTCCGGCTGGAAAGCGGACGGATTACTCGACCGCGGGCGGTCTCTACTGCTGATGCAACGCGATGCAGATGCACGCATCGCCTCGGATGAGGGTGCCGCCCTCCGACCCCAAGGGCGAACCAGCGCTGGCCTGCGCATCCTCTCTGGGGACTTGAGTTTCAAAGCCAAAGATTTTGGTCCTGCCGCTGCCGATTACCTTAACGTCATTCAGTTTCACGAGGACGCGGATCTCAAACCGCTCGCGATCTCAAAGTATATTCAAGTGCTCGAACAACAGGGCAAGTCTGCTGAAGCCAATAAATTTCGCCTCCAACTCAAAACTGAATTTCCTAACTGGAAACCAGCCAATCACTAACATCAAATATATTCTCTCAATGACTCCTCCTTCCTCCACCGCTACCCTTACCAAAGCCCCAAGACGTAAATCTGAGATCCCTTGGTCCACGGAAAAATCTTCCGAGCTTTACGGCGTGGAGACATGGGGACACGGATTTTTCGGTGTTAACAAAAATGGTCACGTCACCGTCCGCCTTGAAGATGATGAAGCACAAGTCGAGGTTTCACTCTTCGAAGTTATCGACGGTCTTCGCGACCGTGGCACTCACCTACCAGTTCTCCTCCGGTTCCGAGATTTACTCCATTCACGCATCGCTGAAATCAACGAGTCCTTCTGCAAGGCAATCAAGGATTCAAAATATCGCGGCGAATATCGTGGCGTCTATCCGATCAAGGTGAATCAACAACGCCAAGTCATCGAGGAAATCGCCGAGTTTGGGAAAAAATATCATTACGGTCTAGAAGCCGGATCGAAGCCCGAACTCATCGCTGCTCTTGCACACATGCATGATCCCGAAGCCTACCTGATTTGTAATGGTTACAAGGACGAGGAGTTCATCGACCTAGCACTCCATTCTCAAAAAATGGGTCTAAGAATCATGCTGGTGTTAGAAATGCCCAGTGAACTCGATCTAATACTCGAACGCTCACGTAAACTCGGGGTTCTGCCAAACCTCGGCGTGCGCGTTCGTCTCTCGACGAAAGGCTCCGGTCACTGGCAGGACAGCGCAGGCGATAAGTCGGTCTTCGGCCTCAACGCCTCACAGGTCATCGCGGTGGTGGATCACCTGAAGGACACGGGATACATCGGCTGCCTGAAAATGCTCCACTATCACCAAGGATCACAGATTCCTAACATCGCATCGATCCGTGAAGGCGCCACCGAGGCGGTGCGTATGTATTGCGACCTCGTCAAAGAGGGTGCCCCGATGGGCGTGCTCGACATCGGTGGCGGCATGGCCGTTGACTACGATGGCTCACACACCAATTTCCACTCGTCCTGCAACTACTCTGTCGCTGAATACTGCACGGACATCGTCGAGGTCGTATCGCAAATCTGTGACAAGGCTGGCGTTTCGCATCCGAATCTAGTGTCTGAATCCGGTCGTGCAGTGGTCGCGTATTATTCAGTTCTAGTCTTCAACATTCTCGACGTTACCAGCGCGCAAACGAGCGAGGAAGCCCCTCCTATCCCAGAAAATGCGCCACAAAACCTGATGAACATCATCGAGGTCAATAAGGTGATTCACAAAAAGAACCTCCAAGAGTGTTTCAATGATGCGATGTATTACCGCGATCAAATGCGGGCTCAGTTCTTCTACGGCGCCGCCACGCTCCGCGAGCGCGGTCTAGCAGAAGCTTGGTTCTGGCACATCCTCACCCGAATTTCTAACTTGATCGCTGAGCTCGACGACATCCCTGAAGATCTTCGTGAACTCTCATCGACGCTCGTTGACTTTTATTACGGAAATTTCAGTCTCTTCCAGTCGCTGCCAGACTCATGGGCGATCGACCAAGTCTTCCCAGTGATGCCAATTCACCGCCTCGACGAGAAACCCCGCCACCGCGCGGTCCTTGCGGACATCACTTGCGATTGCGATGGCAAGATTGACCGATTCATCGACAAGGAAGACGTCGCAAAAATACTACCTCTCCATGACTTTAAACAAGGTGAGCCCTATTACCTAGCAGTTTTTCTGGTTGGCGCATATCAGGAAACTCTTGGAGATCTCCACAATCTGCTAGGCGATACCAATGTCGTCGGCGTACACCTCGAAAAGGGTAAGCCAGTTTACACTCACGAGGTCGAAGGCGATACCGTGGCCGACGTCCTTACCTACGTTGAATTTGATCCTAAAGAGCTGGTCACTCGCTTCCGGACATTCGCCGAAAAGGCGGTCACCGAAGGCCGGATCTCACCAAAAGAACGACGGGAAATTCTCGATCTTTTCCGCGAGGGTTTGGCAGGGTACACATACTTCGAAAGCTGAGTCTCTCATTCGGATTTGTTCGAAAAAGTGTCGTACTAGATTTCTATAGACTTCAATAGTCCGCAACCGGTCCACCGGCATGATCCGTGTCGTTCTCCGGAACCTCCGCTGCCAGTACGGCCAAGGAATCACACGTTTTCCGCCATTTTTCATCCGACCAAGCAAGCGGCGCATGAACTTTTCGGCGGAAACGCTCAAGTCGGTCACGGGCGTCTCCCCGCATCCCGTGCGGTAATTCCGCAACCGCCGCCGCCGCAACTTTTGCGGTGTCGGTGCGGTGACAAATTAGCGCAAGATCGTTGCCAGCTTCGATGGCGAGCTTCACATCCTGACCTCGGCCATATCGTTGTGTGATTGCACCCATGTCTAAATCATCTGTTAGAACTAGATGATAATCAAATCCTAACTGGTCACGTAAGAACCTTCCGATGATGCGCGGAGATAGCGAGGCGGGAAAATCAGGGTCGATGTTAGGAAAATCAACGTGGGCTAGCATGATCGCATCCAGTTCTGGCATGAGCGCGGTGTATGGAATCACGTCTTCGCGGAGCAACTCCTCAAGGGTGGCAGATGATGATGGGAGGTCGTGATGTGGATCGGATTGTGCGCGACCACAAGCTGGAAAATGTTTGGCACAACTCGCGATGTTGCGTTTTCTCAGCCAGCGATTCCAATGGCCAGCGTAGTCGATCACCCGTTGCGAGTCCCGTCCCCAGCAACGACCGCGAAGGGCGTTTTGACTTCCTGGAAAATGATCTAGATCTAACACGGGAGCAAAGTTCAGGTTGAATCCCAGCAAGCGAAGCAAGTCACCGGTGAGTGCTCCGGCTTGTGAAATTTTTAGCGTATCCATGGTGGTTGCTAATGCCGGTGCAGATGGGCTTGCCGGTGCGATGTCTTTGGTGCGTGTAA
>Ga0209190_1000168_pt1 | contig 46395 bp, 69 predicted proteins | sample M_140205_XF_Meta_FD_187315 | JGI IMG/M metagenome (GOLD analysis project Ga0209190, IMG submission 187315) | Freshwater microbial communities from Lake Montjoie, Canada to study carbon cycling - M_140205_XF_MetaG (SPAdes) (version 2) | ecosystem: Environmental > Aquatic > Freshwater > Lake...
ACAATTATTGTTTTAAGTGCTGGGAAGATTTCTTTAAGGAATACTCTCCTTTGCTCACAGTAGAGCGAGTGTTCAATAAAGAAACAATAGACTTTACATTGGCTAATGGCTTTATCTTACCAAAAAAATGGAAATCATGCTGGTATAATGCTGGATGGGGATGGAATGGTCGTGCTAAGAAAGCGTTAAATGCTTTAACTATACACAACAATGGTGTTGTTAATTGGGTTAAGGCTTTAGGAGTTTAATATGAAATGTGAAGCGTGTGATGTTATCTTATCAACTAAAGAGTCTGTACGTAGATTTAAGGTAAGTAAGGATTTTGTAAATCTATGTAATAAATGTCTTTCCACAATCTCTGATGAAGTGGAGGTAATAGAAGGCAAGACAGAGGAACAGGAAGAAAATGAATATGAATAATGGCTAAATTTGTTAAGCATGAAAGTTGTCCTTCTTGCGGAAGCAGAGACAATCTTGGCAGATATTCAGATGATTCCGCATGGTGTTTTGGATGTGGCTATTTTGAACGTAGTAGCCTTAGCCCTTTTGTAGGAGAACGTGATGGGCAAATTGAAATCAATGATAACGGAGTTGAATTTCCCAGAGATTCAGAAAGCAATTTGGACAGCAGAGGACTTGAATGGCTTGCTAGGTATGACATCAGAGCAGAGGAAGCTCTTCGTGCAGGCTTTAAATGGAGTCCCTACTGGGAACAACTCCTCATGCCCTTCAGAGACAGAGATGGACAACTCTGTTGTATCCAAGCCAAAAACTTTAACCCTAAACGAGCCAGCAAAGCCAAGTACTACAACGTTGGTAACAAAGCGGAACATCACACCATTTATGGTAAACAAGAAAAAGGACAACTTGTCTTAACTGAAGATGCTGTTTCTAGCCTCAAGGTAGGGCGTCAGAGCGATTCAATGCCCCTCCTTGGTACATACATAGCCAAAGATAGGTTGGTCGCTTTAAAGGCGGTCTATCAACAATTGGTGGTGTGGCTAGATAGCGACAAGTGGCGTGAAGCCCGTAGTATAGCAGATGCTGCAAAACTGTTAGGCTTTGATGCTAAAACAATCTTAACATCTCTTGATCCAAAGGAGTATTCAGATAATGATATACGACATTACTATATGTGAACAAAATGACATATGGGAACAACAATCTCAAAATCGAGCAGATGGATGGTATAGAAGAGAGTTGTATGACCATTTTGATTGCAGAGACCCCGACCACATTGGTTGTGAATTGTGTGAAGACGAAGAAGACGAGGAACTTGAAGATGACTATTGAGAAAACACCTGAAGACGAAGCCTTTGACAATTTAGCAAATGTTATTGAGTTAAACAAAAAACTTAATACCTTTAGTACTGGCTGGCGTAAGCGTCAAATACTTCAAGTTGACGACAAACTTACAAATGAATGTATTGTGGAAAAATGGGGAAGTTTCATGATACCTTACATTCGAACCATTGAGATAAGTCACACCATTGTCCCTAAAGAACTTACTGTATACGAGCAACATGAACAAAAGAATTGAACACTTGGCTACGCAAGCAGGATTAAAACTTGATGAGTTACCCGATGAAGTGTACCTGCCACTTGAACAGTTTGCCAAACTGGTAGCAGAGCATGAGTGTGAGGCTTGTGCAAAGTTGGCTGAGGAATACGTCAATGGGTTGGAGCGTAATTACTCTGAAATCATTGCAGACGCAATCAGAGCAAGGAGAAGAACACGTGAGTCATAATGTTTACACTCCAGACAAATGGATGATTGTGCATATCAATGATATATACAAAGTGTTTGGAAGTTGGTATGGTGGGTATCTAAAGTCAGATAGATGGCGACTCAACTCAGGCATAGCAAAAGTTGTTGAGAAAGAACAGTATTATTCTTTTGAGGGGTATTCAGGGTCAATGTACAATTGTAATAAAAATCTATATGGTGTTAATAGTTATGGGTCAGCAGTGTTACAAGACATGGTGCAAAGACTCCAACAAGCAGGCAATAATATAGAAGTTTTGACAAACAAACAAGCCCTTGAGTATGTTGCTAAAAAACAACTTGACAAACAAGAATAAATGTGTTATAATATAAATATATATACATATATATATAATAATATATATATTATATAATATATATAAGGAGTATTCTATTCTTCCAGAATTAAGTGTAATTAAATTACTACTTTCATATCCTGTTTGGGAGATGTACAAGGACAAACTTAAACTTGCTGACTTAACCAAAGAAGTACAGCCTGTTTATTCTGTTCTTGACAACTTTCATAGGCAGAATGAAAATAAAATATCACTTACGACAAATGATCTAGCAAACCTTCTATTTGTTTCTTCTGTCAAAGATAAAGATTATTATCTTGGCGTGTTAGATCAATTAGAAAAGTTAGAAGTGAGTGAGGACACAACTCTAAAACTTGTTCAATCAATTCTTGCTAACAAACGACTTAAAGAAATATCTCTTGCTGCCTATGATGTAACTGAAGGCAAACTTGAGATGTCTAAGATGCGTGAGATGTTTCAAGAGTTTATGGAACAAGAAGAACAAGCCGAGAAAGGTGAGACATTTGATTTCATTACAGACGATTTAGAAATATTGGTCAATGACGCAATCAAACAAGTAGGACTTCGTTGGAGACTTACAACTCTTAACCACATGCTTGGAAGTTTGCGTAAGGGAGATTTCGGATTTATCTTTGCAAGGCCAGAAACAGGTAAAACCACTTTTCTGGCATCGGAAACTACGTTTATGGCAGAGCAGCTTGCGTCTGATGCTGGACCAATCATATGGTTTAACAACGAGGAGCAAGGTTCAAAGGTAAAGCTTCGCTGCTATCAAGCTGCCCTTGGTTTGAACATGACTCAGCTCATGGCTAACCTACCCAAGAATCGTGATGCGTACATGGATAAAACCAAAGGTAAGCACATGATCTTTGATGCAGGTATGATACATAAGAACACGGTTGAACGTGTCTGTAAGCAATACAAGCCTTCTCTTATCATCTTTGATCAAATAGATAAAATCTATGGATTCAATAACGATAGGGAAGACTTGCGTTTAGGTGCTATGTACAACTGGGCTAGGGAACTTGCAAAAGACTATTGCCCTGTCATAGCAGTGTGCCAAGCAGATGGCACTGGGGAGGGTCAGAAATGGCTCACAATGTCCAATGTAGCCAATGCCAAGACCTCTAAACAGGCAGAGGCAGATTGGATTTTAGGGTTGGGTAAGATACATGACCCAGGATATGAAAATTTGCGATTCCTCCATGCTAGTAAGAATAAACTTATGGGTGACGCAGACACACTTCCTGACATGAGACATGGCAGACGTGAGGTTTTAATAAATGCAAACATAGCAAGGTATGAAGATATATGAAATTTCCAAAGCACAGGGCTAATTGTTTTGTAGTGGAACGACGTGTGTTAGATAAGATCGTTTCCTACTCAACCGTGGGTGTATTTCCCACATACGAATCAGCAGACAATTTTGCTGGTGCTTGTCAACAAGAGTTTTTAGAGAAAGGCTACCTTGAAGATGACTTTTCATTTAAGGTGTGTATGACAACCTACTATGACGCATGAATATTTTAGCATTAGACACAGAAACAACAACCCATAACAAAGGAAACCCTTATGACGGACGTAATGAATTGGTATGTATCTCTTTTGCCACAGATACTGGCAGTGGTGCTGTGCGTGTGGACAATCTTGGGGCTATCTTACCTAGGATTGAAGCTAGCGACTTGGTTGTGGGATTCAATTTCAAGTTTGATCTCCACTGGATCAAAAATTATAAGGTCTATCAACTAAACGACAAACACATTTGGGACGTACAGATTGCTGAATTTATTCTGTCTAACCAAACCAACAGATTCCCAAGCCTTAATGAGACATGTGAGCGTTATGGGCTGGAAGCAAAGTTGGACGTAGTTAAAACAGAATATTGGGACAAGGGAATTGATACAAAAGACATACCTTGGGACATCCTGTCATCATATGCAACTAAAGATGCCGAGCTAACACTTGCTTGTTACCATGCTCAGAAGAAGTTTATGACCCCTGCACAGATTAAGCTGTGCCATTTGATGTGTGAAGATTTAAAAGTATTACAGGAGATGGAAGCCAACGGCATTCCATTTAACGAAGAGTTATGTGAACAACGAGCCAAGGAGGTTGATGACAAAATATCAGAGATTAAAGGAAAACTCACCAATATCTATCCTAACACTCCTATTAACTTTGCCTCTAATGATCATCTTTCTGCCTTTCTATATGGCGGCACAGTTAAAGAAGATGGTAAAGAGCATACTGGGTTTTTTAAGACTGGGATAAAAGCGGGTCAACCTAAATATAAAAATATTATTATTGAGCACAAGCTACCACGGCTATATGAACCCCTCAAAGGTTCTGAGATGGCTAAACAAGGCAATTATGCCGTAGATGAAGGGACACTACGTAAACTCAAGGGTAAGAAAGATTTAGTAAATACTTTGTTAGAACTTTCCAAATTGGAAAAATTAAACGGGACATACTACAATGGTCTTATCAAACTTCGTAAAGAAATGAATTGGGAACAAGGAATATTACATGGTAACTTTAACCAAACGACAGCGCAAACAGGTCGGCTATCGAGTTCTAGACCAAATTTGCAGAATTTTGCTAGCGAACTCCAAGACATCTTTATAAGTAAATACAATGAATGAAAATGATCAACTGGAATATAACGACGCCCTTGTTTACTTTGCTTCTATGATTCAGAAATATGGAAGTAAACGAGTCCTAATGGATTTTCAAACAAGTTATCCTGCTTATTTTCATCAACTTAAACAAGACATAAATATGTTTCCAGTAAAACCAATAGCAGCTTTGCTTAAACGCTAATGCTTATTCAATGTGATGCTGCACAATTAGAGTGGCGAACTCTCTTAGAGCTTGCTAAAGACGATATAGGTATACAAGAAATATTAGGAGGCGAAGATACCCATGCAAAGAATCAAAAAGCTTTTGGACTCCCCTCTAGGCTCATCTCTAAGATTTTTTTGTTCCGCACTATTTATCGGGGTAATGGTTGGAGTTTTGCCAATGATCCTGATTTTATGCATGTATCATCTTCTTCCCAGTTTTGGGATGAGATGAATGAGAAGTTTTATACCAAGTACAAAGGTATAAACAAATTACATAACCAATGGAAAGACACGGTTATGAAAGGTCAGCCCATAATTGGTCCAATGGGTAGGTCATGGAAATTGGAAATGAAACGAGACTTCAAAGGAGAACTCAAGATTCCTTGGACAACGTTAACCAATTATCCTGTCCAAGGTACAGGGGCAGACGTTATGATGATGGCTAGAATTATGGCTAAGAAAAGGATTCAACGTGCTAATATTGCTTGTGATTTTATTTCTACAGTGCATGACAGCATCGTGGTTGACACGAGAAAACAGCACCTTGAAGCTATCAGAGAAATTTTTACTAGCGTTTTCGATGACTTGCCAAGTAGGATTAACTCTGTATTTGGTTATTCCTGGACTGTACCAATGGCTTGCGAAAGTAAGTTTGGACCTGATATGAAGAATATGCAGAAATTTGCTTGACAAGTGAAGTTATCTGTGTTATACTAGAAGTATGGGGAGTTGAAAAACTCCATGTTTAGAAACTATTAAGGAAAATATGAATATCACAATTTTATCTGTTGACATTAAAACAACACCTACAGCCAAAGGCTCTTATCAAACTGCTGATGTTGCTTACAAAAACAATTCTTTCCAAGGAAAAGTTGAAGGTAAGAAGGTTATGTCTTTCGGTGCAACAGCTAAATCTTTTGGCGTATTGGCTACTGCTCAATCAGGCGAGTCATACGAAGTAGAAATTATTAAGAACGATAAGGGTTACAATGATTGGGTATCTATGGTTAAGGCTCAAGCAGGTGCTGCTAGCCCTGCAACAACCGCTAGCAAGGCTACTACGGCCTCTCCTCGTAGCACGTATGAAACCCCCGAAGAACGGGCACAGCGTCAAGTACTCATTGTTCGTCAATCTAGCCTTAGTGCTGCTGTCAACATGCTTCTTGCTGGTGCTAAGTCTCCTCCTACTGTAGACACAGTAATTTCTGTTGCTAAACAGTTTGAGGCTTATGTGTTTGGTTCTGCCACAGAGGGCATTGCTCAAATGGAAAACGATTTCCCTGAAGTAGATTAATTTGGAATGAGGATTCCCAAGACGTTTCAATTGGCTGGTGCTGAATGGGTTGTGCTACAAATACCTGACTATAATGTGTTGGGTTTATGTAGCAGAGACAACAGAACCATAACCTTAAAACAAAATATTCCGCAAGAACTAAAACAACAAACGTTTTGTCATGAGCTTGTTCACGCTATCAAATTTATGATGGGTGAAGCAGAAGGACATGACGAAAAAGAGGTTGATGTTTTTGCGACTTTCTTACATCATTTTTTAATATCAGCGGAGTATAAGTAATGCCTTTAAATAAATCTAAATCTAAAAAAGCTTTTGAAGAAAACATTAAGACAGAAGTAAAAGCAGGCAAGCCTGTTAAACAAGCTGTTGCAATTGCGTATGCAACCAAAGGCGAAAAAAAACCTAAGAAAGGCAAATAATGGTAGCTGCATGGCAAAAGAAAGAAGGCAAGAATCCTAAAGGCGGTCTTAACGCTAAAGGACGAGCTTCATATAAAGCAGAGACAGGTGGTACATTAAAAGCTCCTGTAAAAACAGGAGACAACCCTAGACGAGCTTCTTTTCTAGCACGTATGGGTGGTATGCCTGGACCTGAAGAAAAAGACGGTAAACCAACGAGACTTAAATTGTCTTTGCAAGCTTGGGGAGCTTCTTCTAAGGAAGACGCTAAGTCTAAAGCTAAAGCAATTTCTGCTCGTAACAAAAAGAAACCATGACCACTGCTTTAATAGACGCAGACATTGTATGTTATAGATGTGCTGCTGCTTCCGAGAATGAAATCAAAGAAGTAGCAATACTTAGAGCATCAGAGTTGATGCAAAGAATTATAGATGATACAAAAGCTGAAACATATGTTGCTTATCTTACTGGTAGTGACAACTACAGGTATACTTACAACCCTGAGTATAAAGCTAATCGAAAGGATGTCGTCAGGCCCCGATGGTTACAAGATATTAGAGAACATATCGTTGTTGACTGGAAAGCTTCCGTAGAAGACGGACAAGAAGCCGATGATGCTATGGGCATCCATCAGATGAGTAATCAAGACACTGTCATTTGTTCAATAGACAAAGACATGCTGATGATTCCTGGTGATCATTATAACTTTGTACAAGGAATATATCGTGAACAGTTTGCTATTCCTGCTATCCGTCATTTTTACTGGCAGCTTATTATGGGCGATCGGGCTGACAATGTTTTTGGTTTTGATGGAAAAGCCAGACAAACTGTCCCCAAAAAACTTGAAGGTGTTATGGCTGAGTTGGAAAGTTACGATGATGAGCTTGATATGTTTCAGTTCGTTCGTTCTCTTTACAATGATGATCAGCGTCTTCAGATAAATGGCATATGTCTGTGGATTAGACGACAACCAGACGAAATCTGGAAGTTCCCCACATGACAGAAAGAAATGGCGGTAAATGGACTGACGGAAGATACCGTAGTTTTATAACATCCACATTACGAGCAGGCAGTAGACGCTGGCCTCCTAAATATGAATGTTTAAATGCTGCCAAAACCGAAAAGAAAGTTAACAAAGCATCAGGACGTATAGCTCAGCATTATAAATGCTCTTCCTGTAAGAACGAGTTTACATCTAAGAATGTCCAAGTTGATCACATCAAACCAGTCATTGACCCTAAGAAAGGGTTTATTAGTTGGGATGAATATATCGACAGAATGTTTTGTGAAACTAAAAATCTACAAGTCTTGTGCACAGAGTGTCACAAAGTTAAAACACAAAAAGAGAAAGAGATTTCTAAAAAATATGCTAGTAAGTAAAGTATTAGAAACAGGACGAGGAACAGTTAAGTTTGAGGGTGAATTAGAAGCCAGTGAACTTGACTTTGTACTTAAAGTAGGACTAAACACTTTGTTAGAATGGGGAGCTATTCCCTTTACATCTAAAAAAGAAGAGTCATCCATTGCCCCCGTAGAAACACCGTTACAACAATGAACAACTGGTTGTTAGCATTAGTAGGATTTGTATATCTAGCAGTGTCGTACGACTACTTCATTCAACATAACATGGGCATGGCGGTTAGCTTTTTTGCCTATTCATTAGCAAACGTAGGATTTATAATAGCAAATGTCAAAAGTTTTAGTACTACCTGATGTACAGGCAAAACCAGGAATAGATTTTACATACCTTACCAAAATAGGAACATATGCAGTTGAGAAAAAACCAAATACAATCGTATGTATCGGAGACTTTGCAGACATGCCGAGTCTCTCTAGCTATGATGTGGGAAAAAAGAGTTTCGAAGGCAGACGTTACATTGCTGATATTGAAGCAAGCAAGCAGGCTATGGACTGCTTCTTGTCTCCTATATACGAATTTAACGCTAAAGCTAAAAGAAATAAAGAAAAGCAGTACAAACCGAGGCTGGTACTAACGTTAGGTAATCATGAAAACAGAATCAACAGAGCAGTCAACGACGACCCGAAACTTGAGGGAGTTCTTTCAATATCTGATTTGGGATATGAAAAACATGGTTGGGAAGTTATACCTTTCCTTGATGTTATTGTTATCGACGGTGTTGCTTATTCCCATTACTTCACTTCTGGCCTTATGGGTCGGCCTGTTACTACTGCTGGAGCTTGTCTTTCGAAAAAGCACATGTCATGTGTCCAAGGTCATCAGCAAGGACTTCAAATAGCAACAGGATATAAAGCAGACGGTAGTTTGCTTACATCTGTTATTGCTGGTAGCTGTTATGAACATCAAGAAGACTACATGTCAAGCCAAGGAAATAACCATTGGCGTGGCTTCTTAGTTTTACATGATGTACGTGATGGTCAATTTGATTTAATGCCAGTATCACTTTCTTATTTAAATAAAAGATATGATAAATGAACATGACATAAGGGACATGAAGCCTGATTACGTAGAACGTCCTCCCCATTATACTAAACATCCTTCAGGTGTTGAATGTATACAAATAACAGAACACATGGGATTTAATTTGGGGAACGCTTTAAAGTACATATGGCGCTGTGATTTAAAACACGATGCTGTAGAAGACTTACGTAAGGCTTTATGGTATATTAACAGAGAAGTGAGTAAACGTGAAAATAATAAAACTGACGGAGAATAAAGATGGTTCTTGTTCTTTAGAACTAGACATGTCTTTAAAAGAAAAAGAAATGCTTCTTGAATATGCATTTGTTGAATTGATTAAAATACAAATAAAAAAAGAAGAAAATGGACGTTGAAAAAGAAGAACTTAAACAATTAATAATTCATGCCCTTGACGTAACAGATTTGTTAGACTTGCTTGGACTAGATATAGCCGACGTTGTCGAGAAATTTGAAGACGAGATTATGGAAAATTACTCAATGGTTGCTCGTGCTGTGTTATGAAGAAGCAGACGCACAACATCTCTGACCCTGTCGAAAAGCAACATTACAAAAAGAAATATCTTGAAAGAAAGTTGCAAGAAAGAGAAGCTAATAAGGAAATAAAGGTATACGATGAAACTACAACCAATATCGACACTAGTCAGTCCTTATATATGCAGAAAGCACAGACAGTGGATGCGAAGGGGTGAATGCATTCTTTGCCGAGACGAGCAAGAAAAACAAAAGAAACTTAATGAACTACAAGGAGGTAGCAATAAACCTCCTGTCAAAATTGGAAAAGTATGATTGAAAAAAATAGATTTAGAAACACCTTTGGGGAAAACATTTTCCGTTATAAATATGCTCAAGGTCCTGGAGACACTTGGGACAAGCTTGCAGAACGTCTTGTAGAGGATGTATGTGGCACTAAAGAGAACACTGCTCAGGCCCTTATGTCTACAGAAGACCGTAAACAGCTTATAGAATATATTAAGGAAATGAAGTTTCTTCCTGGTGGACGTTACATCTACTATGCAGGACGACCATATAAAGCGTATAACAACTGTTATTTATTGCGAGCAGAAGAAGATACGAGAGAAGAATGGAGTGCTGTTACATGGAGAGCAATGTCTTGTTTAATGACTGGAGGCGGAATTGGAATTGACTATTCGAGACTCAGACCTGCTGGAAAAACTCTACGCAGAACAGGTGGCACTTCAAGTGGACCTCTCCCTCTTATGTATGCGATCAACGAAATTGGACGCAACGTTATGCAAGGAGGCTCAAGACGCAGTGCAATCTATGCAAGTCTCAATTGGAAACATGAAGACGTTGATAAATTCTTGCATGTTAAAGATTGGTCAGCTGACGTAAAGGCAGCAAAGGAAAAAGATTTTAATGCGCCAGCTCCGTTGGACATGACTAACATCTCTGTTAATTATGACGACGCAGCTTTTCATATGAATCCTAATGAAGCTGGAACTTATAGCTTAGCCCACAATCCTGTATTTATTGAGAATTGTAAACAAGCTTTGATGACGGGTGAACCTGGGTTTAGCTTTAACTTTGGAACTAAACAAAATGAAACTCTTCGTAATGCTTGTACTGAGGTTACCTCTGAGGATGATTCTGATGTGTGTAATCTTGGTTCGATCAATATGGGAAATATTAGTTCTATTGCGGAATTTCAAAGCGTGGTGGAACTCGCCTCTAAATTTCTGGTCTGTGGAACGCTTAGAGCAGACCTTCCTTATGAAAAGGTTTACAAAGTTAGAGAGAAGAATCGCCGACTTGGATTGGGCCTTATGGGTATCCATGAATGGTTACTCAAACGCAATCAATCGTATGAGGTAACTCCTGAGTTACATAAGTGGTTAAAAATTTACAAAGAAGAAAGTGAGAGAGCAGCAAATGAACATTGTGAGAGATTTTACATCAGCAAACCTGTGGCATACAGGGCGATCGCCCCAACTGGTTCTATTGGAATCTTGGCTGGCACAACAACAGGCATTGAACCATTGTTTGCAGTCGCTTATAAAAGACGATTCCTTACAGAAGGAACTAAATGGAAGTACCAATACGTGGTTGACGGAACAGCTCAAAACCTTATTCAAGAATATGGAGTCGATCCCTCCAAAATCGAAAGCGCCATTGACCTCAGTGAAAACTACGAGCAACGAATCAAATTCCAAGCAGACATACAAGACTACGTTGACATGTCAATTAGTTCTACAATCAACCTCCCATCTTGGGGAAGTCGAGGAAACAATGAGTCGAGAGTGCAATCATTTACTGAAACGCTTGCAAGATACGCACCCCGACTTAGAGGTTTCACATGTTATCCAGACGGTAGTAGAGGAGGACAACCCCTCACCTCAATCCCCTACGAAGAAGCCATCAAGCACAAAGACGTAATCTTTGACGAGGTGGATGTCTGTGAATATACGGGCCACGGCGGAAGCTGTGGAGTATGATGGGTTTATCATTCTCATTTATCATGGGTTTTGCTTTAGGTATAGAACATGTAACAGGGGATGAAGATGAGGAATATCATTGGCTTATTTCCATCCATTTAGGTATTCTTCGTGCTATAATTATTAACTACAATGTAGAAAACATGTAGGCAAAAAGAAAGCCGCCAGGACTTAACATCCTAGGCGGCTTTTTTCATTTGGAAAATAAATTTTTTATTGCGTCAATATGCTTGCTCATCCAAGAAGGTTCGTTACTTTTAGCTTCCTGTGCTTTCCTTGCACGTTCTGCTAAATCTATTAAGATGGCTGTTTCAGTTGCTATAGAAGGGTCAAGATGCTGTACACCTCTTATTGTCTCTAAATCGCCTCTATAACCATAGGAAGGCCAGTCAGCTCCTTTAGGGTGTATAGAATTGGCTGTACCAAAAGCTCTAAGTTCTCCTGAACTACCTCTATATTTATTACCTCTTCTGTCCTCATCAGCTAACATGTTAAAAGCATCGGCTTCCCTATTTGCCCTTTTAAGAGAAGGGTTTTGACGGTTTATTTTAGCTAAACTATCTGCCATTGTTTCTAACAAAGCACGTGGATCTAGTTTACTATAAGCATCTGAAAATCTTTGTTCTTCAGGAGTACCTCCCTTAGAAAACCTAGCCTGTAAAGCTAAGTCATTATCTAAAGCATGAATTAATTCATGATGAAGAACGTTGTTCATCTTGCTTTGAGGATCTCTAGTGTTTATGATTTGTTGTCTATCTATAACCACTTGAGGATCAGAACCAAAACTAGTAGTAGTTTGTCCAATTGCATTATCAAGACGCCCTTCTCTTACAGAAAAGCCAGGCATCCTTTCTTTAACCATATCAGCCAAAGAATTAAACTCAGGATTCTGTCTAGCTGTATCCCACATTCCTTGCAAACTAAAATCAGCCATTATTGCATCCTTCTTTGTAAAGCTCTCAATTGAGGAATGCGCTGAGAGGCAGCTTCCCTAAGCATGGCTGCTTGTTGTGGAGACATGTTTAAACTAATAGCTGTTTGTTGCAACTCACGTTCAAACGTTTGTGGATCTCCTTGACCAATCCTAAAGTATTTGTCAATAGCGCCAGCATTTATAGGCTTGTTACGGAAAATGTCTTGTGCCATGTCGTTCATAGCAGCAGTACGATATTCAGCATAAGCTTTGGTAAGCTGATCTAAACGATAATTACGTTCCTTTTGAACAGACTCATTAATACCAGTAAGTCCCCATTGTTTAAGGGAAGTATCTAATGGAGTACGTTCTGCTACAACACGTAGTTTGTTAGGGTCTTTGCTATAAGCCAAGTTTCCTTTTTGATACCAAGACACATCTAATGGGCCTTGAGCACTTGGAGGAGCCATGTTATAAGCAAAAGCTTTAGCAGTTTGTTCACTAGGACGAGCAGCTAAATCAATACCACTTCCCACCATTTGACCTATTTTACCGCCTCCTGGGAAGGCTACGTCAGCTGCATTGCTAGGCATTACATCACCTAGTCCAAGACGTTTAGACACGTCTACACCAAGCATTGAAGGTGCTCCATGGGACAGAGCATACGTTCCGTTATCCCCTAACACCGACTTAGCTTGTCCAGACAGTTGCATAACATCTAATGCCAATGAACGTGGTTTACCCAGTTTCTTGGTAATGTAGTCATATATGGATTCCCATTGTGAAAAGAGGGGAAGTCCCATTATTCCAGCAAGGGCTATGGTTGTAGCCATTTGAGTAAGTAAAGGGGCAGGATTGCCTGTATTACCTATCTCACGAGCATACATTGACCAACGGCTCATCTCATTATGTCCAAAACTCTTTAAGTTGTATGCCAAGCTTCCTATAGGACCCATGGCATTGTAAATAGCAGGCTTTTCCATAGCACTGTAATTGGTCATGGCGAAGTCTGTAAAACGATCAGCTTGTTGGAACAAGTTGGTTTCTTTGGTATAGCCATTGTCTTTTAACATGTGTGCTATAGTTAAAAACATTTGTGTACGAGTACCTGTTTCTAACAAAGCTGCAGGAGTTTGTGTAATCTTTGTAGTGTAATAGCCCAAACCTTTTTGGGTTTGTGTGGCATGTTCAATGGTGTCTGAGGCAGCTACATGGTATTTCTTGATGTAAGAAAATGCATCTTTCTCAAACGGACTAAGCTTTTCAGGAGATATAACAGCTTTAGCCATAGACATAGAAGCCTTAGCAGCGCTATCAAAACCCTGTGTAAGCCACGTGTGAGCACCTGCTGCACCCCTACCCCTAAGCAAGGCAGTTAAACCTGGCAAAACAGAAGGAACTTGCATCAATTGTAAAGCAAGGAATGTGTGGTTTAAACTGAGTAACGCTGTGTTAGCTGTTGCTTTCATCAGTTGTAAACCTGTCCTAGGAATAGAACTTCCAATACCCACACTAGAAAACAATGTGTCAAATGCCTTGTCTACCAACACACCAAACTTATTAGGATTGAGTCCTAAAGCATTCTGCATATAAGCTTCTGACATTTTAATGGCATTGTCTTGTTTGCCTACAACATCCTTATCTCTTAAAGCAGTGTTAACTTCTCTTGCTGCTTCAGCCAAATGACTCCAAGTGTATGCACTTTCGATGTATTTAACTTGGTTTTCAAAAAACGCAGTGGCATTCTCTTTTTCAGACATCCACGGTTTGCGTCCTTCCATCCCCCATACACCTTTCTTTTGCATAGTATGTTTTTGCATACCCATGTAATTGGCAGGGTCGTCTTTAGCAACTTCAGCAAGAGTGTTTAAAAACTCTTTAATGTTGGGATTGTCATCTCCTAATATCTTTAAAACATCCATAAATGCTTCGTGAGGAGAACCTTTTAAAGACCGTGTAGACACAGATACATCTTGCATTGGACCAAATTCCAATGTAGGATCTTTTTCTAACACTTTCTTTTCTAAAGAAGACAAACTATTTTTACCAACATTTTTTGTATTAGCACCAATAACTCCAACTACTTGTTTTTCTCCATCAACTGTTTTATAAACAACCTTACGGAAATCACCAGACATATTCATTGCTGAATAGGCATCACGGGCAGCAACTGGTTTTTTACCTGTGGCTTCTCTAGCAATGTTAATTTTATCCAACACATCTTTCATCATTTCTTGATGTGTTTTAATAAACGTCTGAACATTATCAGAAAAACCATGTTTAGCTAAAAATTCTGGAGTAAGTTGTTTTTTATTTAAGTCAGCCGCATTAAGCAATTCAAAGCTGTGTTGATATTCTTCTTTAGACAAAGAACGTAAAGCAGTGAGGTATTGACCTTGAAGTTTTTCAAAAACTTCTGATTTAGCTAAACGGTCTGCTTCAATAAATTTGTCAACAGTAAAATGAACTAAGGGATTGTTAACCTTAGCTTTTAAATATAAACCACCTTTAGTTAAAAGGTTTATTGTTTTTTGAACACTATTTTGTGAAACATCGGGAGCCTGCTTAGCCAAGTCAATGGCAGCTTGTGGAGACTCAATCATGGCATTGCCAATAGACTTCAAACGGTCACCAATACCTGGAACATTAAGCAACGGGGACTTACCAAACTGAGCACGCAGTCCTGCCATCTTAAAAGAATCGGGATCAAAGTTTGCGTGTAAGTTTACAACTTTATTTCCATAGGGAGTTTTGGAAGGAGTATTCCATTTAGCTAAGAATTCTTTAGCTGCTTGTTTAGCAGCAGTATCAAAGAATTCAGCAGAACGTTGAATGTCTCCCAAATTAACCATAGACCAATCACGGTCAAATACTTCAGACGGAGTTAGGCCCGTTTTGCTACCGATCCTGTAAGCATCCATATCTTTCTCAGAAGCTTCTTTTACAAGTTTCTTTTCAGCACGAGTCAGTTCTTTATAACGCTTTTCACCGACTTGATTGTAAACAGCGACTGCTTCAGCGCTTAAACGTCTTGCAGTGTCCGACACCTGACGTTGCAGATTATAAGTCTTACGCAATTCAAAAGGCATTTCTGCTGTCTTCTTAATGCGATCATACTCAGTGGCAGCTTTAGTCATTTCCTTAAAAGCATTGGTAACACTTTCAGGATAGCCTGCTGCTTTAAGTTCTTGACCTGCATAGTGCAACACGACAGGCATGCCAGTATCCAAGTACATCTGGATATCTTTTGCCACTTCAGTGTAAACGTCTTGTTTATGGATATCCACAGAACTCATAGTACGTTTTACATCTTCAAAAGCAAGTCCAACTTTACGCCATGCTTCGGTAACATCTTCTTTGGTAAAACCAGAACGTAATTCAGTAGTTCCGTTTTTACCACCAAAGATTTGATTGAGCATGTTTTGCTCTACATTCTTTTTAGTATCAGCTTCAAGCTTTTCTAAACTTTTTAATTCGTTTAAAGCTCTAGTTAAATGAGTTGCTACAGGTTTCCCTGCTTCCAATTGCATTTGTATTTTAACAACAAGCTGTTCTTGTTTAGAAACTTTGTCAGAAAGTTTAATAACAGCAGGATCAAACATAGCCTGTGCAGGCACTTTATCAGCTTCTGATGATTTTTGGAAAGCTTCTTGTCTACTACCAATGTCAAACAAACCACCTTGTTTTTCATTCAAGCTATCAAGATATTGCTTATAAGCAACTAACATATCTTCAGGTTTTTGGAAACGTGTTCCTTCTTCCTTAGCTAAATTGTCAACAGTGGTTTTAAATTCAGAAAGTGATAGCGGACGTTCCCCTGTACCTTCAGCAGCACGTACATCAGTATATGCTCGGTACATATTAGTTTGTGGTTCAAACAAATCGGCTTGTTCAGCTTCACGAAATGATTGATTGGTTTGTTCGTTACGAAGTCCTGTAGTTGTTTCTGCTCCTTGCTTACGAGCAAGTTCTGTAGAAGCAACATCTTCAGCACGTTCAGGGTAAAACACTTGACCTTGACGGTCAACTTGTAATGGGGTTTCACTAGCAGGAGCAGGCTCACGCTCAGCTCGTCTAACCTGACGGTCAAACGATGACATAGCTTCCAAGCTACTTTGCATTCCTGGCATTTCTACACCACTAGGACCAACAGTAATGGGACGTTGTCCTTGAGCTGTTTGAGCGTCTATAGCAGCTTGTTGTTTAGCTTCTGCTTGTGCTTTGTAATAGGCAGCATTAGGATCTGGAGGAACTTCAGAAGATTTAAGTTCATCCAATGCTCCTGTTATTTTAGAAACAGGCTTTGGAATTTCATTTAAAACATTCTGAGGAAGTCTTGTTGGCATTCTTGATCTTGCAGCTGATACAGCCTCATTTATTCCAATAGAAGGAATATGAGCCATAGGAGCAAGAGGAAGAAGATAACGATTGATTATTTCTCCAGCATTGCCAGCCATTTCTTTGCCAGTTTCTGTGCTAGGTTCATAAGTCATGCGTTGCATAGCATTAGCATACTCTTTACCAAAGTCAGGAGTATTGCCTGCAAGCGCTTCCCTTGCTGTTTGAATAGCACCAACAGGAATACCACCAACCATTGCACCAACACCTGTTAATAAATGTAAACCTGTCTCTGCAGCACCTTGTAAACCTTTGTTCCAGTTTTCTCCGCCTTGACGTAAAGCAGCATACTGTTCTTCTATTTTATTAGAAAAATCACTGGTAGGTTTTGTAGTTTTAGACAATCTACCACGCAGTTCTTGTAAAATTTCATCGTCAGAATAACCGTCGGCTTTAGCTCCTGTTAAATTAAATCCAGCACGTTTAGCTGCTTCAGCATTAATTTCTTCAATAGAATACCCATCTTTCAGAGCTGCGTCGATGTCCATAATTTTCCTTAATAATCACTTAAAGGTTTCCGATTAAGATTGGTTTGTTTACCAACTGACGGAATAGCAGGTCTGTTTTCAAGTGTAATGCCATCAGGACCTGTTTGAGGAACAATGCCTCCTTTATCTTTAGCAGCATTAGATGCATTTATTGTGTTAACATCTTGATTGTATATTGCTTGATAAATCTTACGTTGTTCTTCAGTAAGAAGTTCGTTTGTTTCAGGATCCATACCAGAAACTAAAATACCTTGAACTGCTCCTAAACGTTTATCAGGAGAAAGTTTAGACAACATATTTATATAAGGAACGGCTTTAGCATTAACAGCGTTTACTCTGCTTGTAGCATAAATGTTAGCAACATTTGTTTGATTTTTACCTGTTTCTTTAATGCCTTCTAAATGCTGTAGTTGTTTCATCAATTCTGTTTGAAACGCAGCACTAGTTTTAATTGCATGATCTCTAGCATCTGCTAAATATTTAGGAAGTTGTTCTGAAGGCATAGATTGAAAATGAGCCATGTCTTCAGGAGTCATGGGCAAATTATTAGATTTTGAATATTCCATTAATACACTATGTCTTGCTGCAGGAGGAGTAGCTTGTAATCTAGGAATCAAATCATTAAGCATTGTTTGCGTATACTCAGATTGTTTTAATTTTTCACCTAACACTATAGAATTGTTTTTAGCTATAGAAGTTGCAATATCACTAGCATTGGTTGCAGATTTGTTTTCAGCTGTAAGACGTTTAACTAAAACATCGGCTGTTACACCAGGAAGTTCTTCTTGTAATTTATTAACTCCAAGCCTTTTTTGATCTATGTCATAAGGCATTGTTGCTTCAGTGAATTTGTTTTTTAACAACGCTTCTTGAATTTGTTGTTGACGAAAATCGTTATCAGCTTGAGCATTAAGCTGAGCCTGTCCAAATTGTTGTCCTGCAGACATAGAAGCTGCAGTAGGACCTAAGTTTTGAAACAATGTTTCTAAGCCAGGATATGCCATTAGAAATTCCTTTTAAGACGTTCTTGCTGGAGCGGGATTAACATTAGGGTTTCGTACTCCATAATTGTAGAATAAACTATTCAAACCACCCCATTGATTATTAAGATAATTGTTTTGTAAAGCTGCTTGTGGACCTAATGTGCTAGCAAGATTTTGGGCTTTTATTGCAGCAATTCTTGCAGCTAAGTCTACAGCACGAGCACCATATTGACTATTGCGCCCTGCTGAGGCATCTTTACGAGCCATGGCTTGTTCCATCAAATTGTATTCTGGACTGCCTGGGGCATACATATTATTAATTTGATTATTAACATCGTTGTATCTTTGTTCTTGAGCAGCAGCAATGTTCTTTTTAGCTTTGTAATCATACATACTAGACAAAGCATTAAGTCCTAAATTAGCAGCACTAAGAGTTGTTCCAGGATTGTCCCATGCTTTAGAGGCTAAACCGCTAGCTGTATAACCCATTCGTTCAAGAAAACTAGGACTATATGCACCAGCTCCTGTAAGATTACCAGAAACCCCCGCTCCTTCTAAAGCATTAACATCACTCATATTATTTAAATAAGGAGTTGCTGCTTCATATCCTGGGGCATAAGACATTTGATTTGCATTACCTGCCGCACCTAAACTTGAGTCTGTTGCACTTAAATCAAATTGACCATATGGAGATCCTGCTACATTCATTCCACCTTGAAACCCCATTACATTATTCATGCCATTAGGATTGACAGATGGTGGACCATAATCTGAAACTATGTTAGAACCACTAGAAATAGTGTTTGGAGTAAAATTTGAAGCTCCTGACATTAAACTAGCAGTATTTGAAGCAGCTCCAGCCATTCCTCCAGCCGTAGAAGGATTAAGAACCATTCCACTAGATTCGTAAGCTCCAGGACCACTCATAGCCACTGTATTAGGAAGCTGAGTACCAGCATCTACAACAGGAGCCATATTAGATCCTGATCCAAACAAGTCTCCTAAACTCATGCCATTATAAGCGCCTGCCGCTCCAGTACCAAGCTGAGCAAGTCTACCTAAACTACTGTTTAATTGTTCTTGAGAACCTTTACTAGTTAAATTTGAAGTGACTAATGCAGATCCAGGCAAAAAATAATTGCCAGCTAATACTGCTGCAGTTTCAAGATTGTCTCGTATACCTGTCCACAAACTACCCGTATTATCACTACCACCTTCTGTACCACCACCAATACCCAAATCGGCCAATGAGTTTTGAGCTTTAGCAAGAAGTCCCCATTTATATTCACGCAAACCTGTATGTGGATTTATAGTGCCAGATCCACCCATGCGTTTTAATACTTCGGCTTCTTGTGAATTAATATGAGCCAGTATGGTATCACCATCACGGCCTTTTTTTGCAATACTTGGTGCATTAACTATTTTCATTTTTTACCTTTCGTGTTGATGTCCACAAACTCATAATATATTCCTTTATTTAATAATACTTACGTGTGAACATAAGTCATTGTTGCTATCACAGAAGCAGTTGAAGGTCTTGTTGGACTGGTTCCTGCTGCAGAGTAATCAATAAATGCGTCCACATGTTCTGTACACCACACAAGTTCAACATAATCAGCAGCACTTAGACTTATAAAGTAGTTCCATCCAGCTATAGTATGTCCAGTGACTCCTCCATGTGTGTTATGTATTGCTACAATACCATTAGTGCCTGTTACATCAGTTCCATTTTTTCTAAGCCATATATTAATATCTTTTATTGCTGCTGTATTGTTATTAGCCAGTTGAGCACTAAATTGTAAATTGTATACACCAGCTGTAGCCACTGTAAGTCTAGAACCACTAACAAGAGAAACACCGCCAGAATAATCTGTTGTGTTAAATGTTATTGGATAGGCTACAGTAGTAGAAGCTGCCACTTGATCAGTATAATCAGAAAAAGCTCCATAACTCATTAAACCAGTTAAACTGGAATATTGGGCAGAAGTTAAATGATAATATTCATTTGTTGTTCCGCCTTGCATACTTGTTAACAAGTTGTGATTCTTGTTTTGTAAGTCAGCTATAGAGCTGCCTGCTTTGTCTATTAATGCCCATGCAACAGCACCAGAAGTAGACAACAATCTGTACAATTCATTGTTCCAAGCAGTCCAAGCAAAGTCGCCTGATGCCGCCCTTGTTGGGGGTGGAGGTAGTCCGCCTGCCATATTAATTAGCTCCCTTGTTAATGTCCACTTCCACAGCTTCTATACGAAACAAATAAGGAAGAGAATAACTAATTTTAAATGCCCGTCGTCTAAAACTTCCTAATTGGAATATAGCAGGCAAGTCAGCATTAAATGTTAATGTTCTGGCTGTATTAAATGTTTTGTAATCGTCGTCTGACCATTGAACAGATACAGCAGTGTTAACCAATGTATCATCAGGAACATCACCTACAAGAGTAAACCTGTTCATAAACTTTCTGTTCATGCTGTCAAAATCAAGTTTAGCAGAAATTATAGAACATGTAAAAGCTGTACCAGCATCTGTAAACAAAGTTTCATTCATTAAATAAACGTTACCGTTAGATTTATCTAAGACATAAGCACTACCATTTGGACCGTCTGTACCTTTACTTCCTGTAAATATTGTGCTACCGCTTTGCCACTCACTCCACATTTGTGTATCAAAGCTATACACTAAAGTTCTAGCTGTTAAACAAATAACATAAAGTTTTTGATTTGCTACACGAATACAGAAAGCAGTAGCAGTAGATAATGTAGCTCCTTCAGCAAACAATGCTTGTTTTACTGAGGGAATACCTATTTCTTTTTCTTTAAAGCCATCAATAGTCCAGACAGTGTGTCCACCATTACCCGTTTCACCAATAAAAACTACTTCTTTTTCTGTTTGTACCACTGAAGACGCTGACACTGTACCAAACTGTTGAACAGCTGAGTCATGGCGTCCTAAAGGACTTCCTGTAGCATTAGCAGCATCGTATAAATATTCGACGCTGTTAGAACCAATAGCATACAAATAGTTGTTGTTTTTGGACAACGCTACAATTTTATCAGGATACATTTCAGCAGAAATGAAATTACCTGCTGTCCATAAAAGAGGATTGTCTAAATCACTGTTGTAAATGTCTTGAGTATTTGCTTTAGCAATAAACAAATAAGCATCTACAAAGATAGGAATAGGAATGTGAGGTGTTGGGAAATCAGCATCAGTTATTTTAGTGTAAGTAGATTGATTACTAAATACATACCCGTCTGTTCCATCTAATAAAATTAAACTCACTGTTCCTGTACTACTTACAAACTCAGTAAAACCACAAAGTCCTGTTGATCCTGCCAATGTAAGTGAAGGAACGGCTGTGCCGTTATAATAAACTTTATTGCCTACCACTGTCATTGCATAACTAACACCACTAATAACCCAAGAGTATATGCCCCTACCTGCTCCACTTGCTGTGGTATATGATGTTGATAGACCTGGCCTACTCTTGACATAATATTTTTTACCCTCTCCTAATGGGCTAACAACGGCTTCCGTCATCATATTAACAAGACGAAAGTCTTTATCAGCAGAACTACTACGTTGTTGTGGATTGGAGATGAAGTTAATTCGTTTTGTTTCGTATGTTTGTAAAGCTGGTTGTTTGCTATATGCCATTAACGTCTCCCAGATACATCAGGCTGAAGGAATAAAGAACCTTCTTCTGTGCCAAAGGATAAAGCATTGTCGTGATGTTGTTTTGCTTCTGCAGCAAGAAGTTGTCTGTCTTGCAAAGGCAATCCATATTCTGGAGATAATCTTTGAGCCAATCCATAAATGATGGCTTCTGTCCAATAGGACGGAAAGTCTACATTGTCTGCTGATGCCACCATGTCTTCAAAAGGACGTTGGTAGCGAATTACTATGGATGTTGTTGCATCCGATGGCTTAGGCCATAAATTGATTACACCATACGTTGATAACGGCTGGTAGTATAAATTGATAGGAACGCCTGAAGATATGCTTAAAGGAAGAACATTGTAGTTGTAATCTGAATAAACGTTCATAGGAACGTTAGCAGAAGTGGTTGATACATTCCTCCAAGCTTGAGTCACTCTAAGCGGCATAGCCGTGTTTAAAGCCTGACTAACACCTATATTGTATGGAGCTTGATCTACAATGGTTGTAAAGGTGTAGCTTTTCATTGCCCATAAAGGCATTCCGTCTGTTTGAAAACCCTTAAGCATTGCATTAAGGGCTTCTGTTGCATTGGTTGTTTGATACGTTTCTGGGGTGCTACCGCCAGATAAAACAGCTAACTTACGTAAAGCCGCTTTAATTATTTCGTCTCTTTGTAGAGACCAAGTAGTTGTTCCAGAAGTGCTCATAAATATTATCCAACGTTACGTTCAAAATGGGGGCAATCTACTAAACTTTTAAAGTTTCCGCCCCAACGATTTTTACTGTTTAAACTTTCCCAATAAACTCCCAAAGGAGTTAAAATGTTTTTGTCCCATATAATTTGACCACTCATAAAGAAATTCAGGTCAATGGCACATCTTTTTAGATGGATAGAATTTAGCGTTTTAGAACGCCCTGTTTTAACGTATATGGCTTGTTGTTCTGGAGTACGAGCAAGCTCTCCCCCAGTTACAGTAAATCCCATATCTGTTGCATAGCGAATAAGTTTGCACATGTCTAGCAAAAACTCAGCTTGTTCATTCATTAAGCTCATTTTTTACCTTTCATTTCTGCAAGTTTCTCTATTGTTCTACCACCAAAATAAGCACCCATAATGAGCATTCCCCATTGTCCCAATAAGCTAACATAAGCTTCATTGGCATTAAGTCCAAAAGCAGACATCATGGCAAACAGGAAATAGCCCGAGAAAATGGCTACAAGGCTCATAGGACGTATATTTTTAGAAAGCCAGGAGTCACTAGCCATGTCAGCTTTCCAACGGTCTGAGACGTTGTTATCCTCGTTGGCAGCGGCATTAGCTAACACCTTCATCTCTTCCATTTCCATTTTGGCTTTTTCAATGCCAAGTTCTAAAAGACGTTCTTCATGGTCATATTGCAATTGACGCAATTTAGCAACTTCTTCAGGACTAGGATTGTCACTAATCTTTACACCAAGCTTTTCTTCTACAACTTGTTTGCCTTTAGCTTGTATGGCACTGGACAACAGTCCTAAACCATTTTCAGCCAACGTTCCCAACAGGGAAGCGATAATTGGAATCATCTCATGTCCTTTAAACAGTATTTGGGAATATTCCCCGTGCTTTGATATTCAAGCCAACATTCTTTTGTACGTTTGTCTGTAACCCAACGTTTTTCAAATTCCACATGGCTAAACCTATCTTTCTTTCTATCCTGTGCTTCTTGATGTATATAATACATAAGACCAGAAAAGAAGATAAGAACAACAAAAACGGCTACAATTGCTACAACCCTAAGTTCCCATTTATACCAGAGTTGCTGTCTTTCTACAGCTTTTAACTTTCCTTTATATTCTTCTAGTTGTTGCTGTTTTGTAAGTTTTGCCAACTCTATTTCAAAGTTTCTCCACATTGTATTAAAAGTTTCATCAGCTTCATATATAAGAAACTGACGGAGTTCAGCGGCTTGACGCTTAAGTTCCATTTCTTTCATTACATTGTCTAAAGCTTGTTTTCTTAATGATTTAGCTTTAGGAGGATTTTTCTTGTCTTTAACGACAGTTTCTTTAACTTGTTCTTGTGCATGGAAGAAATTGCCTATTGCCCCAGATATTTCCATGGCAATGTTTGATACATCTTTTCCTGTTGATTTAACTTCTTTGTATAAAGCTACCCCCTGTTTAATAGCAGCTATAGCTCCTAGGGCTATTGTAAAGGGGTCCATACATTACCTATGCATTAAAAAAGTAACAATTATACCAGCCATACTAGTTATCATAACTCCAGAAGCAGCCATAAGGATGCTTTCTATTCGTTTAAGCCTAGCATTAATTTGTGAATAGCGTTCTGCACAAACTTGTTCATGTGCTGACAGTTTTGCGTCTGTTGCATCAATTGTTGTCATTATTTAACTCCTGCGCTTTCAGTAATAATTGAATCATTTTCTTTTTCCGTGTTGACAGCCAGCTTTGTTTCAGTGTCTTCAAGCATCATGCCAACTGCTCATCTGTTGGTTTAGGTAGCGTATGCTCCCATTTGGCTATGTAGTCGCCTTTTCCATCGCTGTCGTTTTGCAAACGAATGGTGTCCAAGAATTCTTTATCTTCAAGTTGAGGATAGAGTGCTTTAATTTTGTTGTATAAAGTCATCATGCGCTCCTTGCTAAAAAGCCACTTGCAAAAGTATTGGCTGAACCTTGATTATAAGCAGGCGCTGAACCTCCAATAGCATAAACATAAAATTCTATGTAGTCAGTTGTTCCATTCATAGATATTAAATCTGTTACCGATATTGACCCATAAACTGTATTTCCAGTAGAAATACCGCCTGTTTTGTATGAGCTACCATTTTTATATATTAGTGGTTGAAAAGCAGTCCATTGCGTTGTATTCCAAGTTGAAGCTACTACAATTTGTATTTGATAATATCCTGCTACTGTTGGTGTAAATCTATAATTTGTTGTGCTATCAAAATTACTATTTGTATCAAAAGTTTCTGTATCCATTAATATTTTTGTATACGTCGATAAAGAAAAACCAGTATTACCTGTGCCTGATTTATAAACACTAAACGCAGGGGCGGCAGTTGCACCCACAGTAAAGCCACCTGTTAGTGTAGATACACCCGTGACCGACAATGTTGTGGCAACAGTCCCTGCCGCCGTGTTAACAACGCCTGGGGTGTTAATTCCCGTTGTGCCATTTAGCGTGATAGTCATACGTTCTCCTCTGGTGTGTTGCCTTCTGCAAGCCACGCTAGGTATGCTTCAGCCGTTACAAGGCAAGATTCTTGACGACCGTCAGGCCATGTGCGTGTTACTGCATCAGCCTCAGTCTGACCAATGCGGACATAAAGTTTCCAAGTTGGCTCGTTCATAATTCGCATCCTGTAAAAAGCATTACTCCAGAAGCAGAGTTTGCGTAAAGTAAATAGGGCGCATCAGCCGCTAAACCAGAAGCTGCGCTTATTTGAATTTGACAAGCCTCAGTAGATGCTGCTGCAAAAGCTACTGCTGTTGCAACAATAACTCCTGTCGATGGTCGGCTACTTGTAAAGTGTGAGGCAGATGAAACAGTAACTCCTGTCGGAGAAACACGTGCTTGAACATCAAATTTAAATATACCAGACTGTGCAGTTGTAGTCGCACCTGCTCCAACAAAGGGTAAAGTTGAAGTTGTAGATGAAGAAACAAAAGCTGGCAGATATCGCTGACACAAAGCTAACTCAGTACCATAAGGCCTGTAATCAAACGATGTTGCGGTACTGCCTTTTTCTAGTTGAACGCCTGTGATGTAGAAGGTGTTGCTTATGGTGGCAAGCAAGTTTGCTTGTGCGCTAGTAGTGCGGTTGTTTGTAGCGCCCCAAGCACCAGCCGTTCCTTGAAAATTTGAACCGCCCATTACGCAAAATGCAATGCCCAAACCACGACCATTGTCTGTTAACCATGTGCCTGTTGTGTCACCCGCAACAGTAATTGTTTTTTGTTCCCAAGTGTTTGCAGCATTTACTGTGTATGTTGAAACATAAATGCGATCAGAGGCAGAATTTCTAAATGAAACTCCATAAGTTCCCGTAACACTAGAATTTACCCAAAACGAAACCGTAAAAGTTCCAGCGCTAGCGCTACCAAAGCTAAAGTCAGCCGTGTTGTATCCTTCAATCCAATGCCTAAATTCCACAATGTCTGAGGCTGCAACAGCGGCATCGGCTGTTGTTACAGTAATTTTTAATGAATTTGTAAAACCCGCAGGCGCAGTCGAATTTTGAGCAAACGAAACAGCACCAGATGTGGTGAGGTTGTCAACTTGCCAGCGGTCTGTAACATAGGTTGACGCCGTTGTTACTGTTGCGCCTCGCTGGTTAATAACTTGAGCACCATTAATAATGCGGTTCTTGAACCCAAAGCCTGTTGCGGCAGTTGCTTGCGTTGACGCATCGTTAAATACTAAACCCGTTGTGCCGTTGATTGATACACTCATTTTGGAAACTCCTCTTTAACTGCCGTAATTGCGGCTTTCCATGCGTCCATGCCACCGTGGTACAGCAAATCAAGTTGGTCAGGAATTGATGGGTATGCGGCTTTGCGGAGTTCTTGGTAAGTTGGTGTTGAAACTGGATTAGCAGATTGCGGCGTGTTTCCTTTTGAAAGCCATTGAAGATAAACTTTGTAGTCTGGATTTTGTGGGTCTTGAGGTATAAATGCAAAATCTTCTATGCGAAGAATACTTGTTGAATTTGTTAGTTTGTACATATTAAATTACCTTATAACTAAAGATAAATGAAGTTGCTGTGTTTGCAGTAAATAAAACATTTCCGTAAACGGCGGCTCTATCGTTTGTTGCGTCTGCATAAATACCAAAAGCAGACATTGGGCCACCAACAGATTCGCCAGTTGTTAAAATACCACCGCATTGTGTTCTTGACGCAAAATTAGATGCAACAGGTAAAGAAATACCAAAAGCGGTGTCACCCGTTGAAGTTGGGTCAAGATTTATTTGGCCAGAAACAGTAACAACATCTCCAAGTTGCACATATTGGCATACAAATGCAGTTAGTGCTTGAATATTTGTAACCCCCGTTAGTGTCGGGGTATACGTCCCTGATACTGATGTTGCCCCAGTACCGCCGTTTGCAACCGCCACAATACCTGTTAACTGAGTTGCAACAATGCTTTTATTTGTTAACGTCTGTGTTGCTGAATCAATTACAACATTACCCGTAACGGCAGGCATCGTAGCGGTAAAGTTTGACGCAGTTGTAGGTGCAACAATCTCGACAGACCCTGCACTTGCTGAGACGAGTTTAACTCCCATACATACTCCTTATAGAACCACCCAAGTGCTACCACTTGGAACGGTTACAGTTATTCCCGAATTAAGCGTCAATGGGCCTGCGCTCATGGCATTTTTGTTTGTCGTAATGGTGTAATCCACGCTAATCGTAATGTCGTTTTCGTACATAATTGGATTACCACCACCACCACTAGCACCACCAACTCCAGACCATGTTGTCCCATTATAGCCTTCAAATTGAGTGTTTGTGCTGTTAAATCTAAAATAACCAGCAAGAGCAGAAACATCTCTCTGTGCTGTTGTACCAGTAGGAGTGATTAATGATCCTGTGGTAGATGTTCTAAAAAGCGTTGAAGCAGCGGAAGCTGCTGCTGCTGCAGCACTTGCAGAAGCATTAGACGCTTGTGTTGTTGCTATACCAGCTTGTGTAGTTGCTGTAGAAGCACTAGTAGAAGCAGAAGTTGCGCTAGAAGCTGCAGCAGAAGCCGAAGTACTAGCAGCTGCTGCTGAAGCAGCCGCACCAGTGACAGAATCACTTAATGTGGCTTTGTTTATCCGCATTTCTACGGTAGAGCCTAAAGCCCAAATAGTAGCAGATGTTCCGTCTTGTGCTCGAACAATTGTTAATGTATTGCTACTACGTGAAGTACACTTGACAATTTCTCGAATAGTTTTTGTAGAATCTTCAAGTGTTACATAAAAATAATCCATACCAGTTGGAGAAGGAAACAATGTTTCTGTTCCAAGGGTAACGGTTAGAGTGGTGTCTAAAGCACCAATAGCTGCAGCTAATAAGCTTTTAGCATTGTTTGCAAAGAGAAGAGCCATTAATTAATTCCTACAAAATTCATTCCAGAACCGTTCCAAGTTAAATCTGTTTCGTCGTTTACAGGATTCATTGGATCAGGCACAAAGGTGTCCGTTGCTGGATACGGACGGGAAAATGCAACTGCTATTTTTTCTTTTTGCACTCTAAGAAAATCAGAAGGATGACGCATCTCCCAATCTTCCTTGCAAACCATTAAACCATCCCATCTTTGTTTTAGGTCTAAGGCTTTAAATTTTCTTCCACAACTGTCGCACAACGCATTCCAGTTACCTAAAATTAGATGGTTTTTCATGTATTACTTTAAAAAACGAAGTTTATAAAGAGTAGATTGGAACAATGCAACAACTTCATCAATAGCGTTTTGCAACGCTGTTTCTGATTTTTCGCATACATCGTAACGATTGTCCTCAATCCATTTTAAAGTTTCTTCAAAATACTTAACAGGTTCTGTTAATTCTTTTGCAGCTAAAAAAGGAATATCTAAAAGCTTTGCATAAGCTCCCTGATATTGCTCAGCAAAGCCGTCAGCAAGTTCCACTATACCCTCATAAAACTCTTGTAAAGCTTTATGTTCGGCATAGCTTGTTGTTTTTAAATGAAGTTGATGTGCAACTGTTCTACTTAAAAACAATACACCAACAAATTTACCAGCTATTTTCATTTGTTAAGCACCGTAATACACAATAAAGTTTGCGCCAGTGCCTGTCAAACTATTATAAATTCCGTTTTCCATGTATACAGGTTGTGTAAAAATTACATGGTTTTGATAATCTGCAGCTTTTACTTGAACTTTAACTGCAATTTTACCAGCAGCTGATGTGTTATCATATATATTTAATGTAGCTGCATTAGTACCATCTCCAAAAAGAGATACGGCATTAATACGGTTGCGGCCAGTAAAAGTTAAAGCACTTGCGTTTAATACGCCAGTATTTGCTGATGAAGTGGATGCCATTTTTGTTTCCTTATTAAAAAAAGGGATTCCGAAGAACCCCTTTTCAATTTAACGTACGTATGTAACGGTAAAATACCATGGACCACCTGTTGTAGAGGCAGTGCCTGTTTCAGCGTAGGTTGCTGAAATCTTAATATCGCCCAATAAAGGTAAAGGCTCAAGATTAGGCAAATTAGGCATTTGAACAATAGCAGCAGTTGTGCCTGCTGTTTTTACGTCATATGCCGTTCCTGTTGAAATTGCTCCTGAATTGTTAGAAGCAACAATGGTAACAGTTGCAGTTGTGGCTGCATCTGAATTTGTACCAACAGATTTTACAACAGTTAATATAGAAGCATCAGCGGGTAACACAGCTTTTAATGTAGAAGACGTTTCCGTGCGACTTACAGTAAAAGTTTTAGTTATCACATCTTTTGATGCTGGAATATTAGTTGTTGGTCCTGTCGTAGAGACTGGGGTGATGTCGACTGCTTTTAAACCCATATAATTTCCTTTTAAAAAGAAAGAGGAATATTGCTACTCCCCTTTAGGGTTATTAAGCGCCTGCAGAACCGTACAAACCACGGGGATCTGTCCAGCCGAAAGAATAACGAGCAGTGGCTTTGAACTTAGCGTTCTCAGTGTCCCAGTCGTTGTCCATGTCAAACTGATCAGCACGACGCTCAAAGTACTTCATTCCATGAGGCACATTGGTACGGATAAACCATGCATCTGTGTCTGTCAAGTAATGGTTTACTACTACTTGAGGAATCAAACCCATAGTTTTGATTGCGTTGATGTCATTGTTGTCTGTGCCAACACGACCATCGCTACCCAAAATACGCTTTGCTTCAAAAATCAATTGACGTGGAATAACCAATGTTTCAGGTTTTACTGCAATGAGTAAACCAGCATCATTAGTGAAACCAGCAATATCAATACAAGCTTGCTCAATGGCTGCTTCTGACAAGTCAGATGCTGTAGCAATAATGTTTGACCATGTACCACCTTTGATGTTGACGTGGGCATTGCTAAGCAATTCTTTACCGTCACCACCAGTGTACGATGCGTTAAACGCACGGTTGTACACGTTAGCTGCAATAACTTCCTTAGTTTGGCGCATAGAGAATGCCAAACCTTGGGCTTTACGTTGACCAACTACATCATACTGGTCGTCTTCCATCATTTCACGAGTGATGATGAAACCCAACGCAAATACAGCGTGTTGATAACGTGTAATGAAAGCTTGACGTTCGCTGTCATAAGAGATGGGCGCACCCTCGCTCTTTTGAACTGCTAAACCAAAAGAAGAGATACCAACATCTTCTTCAAAAGCTTTTGCTGAAGTAAATTTGTCGAACAATTGATCATATTCTGTATCATATTCGCCATAAGCTTTACCGTACCATGCATTTACACCAGGCCATAAGGCCTTGGCAAATGAACCACTATTAATAATAGACATATTCTACCTTTCCTTAAGATTAAACGCCTGCTGAGCCAGTACCTGTAGCCATAGTAGAACTGTTGAGTTTTACATAATAACTAAAGTATACGTCGCCAGGGATATTGTCAGGACGATTGGGGAAGCCAACAATCTTCAAAGGAAGAGTAGCAGTTGTTGCCAAACCAGAGCTATCCAATTGCATACCAGATGAGCCTGATGTAGTGTTACCAGCAGTCGTAGTAAATTGTCCGTTTTGTCCTACGTTAGCTGTAATAGTGGCAGCAGATACAGAAGTACCTGCATACTGAACTTCATACACTATGTTTGGATCATCAGCAACCATGACGTAACGGTCAGTAGAAGCGCGACGATACACAGGAGTGTTTAAGTCGTTAACAGGAGGAGTGTTAGTTAAATCACCCACGCCTGTGAATACAATACCAACAACGATACCAATTGGAATATCGGTAGCGCCGCTTCGAGTTACTGTAGGAACACCTGTAGCGGCACGAGCGTCGCCCAAGAGTTTAACAGCATCGCCAACCATGACTACAGTAGAGTCAGAGGCTGGAATGAAATACATATTGGCTTGACCAGAATAAGGTGAGCCAGTAATGGTTTTAACAGGACGAAACCCGTTAATACGAGATACACTTGCCATTAGCAATTCTCCATTAATAAAATAGACATTTCCTAACGGCACTTAATTTCAGTTAGTCTCGAGAAAGTTCGAGCTTACCATAAGTACCATCAAGAGCTTTTGCTTTGGTGGCACTTTCCAGTTCATTGACACGGCGTTGTTTTTTGGCTTGATCTTCATCATACCATTCTTTTTTGATACGTACAACGTACCCTTTTTGCCCTTGTCCAACGGAAAGTTGAGCAACAGTTCCTTCTGCCGTAGCAGAATTTACCCGTTTATCTCCCACCCTCACGGAATCTTTTTCTACTAGCTCATAACCAGCATCCATAAATTCCTGCACCCTGTCTCCAGAGTCATTAATAATTCTATATTCGTAATTGGGGTCTTTTCCCATTACAGTTAAAACATTTCGTGTTCCAACAGGAACACGCTGCGTACGACCACTCGGTGCTTTCGCAATAGCTTCTTTAATATTACTCATTTCAAGCTCCTTTAATTCGGTTAAGTTCTTTGATGTATTCTGTTTCAGACATTACACCAGTACGAACAAAACGCTGCATCACTCGACGCTCTTCCTCGGAAAGGGAGACAGAGGAATCTCCTTTTCCACCTTTATTAGAACTTCCTTCTACAGATCCAGGCTTATTGCGATTGGGATTTGTGAATTTATTTGGAAATTCTAGTTTAACATTTTTTTCTACTTCTTGTAGAACAGCAGACGGTGTCAATCCTTTAAAGGCCAAGTCTCGGCCTAAAGCATCAGCATACGCCCTCATAGGTTGATTGGTATCATACCATTTGTTTTTATCAACCCAGGCAGTAAATTCTGGATCTATTGTTGGTTCTTGAACTATATCATTACGTTGTTTAAGTAATGTTTGTTGTTCTTTTACTAAATCAATTTGATCGTCAAGTTTAATGACGCTATCTGCATCCCCTTCTTCAAGGGCAGTTTTCTTTTGGGATTTTAATACTTGCAAAGCTCGTGCATACTCTGTTTCACGGGTTTTAGCATGGTGTCCCTTAAGATCATCCAAAGCACGTTTAAATTCTTTAATTGTGCGGTTTTGATCTTCAATTTTTTTAAATAGTTCGCCTCTATCGACAAACTCTTTTGCAGGTCTCCATTGATCAGGATCACCTTCCCATTGATCTTGGGGAACCCAACCAGCCTCCATAGCTTTTTGCTCTGTGGGGGAAAGTTCGGGTGCGGGAGCAGTAGTTTCTGTTGCTACTGCAATATTTTCTTCAGCCATCTAGGGCCTCCTTATTCTTGTCTAAAAATACAAACAATATCTTCATCGTTTAAAGCTACGAACTCATCATTAGTGTATGGGTCAGTTACTTGTTTACCAGCAAACCTGGCATAAGCAATGTAATCCCCTACTTCAATGGGAGAAGGTGAATTAAAATCTCTAAATGCCGTTGGGCCAATAGATATTACAACTCCTTTATCCACGCCTGCTTGTGCACGAGATTTGTCTGCCATTTCTGGTAGTTCAAGCCCCATTTGCTTAGCTCTAACGTATGTTTTGTCTGTTTCTTCTAACTTGTCTGCTTTGACAAGAATTCTATGAAGTGTTGGAATAATCATTGAGTTTCCTCTTCATCAAAATAATCAATTGTAAGCATGTCTTTGTAAGCTTTAATTGCACCTACAAATGTAGCATCTTGGCGGGGGTCTGCTCCTGCCGATTCGCCTAACATTTCTTGTAAATCGTTTACTCGTCTACTTAATTGACCAAAAATTACCTGAGTTACAGGGTGTCTTTTCCAGTCTATAAAATCTGCTTTGTTCACTATTTCTTAGCTCCTGTTGATGGCTACTTAGCCTTTTGAGCTGCGGAATCTTTCATCTGCTGCATCTTAACGCCATGTTGAGCGTCTTGATGCATTAACTTTTGAATAAAAGCGGCTTGTTCTGTTGCCGAAAATACTCTCTGTTTATGAAGGGCTTCTGCAGCCTGAATGTTTGCCATGTCCGATGCATGTTGCATGGCTTGAGCATGCTCCTGCTGTTTCATGGCAAGTTGAACTTGTTTGTCTTGAGCTTCTAGCTCCATTTTATGTTGCAAGGCTTGTCCTTGCATACCAATCTTTTGTTGCTCCAATTGACCTTTCATCTGCATTTCTAACATTTTGGGGTCTGGAGGAGGTTGCACTTGTCCAGATTGCTGTACTTGTGCATTTAACAGTTCTTGCCAATTGGGTTGTTCTTGAGCATCTAAAATACGTTGTACAACCTTAACGGGGTCAAGAATACCTGTTGGAAGAAGTTCCATTAAACCTTGGGCTTTGAGCAATTTCTCTGTTTGAGACACTGCTGTAGGATCAGCTGCAGGAGTAATGTTGTGAGTAGTAATGTCAAAGTCATTTGGACCAATTTCCATATCTACAATATCTACATATGTTTGAGGATTGAGATAAAGGTTATTAAGTCGTGCAAGTTTCTTAAATTCTTCTGTAAGAGAACGGTAGAGACGTTTGTAAACTGCCGTAAACACCTTCATACCCTGTTCAATGGTAGCCATTGTAGTAGTAGCGGGAGTGTTTTGTCCTGGCATTTTACCAACAAAGATCTCAGCTACTGAAGCCAGTTCTTTACCCGAAGTAATGAGGCTGCCCATAAGTTGGAATAGCACTCCACTTGGTTCTTTTGTGGGAAGAGGTACAATTTGTTTCTTTAAGTCGTCGCCAGTGCTGTTAACTGCTTTCCATTCCCCTGGTAAAAACTTGGTATCGCCCATTTTAATGCGTAAACCCTTACCTAAGAATCCTGCCTGTAACGTGGCTAAGTGTCCAGCATCAAGAAGTTGGTTAATTAAGGTGTTAACGCTTTCATTTAATGGGCCTAAAAGGACACCAAAGCCTATATCGTAAAAACCACCGTCAGGATTGGGAATAAAACCAAACTTGGTGTAGTATTGAATAGGATCAATCTTTTGAATTTCACCTTTATCATTCATTTTGACGGTTGTTTCATCAAAACGGGCTACGATGCGGACAACTTTTTTACTTTCTTTATGAAAAGTAACAATGTAAGGTTCTTTGTACCCGTCATCATCCAAATCTAAAAAAGTATGTTGTTCAATTACTGTGTAAGGAGTGGTGTCATCCACCACTGGAGCATTCATATTGCCTTCTGGCATAGTAGGACGACCCAGTTCGATGTCCAACCACAAACCAGATTGCTGGCGCTCTTTAGCTTTACGAGGTGAAACCTCTAAAACTTCTGAAATTCGTTCTGCGTCTTTTAAACTACGTGCCCAATAGTTGACAATTAAGTTTTTAGGCATTACAAGGTGAGAACAATTGGCTTCCTTAAGAGGATCCCAATAAGTTTTCTTAAACATTGTACCTACAACTGGCAACATAATAAGCAGTTTATCCATTTCTTCTTCCCAACTGTCCATTTCTTCAAGGAGTTGGTAAGACATGTATGTGGATACAGCTTCTGCTACTTTGCTTTTAGCCCCATCAGGATCTTTTCCAATGGGCTTGGCGTTAACCAGTTTGCCATTAGAAGGAACTAAAGAGGGGTAGGCACGTGCTGCAAATTGCATAGCAGCAGTAGACAGCAAAGGGTATTTAATATTTGATGCACGAGGCCAAGGATAGGTTTTAGGTTCAAGAGTTTGTTTAGCAAGCTTGGTCCAGTCATCAATGTTTCTTTCCCAATCTTTGCGGGAATCATGATCAAGCTCATATCCTTTGAAAGCATCCGTACCAATTTTACGTAATTGCTGCTCATCAAGGGATTCAGCAATGTTTACACTCTCCAGCATAGCTGCCAAAGGCTGTTGTTGTTCATCCATGTTAGTATCCAGTGAGTTCATTGCGGCCTTGGTTGTTTAAATCGGAAGCTTCAAGTTCTTCCAAATAGTGTTCTTCTTCTGCTTCTTCGTTAGTAGGAGCTTCAATAAGGGTGTCAAGCATAAGTCCAAGATAAGCAAAAGCATCTACCTGGTCATCATGCTTACCTCTAGGAAACTGCAGACACTCGTTTTCAAAGTTGGGATACCAATCTCCATGCTTATCAAACTTCAACCCATGTGCTCGCAACCTAGCTTGAATGCTACGTGCCCTGGTGGGTTTATCTTTACCCCCGTGTTTAAGGGGCAACAAAGAAATAAAAGTGTTATTTTTAATCATTTCTTCACGTAAGAAAGGACCAATGGCTTTAGAGATTTGCATGTCCTCTACACCCATGGCTACAGGATTGTACAGCTTTTGTAAGGCTAGGAACGTGTCCACAATTTCCTTACCGTCCATACGTTCTCTGATGACATTCTTAACGTGTATACGTTTTTCCTCATCTACTCCAGCTATAACAAAAACAGAAAAGTCAGCCTTTTCGCTTTCTGAAATAGCCAAGTCAGCAGTGATATAGTAGTTGAGCCTAGTTTTACGATCTTCTTCTGAGATGTTTAGGAAGTCGCCTTTTTTAAAGAAAGACACTGATTCGTCAATAGGCTGGTTTAAATATTCCTGACTGTAGATGTCTGTAGTGCCGTCTTTAACAGCTTCCTCATACAGCATCTTAAACTCTTCAGCACTCTTTTTAGAAGCCCAGAGGAGTTCTGTAAAATCACTATTATGAGCACGATATTTAACAGTTTTCCACATTCCCTTGCGTTTAGAATATTCTTTCAATCCTTCCACCACAGTAAGTTTGTCTGATGGATTGGGCATAACCCTTTCCAACAAGCTGTCAGCGTGAAGAATGGTTCCCACAATGCGGACAATACCGCTATCGCTACGACAGGGCAGCAAAGCTCCCTTAAACCATTTACGCATTTTTTCACGACGTTCTTTGTTCATGACAAGTTCATCGTTTTCCATATCGTCACACATAATGATGTCTGGACGAGACCCGTTCCAAATAAGTCCACGCAGCTTCTGTTCCGCTCCCTTGGCAATTATTCTGAATTTGTGTCCGTCCTGACAATCAACTATAATGTCTGTTTCGGTATCTTTAATAAAAGTTACAAGTCCTTTGTCATTGCGTTTGATTCCAAACAAATCAATGAGTTCTGGGTTGTCTTGTAATTCTTGTTTAAAAGTTCCTAAAAACAAACTTGCTTGTGCTTCTGTGTCAGACACAAGCAACATAAACTTTCTTTCCCTAAACAAGAGGGTTGCTAGCCCATACCCAAGGGTAACGGCTGTAGATTTGGCATGCCCACGGGGAGCTGCAATGGCAACAAACTTTTCAGGGGAACAGCACAGTTCCCAACATTCTTTGTGAAACTGAGGTGTTACGGCTTGTCCGTCAAAACGAGAAGCAAGAACACTTCCTACAAATCCAGCAATGACATCTGGTGTAAGTTTCACTTCTTTTTCTTCTTTCGTTCTATGGTGCTAAATTGGCTTCTTAAACTTCCATCCCCGTTTCGGGCAAAGCTTCTGTTGGCAGCAACTGTAGTAACTCGGGCATTGGCCATTGTGTTGGCTCCGCCCTTAGATAGGGGTTTAATGTGGTCAAGGTCTTTGCCATCACCCTTACTGGTAATTCCTGCAGCATTGGCTTGTCTACGCAAGGTGGTACGTTCTGTTCTGTTTTTAATTTGTTCTGGCTTGGAGTTGTACAAAGCGTTTTCACGTTTATAATCACGCTTGCCGTTCTTCATGTATGGCATCTGATTCCTCTTTTGGTTCTACATCAGAAATATCTTCCACAACGGGCAAGATTTCCTTTTGGGTTTTCTGGGTTACAAAATTGGCAAACTTTTCAGCCAGCTTAAGCAAACGTTCGTCGTCTTGTTCTTCTGCCTGAACAGGACCTGACTTCTTTTCCAGCAAGTCTTTTTTGTCCATGAGGTCAACAGCAACTTTATGAGCATCTTTTAAATTGACATGTTTACGGCGCATTTCACCAGATTTTTGGTCATACACCCAATCTCCATTAGCAAGCCTGTCTTCCACAGCCCCAAGGCTGGCATCAACTATTTTTTTTAAACGGGAAGACATTTCCATGTTTTCCTGCATTTTAACTTCTTCAACTGCCACTCTCCACCATTCTGAAGCTTTCCACACACGTAAGGTTATTTCAGGAATTGACAGGATGCGGCTGGTTAAAGCTAAATTTCCAAGCAAGAGATAGCTTTGCACTGCTTCTAGCTTTTGCTTGTCACTCCAGCGAATGTTGGTAGGAGCATCGACAGAACGTCGTTTGGGATTGAGTTCCTTACTTTTAGGATTGTCTGATAGCATGAATATTCCTTACAGGATGCTTTTAACAGCACACACTTTTTGTGTGCCTATAACTATATTATAACATATATTTAAACAAAAGTCAAGCATTATATTAAATATATTTTAAACAGACATATTGACAAAACAAGAAATGTATGTTAAAATAAATATATATTATATATATTATATATATTATATATATATATTATTATATATATTATATTATTATTATATTATATATTATTATAAATATATTTACGTACAAACGAACAGAATGTTCGTAACATTTACGAATGTTCGTAACATCCTCTTGTTCAAAAGAGCGTAAGCGAGGCCGACAAAGGAGGAGAGTTTGTTCCACAAACACGTCCGAGCCCCATGAAGGCCCTTAAACGGGCCTACAAGGAGATATTTTACTGTGGGTAATACCAAGGTAGCCATCCCTATAAAAAACAGCTTAAAACTCGTTTAAATCATTCCCCATAATAACGTCTCCTATTTCAAAAAATATATGCAGCGTAGTAAACTGTATTACGTCAAAATTCATTTCCCCAAGTTTTCCCCCCCCCTGTCTTAAATAATAAGGACAATGAGGGTCTTTGGTTTGAAATTATAAGTTTCAAATATAATCAAGCACTTATATACACCCGTTTCACAATATGAAATTGGTTTTCATTATATGAAATGTCGTCTTTTACCATGTAAACTCACCCAATGCAACCCCTAGTTGTCACCTATGCGACACCCCATATCCAAAGCAACACCATATAAACCAGTTTGAAAACAAAAGTATTCATTTATCCTATAAACCCCTGTAATGTAATACTTTTTCAGTACATCATGTTTGTTTTTGAAAACAAAGGTAGTAAGGGTAAGTCCCTAGTTGTAATACCAAAGTATTATCTGTCACACAATTTGCACCATTATGGTGCTATGATGCACCAATAAAGGGATTTATGCACCAATAAGGGGATGTTAGTAGACACTATGCACTAAAAAGGTGCAATATTATTGGAAACAAAAGTACACATTTGAGTTTTTTGTAAGGCAAAAAGGTTACAAATAGGTGTAAAAATAAACCTTTTAGGTTACAAAAAGTGGGTTGGCATGATGCGTGCATAGTATTATTGTCCCGATTATCATGTTGGTGATGTTGCTTAAAAACAACAATGTTCTTTTTTAGTACAAATGTACTACATTGTGGGTTTCAATACTTATGGGCAAACTCATGCCTAAAATACTGGAACAATTCAAAATCTTAGAATCTAAGGAAAAGTAAAATGTCACAAATCTTAAATGTATCGTTTTCGGATGATAAAATCACTTTTGTAAACCCGAAAACAAACAAAGCCATTGTTGAAACTCTAGGCGATAATCTTGTTGATAATGATGCCATTCGCATTGTTAACAATGAGATTAAGCATAGATCAAGTGTTTCAAACGCCTCAGTCGCATTGTTATCACGCATCCTCGACAATCCTAGATTAGATGGATACAAAGGGCAAACCCCTATAAATGAGACAATCCCTAAAGAATTGAAACAAGCAATAAGAGACTTAGAAACCGAGTATTTAAAACCCTTGTTTGTGCAACCCCTAGTAGATAAAGGAAACAAACCAGCAACAATAGAATCTTTATGGCAAAATTTTGCTTCGGGGTTACGGGATGGTGGCGGTTATGCTAATGCAAAATCTAGGGTAGTGGCTTATTTTGCTCATTGTGGCAAATTACCAACACACAATAATAAATTGTTAACTATTGCAAGTATTGATAAATTGTTGGCAAATGCTAAAGCATTGGAAACCCCTAAAGAATCCGAAGGTATAGCGGGAAAACTCGTATCATTATCTATTGATATTGAAAATCGAACCGAGAAAACCGACCTAGGTGATTACCCTACGGCTATTAGTGCATTGAAATCAATGCTTAATACTTATGAGGGGCTTTATCGTGAAACATTGGAAACACTCACAATGTTGCATCAAACCAATGGTGTTGCGACAATAGCCAATAATGCTATACAAAAACCGAGTATAGAATCATTAGATGCTATGCACGAAAACGGGCAAATTGACGATACAACATTTGCCATTATGATGCTAGAACATCACAATATTGAAATAGAATTTGAAGACACTTTAGTTTAAAACAAAAGTATTACATTATTAAGCCCGCTATATGCGGGCTTTTTTTGTTGCCTGATTTTTATCAGGTTTTTTTTGTTGCTTGTTTTTTGTAAAACCTTAGACTCTAAGAAAAACCTTGAGCATAAGCAAAAGGTCTATCATCAAGGTCTATCAACTGCCCATGCACCTATGTAAAACACTCTCTTGCGTTAACGAGGTCAATCCTAAGCGTATAGCCCTTGGGTTTATGGTATGTCTATCGTGTGGCGAAAAAGCATCTAAACTTGTTAAACACACAATAGTGCCTATGCCCAAGAGTAACTACATTTTAGTTACCGACATGACACTACTAAAGGGACTCAACTCATCACACAAAGGTGGACAATTATGACTAAATCACTTATTCGCGAAGCATTTTGGCAATCAACTCAAGCATTTTTTGCGGCTGAGGTTGACACTTATACCGATTGGCATCCTGTTTTCGGCATTTTGTAAACAGTTCACATAAGGGGAATATGGTATGATACATTTCATTAAAATTATCGTTAAACGCAGTCGTTTAAGGGGTAAACCTGTGTCTTATTCATTGTATGCTAACAATCATGCGGTATCTAATGCACCGTTGGCATGGTGGAAAAAATGAATATTTGCCCTGATTGTTATGAATATTCATTGTGCTTAGAATGTAAACAACTCTTTGAGGAGGAAAATGAGAAAAAATATATTGGTTCGGGTGAGGATGTTGTGTTAACTGATGAGGGAGAAACAGAATGTTTATCTTAGAATGGGATAAGAAAAACGACACTAGTTCAGGTAAAAATGGCACTATACGAGAAGACAACGATCAATACATCTGTCGTGTGCAAACATGGCTTATGTATAGTTGTGCGTCATTGTCTTTGCATGACTTTAGTTCAGGCATTAGACAACTAGACTCTGCTGATAAAGTGGACAAATTCTTTAAGTTTGTTGAAACCATCGACGATAAAGATTGGACACCTAAAGAATTCTATTTCTTGTTATCCGATTATCAACTGAGATATGGCAATATTGGCTATAAATTGTTAGTTCGTAATAGCCATGTGCGTAAGCGTGATGTGTACAAAAACAAATCCCATTCAGGCAATCGTGTGCATTTATTCCGCTATTCTGCGGATAAAGACTTTCCAAAGGTGTTGCAATGCAAATATTAACAGCATATTTAGGAGTAGATCCCTATGATTTCAACAGTATAAATCATTGGACAACTAAAATTGATCCTGATCAAGCCCTCATTGATGAGATAATTGAGCGTTTTCGCATGATGCTCAGTAAAAAAGACATTGGCTATTGGCTCATTACAATTCAGGAATTCAATCCCCATTCCTTAGAGTTAAAAGAAGTTAAAGTCTATCATGGTGGCGTGGAACAGCGAGAACGCATCATCTTAAATGCCCCTGCTAAACATGAGAAAAAGAAATACACCACTTTGCAGGAAACACTTAACAACTTAAACCTCAACTTTGATGATTTGCATCATGAACTAGAGGAAAATGAAGAGGAACACGAAGAATGATTTCATTAACATTTCCATCTAAACGACCCCAACCTGTGCCTGTCTTAGAAAAGACATGGTACAATTCTCCGCAAGACTTAATGAGTTTGGGTATAACTTCTCAGGAATACAGCAGACGAGACAGCATTATTAAAAACCTCTATACTGAGTTTGGTCTTGCTGTCGGTGATACCTGTTATCCAACAACCAAGGATGGTTACAAACAATATGACGGATGTCTCATCCAATATATTTGTAAATCATACAAAGATTTTGGTAAAGAACCTTGGCCCAAGAATGACAATCCCATGATCGTTACATTTTCTCCAATCAAAGACCCTTCCACAACTGTGTTCTGTACTACTAATTATCTTAGTAAGAAAAACACTCACATGAATGTTTGCTCATGAGTATATTAGCATATAGCCCATGGGGTAATGGCACAAGTTGCTATCCCTTTGATGAATTGTATGGCAATTGCGTAGATGCCTCTGTCATTGGACTGAAAAAGGCCGATGCTCTCCTGTTATGGGGTGGTACAGACATCCATCCATCCTATTACAGTCAGAAACACAACATTAACAACCATGCCCCTGCCAACCCATCTGAACGAGATGTATGGGAGTGGCAGGCTATGAAGTATTGTAAAGCAAACAATATACCTATCATTGGTGTGTGTCGTGGTGCTCAGTTTCTATGTGCCTTTGCAGGTGGTTCTTTGATACAACATTGCACAGGACATGGAGTTGACCATTACATAACAACCAACACCGATGAAAATTTTATTGTGACATCGTCGCATCATCAGATGTTAAATCTTAGAGGCACAGACTATGAGTTAATAGCGTGGTCTTCTAAGAATTTGAGCGATAGGTATGAAGCAGAAACTAAGAAAAATATACAACTATTAGAGTGGAAAGAACCTGAGATTGTATATTTTCCTAAAGTTAGAGGCTTGGCTATACAGGGTCATCCCGAATGGGCGTCTCCAAATAGCAAGTTTGTAGCATTTTGTTTAGAACTTGTATCAGATTATTTGTATGAGGAAACCACACCATGAGACTAGGCAGCGACCCCGAAGTATTCTTGCAAGACAAGAAAGGCAATCCAGTTAGTGCAATTGGATATATCAACGCAGACAAATGGAATCCTTTGCAGATTCCTGATATGCCCCAAGGGTATACATTACAAGAGGACAATGTATCGTTAGAGTATGGCATCCCTCCAGCATCCGATGCTGATGAGTTTGTTCAACATATTCAGGCGGTAATGGAAAAGAGCAAAGAATATGTCAAAGGTCTATCATTCTCTAAGTTGTCGTGCATTGTGTTCCCTGAGAAACAAATGCGTCATCCGTTAGCCCATGTTTTCGGTTGTGAACCTGACTTTGATGCATGGACTAAAGAAACAAACAAAAAACCTGAGCCTCCTCATCCTTTCATGCGTAGTGCAGGCGGTCACATCCATGTGGAAACTAAAAAAGATCCCGTTGATGTCATCAAGGCTATGGATTTATTCCTAGGTGTGCCCTCTGTATTGATGGACAATGGTGATATGCGTAAGCAATTGTATGGCAAAGCAGGTGCTTTCCGTGCTAAGGCTTATGGTGTAGAATATCGTACACTATCCAACTTTTGGATATTTGATGAGCAACTTATTCGTTGGGCTTGGCACAATAGCCAACGAGCAGTAGATTGTGAGTTTGATGTGTCAGTTGAGCAAACTCGTATACTTGAGGCTATTAACAATAACAATAAACAAGTAGCAAAAGATTTGGTAAATGACTACAACCTTGAGGTAATTTAAATGTTATTCCATTCATCCAACTATGATGACATAATCAAGTATTACAAGAATACTTATGTCAAATTTAAAGAAACTGGAGACCGTCTGTTCTACATTCGTACAGTAGACAGACATTCAGTACGAGGCATTGACCAAGACGATACAGAGTTTGAGTTGTGGCTTTCCGATGACCATCCGTATGAAGTAGACTACATCCTGCCCAATAAGAGTTTCTTCCAGTTCAACAAGCGAGCCTGTCTATTGCAACGCATCCCAGCCAAGCAATTTCAACGAGGTCTCTCAGGAAACAACACAAAAATCACTGCTCTAACTAAAGCAGGTTCTAATAATAACTTAGATCTGAATTTTGAACTTCTTAAAAGTTTTGTAGCCAAACAACATTTCCCTGATTTCATCACAGCAGTTAGAAACAAAGGCAGATTTGCTTCTGTGGCATTGTCGTCTAGGTTTGCATATGTTCCTGATCGGGCATCCATCATGTTAGACAACACAATTGTTGCTCAAGTAGACAAAGACAACAAACGAATTGTTATGAGTTATAAGATTTTTTATCCCGAAGTGTGTAAGTTAACCGAAGATAGCAACTATGAGGTAGTATATGCATAAAATCCATGACATATTTCAACTACGCAATAGCGAGTTGGATGTTGCTAGCAACTTTATTGCTGGCATAGAATGTGAGATTGAGTCTGTTCGTAGTAAAATTGACTTCCCTAATTTCCGTGTAACGGAAGATGGTAGTTTGCGTAATGATGGTGTAGAATTTATTTCTACTCCATTAGAACAAGAGATGTTGTTACGATCATTCAAGAATCTACACGCAACGATTGAACATTACGAAGTAGATGAAGCATTCTCTCCTCGTACATCAACTCATGTACACATCAACTGCCGTTCATTGAACGCTGACCAAACCAAGCAATTGGTATTGTTGTATGCTTTATTCGAGGAATTCTTTTTCCTCATGGTTGATAAGAATCGTCGTGCCAATGTGCATTGTGTTCCATTAACAGAAACATACCTACCAGTTACCTATCGTAATGCTATCACTAGCATGGTAAATCACTGGCACAAGTATACTGCATTGAATCTCTTACCGTTGGCTAAACAGGGTTCAGTAGAGTTTAGACATTTACAAGGTACTAATAGTTTTGAAGATTTGGCAGCATGGCTCACTTGTCTTAACAATCTATGGTCTCTTGCTAAAACAGAGCGAGTAGATGAGCAATCATTAACCAATGAGGTACAACTGTATGATTGGTGGTTTAAAATCTTTGGTCACTCCCCTAAGATTATGACATTGCAACCCGCAATGAAGAACATCATTGGGAATTCTCTCCTTGATGTAAAATTCTCTTTGATTTAAGGAACTGTTATGTGTGGTATTGTTGGTGTGATAGCCAAAAATAAATCGGGAATCGTTAAACAAATCGAGGACTCGTTCTTTCAACTGTTGTATGCTGATGTGTTGCGTGGTGATGATTCTACGGGCATCATAGGTGTAGAACAAGACACAACTTTTCATATCTCTAAAGATACGACAAGTGCGTATGAGTTTCTCCCTGAGTTTGATGAGTCTCCTGTATCCAAGTCAATGTGGCGTGATGGTCGTGCCTACATTGGTCACAATCGTAAAGCAACCATGGGTAAGGTTGATGCAGAGTCAGCACATCCGTTTGTTGTTAACAATGAGTTTGCTATGGTACATAACGGTACATTGTACAATCATAAACTATTAGCAGACACCGAGGTAGATAGCGAAGCCCTCACCATGGTGTTAGCCAAAGCCTTTGAGACAGCCAATTATCGTAATGCATTAGAAGATACCTTGGGTAAGGTTACTGGTGCATATGCTGTAGCAATGTATGACCAACGATCTAATTGTGTTAGGTTGTTACGCAACAGAGAGCGTCCAATGGCTTTTGTTGAGACAAACAATGCTTGGTATTTTGCTAGCGAAGCGGCTATGCTCTATTGGATATTGTCTCGTAATGGTTATCTAACAACAGACTTAGACATTAAGCCTGTTGCTGAACATTCTTTAATGACATTCAACTTAGATGACATGACTCTGACAAGTGAGTTCATTACACCAAAAAAGATTTTGCCTCCTATGAAACCTTATACAGCTCATGGGGGGCAACAGCCTACGATTACCTCTCTTATTACGAAGACGCCTTTTGATGATGGAGTATCTAAGAATAGGTTTAAGAAATTTCGTAAGGAGTATCTTCATCAAGGAATTGAATTTTGGTGTGAGGATTTTGTTGAAACAAACTTTCCTAAAACTATTGAAATGGGTGAAACAAAAATAACACTTATGGGGGTATGTGATTCGTTGTTTTTAGACCACATAATAGCGACTGATGTGGATATTACTGAACTATATCTACGTGAAAATGACTTGACAGATAGGCTTTGGTATGGTAAAATAGTAGATATGTCGTATGATTCGACAACCAAACGAATACATATTAAACTCCAGAATGCTTCCCCATTACCTGTATCGTATAGGAAAAATTCTCCCCTACCTGTAATTGATGCTGAATACATCAGAAAGAAATTAGATGAAGAAGAAATTGAATTCCATTCTTTGCACTGACAAAGGCTTAACAAGCATTAGTCTGCGTAAAATTGCTCGTGGTCTATCAACAATGGTAGGTCGCAAGATTTTTCGTACAACTAAACTAAATCACTTCCGTCCACAATTCAAGTATGGACAAAGTGTTAACAAACTGGTACAATACCAGTGGCTCAAAGACAATAACATTCCTTCATTAGAATTTACAACGGACATACATGAAGCACTAGAATGGTGCAATGAAGGTGCTGTAGTGTTTGGTCGTAAGTATCTGAATGCCTCATGTGGCAAGGGTATTGTTGTCATTGAAAAACCTGAAGACATGTTGTTGTGTCCTGTGTACACTAAGTACAAGAAAAAGAAACGAGAGTTTCGTGTTCATGTGTTTAAAAATCAAGTTGTAAGTGTTGTAGAAAAAAAACGTCGTAAGGAGTTTAATGGTGAACGAGATACCAAAATTAGGAATCTTGCAAACGGTTATGTCTTTGTGCAAGCCGTGGTGGACGAACCTGTTGGTTTACGGGATTTGGCTATTCATGCTGCTCGTGTGTCTCCTTCCGATTTTCGTGGTGTTGACATTGGTTACAATAAGCTCAAAGACGAACTGTTTGTAATCGAAATCAACTCAGCCCCTGGCATTCAAGGTTCTAACATTCAAAAATATCTTGACAAAATGGTGAATTATGTTTAAACTAAGTATAACACACAAAAACTGTTACAATGAAATAGGTCAATCCAATCCTTTACGATGGAGAATAATGTTTAAAGAAAAAGATACATTACATTCTCAAAGTGGATTACTGAAATGTAAAGACTTCTTTAACGATGTAGTAGCATGGAAAGTTAAGAAAGCAAAATTCTGTATCTACAAATTTAATAATGCTATTAAGTTTAATCGTTTTGGTGTTTACTTATTGTTAACTAATGTGTATGATGCCGATAGGTTTATTGAAAGTGTTGAATGTGCTCTTAACTCTAAATTGTATAATGACTTGCAAGTGTCATTAAAGGTATACAAACAAGGTAAAGATAAAGTAGTAGTGCTTATTCCTA
>Ga0209190_1000169_pt1 | contig 46133 bp, 22 predicted proteins | sample M_140205_XF_Meta_FD_187315 | JGI IMG/M metagenome (GOLD analysis project Ga0209190, IMG submission 187315) | Freshwater microbial communities from Lake Montjoie, Canada to study carbon cycling - M_140205_XF_MetaG (SPAdes) (version 2) | ecosystem: Environmental > Aquatic > Freshwater > Lake...
TCTTGGACGAACCCGTCGCGTGGACGCTCTACGGGGAGGGATCGCGCACCGAGCGATGCTCCCCCCTCATCGAGCACATCGAGGACAGCCTCGCCTGGCTCCGCCGCAATTGCAGAGCCGGCACGGCTCTGGTTCGCTACATGGACGGCGATTGGGATGATTCGCTGCAACCGGCCAAACTGGAATACCGCGAACGGCTCGTCAGCTCATGGACCGTCGCCCTTTCCTATCAGGTTCTGCGTCGCCTCGAAGAGGTGAGCCGCCTCAGCGGGCGGACCTTCGCCGGTCTCGACGGTTTTGCCGATGAAGTTCACCGCGACTTCCACCGCTTCCTCATCATTGACGGCGTGGTGTGCGGGTTTTTCCTCTTTGATTCGGATTCCGCGCTCAAAGGACAACCGCTCCTCCACCCGTCCGACCAGCAGACGGGTATCCACTACCGCCTGCTGCCCATGACACGCTCGATGATCGGAGGATTGTTTACTCCCGGGGAAGCTGCCAGCCATTGCGTATTGATCTCCGAGCATCTGCTTGCGGCAGACGGGGCGCGACTCATGGATCGACCCGCCGCCTACAAAGGCGGCGTCTCCGAGATCTTCCAGCGTGCGGAGTCCAGTTCCTGTTTCTCGCGCGAAATCGGCATCATGTATGTTCACGCTCATCTGCGTTACATTGAGGCCCTCGCCTGCCTAGGCAAGGCGGAGGAGATGCTGGCGGCATTAAACATGGTCAATCCCGCCGGACTTTCCGCATCGGTCCCGCACGCCTTGCCGCGGCAGGCAAACGCCTATTTTTCCAGCTCGGACGCCGCCGTCGCCACCCGCTACGAAGCCTCCGCCCGCTACGACGAAATCACATCCGGGGAAATCGCCGTCGAAGGCGGTTGGCGGATTTACTCGAGCGGTCCCGGCATCTACCTGTCCCTGATGATCACCCGCATGCTCGGCCTGCGCACCTGCTACGACCATCTCGTGATTGATCCCGTCCTGCCAGTGTCGCTCGATGGACTGAAGGCCAAAGTGCCATGGGAAGGCTTCACACTCGATCTACACTTCTCCATCAAACACGCGACGCACTCACCGAAAGAGGTCCTGCTCAACGGCAGCCCGCTTCAGCCTGCCGGCTACTCGGAAAACCCCTATCGGAGCGGCGGCTTCCAAGTGAACGTCAACACGTTCCGTTCACTTTTAGCGGCCGGGTCCAACGTTCTAGAAGTAAGACTCTAACGAATACACCGCAATGCGGATCCCAAAATTTCCGTCCAAAACGGCGCGAGTGCCGCTAGGAACCAGTCCTAAATCCACCACAAGCATATGAAACAACATACTCCGATGGTTGGGGTATTGTTGATGGCCGCAGGAGGCATGATGGCCCATGGTGCGCCCAATTTTGTATTTGTAACAATAGACGACCTCAGCCGCGCCAGCATGGGGATCCATGGCTGCACGGTTCCTGGCATTACCCCGCAGATGGACCAATTGGGCTATTCCGCAATGCGCTTCGAGCATTGCCATGTTCAATCGGCCAACTGCACGCCTTCACGCGCCATCATCAGCACGGGAATGTACCAGCAGAATAACCGGGTCTTTGGACTGGGAAAGGAAGGCGCGGGCAATCACCGCATCGCGCCCGCCATCCCTGACATCTTCCGCGCCGCGGGCTACCACACCGGTTTGATGGGCAAGAACTCCCATATGTCCCCGTTCGATCCCTATTCGGGGTTCGATGTGGAGTACGACACCTATGGCTCTACCCGCGATCCGCTGAACGTCTACGGCAAACTGACAACCGCATTTGCTGATGCCGCCGGACGTGGAAAGCCGCTCTATTTCAACCTGAACATCTTTGATCCGCATGTCGGATGGTACGGATGGGATCACAAAGAGGGACTGGTCGTGCCGGAAACCGGAAACCATCCGAGCACTCTCTACGCGAAGGACGATGTGCCCTATCCCGCGTGGTTCCCGCCTCTGAACGAAGCCGAGCGCATGGGCGCGTCGATTGATGGCACCCAGACCAACAGCATGATGGTCGAAGTGGCTGCGTACTACAACACGGTCAAACGCGCCGACGACTCCATCGGGGCAATGATGCGAGCCATTCAAGATGCCGGCCAAATAGACAACACAATCATTGTCTTGGTTTCCGATCACGGCGTGCAGTTACCCGGTGCAAAAACCCAGCTTTACGACCATAGCACCCGCTCTCCTTTGTTCGTGAAGTGGCCGGGTGTCACCTCGCCCAATACAGTCAATACGACTCACATGATTGCTGCGTTCGATCTTCTCCCCACCTTCTGCGAGATGATCGGGCAACCAATCCCCACCGGACTCGATGGCCGCTCCTTCGCCCCCCTTCTCAAGGGGGAAGCCGTTTCGAAATGGCGTGACTATGTCTACAAGCAGCAGAATGACAGGAACAATATGCGCGCCATACAGACGGCGGATCTCCTCTACATCTTCAATCCGTGGGCGGATGGCATCGAGAAAGTTTCCACCGTTGCGACCGAAATGCATAGCTGGCGGCGGATCCGGGCGGCAACCAACCCTGTGGCCACAGCTTATGCGGATTTCTTTGAATACCGCACTCTCGAGGAGCTTTACGATGTCGCCAACGATCCTCACTGTCGGACTAACCTGTTCGACAATCCAGCCTACGCCGCCCAACTCGCGGGCATGCAGGCACGGATGGAAAGGGAAATGATCGAAAGTGGCGACCGTTTGGTGCTGAGCGCATTCACGAACAGAGCCAGTCGCCCGGCCATCAATCAGTATCTTGCCCTCCATGACGCCGAGAGGGCGGCCCAGGCCAACGACCCGAATTACACCCGCAACGTTGCATTCGATCCCCATGATGACTGGATGGTGATCGACCACACCATCTTTGAACCGGCCGGTGAATGGGGCATCTGGACGCCCGAAGGCGCGGGCGTTTCCCTGAACACCTCTAAAGGGCATGTTGAAGCCGGCCCCAATTGCATTCAACTCGGCTCGAACGGCGTTTGTCGTGTCATCACATCGCGGGCCATCGACACCTCCGTGTTCACCCAACTCAAGCTGGACATCCGGATCGCGGCCGAAAACCTGGTCGCTGGAAACACCCTCGCCTTCCAATACAACGACGGAACCGGCTGGCAAGATTTTCAAACACTGAACCACACTCAGATTGCAGGCGACCACAACCTCGTCTTCGAACTGCCGGGCGGCGGATTACCCGACACCATGCGCTTTGGCATCAAGGGCAACTTCGGAACCAACACCGCCGGGCGCATCTATCTCGACCATGCCCGCCTGACCGGTTGGCAAGACTGGGCCGACGCACCGGCCAACGCTCCGTTCGATGCCTCCCAAAAAGGTATCCTGCGCCTTTCCTTTGACTTCAAGTCTGAACATTTCTCGGATTCCGACAAACTGCTGCTTGAGTATTTCGATGGGGCGAGTTGGGTTTCGCTGAAAGAATACGACTTCGGCTATGTCCTGCTGAGCAACAAAACCTATTGGGACGTCATCGAGATTGAGGCTTCCGCCTACACCTTCCCCACCAATCTTGCATTCCGCTTCCGCAGCGAATCCACCGGTTCGGGCCAAAGTTTCACGGTCAGCAACCTCGACATCAAGACCCGGGTGGTTCCGTACATCCCGCCTGCGGCCAACCCCGACAGCTTCAGTGAAACGGCTCCAAAAGCCATCGTCGTTCCCGCCCCCGGCATTCTGGCCAACGATGTTTCCGGCAGCGCCGGCCCGTTCCATGCGCGGCTCGTCAACAACGTCAGCCACGGCATTCTTGAATTCTACCCCGACGGCTCGTTTGTCTACGCCGCCACCAACGGATACACCGGTCCAGATTCATTTACCTATGTGGCCGCCAATGGCTCGGATCTTTCCGCCCCCACCACGGTATCTCTCGCCATCAACGACCCCACCGCGGTTCCGAATACCATCTTCTTTGACGACTTCGAAACCGGGGAATTTGCGACCGGTGGATGGGTCACCAGCGGAGCCAACGCAACAAACACTATGGCCGCCGCAAAATACAATGGCAGTTATGGCGCGAATATGAGAAACGGCGGCCACATCATTAAAACGGTCAGCACGGAAGGCTATACCAATATTCAGGTCAGCTATTGGCGGCGAGCCGAAGCGCTGGTTGCTCCCGAAGCCGTGAAGGTCGCCTGGAGCACCAACGGGACGACGTGGTCTGACATTGAAACCACGCAGGACATCAATTGGTTTCGTTCCCAAATTGGCCTGCCCATGGCGGCAGAGGGGCAACCGAACCTTTCGGTTCGCTTCAAGGTTGATTCGAACCTGAATGTGGAACGGGCCTATTACGATGACGTCCTGATCACCGGCAATCGTCCTGCAGCAGTTGTCACCAGCTTCACGAACTGGGCCACAGTGCATGGCGTGGCCGCAGACGCCTCGCGTCTGCTGGATTACGCGTTCAATATCAACCCGTATCTGACCACCCGCTACACCCTTCCGGAAGGTCCTGGCAACAGCGGCCTGCCGCTCTGGAAGTTCTCGCCAACAGAACCTAGGCTGGTGGTGGAGTTTGTGCGCCGCAAACAGGCGACCGATCTGACCTACAAGGCGCAGTTTGCTGACAGCCTGACCAACTGGGTGGATGCAACATCGGCAGAAACCATTGTTCCGATCGACGCCGAGTTCGAGCGCGTCTCGGTGCCCGATAATGCAACCAACGCCACCAGGCGCTTCGGACGCGTGATCGTGGTTCAGGAATAAGCAGATTCTTGGAAAGGCCCGCTGCGCGAACCACGTCATCAGCCGTAATCCTCACCAAGGATACTGCCGCTGGACACCAAGCCGTTCTGCCCTGGAGATCTGGCCGGCGCCAGTTGGCTGAACATTCAAACCGGTAAGCGCCCGCGCCGACCTTGTAGATCAAACTACCATTTTCCTGGCGCAGGAACTTCACTCCATCGGCCTTGGCTGCTGGCTGGCCGGACTCGGTTACCAGGGAGAGGAGCCATCAGCAGGATGCCAAGAAATGGAGTTAGGCATCGCATGGCTTTGATTGGGTTATGCTCCCGAAGGAACCCGTAAGTTCAGGAAGAGGGTGATTGGGGCAAGCAGGCAGGAAGGGAGTGGGGTTGCATCAGCTTGATGCAGATAATGGTTGGCCAAGCTGATGCGTTCATCATTGCATCGCTCTTTTTTCTTCGCGCTTGGCTTTCCTTCTTTCCGCTTTGTCGCCATCCGCAGCAGCGCCTTTATCGCCGACTTCGGTGGTGTCGGGTTTCTCACCCGCTTCGCTTGCAGTGCCTCCTGATTTGTCGAGCTTCGGGTAGTTCTTGACGGCTTCGGCAAGCTTGGCGGGATTATCGCGCACATCGAAAGCCGCCAGGCAGTGGTCCTTGGTTTCCACCATCCATTTGCGCAGACGCTCCTGGTATTCCTTCACCAGATCCTGATATTTCGGGTCATTGATGAGGTTCACTGTGCACCCCGGGTCTTTTTCGAGGTCGTAGAACTCTTGCGGCACGCGATACCGAAACATGTTGACCCGGTCTTGGATGGCGGGGTCGGTCTTGCCGGCTTCCTCCATCGCCTTGAAGGTCCCGCCTTCGTTGTTGTTCTTGTATTTGAATTTCCCGTCCGAGAAGGCATTGAAGATGTAAGCGTATTGCTTCCCGATCACGCTGCGCATCGGCTTGGGCGGGCCGCCGATGGTGTAATCGATCTGGGTATACACGTATTCGCGACCGTCTTGCTTGCCGGCCTTGATCAGCGGGACAAGGCTGCGTCCATCGAGTCCTTCGGGAATCGGCAAGCCCGCCGCATCCATGAAAGTCGCAAAAAAGTCGACCTCGGAAACGAAGTGCGTTGTGTCCACGTCGGGTTTGCTGACACCCGGCCAGCGAATGAGCATCGGCGTCTTGTTGCTGGCCACATAGGTGTTCGCCTTGGCGAATGGAAAGGGGGAGCCATTGTCGGTGATGAAGACGACCAACGTGCGGCTGGCCAGCCCGGAGTCGTCAAGCGCCTTAAGAACGCCTCCTACGGTATCGTCGAGGCGACGGACGGAATTGTAGTAAGTCGCGTATTCCTCGCGGGCTGCCGGCAGGTCAGGGATATAGCTGGGGATAGCGATCTCGTCTGCCTTGAAGAGGCGCGACGGGACTTCCTCTCCATTTTTGCCGCGCCCGTTGGGATCGTAAAACGGGCGATGCGGGTCGTGGGAGTTCACCATGAAGTAGAAGGGTTTGTTCTCTGCCTTGCTGCGGGCGAAGAATTCTTTGGCAAAATCGCGATACTTCGTCGGACTGCGACCTGCACCGAGTTCCTGGAAGTCGTGGACGTAGTCCCATTTGAAGTTCGGATCAGGAGTGGAGTGGCTCACCTTGCCAAGAACGCCTGTGAGATAACCCGCCTTCTGGAATGTGCCAAACACGGTTGGGATTGGCTTGGTCAGCTTGTTGAAACCAAACAGGCCGCTGTTGTGCCCATAGAGTCCCGTGGCAATGATGCTGCGGCTCGGACAGCAGATGGCGTTGTTGACGAAGCCGTTTTGGAAACTGAGGCTCTCCGAGGCGAGCTTGGTGAGGTTCGGCGTGACGCCGGCCACCTTTCCATCCAGGAAATCCATGGCCTCATAACCAAGGTCGTCTGCTGTGATCAGGAGGATGTTGAGAGGTTGCTCCGCAGCGTGGAGCATGGCCGGCGCAGCCAGCGACAGCATGACGGAGGTAAGTGCGGAAGCTAAAGTTAGTTTCATAGTTGGTTCTTGGTGAGATGATTGGCAGGGATTGGGTTAATTGCAGAGAAGGTTATGGGAGTTGGTTGGTTTCGTTTGGCAGTATTGCGCCCGAGCGTCTGGCAAATTCTGAAGGAACACGCAGCAAAGCCCGCCGATCATTCAAGCCGCCCCCCGGGCGGATGTAGTCGGGAAACTTGGTGTGCTTGGTTGCCTTGACTGGCGCGTCTCCATCTTTCGAGCGAGACAACTGCCAAAGCGCGATGCCAAGAAACTCCGGGTCGTCATGATAATGCTTCCGCACATCCAAAGCTGTGCGCACATAGTCTTCCTGCCTGGTCCCGGTCTCTGTCCGGTTGCGACCGCCCGCGTCAACGGAATACTCATACTCTCCCCAGGATGCCGCCGCCAGTATCCCCACCATGAACTTGCCACCGGTCTTGGAGGCCAACTTTTGAACCCGTGCCACGGCTTTCGTGAGCAACCGTCGATAGTTTTCAACCCCCGGATTTTCTCCGTCCAAGTCATGGCCTGAAAGAATCACCAGATCGCACGATTCGAATATCTCGGTCATGAGCGTTTCGTTTTTCGGGCCGACAAACATCGTGGTGGATTTACCCCGAGCATTCAGTTCCCGCCGCAGATGCCGGTAAAACGGAAGATGGCTTTCCGAAAACGGTTCGATGTCGATCTGAACCCCGGCCGCGCGATCGTCTGTGCCAATGGCGACGGCCACGCTCAGCGCCGCCGCTCGGTATTCCTCATCCGTCCAGCCATCAAACTCCCCTTTGTCGGTCCTCGCACCCACAATTGGCATGATGAGCGTGCCCGAAGGGAGTCCTTTGGCATACTCGCTGCTGATCTTTTCAGAATCGTAGGACAAGCGCGCTTCTCTTTTCCTTTTGTCGAAAGCCAGCGAGCCCGCATACTGAAAGAAGTAGTTGAGCCGCAGGTCTGGCCTGGCCAAGGCATTGTAGTCGCTTATCTTCGCGAGGACCCTTTCATCATATGCGTAGGACCAGGCGGAGGTGCCTTTGGGTAAAACAGGATGGCTGAAGTCGGCTGACTTGCCGTCGGCAAGAGGTTGCCGCTCCGCTGGTGAATCACCCTCGGCGTGTCGCGAAGCAGCTGCCACCATCGCGGAGAATGGAGCAGAGAAGAGAATAATGCTGCGAAGAGTGTTCCTTGGTATTGAGCGTTTCATGCCATTCCACGAGTCGTCGTTCGGTGGAGAAATCAACCAAGGTGTTTACTGCGTCATTTTCGGGCGTTCCCAGTCTTTGCTGTTGATCTTCGCATCCTTAGTCTCGTCGGTTTTTTCCGGTTTTTCGACGCGCACGGCCGCATCCTTGGGATCGAAGAGCGGCCAGTCGTCCGTGCGGAACGGCGCCGCTGGCAGGCCCTCTTTATTGTAGAGCAGGTTGCGCTGCGAGGGATTCATGGCCCAAGCATAACGGACCGCGACGGGAGACGTAACCTCCTTTGAGGAAACGATGATGGTGTTGCCGGATATCTCCGCATCCGCCCAATGCCATTGCTTATCCGCTCCGGCGATGGCGAGGGCATCCGGTTTGCCCGGCTTCGCGGCCACCATGCCACTGCCGACAGAATCGAATGTGAGCACGATTTTATTCCCTTCGATCTTCTGGCTGAGATAGCGCGGCCCGCACGGGACGATGTCCTTGCCATAAACCTCCTTGAGCGCCAGATAGGCGTGACGGATGCCGATGGGCTTTTTATTTTTGGGATGCAGGGCAACCGGGTCGCCGCAGTCAATGCCAACCGCCATGCCGGTGTTCGGACACTCCATGCTGACCAGACGCATCGCTTCGCGGTTGGCGGCCCAGGTGGCTTCGATACCCTCGACCGGCTGGGTCTGTTCAGGATTCCAACTCGGCAGTTGAGTGAAGAAGAACGGAAACTCTTTCGAGACATTGCCACCGGAGAGTTCATGCCAGGAAGAACGGTAGTAGCTGATCAGCCTCTCCAATTGTTCGCGATAGGCAACGGCTTGGGGCACGGTCTTGGAATTGCGCTCGCCCTGATACCAGATGACTCCCTTGATCCCATAGGGCCTGATGGGATAGATCATGGCGTTGAAGATGTTGGCCGGATACTGGTTCCCCAAGTCGGCTGGCTTGGTGATGGACGGAGGCTGGAGCGGTCGGTTTTTGTTTTTCATGGTCTCCCCTGTAGCCACCTTGGCGTTGTAATCCGCCAGCTCTGTATTGAATGTTTGGAGTGACTTTTCCCGGCTTTCACCCTTGCCTTCAACTTGACGCTGCGCGCTATTATCCATGTCCTTTTTTTGCAGATTCGACTGGGCAATGTCCTTCTGCACATCCCACGGCATCCAACCCTCGATCGGCGTGCCGGCATAGGCCTCCTGAATTATCCCGACTGGAACGCCGAGGGCCTGATGCAATTTCTTGCCGAAGTTGTAGGCGACAACCGAAGTCTCGGCGGCGGACTCCGGATTGCAGGGCTTCCAGTTGCCGAGCAGATCACGCTTCTCCTCCAGCGGCTCATGCCAGTGTTCCCGGGCGGATTTAAAAATTCGGAAGTCGGGTAGGTTGACGTTGGATTCAAGTTCTGCCTCGAAGGAGCTGCCCACGCTCCAACCCATGTTGGATTGGCCCGCGCAGAGCCAGACCTCCCCGATCGCGACATCCTTGATCTCGATGGTTTTCGAGCCGATGATCTTCAGCGAAAGGCCAGTTCCATACGAAGGCGTATCCAACAGAATTTTCCACCGCCCGGCTGCATCGGTCTGGGTCGAAGCCGAAGCTCCCCACGAAGCAGTGACAGTGACTTTCTCGCCCGGCGTGGCCCAGCCCCAGATCGTGTTTTTCGTCTGTTGCTGCAAAACCATTTTGTCTCCGAACAGACTTGGCAGTCGGAGACCCGTCTTCGCAGGCGTGGCGGCATGGGAGGAATCTGCGGGGGCAGAGGCGGGTGGCGTTGGGCCACCCTGAGTGTCTTTTTTGGAGGGCCTCTTACCCTCGGCTGTTGTCACGCTTGCTGCTGCCACCAATGCCGCCAGCGCGCCAACGAGTGTGATGTATTTTTTCATGATGCTGTTTTTCTGCTCAAGCGGGATGGACTAATGCTGCGAGTTGCAGGGGCTTTGGCGCCGATTCTTTTCGCGTTCGTTGTTGCCATCTGCGGGGGGGGGCGATGACTACGTAGATGAACGCCACGCCGCATCGACCGAGCCAACAATACATAGAAGGGTGCAGGATGCAAATATTTTCATTTTGCGCTTGCCCAAGCGTCCTCAGCGCGTAGGGATCAAACTACCCCTAGCACTTGCCCACTGGCATCTGGCGTCAAATCCACCCAGCCAATCGCCCCCATGAGAACCCCCATCCCCTCCACGCGCTCCATCGTTTCCACCAAACTCCTCCTCGGACTCGCCACCGCGAGCCTGCTCATGGCACTGCCCTCAGCCCACGGGCAATCGACTTGGGACGGCGGCGCGGGCAGTGGCAGGTGAACCAACGCCACCAACTGGACTGGCGACACCCTCCCAGTCGCCAACAATATCCTGACCTTTGGCGGGGCGACGCAAACGACGACGACCAACGACTTCGCGGCCGGCACCCAGTTCAACGGCATCAACTTCACCAATGGCACCGGCGTCAACAACAACTTCACCCTCAGTGGCAGCAACATCACTCTTGGCGGCGACATTGTCACGACGGCGACCCATGCGGGCTCAGCGGTGACCAATACCGTCACCATAAATTTGATCCTCAACGGCACCCGCACCATCAATACCGGGGCCGGGCACAACATCAACTACGGGGCTTCAACCGTTGCATCGGTGATCAGCGGCTCAGGCTTTGGTTTGATCAAGGATGGCACTGGCAACCTCACCTTCAGGGCCAGCACCAACACGTTTACCGGAAATTTCACCATCAATGCCGGCGTGGCACAAATCGGGACCGGGTCCGCTGCCACAGATGTCCTCATCGGCAATAGCAGTGTCTCCGGCGCACTCGGTGCGGGCAGCGTGATCAATCTCGGGGCCGGCAGTAGCAGCGCAGCTGCCACCCTGAGCTACAACAACACCATCAACGACAGCACCGACCGCACGATCAACCTCGTGGCCGGAAGTGGAAGCAAAACGATCCAAACGGGCAACGCCGGTGGCCTGACCGTGACCGGCACGATCAGCAGAGGGTCTCAAGATTTGAAGCTCCAAGCTAACAGCAGCGGCGTCCTGCGGATTGACAGTCAACTCAGCGGTTCTGGTGCCGTGATCGTGAGCGGTGGCAACACGGTGAAGCTGACGAGCGCTTTGAGCAACTCTACGGGTTAGCTTCGAGTAAACGCTGGCACGGCCGAAATCACGACCATTGGCACTACCAACCAAGCCAGCTCAGCGGGCTCGGGTACGCAGCTTATCCCCCTTGGCAACTCGGGGGGTAACGGCACGCTCAACTACGTTGGCAGCGGCAACACGACAGACCGCCAAGTCAGTGTCGGGGCCGGCAACAACGTGGGAAGGATTTCGACCGTCAACAACAACGGAGCAAACGGTGGCACCGGTTTGAAGTTCACGGCGTCGACCTTTAATAATTCCTCAAGCAACACTACGGGTTCCCGCACGCTGATCCTCGGCGGCAGCAACACCGACGCCAATGAGATCTCTGGTGCGATCGTGGACAACCTCGGAGCGGGTGCGACGAACAACCTCACCAAGGCTGGCTTCGGCCGCTGGATCCTCTCCGGCTCGAACTCATACACGGGACAGACGACGGTCAGCGCGGGCTCCTTCATTATTTCCTCCACAGGAAGTATTGCGGCCGCCTCGGCCGTTAGTGTTGCCTCCAGTGCCGCGATTGGTGGTGATGGCACGATCAACGGCAATCTTACCCTTACCAACGGCGCGAGGTTGGTTTTTGACCTCAACAACACGCCACTAACCGTCGGAGGAACCTTCTCGTTGGACTCCTCCTTCAGTGTGGCCAGTTTGGTCGCCGCCACCTTGACCCCGATCGATTGGTCAACCACACCTCTCGGCACCTACAGTCTCATCGGCACCACGACTGTTTTCAATGCGGGCAACATTCAAAATTTCGGCGTGGCCAACGCCTTCGTCAGCGGAGGCCGGCAGGTGTATTTCGAGAACGGCAGCCTCAATCTCGTCGTGGCGGTTCCGGAACCGTCCACTTGGACACTCCTCGCCTTCGGCGTCGCGACTATCCTTGTGGTTCTCCGCCGCCGCTGCCAGACATAGTTGCTGTTGCTCATTTTTTGGGGAGAAGCGGGCGATGCCTGAGGGTGGATCGCCCGCCTCATTTTTCTCGTGCATCCCCGCCGGCCTTGGAATCGGTTCCTTCTCTCCTGCGGGTTCTTGACTTCCGCTTGGAGTCCTGCAAAGATTTGCTTTTAACCATCCAATGAAACCTACCCTCCTACTCATTCTGGCCCTGTCAATCTCAGTCCCCGTTTACGCCGAAGACGCCCCGGCCCAAGACGGAAAAAAGCCCAAAGCGTCGCCCGAGGAGACCTTCAAGCGGAAGGACAAGAACGGTGATGGCAGCCTCACCTTGGAGGAATTCATCGGCAAGATGGAAGGCGAGAAGAAAACCAAGGCAGAGGGAAATTTCGCGAAGAAGGACGCAAACAAGGACGGAAAGCTTGAGTTCGAAGAATTCACCACGGGGCCGAGTTCCGGAAACAAGAAGAAGTCGGAGTAAGCCAGCTTCGCGCTTCTTGGCCGGCAAGGAGGGGCGCGACATGCGGTCACTCAGCAATTTTTCCCACGCGTTTCTAGCCCTCGCGCCTGCTGAGGGCTTGCGCCCTCTAGATTGCGTATTTGGCAAAGACGATGGCGCGCGGCGGGAGGCGAACCTCCAAGGTGTCTCCCTTGGAACTGACTTTCTCGCGCCTGACCTTGGCTCGTTCGGGCGATTCGCCTTCCTTGGGTTTGTCATGAAAGTGCCCCTCGAGGATGAGGAGTTCGACTTCCTGCGGTTTCAAGGCAAACGCCGAGGTGTCGATGGCGGCTGTCTCCACCCGTGAAAAACTGCGGTTGATCATGTGGACCGTGAGGACTTCTTCGCTCTTGGTGGCGATTACATCAACGCGGGCGACTTTGCCCTGTGGATCGAGCTGACCCATTTTGTAAGGTGCTTCGTAAAACGACTGGTTGGCGAGATCAACAGCCAGCATTTCGCTTCCGTGATTCTGCGAATAAAGCTGGGTCACCACGCCGCTGGGAAACATATAAGCGGGACGTCGGTTGGACTGGTCCACGCGGATGGCATTGATGGGCCATTCCCGGCCAACCAGCATGGACTGGCAGGCCATGTTGATGAGGTCGCCCTGCCGGAGGATGGCGTGCAGGTAGGAGGCGGCTCCAATTCCCTTGGCCAGGAGCGAATCGAGGGCGGCCTGGTTTTTGTCAACCGCCCACCAGCCGTTCCAGTTCCATTCGGTCATCGAGACCTTGCCTCCAAGCCGGCGCACTTGCTCGAGATTGGCGTCTTCGAGTCGGGACTGGCCCCTGGCGTCCACGGCTGGAACCGCCACCCATGTGTTCCAAATTTCCTCCGCCGAGAGGGACGAAACCTCCACCGTTTTGCCCTCCTTCTTCACCTCCCGGATGTCCCACGGTTTGTAGGCATGCACGGCGTAGCCATGCATCGCGTCCTTGAACTCCTCGTGAATCTTCGCCACGACCGGGGCCGGGGAAGCGTCCACGATGATCTGGACCGCCGGGTCTACCGCCAGCACGGCCTTGATGTAGGTCCGCAGGCTCTCGTGCCAATGGCTTAGCGCATCCGCGGCAAATGCCTTCTCCACCTCCGGCGTGAACATCCATGTTTCATTCCCGATCTGGATGTATTTGACCCGGTAGGGTTCCGGATGCCCGTTCTTGGCGCGCAGGGCGGCCCACTTTGCCTGCTCGGGTGGGAGCGCCGTGTCCAACGGCGCATTGCAGTAAGCCACCAAGGCGGCGGCGTGCGCGGCGGCTTCTTCCAGCGGTCGCACCCCCAGAAGACCGTCGCGGAAATTCACCACGAGGATCGCCTCGGATCCGTTCCGCTCGCAGAGTCGGAGAAACTCATCGTAACCAAAGGCATTGCTGACCTTGCGGCCGCGCGGTTCGCTGAGAGGCCGCGCGACGGTGGTGCGCCCGGGCAAATGATCCACCATGTCGGTCCAATCGAGGAAATCCACATCAGTGCCACCGGGGAATCGCAGAACGGGAATCTGCATGTCGTGGATGAGCTTTTCCGCTGCTGGTTGCAGGTCATGGGTTCCCGGCGCCACGGCTGCTTCGGGACCGATTTCCCCGCTGAAAGCAGGTCGTTCCATAAACTGCCCGAACATGCGGGCATCGATGGAATGAAGGACCTGGTTCCGAACCGTAATGGTGAGGCTGCCGGATTCCGCCTCGGCCAGCGAGAAGGTCGAAAGCAGTGTGGCCAGCAGTGTGACGAACTTGCGACCTGCGTGCATGGTCAGCGGCGGGTGCTCATCAGAAGCCATCGCGCCGATTTGATCACAACGCGGCTCACTCCTCCTGGGCCGGCTGCCTTTTCCTGGCTTTCTTTGGCACCAGCGGGGGAGGCTCCGGAACCTGATACTGGGCCTTGAGCGCCGCCAAGCGGCCCTTCAGCCTCTCCACCTCCTTGGCGTAAGCGGGGTCGTCGTAAAGGTTTTTCAGCTCCGTCGGATCCTTCTGCAGGTCATAGAACTCCCAGGCCTTGTAGTCGTAGTAGGAGATGAGTTTGTAGCGATCATCGCGCACGCCCATCATGCGCGGCATGTTGTATTCGCCCCGGGCTTCCGGTGTGCCTCCATCGTAGTAGGTGTAGAGGAGATCCTTCCGCCAATCGGGCGGGATGTTGCCCCCAAGCACAGGCTGCAGGGCGCGACCCTGGACATCCGGCGGGACTTGGACACCGGCGGCGGTGAGCAGGGTGGGAGCGAGGTCGATATTCTGAACTAGGGCATCGATGCGCGTGCCGGGCTTGATCGTGCCGGGCCAGCGGATCAGGAGGGGGCTGCGGAAGCTCTCCTCATACATCCAGCGCTTTTCGGCCCAGCCGTGTTCGCCGGTGAAGAAGCCCTGGTCGGTGCTGTAGACGACGATGGTGTTCTTGCTCAACCCGGTTTCGTCCAGGTAGTTCAGCAGCCGCCCGATATTCTCATCGAGCCCATCGACGCAGCGGATGCTGTCGCTGATATAGCGCTGATACTTGTAACTGATGCCGGCCTTGCCCTCGAGTTTGCCCTCGGCGAGGAGCTTTTGATACTCGCGGTTGCGCGGATCATAGGCTTTGTGCCATGCATCCATCTGTTCCGCGTTCAGACCCTTCAGGGCGCCGAGTTCCTTGATCCTCTCGGGATTGGCGGCGATTTCTTCCTTGGTCGGTCCGATGTTGAGGCCATCGCCCTTCATGCCTTTGAGCGCCATCCAGGTCTTCGAGACAAAAGGCTGACGGGTGGAATAGTCGTCAAACAGGGTGGCTGGTTCCGGAAATGTCACACCGTCATAGGAACCCATGTGCTTCGGTCCTGGCGTGCGCGGCGTGTGCGGAGCCTTGTATTGGACAGCGAGGAGGAAGGGCTTTGAGGGGTTGCGGTCCTTGAGCCAAGCGAGCGCCTTGTCGGTGGTGATATCCGCCTCGTAACCGGTGACCTTGGACGGACCGGAAGAGCTGATGTATTCGGGATTGTAATAGGAACCCTGGCCACCGTGGCCCGAGAGGATCTCCCAGTGCTGGAACTCATCGGTCGGGTTGCCTTTCATGTGCCACTTGCCGATGAGGGCGGTCTGGTATCCGGTCTTGCCCAGGTCGCGCGGGTAAGACCATTGGGAGGTATTCCACTTCGAGCTGTTGCCGAGGACTCCGTTGGCATGGCTGTGTTTGCCCGTGAGAATCGAGGCCCGGCTGGGACAACAAATCGAATTCGCGTTGAACGAGTTGTTGAACAACGCCCCCTCACGGGCGAGGCGGTCGATGTTCGGGGTCTTGTTGATGGATCCGTCGTAGGCCCCGATCAGGCGTTGCGCATGGTCGTCGCTGAAAATAAAGAGGATGTTCGGCTGGGCTGATTCAGCGGCCCGAGCCGGAGGCGCCGCAGCCAAGGGGAGAGTGAGGGCAAGCAGCAGCGGGTAGGATTTCATCATGGTTGGTGGCGAAGGTTTGAGTGATTCTGGAAGTCTGTTTAGTTCTTCTGGTCGGCTTTCTCGGGTTCTAGCGCTGGCGGCTCGGGAACTTGATACTGTGCCTTGAGCGCCGCCAAGCGGCCCTTCAGCCTGTCCACCTCCTCGGCGTAGGCGGGGTCGTCGTAAGCGTTTTTCACCTCCGTCGGATCTTTCTGCAGGTCGTAGAACTCCCATGCATCGTAGTCGAAGTAGGAGATGAGTTTATAGCGATCGTCGCGCACGCCCATCATGCGGGGCATGTTATAATCGCCGGGTGCCTCGGGCGTCCCTCCATCGTAATAAGTGTAGAGCAGATCTTTCCGCCAGTCGGGCGGGGTGGTTCCACCAAGGACGGGCTGCAGGGCGCGACCGTGGACCTCGGGCGCAACGTCAAGCCCCGCCGCGGTCAGCAGGGTGGGGGCGAGGTCGATGTTTTGCACGAGGGCATCGACCTTTGTGCCGGGCTGGATCGTGCCGGGCCACCGGATCATGAGGGGCGTGCGGAAGCCCTCCTCATACATCCAGCGTTTCTCGGCCCAGCCGTGCTCGCCGGTGAAGAATCCTTGGTCCGAGGAGTAGACGACAATCGTGTCCTTGCTCAGGCCGGACTCGTCCAGGTAAGCGAGAAGCCGCCCGACATTCTCATCGAGGTTGTCCACGCAGCGGACGTAATCGCGCATGAAGCGCTGATAAACATGGCGAATGCCCTCAGGGGTCTTGAGTCGGCCGGCGGCTTTGAGCGTTTGATACTCGCGATTGATGGGATCGTAGGCCTTGTGCCAGGCGTCACGTTGCTCAGGCGTCATATCTTTGAGGTCCTGCGGCACGGTTTCCGGGTGAGCGGCCGCTTCCTCCCTTGTCGGCGCGACGTTGAGTCCGATGCCCTGCAACCCGCCGATGCCCATGTGGGTTTGCCCGACGAAGGGTTGGCGCGTGGAGAAATCATCGAAAAGGGTCGCGGGCTCCGGAAACGTCGTGTCCGCGTATCGGGTCATATCCTTGACTGCCGGAATGCGTGGGATGTGTGGTGCTTTGTATTGCACCGCAAGAAGGAACGGCTCTGCGGGGTTCCGCTGCTTCAACCACGCGAGCGCCTTGTCGGTGGTGATGTCCGCCTCGTAACCAATCACCTTCGACTTGCCGGAAGCACTGACGTAATCGGGATTGTAATAGGAACCTTGGCCGCCGTAGCCCGAGAGGATTTCCCAGTGCTTGAACTCATCGGTCGGATTGCCCGTCATGTGCCATTTTCCAATGAGGGCGGTCTGGTATCCGGCCCTGCCCAGCTCGCGCGGGTAAGACCACTGCGTGGAATCCCAGCGTGAACTGTTGCCGAGAACCCCGTTGGCGTGGCTGTGCTTGCCGGTGAGGATCGAGGCGCGGCTCGGGCAGCAGATCGAATTTCCCACGAAGGAGTTGTTGAAGATCGCCCCCTCGTGGGCGATGCGGTCGAGGTTGGGGGTCTTGTTGATGGATCCGTCGTAGGCCCCGATCAGGCGTTGCGCATGGTCGTCGCTGAAAATGAAGAGGATGTTCGGCCGTTCGTCCGTTGCACGCGCCTCAACTCCGGCGAGGACGAGGCAGCAGCCAAGCAGCGTCGCGATCTTTCTCATTGGTGGGTTGCAACTTTTCATGGGCTGGTCGTTATGCAACCGGGATGTTGACCTTGCGAGGCGTGAGTCGGTGCCTTCACGAAATTCTCAGGTCGTGCGGGATTTCCTCGAGGGTGCGGCCCTTGTCAAAGCCGAACAGAAAACCGGCCAAGGCTGAGACAAGCGGCCAAAGGAAAATTCGCGCGGTCATGGGGAGGGGGTGTGGAGTGATCTTTGCAGCAAGAGGAGGTTCTCGCGGCCGGAACGCTCAGCCAGTGACGGCGTGATGGTGGATTTCCGAGGCAACCACAGTCAATGTAAATATTTGCTTGCCGCTTGCTGGATCGGCCAGCGCCGGGACCAAACGGATGGTTGAATTTGGCTTGCGCTGCCTGATCGCGTGTTTGATGTTTCTGATGTAAATATTTCCAGAGTTTCGTTTTCCGCCGCTCTGTCGTGGCCTCGAGCGTCACTCTGATAACATCTCTCTCACCATGATATCTCTCGCGAATGGCCGGCTTCCGAAAATGATGCAAACGAACCCGAGGGGTGGCCCGTCTTGGCGCAATTTAGGAGGCCGACATGTGCGGTCAGCCGTGGCTCCCGAGGAACGTGCGGGTGGGAAGCGCCGCCACTTTGGCCGTTCGGTGTCAGCCCTCTTGGCCGTCGCATGCTTCGCGGCGTTGACGGCGCAAGCCAAGGTGTCGGCTCCCTTGGCGGATGTCTCGCCGGGCTTGGCGGTCCAGGCCCAGCCGGGGATGTTGCGGGTGGACCTGAGCTGGCCTTCGCAGGGCGAGGGAGTGCGCTATGAGGTGCAGCGGGCGGACACAGCGGATGGGGAATGGACCACGTTGCCGAACCCAACCCCTGAGTTCCGCCGCTTCAGCGACTTTATCGGCGAACCCGACCGGCCGTTTTTTTATCGGGTGCGGCCGATCGGCGCTGGGAACCGGGGCAAAGCCAACCCTGCGACCGAATGGTCGGCACCGGCCAGCGCAACCACGCAGCCGTTTGACCGTGAGAGGTCGATGGCTGATGTGCAGGAGCAGGCGGTCCGCTTTTTCGTGGACCAGGCCGATCCAGATTCCGGCCTCGTCCCGGAGGGCACTCCGGGTTGGCGGACGCCCAAGGGTAAACCCATCCTGGCCATCGGGGCGTCGGGTATGGGCATGGCCAATCTCATCGTGGGTGTGGAGCGTGGGTGGATTCCTCGAGCCGAGGGCCTCGCGCAGGCTCTGCGCATGCTGCGTTTCCTCGACACGAAGATCGAGAAATACAAGGGAGCCTTCGGCCACTGGATCGACGGGACAAACGGAAAGACATTGAGATTCGGCAAATGGGGCGAAGCCCTGGATATGGTGGAAACCGCTTTCATCATCCAGGGGGCCATCCTTTTGCGGGAATATTTCAACGGCGCTTCCCCGGAAGAGGTCGAACTGCGCGCCATCGTGAACCGCCTGAGCGCCGAGGTGCAGTGGGATCAATTCATGACCGAGCAGAAGGACGGACCGATCATGCTCTGGCACTGGCACCCCACCGAGAAGAATCCGGAGGTTGTGGTCATTCGCGGATTTCACGAAGCCATGATGCCCTACATCCTGGGCATTGGCTCGGAAACCCATCCCATCGCGCCGCGCAGCTTCTACACCGGGTGGATGGACCCGCAGAAGGGTCTCGGGCGGCCGCGCGAGGATTTCGGCATCACACACACTCTGGAGAACGGCGTGGGCTGGCCCCTGTTCTTTGCCCATTACTCGCATATCGGGTTCGATCCCACAAAGATCTCATATGAGGGGAAAACCTACTTCGATCATTTTGTGGATGCGTGTCGGATCCAAGAGCTTTATGCCCGCTCGCGGGCACCGGAGTTCAAGGGCTACGACACCCTCTGGGGCCAGGCGGCCAGCTTGAGCCCGGATGGCTATCGTGCCAACGAACCGGGCAATCATGATGACGGCACCATCGCCACCACCGCGGCGCTTTCCAGCATGCCTTATTCGCCCTCCGCGGTCTTGGATTGCGCGCAATCCATGTATCGCGATTACGGACGGCAGCTCTGGGGAGCCTATGGGTTCTACAACGCCATCAACCCGACACGGGATTGGGTTGGCCAGAAATACATCGGTATCGAGCTTGGGCCGATTGCGCCCATGATCGAGAACCACCGCAGCGGGCTGCTCTGGCGGCTTTTCATGCAGTCGCCCGAAGCACAGCGCGCCCTCAAACGAATCCAAGAGGCGGCGGTCAACAAGACGTAAGATCCGCCCGTGAGCGGCTTACCATAAACCGGCCTCATGCAATTGAACCACGGATGGGGTTCCAGAAGGATTAGCTTGGACGCAAAAGCATGAAGCGGGGTCACTGAAAACTTAGGCCCGCCCGGCGAGGGGGGGCTTCTCCGTTTCCTCTGAAATCTGTAATACCAGCTACGAAAAGGTTTCATGCTTTGGAAATTTTGGCAGGGACGAGCGGCCGCTCGTCCGCTCTCTTCAAAACGGGCACGATTGGGAACAAATCTTCCAACTTCAAAACAGTAATCCATGACGCAGGCAAGCAAACGAATTCTAGCAGTTATCGCCGTCCTGATGCTCGTGCCACTGGCCATGCTACACGCCGCTGAAGTTTACGTGGCAACCAATGGCAGCGACCAAGCAGCCGGCACGCTCGTCGCCCCATTCCAGACAATCCAGCACGCTTTCGATCAAGCAGGCCTAGGCGACACCATTTTCCTTCGCGACGGAACCTATCGCGAAGCGGTCACGCTGAGAAACAAGTCGGGTCACGAAAGCGCACCCATCATGCTGACGGCATACCAAGGCGAAAAGCCGGTCATCTCGGGGCTTGATGTTCTCAAGCTTTCTTGGGAGGCGACGCCAGAGCAGGGAATCTATGTGGCCACGTTCTATGCCGAGGCGGTGCGGCAGCTCTTCTACAATGGAAAGCCGATGCTGGAGGCGCGCTGGCCCAATGTGCCAAGGGATGCCAAAGGCGACTGGAACTTCTTCGCGCCGGAAGTCTGGGCGACGGTCGATGCCGAGGGCAACGGCTACGGAACGATAGTGGACGCCGATTTGGCGGCTACAGGATGGGATGTTACCGGTGCGCAAGCTCTGCTCAATGTGGATCATCAGTTCTTCTCCTGGACCCGCCCGGTAATGACCCACACGGCGGGATCGAAGACCTTCAATTACGCAAAAGATCTGGGGGCAAGCGTCTTTAAGAAAGATGAGCAGGGCGGCAATCCGCCCTCGAAAGACGACGTCTATTTCCTCTTCGGGATGCGGCAGTTTCTTGACGTGCCGGGAGAGTGGTTCTTCGACGCCGCGGCCAAACAGCTCTATGTGTATGCCCCGACCGGCAAGAATCCCGCCACGGGTCAGCTTGAGATCAAGAAGCGCGATTGGGGGTTTACGGCGGACAAGGATTCCAACTACCTGACCATTGATGGCATCGGGTTCTTCGGCACGGCTTTCAAGTTCGGCAACAACTACAACAGCAAGAGCAAGAACATCGTTTTTCGCAACAACAGCGTCATCGAAAGCTCGTGGACTGACTACCTGAGTTTACCCAAAGATCATCCCGCTGTGGGGTTTGACAAGGTCATGCCGACCATGGATGTGGACAACTCCCAGGTCGTGAACAACACGTTCGCTTTCGGCGCGCTCAGCGGTTTCTACATCGGAGGCTTTGACAACTTGATTGAGAACAACCTTTTCCATGACTTCTGTTATGCCTCGTCACTCGCCTATCCGCCCTTGCAGGTCAGCAAGGCCTGGCCGGTCCTGATCGGCAAGGCAGGACGTGCTGTCATCCGCCACAATACCTTTGCGCGCAGCGGCGGAATCCAGGTGCATGTGGCGCAGGAGGGCAACCAGTTTTATCTGAACGAGCTTCGGGATTCCTTCCTCGCTTGTTACGGCGGCAATAAGGACACCTCCGCGCTCTACACCTATGCGGAATTTTGCTCCGGCACGCGTATGCATCACAATTGGGTGCATGGAGCCTATTCCGGCACACCACCCTTTCCGTGGGGCGGCGGTCTTGGTATCCGCGGCGATGATAGAACCTGCGGCCTCACGATTGATCATAATGTAACATGGAATCTCGGTGCCGCCGGAATCGAGATCAAGAATGTGGACAATCCGACGCCCGAACAGGGCAACCGCTGCGTTAACAACACTGTCTTCAATCACAGTGCCTACACCCCGATCAAAACCGCCATTCTTATTCCCTCCATCAAGAACAACTGGAACAGCCAGAGCACGGTCGTGAACAATTTGGCCGATATATTCTACGGATGGTGGGGCGGGAAGCCCATGGGAACGTTGAAAGTGTATAGCAATAATTCCGCTGCCTTCGACCCCTATACGCAGCTTGTCAATCCGACTTGGTTCGATTTCCGCCCATCCGCTGATGCTGCCGGGATCATTGATGGCGGCCTCCCCGTTGAGGGAATCACCGGGGTGGTCGTCGGCAACGCGCCTGACATTGGAGCCTATGAACGGGGCGATTCCGTTTATTGGATTCCCGGCCAGAGATTGGCAAAGGCGAGCTTTCCGATCGTGCCCGACAAGGCGAAGGATGTGCCAAAGGATCGCGACGTGCTCATGTGGAAGCCCGCCTACGAGGCGGTCGCTCACACGGTCCGTTTCTCCGCCTCGGAGGATGGGCTGGCCAGCGCCGCGCCACAAACATTCCAAGGGGATGCGAATGTCTTCACGCTCCCTCAGCTTTCCGGCGGGCAAACCTATTTCTGGCGGGCCGATGCCGTGATGCCCGACAAGTCGGTGGTGAAAGGGGATGTTTGGAGTTTCTCGACGCAATGATTCCGACAATCCACCGCTTGAGGCCAGGCCCAACGACTCTTGCGGGTCTGTTGCTTCTGACGCTCTCCACGGCCCCTGCAGATTCGCGTGCGGCGGAGATCTTTGTTTCACCCTCAGGCAACGATGCGGGCGATGGCTCGATGTCCGCACCCTTCTTGACGATCGAAAAAGCGCTCTCGCTGGCCCAGCCGGGGGATTCGGTCAAGCTGCACGCGGGCACCTACCGGGAAGCCATCAATCCGCCCCGCAGCGGCACGGCGCTGAGCCCGATCGTCATAGAGGCTTACAATGGTGAACAGGTGACGGTGTCGGCGCTCGATTTGGTGCCGGGACCTTGGACTTCGGTTGGCAATGGCATTTACACCGCCATAGCCCCGGGTTCGTTGCCCGTCCAGTTCTGGAATCCCCAGAGCCCCTCGGCCGGAGGATCGCAGTTCGTTGAGATAGGAGGAAATCTCGTCGGCACGATCGTCAATGAAGCCAATTCAACCACCAAGACCATTACCAGTGCAACGTCCAGCGGGGCGTGGAACTTCTTCCCGCAGGTCGTCACCTGGAAAGCACGGGAGTTGAGTATTGCCAGCACGGGGACGACAGCATTACCGGGAGCGAATTCCTATCTTTGGTTCAGTATCATGTCGCCGCTGACCTCGGCGGCCGGAGCATCGACGAGTGCCTATGTTTCCGACGACGCGGCGACGGTGAGATTCGCCGGCAATGGCAAGATCAGCCTCTATCTCAAGAAGAACACGGCCAATTCTCTGGGCACCGAGGTGCATACCCTGACCGACACGAACATCACGGGTTTTGATCTCACCATGGGAGCCGTCTCGGGTGGCAATGTGCCCTACACGTTCATCGTGAAAAGATCGACCGGCGGGGATACGACCTTCACTGGCAATTGGGCTATCACGCAGGCCGACTGGAACGACGGCGGGGACGGCAGCACATCCCATCTGCAAATCTTCGCGCAGGAAAACGCAACGCCGACGCCCAACCCGGCCCAGAAATTTCAATTCACCATCGGCTCGTATTCGGTCACGGCGGGTGCCGCCACGATTCTGCGGGATGAGTTTGACGACAATCAGCCAGCCACGGTGGATGAGTTCCCCAGCGGACTGAATGCCACGGTCACGTCGGGCTATGATCAAGTCTTTGTAGACGGAGTTATGCAGCACGAGGCGCGCACTCCGAACCACGGTGCGGGCGGGTTGCTGAGTCCTGCCACGGCCGCGGTGACCGTCAGCCGGGACACGGATGCCACCAACAACACCGTCACCTCGACAACCTTCGGCGGCAAGCCAGCCAACTTCTATGCCAACGCGCGGTTCACGGGAGCGGTCGGGGGCGCTTGGTCGTGGCAGAATGCCGTTGTGACGAATAGTGCGGGGAATGTGCTCAAGTTCGATCTCGCTACAAAATCCACCCCGTGGTGGCCGGGTAGTGAATCATGGCAGAGCAAGACCGGCATCGGCTTTGTCTACGGCCTTCTCAATCTGCTCGATGCGGATGGGGAGTGGTATTTGGCCCCGGCATCTTCGGTGCTCTCCCTGCGCATCGCCGCAGGCGGCGATCCGACCGGTCGCCAGGTTGAGATCAAGCGCCGGAACTGGTGTGTGAACATTAATGGGCTCGATTACATCACCGTGCGCGGCATCAAGACAGTCGGAGGAGCGATCAAACTGAATGGCGTCGGCAACGTGCTGAGCTACTGTGATGCCAGTTACCTCAGCCACTTTCTCAACTTCAGCAACGGGTATCAACGGGATGGCGGCACCACCCATGGCGGCGGAGTGGTTCTTGGCGGCAGTAACTGTATTGTGCAGAATTCTACGATTCACGACACGGCCGGTCCGGGGATTTATACCACGGGGACCGGGCATCTCATCACCCGCACGACGATTTACAACGCCAACTATGCCGGCATTTTCACGGGCGGCCTGGTGCTGGGCGGCGATAGGGAGGTGGCCGTGTTCAACACCATCTACGACTGCGGTCGCGACGTTGTGAACCTTCTCGGCACGACCCAGACCCTCATGTTCAACGAACTCTACAACTCGGGGAAGCTCTGCAAAGACCTCGGCGTGGTTTACAGCGCCAACCGCAACAGCCTCGGCACGCGCATCGCCTACAACTGGATTCATGATGGCAGCCTAGGCGATCCCAACAGCAACGGGATCTACCTCGACAACTATGACCGCAACTTTCAAGTGGACCACAATGTCATTTGGAACTTTGGTGACGGTTCGGTCAACCACGGCATCTATTTGAATTCTCCCGCCGACGCGATCCAGTTGTATCACAACACACTCTTCAATTGCACCTCCTACAATCTGGGGTCCTACAACAAATACCCCAACGGCAACCCTGATGCGGTTTACTGGACAGGCGGCAACCAGCACCTGATCTATACCGCGCAGAACAATCTGGTGCTGAGCGACTCCGGGGCGAGCCTGGAGAATATTGCCGCAAAAGACTTCCGTCCAAAGGCCGGCACACCAGCCATCGATCCTCCACCCACCAGCGGAGTGACGACTTGGACGACGCCCAATGGAACGGCAAATATTCCAGCCACCTTCGATTACAACAAAGGAGACTGGACCGGCGCCTTCACCTACACCGAGACAATCGGCCAGGGCCTGATCCTGCCCGGCGTCAACGGCTGGGTCGCTGACGGCAAGGCCGACAGCGGTGCCTATGAGCGCGGCATCGCGGCTTGGACGGCTGGGATCGACGGCTGGGAAGGTCTCAAGCAGGATGCGCCCCCGGTGGTTGGCGCCACTACAGCGACATTACAATGCGTGCGGGTGGCTCTGGATACCAATGCGACCCAGGTGCGCGTCTACTACGGCACCACCGATGGCGGCACCAACACGGGCTCATGGTCCAATGCCAGCGACCTCGGCACGGCCGTGCCGAACGATGTGCTCTCCGTGTTCCGCCCGGCACTGACAGGCCTCGGCCCGACCACCACCTATCATGCCCGCATCCGTGCGACCTCCGACAGCGGCGATTCTTGGAGCGACGCAACAAGTTTCACCACCGGCATCATCCAGACGCCTACGATCATGACGCCTCCGACGGCTTCGGTGATCGTGTTGGGCCAACCACTGAATTCCGTCACTCTTATTGGCGGCTCGGCTTCTGTCCCCGGCAGTTTTGCATGGACTGATCCGGGCCACGTCCCGGCCTTGGGCGCGAGTTCCCAATCGGTCACCTTCACCCCCACGGACACCGCGAACTACACCACTGCGACGGCGACTATCAACGTGACGGTCAGCCCGATGGTCACCAAGACATGGACGGGAGGGGGTTCGGGTGCCAACTGGAACTCCGGTGCGAATTGGGACGGCGCTGCCCCGATCCCGGGCAGCGATTTGATTTTTTCCGGCACGAATCAGCCAGCCACCACCAACGATTTCGCGGCCGGCACCATGTTCAACAGCATCAGCTTCACCAACGCCACGGCGGGGAGCACGGGATTCACCCTCAGCGGCAACAACATCACCCTCGGAGGCAACATTGTGTCGGCAGCAACCAACGCGGGCTCGGGCCAAATCACGGAAACCATGATCCTAGGGTTGATCCTGAATGGTGACCGCACGGTCGATCTCGCAGACAGGCATAACCTCAACTATGGAACCACCGTCAATCCGGCGGTGATCAGCAGCACGGGCGTTTTTGGTCTGACCAAGGAGGGCTTGGGCACCTTCCTCGTCCGGGGCAGCGTCAACACCTTCACCGGAAATTTCACGATCAACGCCGGCACGGTGCAGGTCGGGGCCAGCACGGGAAATGCAACGATCGGCAACAGCAACGTCGGGGGTGCACTCGGCGCGGGCCGTGTGATCAATCTTGGCGCTACCTCCGGCACTGCCAACGCGACATTGACTTATGGGTCTAGCATCAGTGACAGCACCGACCGCACGATCATCTTGGGTGATACATCGGGAAGTAAAACCATCCAAACATCGGGTACGGGCAACCTGACCCTGAACGGCACGATCACCCGAGGGACCAATAATTTGGAGCTGGGGGCTGGCAATGCCTTGTCGACGCTACGGGTCGAGAGCCAGCTCGGCGGTTCCGGGGTCCTGACCAAGACCGGTGATGGCACGCTCACGCTGACGAGCGCCACGAGCGATTTTACCGGGGAGATCAGAGTCAATGGTGGGACGCTCGAATTCACGTCCATCGCCCACATCGGCGTGGCCAGTTCGCTCGGCAACGGCAGCGCCACCTCGATTCGGGTCGGCAACGCCGCTAACAGCGGCACCCTCAACTACGTCGGCGATGGCGACGCGACCGACCGCCAAATCCGGATCGGCGCGGGCAACGGCTTGGGGAATGCCACAGTGAACAACAACGGCGCCAACGGCGGCACGGGCCTGCAATTCACCAATGCGAGCTTCAATGTCAGCACAGCCAACGCCACCGCCGGTTCCCGCACCCTGACCCTCGGCGGCACGAACACCGACGCGAACACCATTGCCGGCCGAATCACGAACAACTCCGGTGCGGGAGCTGTCGTCAACCTGGTCAAGGCTGACAGCGGCCGCTGGATCCTCTCAGGCAGCAACACCTACACCGGCCCGACGCAGATCAACGGTGGTATCTTGGTTTTTGCAAAAACCATCGCAAAATTCCCAGGAACCACCATCACGGTCGCAGCCGCAGGCAGCGTCGGCCTTGGCGTCGGTGCAGTCTCCGGCGACTACAGCAACGCCAATGTCGCAAGCTTGTTCAACTCCAACGCCCTGTCCGGCTTCAACTTGAATGCAGCATCTGGCGTCGCTCTGGACACCTCGGCAGGCAATTTCACCCAATCGACCGCCCTCACTGCCGCCCGCGCCCTCACCAAGCTGGGTGCCAATACGCTCATCCTCTCAGGTTCTCACAGCTACTCCGGTTCAACTAGCATCAATGCCGGCACACTTTCACTCAGCGGGGCCTATCTCGCTAATGCCGCCAATGTCGCCATCACATCTCGGGCGACATTGAATCTGAACTTCAGCGGCACCGACACCATCGGCAAACTTCTGATCGACGGGGTCGAGCAATACCAAGGCACATGGGGAAGTCTTGCTTCCGGTGCCACTTACAAGACCGCCCTCATCACCGGCAGCGGCATTCTAAACGTTACATCCGGGCCACTCTCCGCCTACGACAACTGGGCCGTCGCGAACGGCCTCGACAATAACCCCGGCAAAGATGCCAGCCCCGCCGCCGACCCGGATCGCGACGGAATTCCCAACCTCTTCGAGTGGATTCTCAGCATTAGCCCGCTCGCTGGCAGTGCCGCGTCGCTCCCGCAAGGCAGCACCGACGCCACCAGCTTGAGCCTGAACTTCACCCGCCACGACGCCGCCGAAACAAACACCACCCTTTTGGCGCAATGGAGTGCCGACCTAGCAACCTGGAATGACGTGCCCATCGGAGCCATAGGCTCGGGTCCCGACGCGAACGGTGTGACCGTCACCGTGGCCGAAAATGCCGCCGCGCCCGACAGCATCAGCGTCCGTCTGCCCCGCAGCAACGGACCTCTTGGCCGGTTGTTCATTCGCCTGAAAGCCGCAGGCCCTTCGCAGTAAGGGCTGATGCGTCTTGCCGCATGGCAGGCAGACGCAGGAGGTCACGGCTCTCAGCAGTCAAAGGAGAGCTTCGCACTATGGCGTCGTCGTCTCTTTCGTCGCACCGGCTTGCGTCGCGGAACCCAGCTCCATGCGAAAGGAGTTGGCAGGAAGGCCCTCGCGGCTCATCAGGTTCGGGGTTGCCATGTTCCGCCAAGCGAAACGCACCGCCGTCGGCCTCGTCACGCCCGGCGCGCTGACGAGAACTGCATCACCGTCGATGACCGCGTCAGCAGCGACAAAAGTCCCGTCCGGGCCGGCAATCTCAAACCACGAGAGCGGCTTGCCATCCCGGGAAACGAGGCCGGTCTCGGCGTAATCGAAGCTGACGCGAAGACGTTGACCTTCGGCCGAAATGGCGCGGGCCACGGGGCCTGAACAGATGACCTCCGGGATTCCATACGTCTTGTTGAGGGCCCATCGTGCCAAACGCTCTCCGACTGGGACTTTGTTGGTCGGGTGGACATTTTTCACATTGCCGACATCGTTGGCCACCACCATGCCGGAGTTGGGAATGAGCGCCATCGCCCTTGTCTGAGCCTCCCACAATTTGGGTAGCGCATCCGGGGCCATATTCGGGTAGCCGAACGGTGCGACTTGGACAAAGTAGAAAGGCAGATCGTCCGAGTTCCACATCTTGCGCCAATCGCCGACCAACTTGACCATCTTCTCGGTGTAGGCGGAACCATCGCCGATGTTCGCCTCACCCTGATACCAAATCACTCCCTTGATGGGGATGCGTGCGTAGGGATGCACCCGTGCGTTGCAGAGTGGTCCGCCGGTCCACGGCTCGATCCGCGTTCCGCCCTGGCTCGACAAGATCAAGCCGATGGGGATTCCCGTGTCGGTGTTCAGTTTTCGGCCGAAGTGGTAGGCCACGGCCGAGAAGCCTGCGGCGGTGGGCGGCTGGCAGACTTCCCATTTCGCATGGTATGGTAACTCGGTCCAAGGGGTCGGACTTTCCTTCTCCGGCGTGGTTAGCAGGCGCAGGTTTGGATGGTCGGCCGCGGCGATGAGGTCCTTGCTGTCATCGGTGTTCTCCAGCTTCCAGGCCATATTGGATTGGCCTGAGCAGAGCCACACATCGCCCACGAGGAGATTCTTCAGCGTGAGCTTCCGCATGCCGCTGGTCACTTCCATCGTGACAGGGCCCTGCAGCGAAGCCTTCATGGCGGGCAACGTTATACTCCATGCGCCGGAATCGTCTGACGTGGTTTCGACCTCCTCGCCGGTTCTCATGCGTAACTTGACCGGGGTGTTGGGCAAGGCCTGACCCCAGACCGGTGCTGGCTGATCCCTCTGGAGCACCATGTCGTCATCGAAAACGTTCGCCAGCCTGAGAATGCCCTCAACCGGGATCGTGAAGGTTTGTTTGTCCGTGCTGCCCTGACCATCCGAAACCTGGAACAGAAAGAGATTATCCCCCGCGTCGCGGAAGGCGGGGGTTCCTGCCATCGTGCCGTCGGGCTGCACCGTCAACCACTCGGGGCCGCTGACCTTGGCAAAGGTGAGGGGGTTTCCATCCTTGTCATCGGCATACCGCGACAGGGAGTCGTGAAACGGCTTGCTTTCAGGAATCGCCGCAAGGGCCATCGGGTAGGGGGAACCGGCGAATGACACGGGCAGGCTGTGGGTGCCGGGCTCGCCCTGCACGGAGGCGTTGTCGAAATAGGTGGGCACCCACATCTGGCCGGCCCCCCTGTTGTTAACGCTCAGGAGCAGGCGGCCATAGGCCGTGCCGCTCGGGGCGCTGGCCTCGCCGCTCAGAAGGTTCCATTGCTTTACTGGAGCCTTGGTGTTGTCCGTTTCCGCCACCGTCACGATTGGTCCGATCGGTTGATCGTTGGCGTGGAGCCATTGCACTTGGATGCAAGGCTGCCATCGGCTGACGTCTGTGCCCGGGTTCAAGGTCTCGACGGAGAACGTGTATGCGCCTCCTTCTTTCGCGCTGAAATACTGGCAGAGGAACGTCGCGCCCCAGCGGAACTCCGCAGCCTGATTGCCTTGCCCGAGCGCCTTGTCCTCCTGGCCGTTGGTGAGCCAGGAGTTCCATTCGGTGGGCTTCCAGAGCAGACGCCGCCAGCCCTCGCACTTAAACGCGGGACTTTTGTCTCCCGTGACCTCTCCCTTTTCAAAACCACCGTTGACCAGCAGTTCCACACCCTTGGCGGGCAGAGCGGTGGCCAGCGCGCACGTCGCAAGGACCAAAGCTAAGACGTTTTTCATGGTTTTTCTCATCGCTTCTGTCGGTTGGGATTCATTCCTCCTTCGCCCCGCGACCTTTGATGGGGAGGTTTTTGTCCCATCCCCAGAGTTTCGGGCTCAGCGTGGAATTCCACGCATCGTAGGCCGCCTGCAGCCGCTTGAGGACTTCGGGCTGTTCAGCGGATACGTCGTGGGTTTCGCTGACGTCATCAACAATGCGAAAGAGCTGTGGCGCATTGCCATCCCTCGGCTTGATCAGCTTCCAATCGTTGTCCCGGATGGCCCATGCGTTGTTGAACCGCCATTGCAACGTGCGGTTGGCGGGGGCGGTTTCACCATTCAGCAGGGGTAGGAGATTGATCCCGTCCGAGCCCTTCTCTGCGGGCCCGCCGGCAGCGGTCACGATGGTGGGCAGTAAATCCAAGCTGGTTATGGGAAAATCAAGCGTCTGTCCGCCCTTCACTTTGGCCGGCCACTGCAAAACAAACGGGACACGGATCCCTCCCTCCCAAAGCTGCCCTTTCTCTCCGCGCAGGGGCGTGTTCAGCGACCCGTTGTTGTCGGGCTTGCCCCCGTTATCGCTGAAGAAGACCACGAGCGTATTGTCTTCGACACCATTCCTGCGGAGAGCCTCCAGAACGCGCCCGACGTTGCGATCCAGCGCATAATTCATGGCCAGGGCGAGGCGGCGCTTCTCGTCTCCAACGTCTTTGAATTTCGCCAAGTCCTCGTCCGTGGCTTGCTGCGGGCCATGAATGGCGTTGAAGGGCAGGTAGAGAAAGAAGGGCTCATTTTGGTGACGGTCAATGAACGCGACGGCCTCCCGCCCGAAGGCGTCGGTCAAATACTCCTTCTCCTCTACCTTGTCCCAGCCACGGTAAATTGGATTGCTCGGCTGGTTGATGTTCGTGCCCCACCGTCCATCGGGGCGGTAATTGGACGCCCCGTTGTTGAAACCAAAGAACTCGTCGAAGCCGCTGTTGAGCGGTTGAAACTCGGCATCATCCCCGGTGTGCCATTTGCCGACCATTCCGGTCACGTAGCCCAGCGCCTTCAAACGCTCCGGAAGGATCTTCACCGTTTTCGGTATCCCGATTTTGACCTCCTCGCGGAGACGATTCGGCCCGGGATTGTCCTCGAACCCAAAGCGGTTCTGATACATGCCACTAAGGAAGCCTGCACGGCTGGGGCCACAGACAGGTGCCGTGACATATCCTGCGGTGAACTGAACGCCTTGACGGGCAATGGAATCAATGTTGGGGGTCAGCATGTCACGGCTGCCGCGATACCCCACATCGGCATAGCCCAAGTCGTCCGCCAGAATCACCACGACATTCGGGCGGGCCGTTGCTGCGATCGACGATGAGGCCAAAAGCAAAGTTTGAAGGCCCAGAAGAAGAGATGTGTTTTTCATGGTGGTGGTCAGTTTGGTTGTAGATCAGTTTCTCGAATCAGGAGCAGCCCCGGACGGGGGCCAGATCGACTTGAGCCGGAAAATTATCAACGACGTGATGATCTCGCCGCCGCCTGCGGTGAGGCATGTTTCGGGAGAGGTAAACGCCTTTGCCGGCAGCTTGCGGATTTCATACGAAATACCACTGTCAGCATAGACTTCGTTGAACGCGCGGTCGGTGAAGATGCGGGCCGATCGCCCTTGGAAGCCGGCGTTGATTCCGCCAATCATGAGTTGCTTGGCCCCGGCTTCGGGGAAGTCGATGAGCACCTCGGTGAGTTCGCCCCGACATTTCTGAAGCATCTCGTTTGCTTGCTCGATCGTGAGGTTTGTTCCCTGGGCGAGAATCTTGCCCCGCAGCTTTTCGACCTCCTTGACCGGTGAGAAGAAGAGGCGCAGACCCTCGTCGGTTTCGCGCAGGGTCAACTCGTGGGGCAGGGAGAACGCTTGGTTGACGATCTGATCCGGGAACTGATTGAGATAGCTCTCCGTTTGCACCCAACCGATTTGGATGCGGCGACCGCCGGGCACATTGCTGAACGTCTGGCCGGCATAGAAGGCACCATGCCCGGCGCCATGCGGGCCGGACTCCTTGTGGAAAGTTTTGCCGTCAAAATTCCCGACAAAATACCGGTTCTGTGCACCGTAGAGAATCCATCGTGACTCTCCCGGTTTGTCCGCGATCGGCAGCTCAAGCATCTCGGGACACTCATAGACCGCCGCGCGATCAGGATCGGTGAATGCGCCGGTGCGTTTCCACTGACGGAGATCCTTGGACTCCCAGAATGCAAAGTTATTGCTAACACCAGTGTTCTTCGGGCTGTTCGTCGGGTCGCTCATGGGTGGGACCGCATCTGTCTCGGCGCAGGTCTCGGTGTTGAAAACAACCATGACCCACTTCTGCTCAGGCTCATACCAAATCACCTTAGGGTCGCGGCCCTTGTGTTTGATGACGGGGTTTTCCGGAAGCTCGGTGAAGGTCAATCCTCCGTCCTTGCTGTAAGCGAGACATTCGCCCCGTCCGGTGATGGTGGCAGCCACAAACTGGGCGTCCCTGCCCAGCCCCGCCGAGTTGTTGAAATCCACAAAGCCGCCCCCGGAGGCGACTATGCTTTCAATCGTCCTTTGGTATAGCGCGATTGGCTTTTCTTCCCAATGGATGAGATCCGTGCTCTCCAAGTGCCCCCAGTGCATGTTCTTCCAGAAAATGCCGAAGGGGTTGTATTGGTAGTAGAGGTGAAACTTGCCGTTGTGAAAGACCAAGCATTTCGGATCATTGCTCCAACCGCGTCGCGTGGATGCGTGGAATTGGTTGCGGTAAGGGTGCGCGTAGTCGGAGGGTGACGGTGCCTCGTCGGCCGAGCCGATCTTGATGCGATCAAATGCGGCTCGACAAGACCCGTGGGCAGCCTGGCCAGCCACTGGCGCGATCCTGATCCGCTTGCCCTTCAAGGCAAAATGATCCAGCGGATAAGCCGCCAGCCAGAAGGGATCATCGCCCTGCGGCAGCGTGACATCGAAGCTCTGCACCAGGGTGTCCCCGTCGTAGAGTCCGAGCGTCACCAGGCTGGTGTCGAACTTCGGGTTGGCGGTGCCTTTCGGATAGTTGCCGACCGGCACAATGAGATGGCTGTCATCCACCGTGAGCGTCTTCTCCCAGGCCGTCGGAGGCGTCGCGGCGGGACTGGACGCGTGGCTCGCAAGCAGAGGCATCAGCATGAGGCAGGGGAGGAGGATGTTGGAATGTTGTTTCGGCCAGCGGCTAAAAAAATATTCTGTGGCCGGCGGCGGGAAACGTGAGTTGTGGTGCGTGGGGGGCCATGGGGGGCGTGGACTGTGTCGGAGGGGACTCACCAACAGGACTTCAGCTCGTGCACGACCACGGAATCCAGCGTCATGGCGGGATTACCCTCAAGGGAAATCCTGCGATTGTCAGGGGCTGGCACCAGCACGAAGGTGGCGGCGGCTTGGCCGTCGTTGACGAAGAGCTCCAGCGACGCCCGATCCATCAGGACGCGCAACGTGACTTTTCCGTCCACGGTCGGTGCGGGAATGGCCCTTCGTGGAGTGTCTGTATAGGGCACCTGCTTCTCGGCCGGACGCTTGAGCATCGCCGCTTTCTCGGCGGCGACGCGCGCTTCATTCATCACGACGAAGGCCTGTTCCTTGGCGTCGTAATCGATCTTCTCCCCGCGCAGATTGAGGGTGAAATTCCCCGCGGGGGCAAAGTTGAGGCTCATGTCAATCAACTCGGGTGTCAGTTCAGCCAGCCTGGCATTGGCGTCCTCGGCCTTGATATTCTTCAGCTCGAGAGTGCCAGCATGGAGGCTGGCGATTTCCTTCACCGGGTTGCGGAACATCCGAATACCCTCAGCCGTGGTGCGTAGGGTGATCTCGACGGGGATGGACATCTGCTGGGTGAAGGGCATCCCGGCATCGACGAAGGGATAACCCTCCGCCCTGCTCCGGAGCCAGCCGATCTGCACCACCCGCCCATCGGGCGCTTGGTTGAAGACCTGCGCCGCATAATAGCTGTCGCCGACGTCGAATCTCCGGCGCTGACCCTTCTCATCCTTGTCGCCCAGGCCTGTCCATCTGCTGCCATCAAAGTCACCAACCTCGTAGTGACTTTCGGCATCTGAAATGATCCATTTCATGTTCTTCGGGTCGCCATCAACCGCAACGCGATACATGTCCAGGCACTCGGCAAACTTGTCGGGAATGTCGCAGACCGTCGTCCAATGCATGAGGTCGGTTGATTGGAAGAGCCTCACCGCTTTCTGCGGGCCACCGATCATCATGATGAAAAAGTAAGTTTTCAGCTCGGGCATGAAGAACAGCTTGGGATCGCGCTGAGCACCGGCGAAGCCTTCCAGATGATCGATGATCGGCCTGCCCTCGTTGATCTTCGTCCACGAGCGGCCTCGATCCGTGCTGTAGGCGCCGGCTTGGAAGAAGGCCGCCTTCTCCTTTTCGTCCTCATGCGTCGCGGTGAACAACGCGAAAAGGGTTTTCACGTCGCCTTGCTGTTTGCCGAGAACGTTGAACTCATCGACCACGGCTGAGCCCGACCAGATGTGGTGGTCGGGGCCGGAGAAACTCTTCACATTTGGGTAGGGATTGATCGCGTGGGGAAGCTGGGTCCAGCGCACGAGATCCTTGCTGACCGCCTGCCCCCAGGATTTCGGGCCGCTCGCGTTTCCTTTGGCGAAGTGTTGGAAGGCCATGAGCCATTCCCCGTCGTAATAGACCAAGCCATTGGGGTCGTTCAACCAGCCCACCCGCGAGCTGAAATGGAACTGCGGCCGCAGGGCTTGGTCGTAGGGCACGCTGGCGTAAAGAGGGAAGGTGTCATGCGTCGGAGACCCGAGCCACGTGTCTTCCGCATCCTGCGTCGCCGCACCCACAAGCTCGCTGCTGGACAGTGCTGCCAGAACGCAGATGCAGGACATGTTCACCATGAAAGCTCAAAATATCGCAGAAGTGCAAAGCGGCGAGATCGGCCTCGATCGGCAGACCAAGACTCTACACCTTGTTGCGGCGGTGGGGGACCACAGCCGCCCTTGCGTTTGCCCCACAAAGTGTATATATTTACATATACTCGACCCGCCCCCCCATGAGATTCGCCATCCGATCGCTTGCCGCCCCCTGGCGGACGGCACTTGTTTTCGCTACCGCGCTCACGCTGGGCCTCTCCGCAGGAAAGGCGGCGGACTATTACGTGGACAACACAGGCGGCAGCGACGCCAATGCCGGCATATCGGCTGGCGCGGCCTGGCAGACGCTCGCCAAGGTCTCGGCGACCACCTTCCAGGCGGGGGACAGGATTCTTTTCAAGGCAGGCGGGAGCTGGACCGGGCGGGTTGAACTGAAGGGAGATGGCAGCGCGGGAAGTCCGATCGTTGTGGATCAATACGGGACCGGCGCAAAGCCTTTCATCAACGGCGGCGGGTATGAATCCGCCGTGTTGCTGTATAATGTCTCCTACTGGGAGCTTAATAACCTCGAGATCATCAACGATGGCGGTCCAACGCTCGGCTTCACCGCCGGCTCCAGCACCGTTGCGGCCTCCGCGTTGAACCGTTACGGGGTTTATGTGTTGAGCAAGGCGAATCCTGTCCGCTATCACATCTACTTTCGAAACCTCTACATTCACAACATCTTCCCGGAGACCTGCACCTCGCAGACCACCACCGATCCAGTAACTGGAGTCACCACCACCACGGATCCCGAAGGCCATGGCATTTGGATGCTGACGAGCGGAAAGTTGAAGGACACTTACTACGATGATGTTCTCGTGGAGAGCTGTCAGTTTAGTTACCTTTACAAGTATGGGCTTCTTATCTCGAGGCAGCAGGCTCGCAATCCGGGTTTTGAGTTCCACAAAAATGTGGTGATTCGGGGCAATACGTTCACCCAGACGGGTTCATCCGGCTTTCAGACCGGGTATTGCGACGGCGTCTTGGTGGAAAACAATGTGACCGATGACAGCGGATCAAACGCGGACCCGCGGATGTTCATGACCCACGGCAGCGGATATTGGCCGTGGAATTGCAAAAATGTGCTCATCCAGGACAACCAATTCAAAAATGCCCACGGCAACATAGATTCCACTGGCATGCATGTGGACTACGGCTGCACCAATGTCATCGTGCAATACAATCTGAGTTATAACAACGAAGGCGGATTCATCGAGATACTCGGCGACACGGACAACATCATTTTTCGCTACAACGTCAGTATTAACGACGGATGGAGAACGAGTTCGACTCAGACAGGGAAACTGATCTGGTTGAGTGGCTATGCCTGGACTGGAACTGCTTTTGGGAATATTCCTCCTAAAAATTGTCAAATTTACAATAACACGATGTATGTGCAGCCGGGGCTGACCAATCACATAAACATCAACGCGGGGAGTGTAAATACCTCCATTACGAACAACCTTTTCATCATCGCGGGCACAACGATTTATGATAATAACGCCGGCACCAATCCGGGAAACTTCGGCCGCAATCTCTGGTATGGCAATCGTCCGGTCGGCTTGCCGGCGAGCGCTACGGATATTCTGGCCGACCCGCAGGTGGTCAATGCGGGCGGCACGAACGCCGAGGACTACCGCCTGAAGTTAACTTCGCCTGCCATCGGCGCCGGGGCGGCCGTCGCCAACAACGGAGGTCTGGATTACTGGGGAACGACTTTGCCGGCGGGCGCTCCCTGCATGGGCGCAACGGAACAGATCATGAGCCAGCGCAATCTCACCGTGACCAGTCCGTATGGCACGCCCACCCCGAATGGAACGACGGCCTTCGGCTATGGTGCGCTGGTCAATGCCTCGGCGAATTCACCACTCGTTACAAGTTCCGGTTCGTTTCTGGCCACGGGCTATACAGGCACTGGCAGCGCTGGAAACGGAACCGGAGCAACGACCAGCTTTTATATCACCTCAAACAGCACCCTCGACTGGTTGTGGCAGGCATCTTATGCGGTTACGGCGTCCATCGCGGCCGGCTCCGGATCAATCAGCCCCGTCGGAACCACCTACGTGCCCCAAGGGGGAAGCCAGCTATTCTCATTCACGGCGGCGCCGGGTTTTGTGGTTTCCGATGTCAAGGTGAACGGCATTTCTGTAGGGGCGGTGGCGCAGTATACCTTCACGAATGTGTCCGCGCCGCAGACGCTCGCTGTCTCCTTCGCCTATTCGCCGATTTTGATCGATCACACCTTCAACGAAGGAACCAACACGCTGAATGGCACACCGGTGGATGGCGGGACCCTGAAGGCCGCGAATCCCTCGATGTCCTGGGTCGCTGACAGTGGCACGTTGATCAAGGCAAACGGCGTCATCACGGCTGCCTCCCCGGCGACGAATCGAGCGGCCTACATTCCGCTGGGCGATCTCATGGCCAACGGCAACATCTACGAGCTGACCGTGAGTTTGACGAGACCCACGAGCGGGACTTGGGTCGGCGCGGGGTTCTTCGACAGCGCCACACCTACGGTCACCTCGCACATGGATTTGAATCTAGCCGCCGGCACCGCTTGGTTCCTATGGAGGGCATCCAATGACAGAGCCGAGGGCAACATCGGTCTGAAATACGACGTCGACACAGGTTACGATGTTTTCGGCTCGGCTTCGCCCTACACGCACACGGCCACTCCGGTGACCGCGAGTTCCCAAATCTTCACGGTGCGCATGGATCTGTCCGCAGCCAATGGCACCAACAACTGGGGCAACATGACCGTGTATCAGGGGAACTCAAGCAACGGCACGGTCATCGGAGGGCTGACGAATGTCCCCTTCAATTCATTCCAGCGCTTCAGGGCGGTCGGGTTCAGCACGAAAGACGCCGACGGTTCCATCAGCAGCTTGAAGCTTGCGCAGATCGTGCCGGTTATTTCCATTGCCGCCACCACCGCGAACGCCTCCGAGCCGGCGGCGTTGGGTGGCACGGCCACCAGCGGCACCTTCACTCTCACCCGCAGCGTCCTGACCACCGGGACGACGACCGTCAGTTTGTCGCTAAGCGGAACCGCAGCCAACGGCATGGACTACGCTCCCGTCGCCAACACCTTGACCTTCGCCCCCGGCGAGACGACCAAGATCGTCACGATAACACCGCTCAGCGACACCTTGGTAGAGGGGAGCGAAACGGTTGTTGCCACCATCGGCTCCGGCACGGGTTACACGATCGGTTCGCCCTCAAGTGCCGCGGTGATCATCGCCGATGTGCCGCCGCCGTATGAGGCGTGGATCAGCACTTATACCTTTGCCCCCGGCGCGAACAAAACCGCCACCGGCGATCCGGACGGCGACAGCCTTGCCAACCTGATCGAATACGCCCTGGGTTTGAATCCTTCGGTGGCCAGCGCCAACCCCGTTACGTTCAGCCAGGTGAACGTCAGCGGCAGCACCTACCTGCAACTCAGCGTAAGCCGCAACCCGGCGGTGACAAACGTGACCATCGAGGGTATCAGCACCAGCACTTTGGGCGACCCGGCGGCTTGGAGCACCGGCACGACGGTGATCGTGACCAACACGTCTTCGGTCTTTACCGTGCGTGACAACCAACCAATCGAAAGCGGCACTAGACGCTTCCTCCGCCTGCGCTTCACCCTCCAGCCTTAGCCGACATTTTCCTGCATGGATGTTAATCTTTCCCGCCGTGCGGTCCGGTTGCTGTCGCTTTTTCTTCTTATTTCCGCGCTGGCGCTTCCCGCGGCGATGGCTCAGATACCCGCCCCTTATGTGGTAAAGGGGAATATCTGGACTGCACTCGGGACACCGCCGCCGATTGCGCCGGGAACGGCGCAGATCGTGAATTGTCCGGATGCCACCTTGCCGACATGGCCCGGTCAGTATGTTACAAATTTCGATCCCGCCTCGACCGCTTTTTATATCTATATCCCGAATAACTTTGATCCCAACAAAACCTACGGCGTGATTTCCATGATCTGGGGCAGCGACAACGGCACGATGCAATCAGAGTGGAGGCCGATCTGCGATACCCGCAATTTGATTTTTATCGCCCCTCAGAATGCAGGCAATTCGGTGTATTTATCGTATCGGGCTTCATTGCTTTTGACTGGGGTTAATCTCATTAAAAAGTATTACAAAATTGATCCCAACCGTATCTATTTATCCGGCAATTCAGGCGGAGCGCGTTCTGCCGGCTACACCGCCCATAATTTCCCCGATCTGGTCCGCGGGACCATTCAGAGCGTAGGCTGTGATTATTATACGCCTATTTCCGCCCCGGATGGATTCACGGGATTCGGTTTGTATTGGACGCCCCCCAATCTGAATGCCAAAACCAATGTCCGCTTTGTCTTTGTTACGGGTCCAGGGGACGGTAATTATACTGGTATCAACAACCTCTATAACTACGGCTACGTGCCCAATGGCTATCAGGCACTGATGATCAATGTGCCGGGAATGGGGCACGAACCCGTCTGGGCCCCGCAGATGATCCTTGCATTGAACTGGATTGAAAATCTCGGCACGCCCAATTACCCCGCCGTGGCGCTCAGCAAAACGCTCAACGTCGCGACTAATGCCGCCAAGTCAATCAATCTGGTGGCGACTGATGAGGCGGGAGACATCCTGACGTATAGTGTCGTAACTCCCCCGAGCCACGGAACTTTGACAGGAACAGGGCCGCTCCTCACCTATACACCGAGTGCCAACTACTCGGGGCCTGACAGCTTTACGTTCAAGGCCAATGATGGGAATTCTGATTCGAACGAGGCCACAGTGACGATGAATGTCCGGGCCAACGCCACACCGATTGCCTCCTCTTTCTCCTTTACCACGCCGGAAAATACCCGAAAGGCGGCAACCTTGACGGCTACCGATGCAGATGGCGATCCGCTGACTTACACGATCGTGACGGCGCCAACGAATGGAACCCTTTCGGGAACGCCTCCAAGTGTGAGTTATCTGCCGAATGCCAATTATAGCGGTCCGGATAGTTTTACCTACAAGGTCAATGACACCTATGTGGACTCCGCGGTCGCCACCGTGAGCATAATGGTCTCTTCCGTGAATAATCCCCCGGTGGCAGACAATCTGACGGTTTTGGCCACGCAGGATACCGCCATGCCCCTGCTATTGACCGCCAAGGATGCGGACAGCTCTTATCTGACTTATCGCGTGGTTACCCAGCCGGCGCGCGGCACCCTTTCGGGGATTGCGCCAAATATTACCTACACGCCCAACTTCGGCTATGCAGGCGCGGACAGCTTTACCTTCCAAGCCTATGACGGGAACAGCTATTCCAGTAATGCCACGGTTTCCATCACGGCTACGGCAACCCCCACCCTGACGCTGATCGACCACACGTTTAACGGGGGCACCGGCACACTCAACGGCACGAAAGTAACGGGCGGGACGCTCGTTGCAAACAATGCCACGCTGGGCTGGATTACCGATACCAACAGCTCTTGGGTGACGGCCAACGGATCGATCGCGGTTCCCCAATCCTTGGCAGGCAGTGTCTATATCCCGCTGGGGACGGCGATCGCCAACGGAGCAACCTACGAATTGACGATGACATTGGCTAAACCGACAGGAAACTGGGTGGGCGTCGGTTTTTTTGACACGGCTGCGCCGGTCGTCACCAGCTCGCAATATGGCACCAGCGGCGGTGGCACCGGCTGGCTCCTGTGGAGACCAAGTGGAGCCGTGCAACCCAGTCAAGGGGTAGGCTACGACAGCACAGCGGGTGTCGGCTACAATGCGGTGAACGGCTCCTCCCGTTCGGATGGAAAAGTAACGAACAGCACCCAAAACTTTACGATCAAACTCGACCTCTCGGCGGCCAACGGCACGACCCAATGGGGGACTATGACAGTTTACGCCGGCAACTCCTCGACCGGAACGGTCATGGGCGGCCTGTCCAACGTCCCCTTCACCTCGGCTCAGCACTTCAATGCGGTGGGATTCAGTTCATCGGCCACCACCAACAACCCGACCACCAGCACGATCACTGGCTTCAATCTCAAGCGGCTTTCGCCCTCATACGTTGGCACCTCGGTGACGGTGGCGATTGCCGCCAGCGTCCCCGCTGCTGAAGAAGCGGGCCCAATCAACGGCGAGTTTACCCTGACCCGCAGCGGCTACACCGCTGGTAGTCTGGATGTGACACTCGCCCTCACCGGCACGGCCGCCAATGGCACCGATTATGAAACCATGCCGACCACCGTGAATTTCCCTGCCGGCCAATCGACGATCACCGTGCCGGTGATTCCGACACCGGATTTGTTTTTCGAGGGCACCGAGACGGTCATCGCGGCGATCATCCCCACATCGGATTACTACGTTGCTGCCTCACCGGGTGGCAACGCTACGGTGTCGATTGTGGACGATACCACCGTTCTGCCGCCGACGATCTCTATTGCCGCAGGTGACGCGGCGGCTTCCGAAACCGGGCCCGACAACGGTCAGTTCACCGTGACTCGCGTCGGCGGGAATATCGCAATCGCCTTCGACGCGACGGTCGCCATCACGGGCGGCGCGATCAACGGCGTGGATTACCAGACCTTGCCGACGACGGTTCATTTCAACGCCAATGAGACCACCGCCACACTCACAGTAACTCCGATTGATGATGTCTTCGTCGAGGGTGATGAGACGGTGGTCGTGACGCTTGCGCCGAACGCGAATTGTGCGGTGGCCGCTTCACCCAACGACACGGCAGCAGTGGTGATTGCCGATGATGATACTTCCACAATCACCTTGCTTAACCACACCTTCAACGAAGGAACCAACACGCTGAATGGCACACCGGTGGATGGCGGGACCCTGAAGGCCGCTAATCCCTCGCTGGTGTGGGTCGCTGACAGTGGCACGTTGATCACCGCAAACGGTGTTATCTCTGCGAGCACCTCGGCGGTGAATCGCTCTGCCTACATCCCGCTGGGCGGTAGCATTAGCAATGGAAACATCTACGAGTTGACTGTGACTTTGACCAAGCCGACTGGGACCTGGGTCGGTGCGGGTTTCTTCGATAGCTCCACTCCGGATGTCACCAAACCGATGGATCTTGCCGCGGCGGCCGGCACCGGTTGGTTCCTGTGGCGTGGAAATAACGGCACCGCCGAGGGCAACACCGGCCTCCAATACGACGTCAACACAGGATACGACATTTTTGGAGCGGGGCCGAATTTTACCCACACGGGCACCTCCGTGACGGCGAACTCCCAAACCTTCACCGTTCGCCTGGATCTGTCCGCAGCCAATGGCACCAACAACTGGGGCAACATGACCGTGTATCAGGGGAGTTCAACCACCGGCACGGTGATCGGCGGGCTCTCGAATGTCGCCCTTACCTCGGCCCAAAACTTCCGAGCCGTCGGATTCAGTGCGAAGAGCGGCAACGGAGCCATCAGCAGCCTCAAACTCGCACAGATCGTGCCGGTTATTTCCATCGCCGCGACCACGCCGAACGCCTCCGAGCCGGCGACGTCGGGTGGCTCGGCCACCAGCGGCACTTTCACCCTCACGCGCAGCGTTCTGACCACCGGGACGACGACCGTCAGTTTGTCGCTAAGCGGAACCGCAGCCAACGGCATGGACTACGCCCCCATCGCCAACACCGTGACCTTCGCCCCCGGCGAGACGACCAAGATCGTCACGATAACACCGCTCAGCGACACCTTGGTAGAGGGGATCGAAACGGTTGTTGCCACCATCGGCTCCGGCACGGGTTACACGGTCGGTTCGCCATCCGGCGCCACAGTGACCATCGCGGATGTTCCACCGCCGTATGATGCGTGGATCAGCACTTATACCTTCGCCCCAGGCGCGGACAAGACACCCTCAGGAAACCCGAGTAGCGACGGCATTCCCAATCTTATCAAATACGCCCTTGGCCTGAATCCTACGGTTGCCAGCGCCAACCCCGTCACGTTCAGCCAGGTGAACGTCAGCGGCAGCACCTACCTGCAGCTCAGCGTGAACCGCAACCCGGCGGTGACAAACGTGACCATCGAGGGACTCAACACCGGCACGCTGACCGATCCGAATTCGTGGAGCACGGGCACGACGGTGAACGTGACCAACACGTCTTCGGTCTTTACCGTGCGTGACAACCAACCAATCGAAAGCGGCACTAGAAGGTTCCTCCGCCTGCGCTTTACCATCCAGCAATAGTCGCCGCAAGAGTTGCCAGCGAGAGCCCAACATCTCATGAATAAATCCTCCTTGAATCCCTTCCGCCCCGATTTCACTTGGGGATCGGCCACCGCCGCCTACCAAGTCGAAGGCGCTTTCGACGCCGACGGCAAAGGCCTTTCGGTCTGGGATCAGTTTTCCCATACGCCCGGCAAGGTTTACCAATCGGACAACGGCGACACCGCCTGCGATCATTATCACCGCATGGAATCCGATGTCGCCCTGATGTCGGAGTTCGGACTCCAAGCCTATCGCTTCTCCCTCTCATGGCCTCGCATCATGCCACAGGGCAGGGGGGGGGTGAATGCGGCCGGATTGGATTTCTACGATCGTCTGGTCGATGCTCTCCTCGCCAGGAACATCGTGCCGTGGGCGACGCTTTTCCACTGGGATTACCCACTCGAGCTTTATCGCGAAGGCGGCTGGATGAATCCCGACAGTCCCGCGTGGTTTGCGGATTACACCGCCGTGGTGGCGGACAAGCTGGGGGACCGCGTGCGGCATTGGATGACGCTCAACGAACCCCAGATTTTTGTCACCTTCGGGCACAGGACTGGGACGAACGCGCCGGGCCTCGCCCTGCCGGTTCCCGATATTGTGCGCATCGCACACAATGTCCTCCTGGCTCACGGCCGGGCCGTGGAAACCTTAAGAGCTGGTGCCGCTGTGCCGCCGACCATCGGCTGGGCACCGGCTGTCGGTGTGCATGCCGTGGCGCCGGATTTTGCGAGCGACCCCGAAGTCGTGCAGCATGCCCGGGATGGATTGTTTGGCGTGCCGGACCCCGACGATTTCAGCCTTGGTGCACCGGTGTGGAATGATGCGGCTCTGCTCGGACGTTATCCGGAAGCCTATGTCCGGGCGCAGGCGAGATACTTGCCCGCCGGCTGGGAGGCCGATCTGGCCGTCATCAAGCAGCCCTTGGATTTCTGCGGCATGAACATCTACGCCGCCGGTTGGCATCACACCCGCGATGCGCAAGGGAAGGTGATCTGCCGACCCGAGAGCCAGTTGGGCCCCGGTTACCCCCGCACCCTTTTCGGGTGGCCTGTCACCCCGGAGGCGCTTTATTGGGGGCCCCGCTTTTTCCACGAGCGCTATGGCGTTCCGATCGTGATCACGGAGAACGGCATGAGCGGGCACGACTGGGTCGCACTCGACGGCAAGGTTCATGATGCGCACCGCATCGACTTCACCGCCCGCTATCTCCGCGAATTGCGCCGTGCCAGCTCCGAAGGCGTGGATGTCCGCGGCTATTTCCATTGGTCCTTCCTCGATAATTTCGAATGGGCCGAGGGCTACAAGCATCGCTTTGGACTCGTGCATGTGGACGGCAAGACGCTTGCCCGCACACCAAAGGATTCCGCCTACTGGTATCGTGATGTCATCGCCTCCAACGGAAGGCTGATCGGAAGTGGGGACTGACAAGAAGCCCGTCGGCGAAACCGACGGGCCTCCAATGGCGGGCTCGCGGCCCGAAGCCTAAGGCACGATGGTGGCTTGGACGCGGTAGAACTGGGAGGCAGTGGCCGGGACGATGAACTCCTTGCGCTCGTAGAGGTTCGTCTGGCTGATGACGGGGTTGGTCTGATTGAGCGAGTTGGAGATCGTTACGGACGCGTTGGTCCATCCGTTGGTCAGGTTACCCGTGACCTGCACCTGATAGGTCACCGCGTTGGTGTTGGTCATGGCCACGTAGTTGAAAACCGCGTTGGTTCCGACCTTCACCGCGGTCAGCAAGGCGCCGGTGCCAACCGTCGGGTTGCCGTCGAAGGCGAATTCCTCGTTGTTGTCAAACGGGTCGCCGTCGGGGTTGTCCGTGCCCGCCGTGTTGGTGAAGCCGGATGAGTTTGTCTGCCAGTAAGCGACCCACGTGTCGTAGGGGGTCACACCGCCGGTCGACTGCACCGAGAGGATGCTGTTGGACTGCGAGAAGACGTAATTCACACCATTGGTCGTGTTCGTCCAGTTGCCACCCGCGCCACTGAAACCAGTGACGAGGAAGTTCGTGCCGTAGGTGTTGGTCACCGTGCCGGCCACGATGGTCCAGGTCGCGTTGGTGTTGGTCGAAGCCCCAGTCAAATCAAAGGCGAACTGGCCGTTCATTGCGGTGGTGCCGGATCCCAACAGGGCGTTGTTCGTGCCGCTGCCGCCGATCGCGAAGCGGAGCGAGCCGTTGGTGGCCAGGGTCAGACTGGAGCCCGCGTTCACCGTGGTGTTGCCCGTGTAGGTGTTGGTCGCGGAGAGAGTGAGGCCGCCGCCAGCGCTGTTCTGCGTGAGCGAGCCGGTTCCACTGATCGGTGCCGCGAGGGTGCGAACCCCCGTCCCGACGTTGTAAACCAGCGTCGAGTTGTTCGTGACGGCGGCGGTCGAGGCGATCGAACCGGAGTCTGTCCCGTTGCCGATCTGGAGGGTGCCGGCGGAGATGATGGTCGGGCCGGTGTAGGTGTTCGAGGCGGTGAGGGTGAGGATGCCGCCGGCGCTGTTCTGCGTAAGCGAACCGCTGCCGCTGATGACGGCTCCGAGCGTGCGGACGCCGGCACCCACGTTGTAAGCGAGGGCCCCATTGTTGGTGACGGCAGTGGTGGAGGCGATTGAGCCGGAGTCCGTGCCGTTGCCGATCTGGAGCGTGCCGTTGCTGATCGTAGTTGTTCCCGTGAAGGTGTTGCTGCCGGAGAGGATCCACTTGCCGGAGCCAGCCTTGGTAAGATTGTTCGTCGCACCCGCGCCGAGGTTATTCACGATCGCACCAGAGATCTCATTGGCGTCGGTGTTGGTGCCGCCGAGGATCAGGGTGCGGGAACCGGCCACAGTGTTGCTTGAGGAATTATTGAAGGTCGTAGCTGTGAACTTCAAGCCGGTGGAGC